>Ga0302271_10000180_pt1 | contig 57577 bp, 37 predicted proteins | sample III_Bog_N1_1_FD_198767 | JGI IMG/M metagenome (GOLD analysis project Ga0302271, IMG submission 198767) | Peat permafrost microbial communities from Stordalen Mire near Abisko, Sweden - III_Bog_N1_1 | ecosystem: Environmental > Terrestrial > Soil > Wetlands > Peat | place: Sweden: Abisko...
ATATTCTTTCCCTTTAAAGACCCCTCCTTCGCCTCCCCAAGTCCTTATATTTTCCGTTGCCTTTGATTTTACAGTGATAACACATATTTGATTTGCTTCATTCAAACAGAAGAAAAACACAATTCTTATGTTATGCTATCTTCTTGTATGCGTACATTCTATGATGCTTAATCTAATTATTTTTATCTCTTTTCATAATATTTTTCCAATGGGATACTTACAAACTCGTAGCTATTCTTTATTTATTAGATAAATCAAATCTAAATAAATCCACTTTGTTTTTTAAAATCTTGGTTGCCTAACCAAACCATAATAATTGAATGTGCTCTTTTCTGCTAAAATAACACAAAAGGAAATGGCGAATATTCATTAGAATTTACAAGAGAATTACGATTGATATTCAACAATAAGCTGCTTGTTTTGGGAGGCATGAAAGTTATTTTTGTGGAGTAGAGCATGGAAGGAGTTTGTTCAGAATCAGTTTAGCTGGGAGAAGAAAACAAACAAAAAAATTTTTCGTTCTTTAAGGAATTATTTGAACATCTGCTAAGCGATAAAGAAAGGTTTTTAAAAGTCGAAAAAAAACATTTTTCTACTTTCTCAAAGAGCATTTGGAGAAGAAATAGAGATAAGATGTTTGCTAAATCTCCTGAAAGACTCCTGCGATATGGCAGTAATGATCCTAAAAAGATGAGCTCAGGTGTAGGAGGAGGTAATAGCTGGTAAGTTTAAGTCCCTGGTGAAAAACGTCTTAAGTCTCTAGAATTGCGAACAAATATCCAGAGCAAACAACTCTAACCTTATTAAGTATATTCCAAGACAAGTACTGTGTCATTTAGTGGAAATTTCGCTGGATAAGAATAAAACAAGGTAGGAGGTTTAGGAATTTAGAATGGAGGGACGGAGACAGAGTGGTAGTAAAAAGGGAATGCAGAATCTAAAGTCAAAGAAGTCATTCCAGTTTATTCGATAACATAGGATCAGCAGTAGTAACAAGGGAGTTCTACTGCTAATTTTAGTAGTATTTCATAGAAAAAATAATTATCCACCATGCAGGTTTACATTCGAGTTCGTCCGTTGAATGGCAAAGAACTAGAAGGGAAGAATTTCGGGAGAAGAATGCTGAAGGTACTTCCAGAATAGCACTGTGTAGTTGTGAGCAGTGCTGAATCTATCCCTAATCTAGCGAATGATCTCATTGGACTTGGGAAAAGTGGAGTCAGAGAAGATAAAGTATTTGAAATGAACGGCGTGTTCGGAGAGACAAGCACAAATGAAGATTTATTCAACATAGTGATGAAATCAGACATCCGGGATAGTCTTTTTGAAGGGTTTAACTGCACATGCTTTGTTTATGGGATGACAGGAGCTGGAAAAACCTACACGATGTTTGGTGATATAGCAGGTTTTTTCGCTCCAGGCGAAAGTGAAACTGTCCATGGGATAATTATTCTAGCTTTACGAGAGATGCTCTCAGTCGCTGCTGAAAAGAGGCCTAAAGTTAAATTGAGTTTCTTAGAGATCTACAATGAGTCGATTAGGGACCTTTTATCTAGTGAAGTTTCAGAGAATCTCATGGTCGTGGAGGACACATAACGAGGTGTGTTTGTCCCTGGATTAATTGAGAAAGAAGTGCAATTTGAGACAGATGTGACGGAGCTTATTCGACTTGGAAACACGAGAAGATAAATGGCACCAACGAGACAAAACGATTTTAGTTCACGATCACATGCGATTTTAACATTTTCCTTGGAATAAACGAATAAAAAACCAGATGAGTAAAACCCTAGCAATGGGAATATTACAGTGTAGACTTCAAGTAAACTCTGCTTAGTTGATTTGGCAGGATCAGAACGTGCTGCTGTTACAGAAAACAGAGGTATGCGTCTTGTAGAAGGAGCAAACATCAATAGGTCCCTTCTAGCCTTAGGCAATTGCATAAATATTCTATCTGACATATCTAAAAAAGGAGCATTTGTGCCATATAGAGACTCTAAGCTTACTCGTCTTCTAAAGGATTCTCTTGGAGGTAACACTAAAACATACATGATCGCTTGTGTCAGCCCAGCGTAGATCTCATTGGATGAGACCCTAAACACTCTTAAATATGCTTAGCGAGCAAGGAGAATCTAGAAAACTCTCACTAAGAACATAAAATCGTTGCTGCCATTTCTTTCTTCATCGAATTCAGAGCATTATTTACAAATTATTGACACAATGAAAAATGAAATCTAATCTCTCAAAGCATAACTTGCTTCGCAACAAAAATCTGGAATGATGCCCGCTATGATTACTTTGAATCAATTGCAAGCAGCGAATTAGAGCTAATTTGCAAATAGCACCAATAAAAAGTAAATCCTAGCGATTAACCCGAATTAATTTGCAGCTGGCACTTTCTTGAAATAAAAGAAAATCAGTCGCTTAGATGAAGATTATCCTTAGGAATTTCAAGATTTCCTGAAAGCGAAATAAGATGAAGAAAAAGAAGAATACATTCTTGATAAATTCTCAGAATAAGAGAACTTTTAAGAACAAGATCTTGAAGGTAATAATCAAAATAATAATCTTATCTGGGATCTTTCGAAATCAACTAATTTCAATAATAATGGGAATTAGCTGGATACAAACACTCCCTTGACTTAAAGCATCGTAGGAGTTTAAAATGCTATGCCGACGATGATGTCGTAAGAGTCTAATGGCTCAAATATTCCAGGAGGTCCAGAATGGGAACATGAAAGTTTCTCGAGTAGTGGCAAGAGTATTAGGATAAGCTGCTCAAATGCATCCAGCAGTGGGAGTGTTATTCTCTTCAAGCGCAGTCCTTCATAATTAAATTTCTTGAAATAATAAGAAATCAACTAGCAAAGAACAACAGAACTGTTGGAAGGTTTGTCAGCTAAGATTCTCAAAAATCTCGAAGAAAATTGGGAAATCTAACAATCCATCGCAGATCTAAATGGCTTACGTAGACAAAACGAAGAAATCATGGGCTAGAAGGAAGCGTAATTGGCAGCTCTAAAAACTAAATTGCTGTAATGGCCACACGAAAGTGAACGCACTGAATTAGTATCATAAATTGCCTAACTCAAAGAAACCATGAAGAGCAATGAGGTTGTCTTCCAAGGCCTAAATGAAGCTCTCCAGAGGAATGATTAAAGTAAACAAGAATTCAATAAAGAAATGACAAACTTACTCGCAGAATCATCTGAAAACATGGCTAAATAATTCACATAGACTTGTCAAGCTTTATAAGCAGAGAAAAACGATCTTGAAAATGCTAATATTGAGATGAAATAGCAAAACCAACGGTTTCATTCGCAATTCCGATCGAAACTCTCCTAAATCAAGAGCATGGAGGAGCAAATAAAATTCATGAATAAGTAACTCCAAGAAAAAAATGATATTATTGAGAGAAATCAATAGATAATTTCGCATTTATCAATTCTCCCAAATAATTCAACTGCAAATAACTCCGCTGCTGTAAATTCAACACACAGTATACAATCAAATGTCACTTCACCAGCTGCGTTAAGTAAATCCTCTACAACCATCAATGGATTAAGGTTTCTCAATATGAATTCAAATCAGGTGGATTCTAGAATTGGCTACTCTCACAGCAATTTAAAGACACCCTCTTAGCCATAACAAAATTTAGCTTTTTCGTAGATTACACCATTTACGCAGCAGACTGCATCTTCGATACCTAGTTTTAACCCTGGAGCTTCATTTTTTATGCCGAAATCAACTACTGGAAATGCAACTGCTGCCATTAGTAACTCCAGTACAAGTGGAGGAAATGGTAGTACTGTTGGTGGAACTAGTTAAGGTGTTCGCTTAATTAATCATGCTTATGGTTAAAGTGAACCTCGGAATATGCTCGTGCATCCTGTAGGATAACATAAAACTACTTAGTCCCTTGGAGGAAATCTCGATGAAAAAGGAGGAATGTATCCTGGATAATATTCTGAAAATGGGTAGAATAGGTAAACATCAGCAGAAGCAAACAGAGCGACAGCAGGAAATGCTGCGTAGACTATAGCTGGAGCAAACAATAGCAATACGAACACAGGTAGTTTTTTGTTTTAGCAATTCTCAACGTAAAGTGCAATTCTACGATCGACGTCTTCGTAAAACACAGCAGCAAAGAAATTCATATTGGAACGCAGTGGGTACTTTGATTTTAAGAATAAATAGCAGTAGTAACAGTAATAGAGCTAGAACTAAAACTAGTATTAGTCGCCACTACAGCAACCACAGAGTAAACCTGCTGTCTAAGAAAAAGTTCAGGCAGCAGCTCCGAAATCTGAACCACCTTTTCAAAAAGGCAATGGCGGAATGTAGCCACCTGCAATAATTATCAGTTAAGCTACTCCTTCTTCTTCCTCCTTATCTGCAGCTGTTTCCAAGCCTTTTGCTGTTCCTCAATCTAGACTTTTAGGTCAGCCGCATCTTCACTATCAGACATTTTCGTCTCCAGGTTCATAATCCTCTGCGAGATTATCTACCATGTACAAGACTGTGTAGGCACATATACCTTCTCAATCAGCACTTTCAAACTCATCCATCAATAAGAATTCGATTCAAACGCATCGTGATAAGCAATAGCAATAACAATTACAATAACAATAGTCATAATAAAAGTAATTATCAGGACTAGAGTCATCATCGACTGCAGCTCTTTAATCTGCTTCAGCATTCAAAAGCACTTCGAATCTCAGCAGCAGTAGTTTTAACCATCGAAATAGTATTGGAGTGAACAAGGGTGTTCCTGGAACGCAGCAGTAGCAGCCTCGTCTCTCGAGAAGTCCTGCAACTTTCTATAAAAACCCTAGCAGCAGTATAAATAATTATGTGAATTAAGCTGGGTAGAATTCGGCTATGAAAAAAGATGATATTTTGAATAACGAATCAGAAATCTTCGAGAGTTCAGGCAATAATGCGAATGAATTCCCTAAGAATAATAATCAAGATCCGAAGATGTTTGGGTATAACAACAACAATGTCTTTGAAATGGATGACAGTAACTTCGAAACACAGTTGAGTAGACAAAACTAAGACAGTTCCAAATCAGCTGAAAATGCAAAGAAAGATTTTAAGGAATTCATGAGTCTGTTTAGACAAATCAGAAAAGAAGAAGGCGAAGAGCCTATCGAAGAAGCAGCTGCTGAAGGCGAATCACCACCTTCTCATATTCAAAACACATCGTTGCTACATGATTTTTTGAAAACAGAAGAATTCGGAGGAATATCCAAAAGTGCCTAATAAAGCCCTGAAAGAGGTCTTGCACAGGTAAATAAATTCACTGCAACTGCGATGGACTCCATAGCATCGTCTCTTCGAAGAAATAGCTTAACTAAATTCAACATAAACCCAGTATTAACAGCTTCGTCTCTTCATCAGTAGCCTCTTTTATTCTCGAATGTCCTTTCGAATAGCTCTTAGTAGCCATATCCGCTACAGGCATAACCCTAGCAAAACTAAGCAATTTCATCATCTCCCTTTTCATCTTTCTTAGAATCTCAAGTAAATAAAGAAACTGCCTAACAAATAGGTATAGAATAAAGTATTTTAGCATCTTAGAAAGAGAGTAATATTGTGACACCTGAACGATCTTCTGTTAGCATTCACAAAATTGATCTTTACAAAGAGAAAGATCGACCTTCTTATTCTCCGAATGCACATAGCCTGTGGAAGAACAACAGCAGTAATAGTAGTAATGTAAATACAAATAATAATATCCTTGAGGAGTTAACTAAACTTGATAGTTTCCTAGCGACATAATAAACTGGTGTAATCCCATACGATATAAATAACAGAATCAACGATGTTGTTACTAAACTAAGTATACCGTAATACCCTGAATAATCAATTATCTTGAATCCCTCTTAGCGATCTGCACTAGCTAGGCTTTAAGATGCTTAAGGAAGATCGAGAAAATTAGAATCACCTCCAGTTTCATATGTCAATCTCCTTCCATCTAATCGTGCTAAATCACAAGCGTAACGACACATTCTTCTTAATTATTTTTACAATACCAAATGATTTAGATAAAAATGAAATAAAGCTAATTATTTTTGATTTGCTTCACAATTTTGTTAGAAAGGGCATGTTTAGTGACTCCAATCAGACAGGAGGGAATAGTAATTAGCCTAATGGCATTCACGGAGCCACAGTGAAATATCAATCTCTTTCCCCGAGCAAAAAAATAACTTCCCAAGACAACAACAACAATCAAATTTACTCTCAAATATAGCCTCCGCTGCTACAGACTCAATTCCTTCATAATTCTGAAAGCCAAAAGTTCAAAAAGCTACCTGACTATGATCGACACTACCCTGTTATCAATCTTCCGATGAGCATAGGCTAATAATAATTGTCTGTTCCTGGCAGTGACTAGATTGGTTTTGGGTCTAGAAATCAAGTTGCTTCACCATCAAGATAAGAAAACAGTAACTACAGTAATACGAATACACCTGCGAATAATTATGAGTTAAATTATTCTAAAACATCATCTGGTGGAATAGCAACATTGGGAGCACCTTTAACTAGCAGTTAAGTTCCAACTGCATTCTCAGCTCTTAAAAATAACTAAATGTCTAATAATAATAACAATGTAATTCAAATTAATCTCTACCAGAATAAAGCCTACACTTCTTCTATACATACCCAATCAACAGTAACAACAGGGGCTACTTCACCTGGAAATGAACTAGGATAGATTGAGGGAAGCAATCCTCAGGGCAACAATTATGCTTCTGCAGGAAATACATTAGCTAATAATAAGCCTACGTTTAATCTTTACAGTAAGCAGTATCTTTCAAAGAGCTGAGGGTTTGCTTGATTTTACAGCATTTGCAAAGAAGATTCAATCAAGGTTTTATTTGTTGTGAGTATTATATGTATTTAGAAGATCCTAAAGATCGACTTTGCTTTAAAGTTCAGGTTAGAATTTCTATGGTTTGGTAGTTGTTTTGTAAACAATATTTTGCAATTAAATGATTAATTGAATCATAGTAAAAAGGAAACAATGAAAAATGAATGAGATTAGTCCAACATTATATTAAATATTGTTAATGGGAGAATAACCATAAATCTACTAAATATTCTTGATGTTTATTTTTATAAATTCTGAAAAGAAGAAGAAAACTAATTATTTACTGATATAAAGATAGTCAAGATATATTACTCTCTAGTCTATCTTAAACATCTATTTTTTACTGTGTTCAATGAAGTTCTGTTACCTTAATCTATTTTTTGGATCTAAAGTTGTTGCTTTCTGTAATGATTTGATTTTTAGGATTGAATTATGTTAATAAAGTAGCTTATCGATATAAAATATGAAGAAATAGCAGCACCAAATGATAAAAATGCTTAATATGTCATCCTTGAATATGCCAATATTAATACAACTTATGCAAGAGGATATGTAAAGAGACAAAACATCTCGTCTCATTTTGTCCTATGCAATTTATTCATTTTGGATTGACTGATTTTCTCAGAAAATTCTTCCTTTTTCAGCTCCAACGAGTTGCTTAATGATAGTTGGCTACACCTGTATTTAGGATAGAATTCACCAAAAAAAAATATGAATTTAAAGAATATTTTGATATGATTTTTAGATTTTTAATATTGATTTACGCATCCTTCAACGCAAGTGACCCAGTCTCTATGGGGATACATCTATTCAAAAGAAAACAAAATTATGCAAGATCCTTATGAAATTATTCATTGTTATTGTTTATTCTCTTGAATGGTTTGAAGAATCTACGCATGACATTTCGGGATCAGCATTGACAAGCTCCTTAAGTTTGGCTTCACATCTCTTGAGTTTCTGCTCCCAGAAAGTGCACTGAGGCTTGCAGTGTTGGATGACTAGATCCTTAGGATCTTGTCCTTGTTGGATCATGCTCAAAGTTGTAGCGGGGAAATCTTTAGCGCTCATGTTCTAGATGTATGAAATATCTTATGGGAAAGTTTCTTCTTCTTCTTTTCTTGATATTGTGTATTCTTAATAATTATCTTATGAAATTTAATGCCTTGTGCATTTGGGCTTGCTTTTATTTGACACCTTATTTTTATTTTCAGCAGAAGGTACTCTTTTTCCCGAGGGCTGTATATCTTCAAAGTCATGCCTAACATGAATTCATTATTTTAGAGAGGAATTGACAAAATTTGTTATTTAACAATGTGGTAGCGAGGAAAGAACTGAATGTTTTTGAATATCTCTCTCTCTTTCTTTCTCTTAAATCCATTGTTTAATTTTCCTCTAAGATATCTTGGATAATTGATTGCTTTTCATATGGGCAGATTTTTATTAAGTTTAATAATATTTTATTGGGAATACCGTTGGAGTTTAAATATGAAACGAACACAGGTGTAGAAATAGTTATGATAGTGGTTTCTTTTTATTATGAGGTGTCAAAACAAATGCAGGTTGAAAAGGCTGTTGTTTTCTTTTGTATGTTTATTTTCTAGGATTTGTTGATAGACAGGAAATAGAAGGGGGAAAAAAAGAACACTTAAAATAAAACGGGGTAGTAATATTAATTAATAATAGTTAAAACAACTTCCCCCTCAAATCCTCCTCATAGTCTCTGAAAGAAATCATAAGCAGAAATGAGCGATTTGATCAATATTTGGCTTAACGATGAGGTGCAACTCTCTAGGAAAGTAACTAGTTTCGAGGTAGATTTCGCTAATGGCTACCTTTTCGGTGAGCTTCTCTCCAAGTACAACCAGCAGCTTGACTTTGGAATGTTCAGCAAAGAGTAAGACTTTGTCAGTTTATCTAATCACATCTGAATTAAAAAAACAAGAAACTGCATTAGTTTTCCTAATGTTTTTGGCATATTACAAGATAATTCTCAAATGTCTTTGATGGTGTTTTATGCATGAATTTTAATCTTTTTATTTGTTAAGTCGATCAAGAGACAGTAAGATAGCCAATTTCACGCTACTAAGACCTACTTTCCGCACCTTGAAAGTGAAATTCGATTCAATAATTGTGAAGGATATCATCAGTCTAAAAAAGGGAGCAGCTTAGAATCTTCTTTATTAGCTTAAAATGGTAAGTTTGATGAGTTAATCTATGAGAATTCGAAAAGAGAAAGAATTTCAATCTACTTGAAGGATGCTAACAAACAGATTTCTCATTTATTATTACATTCTTGTAGGTTCTTGATAAAGTAAATATCCCTACTGATGCTCTACAGAGTTCAGTCTAGAGAGGAGGCAAAAATAGTACTTTGACACCTTTATTAACGATCAATCCTCCTATTGAACAATATGCCAGTATGGACTCTAAATTCTTCAAGGATAGAATATGTGAACTCAATCGGTCCTAGAAATCTATCAATTTAGATACGCATTTAGATAAATTCAAGGCATTCAAGGATCTCCACGAGAAAGCTATCAAGCGAGCTGAGAAAATAGAAGAAGAAAAAGAAAAATAACTAAAAGAATAGCTACGCAAAATCGAACTAAATAGAATGCAGCGCTCAATAGATTTCTAGGTAGATTGGAACCAGTAAGGGATTCTACAATGGCGAAAGAACATGGAAGTTACTAGAAGCCGAGCTGAATACAATAAGAGATATGAGACTCAAACGTTGCATAAACAAGAAAGCAAACGACTTTAAATCAGGGCACTGACATAAAGTGAAACATTCAAGGATATTGCATCATTCGAAGAAACCCTCAAGAAACTTGGAATGGCACACTCCGATAACGAAGAAGATGATGCTCCTGTTTCACCTATTAAAGGTATTATAACTGATAAAAAAAAAGAATTATCGCGCATATTTTGAGAATTCCGTTTGTTTTTGTTGTTTTTAGTTGAGCATAAGCACGCAGTTAATGCGGCTGCCACCATGCAAAGAATTAAGGAAAAGTCGAAAGTCAATGAATTTCTCAGGAACGAACGGGATAAGCGAAGAAGAAAAATGATTGTAGACTAAGCTAAGTTCTAGAGAGACATCGAACTCAGAAGTCGGGAAGAGTCAATCCTTCAGAAAATCAGCCAGCAATCAAGATAGGTACACATATTGTTAGACATAAAAAGATCTAAAATAACCAAGAACTAGACGATTTTATTCAAATAAATGTTGCTTATGCAAATGTCATCCATCTCCTTATTTTGACATTTCCTGTGGAATCTAATTTATTCTTTGGTTTTCTTCCTCAGGAGAAAGAAATAGAGTATGAGATCTGGCGCGCTTTCTAATATAAAGATGTCATCACCGAGAACAGAAACTTTCGAAATAATAACTACACTCGCAAGCTCAACATCATGATCTTAAATTCCAAGAACAAGGAAGAAGAACAGTTGCGACTACTCAGTGATGAGTTCAAAATGGATCTAGCTGTTAAAGCGAAAAGACAGCATGAAATAGAAATCAGCAGATCGTAGGTTAATCACCGTGATGCATATGACGAATGTGGATTGATGATTGACTAAATCGTGAGTTTATTTGAAATCTGTTATGTCCGGTAATAGCAGACGGATAATGAACAAATCGAAGATCATTTCTTTAGTGATGAAATCAAACTTTTTATTGAATAATCTCCGCTTATTGCTCCTAAGCAGTGGAATAGCAGAAGTTCCTCAAAAGTAGCATCAGGAGAAGTAGAAGAAGAGGAGATTAAATCTTCTGAATATCTTGAGTAACTTTAGAACTAATAGACTCAAACGAAGATATAAGTTGCACTTGCAGAGTTATAAGATTATTTGTAAGATGAAGGATGTTGGAAGCTTCAAATCCAGCCAAGTGATTCGAAAAATGCACCTCCTAATTCTATTAATCTTCTAAATAACTCAGCAAAATAGCCTCAACTTACTACAACTCCTGCTGTTGCTGGTGCTGTTGCTGTCAATGAAACAAATGCCATTCCAGGAACACTTCCTCATGAAGTGTAATACATTCCAAATAACGATATATTTGGTGATATGGTAGTGGAGCTATTACGGTAGCATTACGTATCGGTGATAGCAGAAGCTAAGAGAGTGTTTATCAACGAATTAGATTGGCTACCTGTTAAGGCTTCCATTCTAGGATATCAATTCTCAGGTAAGAAGAGTCTAGCGAAGTGTTTAGCAACTAAATACTCCTTTGCGCTGCTGTCAATTGATGAACTCATCTAAGAGATATTACAGCAATACCATGAGTTTTTGTCAGATAAGAATAAAGATTCGATTGTCGATGATCAAGCACCTATTGTTAGCCTCTTGCTGGATGAGAATGCTGTGAAACTAGCATAATAGATTGAGACTCATCTGTATTCTGGCATAGATATTCCAGATGAATTCTATGTAGAGCTGATTATGCGATAAATTAGACAGCTCAGATCTCCTCTCACTCAGTAACAGTTCCTAGATGAGTTTGACTAGCGACCTAAACCACAGGCACCTGAGTCATCAGAAGTAACCAAAGTGAAAGCTCTAGTCAATGAGTTGTAACTTCAAATTACAAATGAAGAAAAATTAGAGCAATCACTGCTTGAACGAAAACACAAATACACAACTGGGTTTCTTTTACTAGATTTCCCATAAACCTACGAGCAGGCTTCTCTTCTGGAGAAACAGCTGTCAGGATTTATCCCCAAGGATGAATAGTTCGTGAACGAATATGACAGATGTGTAGCAAATGCTGCTGTGCTTGTAAAACCAACGAAAGTTAAGTTTATCCCGAGAGCACTTCTCAAGCCAGGTTTAGATCTTGTGCTTCGAGTGGATATTTCTAAAAAGGAGAGCTTAAGAAGAGCACTTGGAAGAAGATACGATCCATTGACGAAAGAGCATTATCATTTAGATGATAACCCTCCACCTGTCGATAGTGCGCCGTTGATTTCGAGATTAGAATAGATTAGAGAGGCAGGTACTTCTGAACTTGCAGTTGTTGATAAAAACAGTGAACTGGATAAGAACATTCCGTAGTTGAGAGATTGGTATTCACTCTTTGGACTTGAGTACACTGTTGTGAAGGAAGGAGAAGGAGTAGATTAACATAGTAATGGAGAGGCTAAAGTAGAATCTGAAAATATGAACATAAACGGTGTTAAATAGAATGGGGAGATAAAGCAAGATAATGTGATTGTTTCAGGTGGAGATACTGAAAGTGGTCAAGCTCCTAAGGAGATTCATAAGAGTTTTGAAAACGAGAAAGACAACCAATAATAGAATAAGTAACCTCAATATTTGACACCTCCTCCTTCTGCGAAACAACAAGAAAACCCTACTTTGAATGCTCCTTAGGCAAAACCAGCAGAATAACCATAATAGAATAATCAAAATAAAGAAGAAGAAAGTTCTAAATCATAAAATAATGTCCAAAAGCAAGAAGAAGATCAGAATCACCATGCAGATACTCCAAATATCAAAGAAAAGCCAACTGCAAAGCCCTAATAAGTAGAGATATTAAAGCAGATTGCATGGCAGGAAGTTGATGGAAGCAAGAAGATTGATGATATTTTCTACGAAATTGACGCCGTAACCGATAAAATAATATCAATAAAAGAGTAAAAATACGAAGCGATGCGACGTAAATTAGACGCGAAGGAAGAACAAAAGAGAATCGAAGAAGAGATTGAACGCATTAGACTAGAAAATGAATCCAAGGTTAGAAAAATTAAAATACTAATTCACTTAATTTTTACATTTATTGTTCCAAGATAAACTGAACTTCTTTTATTGTTCGTTCTTTAATTTTAGTGGTTATGGACAGCCCATGAGGAACTTTTATAAGAATTAGCAGTTGCAACTGCAGCCTTGTTAATTAATCCTGATGCTCTGGCTAACATGGTGAGTCTTTGGAAGAATGTTCTACAGGAATACATCTAGGGTGCTTAGAAAGTGTTCTTTGACTTAAACGAGCAGCAATAAGTCGTTGATTTGTATTTATATCAGAACTAGAAGCTCATTCTGAAGCTGATTTAGCATCCGGATGAGAAATTCGTGCATATCTTGGAATATCAATAAGTTTACAATAAGTTTGTGCTTGAAAATCCTGATATGTGTGAAGAAGATGAAACAAAAGAAGAATTACATTAGAGAGTCGATGATCTCCATGATGTTCTTGTAGATATCATTGAAGCTAAGTAAACAAAGATTATCTAAAATACATTCAAAATGTGATATGTTTATATTGAAATCATTTTAATCTTTTTTTGTTTCTTTTCTTCTAAAATTAAGGAAAGAACAAGCAAATCAAGAGAGAAACAATATCATGACAAGTGGGTGGATTGAAGCTGAGATGGAACGAACGATGGTGTTAGCTTAGAAGCTATTACAATTCGAAATCAGTCGATTCTTCAAATGTTCAAGTTTAATTTAAGATTTCTTCATTCTCGTGCAAGGACAAGAACTCCAAGATATCCCTGAATATTACAAATCAGAAATAACTTAAAACCCTGAGAGTTTAGGGCTAGTTGAAGATGCTGAAGCATTCCCTCGCTTAGAAAAGCTCATTGAATTATCATTAAAGTTATTCTCAGGTGAAGAAGAATCTGATGAGAAAGGCACTGCTAAAAAAGGTGGTAAAGGACCAGCAAAAAAAGAAGACAAAAAATAACCAAAGAAACAATCAAAAAACGCTGAGGAAGTTGCAGTCGCTATTGATGAAAAGAAAGAATAATCAGAAGTTGAAAAAAGAGCAATCGAAGCAATCAATCTTGAAAAAAAGATTGTCCAACATAGAATCGAAGCTATTAGGGTGTACTTCACGAGGGTATTAAAGTAACTACGAGCGTAATCTTAGAGAGTGTATGACAAATTAGATGATTGGATTAGATATTCAGTGTAAGAGTAGAATAAAGCTGTGGATCATTTAGATTTTATTCTGAGACATTATGTCGAACAGGAGAAGAGAATACAATAGGAAATATAATTTGATTATGTCGATATCATTATTTCTCATGAGACACTCAACTTCTTAACACCGCCGGTAGGATTTTTAGGAGTTTCTTCTTTTTGGATTTGGATTTACGAAATTGATTGTTGTTATATGTATTTACTTTAGCCAATAATTCTTAAAGCGAAGGAGCCAGTTTACTTGGATAAATTCATGATATCTATGCTGTACATTATTGTAGAGGAATTGCGCAGTCTCTCAAATGAGAATAATCTTATCGAATCCAGATCGTTGCTGTAATTGCTCACCAGAAAAACTGTAAGAAATACGATTAATACAAACATACATAGATTTATCAGATTTCAATGCAAAAAGGATGAATATTATTCTTTTGGATCCATACTTTCTGATTATAAATTGGTGTTGATAATTGTTCCCTAAAACAGGTGAATCCTTTGAGTTGCTGTGATCTTCCCGAATCATGGAGGAAGAATACAATTCAGCAATATCAATAGTTAATCTTGAATTTAGATCCATCGTAGACAGGATACATTAATAACAAAGATATTTGTACTTACATATGTCTGAGTGGATCAACAATACCTTCCAAATTAGAAGAAGACGACTATTATTCGTAGTTGAAGAGCTTCAACAAAGATTGGTTAACTAAATAATAGTTCACATCGATTCCAGCTTGGTTTGATTAGCATGAATCGATTTAAATTGAAATCAGTAACAAAAATATTATCACAGTTTCGTGATTTTTCAATTGTTTTTCTGAATTGAATTCCAATTTGATTTTTTAATATGATATTTCTTTGTCTAATTCAATCTACTTTCTCATACAATCAGACACAAACTAGTTCGACAGATAGAAGTACCTTAAAGAATTGCTCTTCTACATTCACAAGGATGCTGAATCAGTAAGAGAATTTTAGGATTGATTGTTTGATCTAACTTTGAATTGTTGTGTCTCTTTTTTGTAACTAACTGTAGGATTTGATTGAGATCAATTTATTCATGCAGTCAATCTAATCTGCTCCTTACCTTGAGATCAAACCACCCAATTCAATCCTCACATTCGCAGACCTTCTCTTCTCTCAATGAAATATGAATTTATGTGCTTAACAGTTTTTGCTGATTTAAAGCTAGTATTCACAGAAATACTTTAAATGGATTAATTTATGCATTAATAAGGCTTCTTTCTTAAATTATTGAGGTCTCAAACCAATCAAATATTGAATTAATTGTGGGGGGGGGATGTAAGATATGCATGTGTCTTCTTTGTAAAGAGGAAAACTAAGAGGAAAGGTAACACAAATATAAATCTATGGACAAGAATAAAAAATAACACACGAAGAAGAGGGAGGGCATCAAGAAAGAGAAAGAGAAAATAAGAATTCGGATTATTCATGAATTAAACAATCAGCCAAGGGAAGAAATGTCAGATTGTTGAAGAGGCTCTTCCTTTACTTTCAGAGAGAGAGAGAGAGAGAGAGAGAGATAAATTTATTTGTTGATATTTAATTGTTTTCATGGCTTTCATGATTATTCACTGTTAGAGAATTCTTGATAGGTTTATTTGTATTATTATGATTGGGTTGAAATTAATTTCAAATCTTAGTAGTTTTGAACTGTTCAGGTAGCCGCAGGAGACTGATTTCATATGCAGCTTATGTGATCAATTCGTCGTAGAGACACTCAGATATCTCCATTTGAATCTAGTTAAACAAAATAAACAACAAAAAGAAATTAAATTTACAACTTAATAAATTTAAACTACAAGCCATATTGTTTCAATCCCACTGCTTTCCCACATTTTCAATCTCTTTTAAAAACACAATAAAACTCCTTTTACTTCAGTGTATTCATCATCATAGAGTATCCATTTATCTTCAGCTTCTTTGACCTCCTTATTGAGCATACCATTTAGCCTTTTTTCCTTTACATTTTGCATTGTTTGCTCATTCAAAATACTCTATTGATGATCAAAGAAAATCCCACATTGGCATTTCGACCATTCTAAGACCTACTGTCTCGCTTTCTGAAGAATACTTGGAACTTTCTATGCTATTATCGGAGCGCAGGATATTTTAGTGGAATCGATTTTCCAAGGGAATGGTTTTCCTTTGAGTCCATAAATTCTGTTGCTATCTAGGGCTTCGTTGAAAGCATCGAAAATAACTTTATTGTGGATGTGCGTGATGTCTTTGAGAGTTGCTTTCCATTGTTCAGAGATAACTGGGAGAGGTTAATCTTAATGGAATTTCGCTAAGATGGTATGTTGATTTAGTTGTAGTTTGAGCATCTCAAAAGCGGAGTAGAGATCAGTAGTCAACACAGCGGAATGCTGAAGAGTCAAATCGGAGGAATTCTCTAATTCCTCGTTGCTGTCTACACTGGTGGTATCGCTGAAATGTAAGTATTTCAACATTTCCACTGGAGATGGGCCGAGGGAGATGTTTATTCCTGTCACGAACTATTCCACATAGTGAACTGTTTTTGCAAAGGGATAATTAAATTAAGAGAAGAATAAAAAACAATTAATTGCAGAAGAAGAAGAAAAAAAATATTTGTGTTCTTTGTTTGATATACCCATGATGTATTCGCTGAGGGCGTTTAGATAATCAGTAACAGCTGTGAAATTAGTGCATATTCCAGGTAGTTTCTTTGCTTCTATGATCCTTCGACGTTCAATCTCTAAAGCAGCAACAATACAATGATTTAATAATCATACACATTTGAAAAGAAATAATGTTAGAATCTCTCTAACAATTTACCTAGTTCTTATCTAATAATAGCTTCATCTTCCTTCTCCTCTTCTTCCTCTTCATATTCCTGCTAAGATATCTACTGATCTCCGTATTTCTCTGACAAAGATTATTGATCTTTTTAGCTACTATTGGTCTTGTTCTCGATTGCATCCTGATTAAATCGCTGTTCTGTTTCTATTCCACCAACGCCAGATAATTAACAAATGAACTTTCATGAAAGGTTAATTTACCTTTGTTGAATAGATTCTCCAGAAGGTTTGTGTTCGAAGCTATTTCTGATTAAAATTACACAAAAACATATTATTTATTAAGAATATCAAGTTATTATTTTTAATTATATGAATGAATCTCTCTCAGTTCTCTCTCTCTCTTTCTCTGTGTTACCTTCAGCAAACTACTTGACAAGCTCTTCGAAGATAGTTTCTGAAATCAATTCAGTTTCGTTATCTTTTTGGAGCAGCAATTAGTCTTCGATATCATGTTTCTTTTGATTGTCAAGTAGATGATGATTTGGTGGAGAAACAGGTGGATGGATAAGTGGAATTTGATCTTGTAATGCATCTGGTTTAGGTAATGCCTCTCCATAATGCACCATAGTCACAGGCTCATTCCCTAAGCTTTCATCTTCTTCAGAGATAGTCTCTTCGGATGCCTCGAACTGCTAGATTTGCTAGTGCAATTAGGTCTTATCGTTCTCCGAATTCATCTACTTTACAAAACAACAGAACAGTTCAAATAAAATAAAAGATACTTTTAGATCTGTAGTATTTAAAAATCTTACTTTCTCTGCCACTGCTGTCGTCGATACTGCTAAATACTAGCCTGAGTTATTGCTATGTTGACCGTGATTCGATTTGAAAAGACTCGATAACTGAAGTACTTCTCTTTCAGATTCGCTGATATTAGACTCTTCAAATACCTCGCTGTCATATTTCCCTGAGAAATTCGCTGTTGCTACATCTTTACCTTAAATCATCGGCATTTCAGCAGCTTGAGCAACAAGAAGAAGATCACTTTCTAATGGAACTTCTGGTGAATTATGAGGATGGACATAATGTAACGGTTACTCTAGCTTTTAATTCTGCTACAGAATAAGATTATAATTTGATGGCTTCGATGCTTGATATGCAGCAGTCTAATAGCCAGTATCATTATCATCTTCAATATCCTTTGAGTAATTCAAATCAGACAACTTATCAGCGGAGGATTTCGCCGAGAGTTTCGCAGCTGATGCTGATGCAGATGTTGAATTCTAGAATCGCGTAGCCCCTGCAGCGTGGATTAAATTGCTAGCATGAATTTACTCAGCAATGTTAAGGGATTCGACACTATCCTCAGCGTTATCTAAGGAATAATTGTTATGGTAATTCCCACAGAGAATCTGCACTTAAGCTTGCTAGATGCTATTGTAATTGTTATGCGATTGCTACTGTGAATGCTATGGCTATGATGATTTCGATTAATTTTCAAGATTAGCATTGCCATCATGTTGTTGAATCTATTGATGTGCATGATTGCTGCTATTGCTAAGAAGGTATGGTTGTATTTCTGAATCGATCCTCTCAATCAAATCTAAATTCCCTCGCATTAGAATGTCTTACTACAGTTACTTCGATGTTTCCCTTTTCCGTTCTATTCCTCCACCTGACTATTATTCAAGTCTTGGCATATCTATTGATCCATTGCCTAGTTTCCTATCAGTTATCCCATCTTTCTTGCTGAGATTGTTCTTATTATCCTATTCGATGCTTTGAAATTAATGCAGTTAACTCGTAATATCTCCTGATTTACTCAGCAACTACGATACTACTTTTTAATCGCCTGATCTGTAAGATCCTTCCTCGTAGCTTCTTTCAAATTCTCCTTAGGGTGTTTCTTATAACAAATCTTCGAAATATTCTGATTTGAACCCGGAGACAGCTAATTATGATGACTAAAGTGAGCTGCTGTTATTATTCAGTTGCTATTGCTGCTGTATTATGTTTGGTGTGGATTTAGTATGGCTGCTTGATTCTTATTCCTTTTGTTTCTGTGCGTGAATCTCACTATTATACCCCTTGGGACTACTGAAACTAAGTTTATTTGAATCTTTGTTGTTAGCTTGGTATGTTTGCATTACCACAATCAGAGAATCAAGCTCATTCTTACGAGTTACTGGGATACTTCCTGCTGCTAGAACTTACGGATCTTAGTAGAATGCTGCAGAGCTATTACTGAGACTCTACTAAGAAGGGCTGATTTACCCTCGTAGAACAGCTATGGAATCAGATGACTCCTGTGATTTCATCTTTGCAAGGAATATCATGTCTCGCTGCGTTCTAACAACAGAAGAATCACTTAGATTTGATTTAGTTTCATCTTTCAGACCGTTTGCGCCTGCTGAAGATGTAGGTTTTCCTGATCGTGGAGACAAAAGTGACTCATTAAGAGATTGCTACTACTCTGGTTAATTTAATTTATCTTCTTTTGCTGTTGCTGCAACCATGTGAATGTCATACTGTTTGGAGTTGATTTCTCTCTTTTTATTGTGCTGTCGTGATGAGTTTCTGTCAGAATCCATGTTGTTATCGTCTGATCGATCGGATTAGTGTTTCAAACCTTCCTCGATGTTGTTGTTGTTTCGTTCACCTCCAATGCATATCTCATGTGAATAGAATTACTTGAATTTTTTCTAAGTGAACTCTTCAAACGGAGCTCCTTCAAATACACTGCCTCCTGTGGAACTACCTTCTTCGTCGCCTAAAATTGCACAAAAAGATTTAAAATAGAGTTCTAAATTGAGAGATTTTCTCAAAGATTTTGAGCTCATTTTGTTTAAAAAAGAAATATTTTCAAACACGTTTTTTTGTGTGCTGCTGTCAATCATTACCTTCCGTTTCCGAGAACCTATGCGTGGGTGTGTTATGCGATCTTCCAGATAAGATTATGGCAGGCATAGTTGTCTTTTAATCACGAATCAAAAGTGATCGCCTTTATCCTATCACCGCTGAAGAAGAATCTTACAAGCCATTCTTGGAAATCTACAATGACCCAGCTGAATTCGAAGGCTTTTTAATCAATTATTGTTATTGCTATTACTGCTTTTAACCCGATTACTCATTATCTCCTACTTTTTCTGATTTATCTTTGGAAGAATCACTTAGTTACTCTTATTACAGCATGAGTTATTTCAGATTCTGTTACGATTTTGCTTTAACTTATTCAATAATGTCTTAAGCACTTGCATCTAGCTTGTTTGCATCGTATGTGCCCAACATTTCCATTAAATCAGCCCATTATTTAGCTTAATCTTGCTTTGTCTTCTCTAAACTCTCCGTGATCTCCTGCGCTCTTGAAATCACTCCATTAATATCGTTGCTGTTCTTTTCTTTGAATAATTCTTCCTGCTTTGAATTGCTATCACCTTCGATCACTTCAATAGCCTAACCTGGATACTCTTGTACTTCTTCTTCGCCCTTATCCTGAGCTCTGAGAGTAGCACTTTACTCTTAGCTATTCTTTTTCGTGCTGCTTATTTCAATCTAATTCTCTTCTCTTTTCTGTTATGCCTCATTTTAATTCTATTCTAACTAATTTATAATTTAATTCTTGTGTGCTTCCTCTTTCTCTTGATGTTATTGTTCCTCAGACTGAACTTGTTTGCCCTTTTGTTGAATTTATTTAAACAAAAATGTAATTAGATTTATTTTGTTGTTATATATATATTATTCTTGTTACCACAAAATTAAAACATTCTATTTACTTACTTAAATGGCTTAGCGTTCAGCAAGTTGTCTCTCCTTGTACAGCGTGTACTCATCGATTTAAGCTAATTCTTCCTCGCCTAGGAATATCTGTTCGCCATTCTCGTAGATGAATACATTCCCTTGACTGTCTTCGTATTGTGATTTTGTCAATAGATACTCCAAGTCTATTTCGTATTCCTCGACGTCATCTTCATCCTCTTCAGGATTAGTATTTGGAGAGCCTATTTGTTATTGCTACTGTTGTTGTAGTTATCGCTATTGCTATTAAGCTCTTGTCTATTCAGGATACTCATTTTGTTCGAGATACTTTTCTTGTTTTTATTGGTTCAGTTATTCATTTTTTCTCGAGGATTGATCCTACTATTAACCGCTGAATTCTTTGTTATTCTCAAGTACTTCTCCTGCTTCGTCTTCTAATCCTTCATCTTATTCTTGATCTCTTTGCTCACTTCCTGCAAATTCTAGATTCTCAATGTATTTTTAGTATTCCTTAGATTTTTAACCACTTTGCATCTAAGTCAGCTTAGATTATTCATGTTCACTGTCTAACTGATCATCCTACTTCTGCAAATGCTCTTCTTATTATTATGACTAATCTTAATCGCCAACAGCAAAGAATTCATCTTTGATTTGAATCATATCTCCATTCGAAATCCCTTGATTTTTCATTTAATGATCTTGTTGGTTTTTATTAATAATATTATTATTCTTCTTCTAATTATTTAACAACTCTTCTGTACCTGCATTTCCATTCTGTAGACCTTATGCTGCACCTTATCCCTTTTTACTATCCTTACTGCCAGTTTTAAAAGGCAATTAAAAATCTTCATAATGTTCTTTTCCTTCATCTTCTTCTTCTTCATCGTCGTTAATCTTGATACCAAGATTTTTAACTTTTCGTTTCGTGGAGACATTTCGAACTTGATTGAATTCCTTTTCTTTATCGAGAACAATATTATTATTATTGTTATTCTCCGCTGATTCTTCAGTATTCCAATGTTCTTTTCCTCCTTTGAATATCAAATCACTTTCTCTAAAATGCGGCTACTCAATACCCGGCAGATTCGATAGATCTATTTCGATGAGCTCACCGTTTTCGTCTTCAATCATGAACTTCTTTTGCATATCGCCTCCATTATTATGATTCCGTTATGATTCGCTATTTTGGCTATCATCAAATTCACCATCATATTCTTCGACTTCATGGTAAAACTCGCCTTTTCCTTCGTCAAATCCTGAAAGCTTATTATTACCGAAATGATTGCGATCTCCTGATTCCAAAAGACGATTTAACTGTTCATTTTAAAATGCAAAAAATCATCAAATTGTTAATATTTATCATTTTTTTGGAAACCAAAAATCATCACTTCCAAATATCAATTTGTTTTTAGATCTCCATAGACAATAATATGCTTACAGATCTAGAATGTGAGAGATGCCTGTCCGTCGAAGAATTGTTATTATATTTATTCTATGATTCCTACTATTATGACTGTGACTACCTTTGATTAAATAGATTATCATAATCGATATGCACAGGATTTGTCAGCATCTAAGGATGGTGTTCCTTCATGAATTAGTATCTCTACGCAGATTTTATATATTACTCCTCATCCATCAATAAATCATCCGTGTTCAGCACTTCCTCAGTTTGTCTATTCGAATCGTCTTAAATCTACGATTCATCCCTCTCCTCACTCGCCAGATTATTACTTCTGTTGTTGTTGTTACTCCTGTAATGATTACCGCTGCGATTAGATTTATACTCTTTTTGATTGCTACTGTGCTACTAGCTATGCAAATGCACCGAACTATTAGAATGCACAATCCCTCTAGCATTCTTTGTTCCTTAATCAAGATGATGGCTGTGCTCTTATACACTTCCTGGTGATTAGAAGTTGTTGTTGTTGTTATGTTTAGACGAACTGCTTGATTCCTAATGATTTTGCTATTATTTCAAATAAGGATTTCGCTTATTTGTTGCTGCTTCTTCACTTAGCAACAACTACTACTATTGTTTCTTGTAATTCATTCTGTCTTGCTTGAATTTCAGGAAATATTCATTGAACTCTTCCTCAGTGCATTCTTGTCCACTTTCTATTAGATATTCGATGATCTACTCCTTCAGCTAGTCATCTTCTTCTTGTTCATCAGCTAATTCGAGTTGCTCTTGTTCGCCTAATACAGCTAGATGAAATCCCAAGATTCGACGAGTTGAATATCCTTTCCAAACTTTTTAAATTAAAGTTGCTGCTGTATCTTAAATGTTGTCATAAATGTTCTGTTATTGCTGTTCCTGTTGTCTTTGTCTCTACTGCTGCTACTACCCTTGTTGTGCTTTGAAAACCTTTTCTTCTCCTTGGATGTTCTTTTGTATGTAATTATTTGAATTCCCTGCGTTTTCTCCATTTGCTGCAGCTGTTGCCTTGAAATGAGCTCTCTACTCGATACTACGAATCTCTAGAAGATTATTTCTTTCTTCTTCATCTTCCTCTTCTTCCTCCATGACAGCTTCTTCTTCGTCTCTCTTGGAATTCTAATTATTTGCAAGTATTTTCTTCGAGGACAACTATTTCGCATCATTCCTCGAACTCTCCTTAATATCCTAGAAACTCTAGCTGCTTTGCTATAACAGGAATCCATTTCTTTGATCTTATTAGTTCGCAGGTGATTTCACAGACGATAAAGACTACTACTAATACCTTGATATATCATCATTCGAATCGATACTGCTTTAACCTCCTCCTGATCGAGATAACCTCTTGGATTGCTCTTGAGGAAGATCAAAATCGCATATCGGAGATCCTTAGTTGACATCTTAGTTGTCTCGTTGATTATCTGTATGCTGGATTTACGATTATGCCTGATCAAAGTTAGTCTTAGGGTATGATTTAGAACCAGATTGTGATACTACTGGCTGTTAACCTAAATCATGAGCTTTGACTTTACCAGCAGAGATTTGCTGCCCTTTTGTTACTTCTTCTTTTGAAATAATTTCAACTTCATCTTTCGAAAGAGATGAAGAAGAAGATGAAGATCGGAATTCATCCCTAACAAGATGTTCATCGACAAAATCGTTTTCCGAAGGCACATCAGGTGATACATCCCCTTCTTCTTCCTCGCCAACAACAGCACCACCGGTATTTACAATAAACTAATATTGCTGTTACTGCCCTTTGTTGCTATTGTTGTTGAGCTAATTATTGTTTAATAGCATCTGTTTATTAATTTGTGCATTATTCGTACATAGTTATTTGAATTTCGGTCCAAGTTACACGAATTGCTCGAAGATTCTTTGCTTTTTCAGCTCAATCGATGTAACCGTTTGATTTGTGTCTTAGAGATTCTTTGTATTCGAAAGATCTTTGCTGTTTCGTGTGATGAAGCTGTGCAAGCTAGTCTTACCGGAGCTAGTTTTTAAGGGAAGTTAATTAGATTAATCGGAGTTAGCTGTGTTGAAACCATTCTTTGTATTAGCGTTTTTATTTGTACTAGAATAATACGGTGAGAATGCAAAACGAGGTATTAAATCAGGGTTATCAGCTTAATTCAAGTCCAACTGCTCTAATGAGTAAGCACAAGGGTTGGTGATGTTATTAGTAGTATTATTCTATTTGTTCAGTAACTACTCCTGCATAGCTTAAGCGATCATTTTCTTGCATTGCGAGCTTAAAATACTGAATTTTCTATCACTTTCAGAAACATTTTCAAGAGCTTTAATATCAATGTCAGTGGTATTTCCATGGACAAAACCTTGCTGGAGTCCTCGCATGAAAGCATTAGGATAGTTCACACCGTCATTAGATGCACTTCTTACTTTTTTTAAACCCTGCAACGTTGAATTATTCTCAGCTGAAAATTTTTTCTAGAATGATATTGAACGAACTTTTCGGGAAGATGCATCCAAGCCTTATTACTATTGTTGTTACAGTTATTATAGCTATTGCTATTGTTATTACAAATGCTGCTGTTATTGTCTTTTTATTGTATCGCTGAGTCTTTTTAAGTTCGCTTCGATTTTTAGTTTGTGAACTTCCTTGATAAGCTGTTCATCTCTTTTGAGCTCTTCTTGTTACTGCTTCTTATGCTCTATGAACAATTAGATATGCTGTTTCTCAAGAGATTTCGATTTGCATGAGCTTGGCTAGAGTTATGGATCGATTTCGTGTTCAGGATCTAAATGGGAAAATAAATAAATTTTTGAATATTTAAAGCCGAAAATCCAAGATAAAATTGGAAAACTCTTTTAATTAATTAATTTGTTTACTTTTTTTCAGCTGAAGAATCGTTTCTTGGTCATAATAATTGAGAAATTAAAGTCCAAGTTGTTGTCTTCGATATGTGTCATCACACTTCATATGGTGAATCTGATTCGCTTGAATCCGCTCTAAACTACGTTCATCTCGGCGTTGCTGATCAGCCATGAATTAACGGATCTTTTATTAGTTGAAACCCCATGGGAAGATCGAAGGTTCTTTTGCTTTTTATTTTAAGAATCTCTATGCGTTGTTCAACCTGATTTACTCGTTTTCTACTTGTTACTGCAATTTTTTCTCCTATCTGAACTTTTCTTCTATTTCTTCTTGCTACTTCAATATCAACTCCTCCACTGAATTTGAAAAGAAAAAAAATGATTAAGAATAAAAAGATTCGTAGATTCTTAGGATTTACTTTTTTTCTTGCGGAGATTATCTAAAACCATTTAGCTGATTACAGGTTTAGTTTCACTCATGATTCGCTTTCTAGCTATTTATGAAGCAGAAATAGAGTCTCCCTTGATGACCTAAGAAACATTGTTGTTGCTGCTAGATACATTATTGGACTACTTTATTTAAGAATTTGGATTCATTATGCCTGATGAATTCACATGATGTTTTCCAGTAAGAGATTGACCACTGGAATTTCCTCTTTTATGTCCTTTCTTACCTGCACTTGAAGATCTTTAACCATTTGGTTATTTATTTACCTTAACCTTTTTAGAGAAGCTATTCTATCTCTTTTCTTCCGTTAATCCCGTTGCTTCAAACGTAGCGGTGTCTTCAGTGTGGAGAATATTCCCTCCGAATTATTCAGAATTGTTTTAAAGTCCAAAATTAACTCTGTCTCTGTCTCTCAATCCAGCAAATTAACTCTCCTGATCTTGATAATGATAGTCATTATGAAGATACTAGGTAGTATTTTCATCTTAGTAATCTCTCATTCCAAATCCAATGTTGCTATTCTCTCCTTCAAGAAATGCCTATGTTTTATTCTGTTCGTTTGCAGAAGCGCGAGGTGGTTAATTGAGCCCTTAAAGTGATAAATTTTTCCTCTTTGTTTTCTTTTTCAAAGCATTATGACTAGTATGGTTGCTATTTGAGTATTTCTATGTCTAATTCTACTGGAGATTAGCCTGGGTCAGAATCTGGAATTACTTCGTTTATTCAGGTAACATTGAAGAATCAGCAAACGAATTGTTATTGATCTTAGTGGTATTCACATAATTGTTGATGATTGCACGTTGCTAGGCTTAATGAACTGAAGAATTTTTATCAGAGCTTCTGTCTCTTGCTTTTATCCCTTGAGATTTGTTGCTTCCATTGGGATTTTGTCTGGATAAATGCACACTATTCTAAGGATTTCCTCGTTTTTAAGTAAATTCCTATGGTCTAAAGAATAGATCTGCTCCTTCTGCTGGCTTTGATCCAGGAATAGCTGTTGGTTTCACTAAAATCTGTTGACTCTGTGGTGTCTTTGCCTGCGATGGCAATTTGCTTTTTGTTGAGGTGATACCATTCATTTGTTATTGGTTCTTATCATTTTCTAGTCTTGAATCATCTTTTTTCTTCTTCTCAACAGTTATTTTTGGTTTGTTTTCTCTCAGAATCTAAACTTGTTCTTAGTTTTCTTGGCTCATCTATGCTGGAACCATCTTATTTGGCTTTGGAACCAAGGGAATTGCATATTTTCCTAATTATCAACATTATTAGCATGTTCAATTGTTAAAATATATTGAATAAATCTCTTTTTTCTATCCTTTTTATCCTTACTGTCTTTATTTGCTTTCACAATCACGACATCCTGTGAGCTTGATATTTTTCTACCCATGAATGAAGAATGCCCATTTGTGTTGTTAAGACTCTCATTAATTCTATCTTTAGGTTCTTAGACACCTTGTTACTGCTATTGCTGATAAAATGGCTACCTATTTTTCAAAAAAAAAAACAAACAAAGATTCAAAATATTTCAAGGAAAAACAAACTAAATAACAAAACAATTCTTGGATTTCACTCTTACTGTTTAAACTGTTAAGGAATATATGTAGGGAAGTCATGATGCTCACGAGAAGAATCACTGGCGAAAGAGCTGCGTCTAACTGAGGAGCTCATTTTTTTTCTTTCGAAATACTTGGCTATTTCGAATCTCTCTTATTTTTAATTATTCAATAATTGATTTTTTAAAGGTTATTTTTGAGTTTCTTCTCATGGGGGGGAGTGGAGGAGATTATCCAGAGACTGCAGATTTTGTTCTTCCTTCTTAAAAAGTCCACCTCAAAAGAAACAGCCTTTCCAATCAAAATTCAAAAAAGCGCAAAGAGAGAGAGAGAGAACACATTTTAATGGGTAAAATCAAATAAGCTTTTTAGATTCTTTTTTCAATGCTAAAAATCAAATCACTTTTTTGAATTAAGTATCATAGAAACAAAGTTCATAACTTAAAAATTATTAGCTGCTATGAAAACAAACATATTTGTATTTTTGAAAGCAAAAATGATGGGATTTTAAGAAAACAAAAGAAGAAAATAAAAGTGAGACAAAAAATTTTTAGATTTACAATTTTGGGGCCATATTTTTATTATTCAATCAGATTAATGTGTCAATAAGTGTTGAGAATTCTTGGAAAATATTAAAATAATACATTGATGAGTATTAACCAACGATTCCCTTTTAACCATTCAAATACATTAGACACCATGAAAGAATCCCATATGTTAAAGGTAATTGAATCTAAAAATAATACACAAATTATTAGCATTGAAGATCCACCTAGAATATTCTTTCTCATGGCTAAAAATAACATTTTTCATATTTTTCATGATTCCTTAAAATTAAGCTGCATCTTAAGCTATTCTTCTTCAGCTTTGAGGCTTTGATATGTAGTCAGGAGATGCTTTTTAAGATAGTAGTCTTTGATTGCACCTGGGGTATAGCATCCTGCTCCGTAGAAAAATACAAGTAAAAGTGAACATACGAACACCTTCCTTTTATAGCGATTTACAAATGAACCCAAGGTATTCACTGGATGGAAAAAGAATCTGTTGAGATTATTGTAATTGAATCCTTTCTTGAGAGATTAGAAGGAAGAACTAGCGAAGTTCCAAGTTTTCTTAGCTGTTGAGTTCAATTTCTCAACATTTACACCTGACTGTTATAATTTTTACGAAGCTGTTTTGAGATGTTTATCGACTTCTAGGTTCTTGGCGGGTTTGACTGAATCTGTAGCTTATTTTGATAGCTTTTGAAAAACTGAATTTGCATTCTTGGATAGGTTTCTATCTCTGAAAGAGAGCCATTTTTAGTGAAGCGAATCGAAGTTATGAGAATTCATAGATTTAGAGTATTTTTATTGGAGAAATGCTTTCTCAATGCGAAGTTTCTAGTCAAGATTCGTGCTTTTCTTTTTCGCTTCTTCAAATGCTTGTTTGCAGTTGTATTTCATCTAGCTGATTTCTCTGTGATGGTCACGTTGAAAATCAGCTGCTTGCTTCTTGAGCTTGTCAAAGAGATTTTTCATGAAATGATGAACTTGAGGCAAAGATTAATTTGTTTTCAATTAGAATCTTCGATTAATTATTTGATGATATGATAAGGAGGGAGAATCCTTAAAGGGGATGAAGCTCTCAACATTTTACCTCATTTTTTAATAAAAAAAATCAAATTATTTCCATGGAAAATTCGAATCTATTTCAAAAATATTTCGAAGGAATTAGGAGTTTGGAAAAAGATTGTTTTTTGGAGAAAAATCCAATCTTTTTTTCTCTTTTACACTGACAACCCTAAAATCTTAGATTTTTTATACAAAAATTAAAAATCTGAAGAAGTTAGTGATTGCTACTATGTTTGTTTGAAAAATACTTTTTAAAATTCGCTAAACAATGAGAGGATGCATCTAGATCATACATAAAGAAAAACTCCAGCAATAAAACGCTGAAATACTAGCTGCAACAGTGATATTTTTGATTTGAGGGAATTTAGTTAATTTGTAATTAGACGAAACTTGCTTATTAGATCAGAGATTATTATTGAGTCAAACAAATCAACCTAAAAAAGGACACAAGTACAATATTAGAAAATGTGGAATAATTTAGCCTGTAGCTCTTATGACATCTGCTCTACTCGACGCATTGCAGAGGTACAAAAAAACAACAATTAGCGAGATATTTATAACTCCAAAATCTTTTGAATTCAGTCATAAAGGAAGCATTTATTGTAGCTCGCAGCAAGTAAATCAACTATTGATACCCATAAACCATGGCAGCCTAGTTATTCCCTCTCTAAGCAAGCTAACAAATACACACATGAACGAAATCAGAAAATAAGCCATGATAACTAAGTGCTGCTCTAAAAAATGATGTTCATCGATAAAAAACCAGCAGGAAATGATAAAATCCTTGAATAAACGCATACAATCAAGAGTATGGCGGGGTATTTAAGAAAGAGAAATCAAGAAACACTCCTCAGCTAGAATAATGTAAAAATAAATAATCTTATGATGATCTAAAGCATGATAAAGTAGATTCATTTACAAAATGATCATTCTTGTTTTTGGATTAACTCTAATATTCATATGGAGTTTTACTAACGAAGACTCTGTTAAAAATGTCTTTTTCGCTAGAAAATAATTGAAAGGATAGAGACAGCGACAAAACAATCTTAATATGGGAAGAACGTGTGGATTCCTGAGAGTAAGAAAATAGAAGTGTACAAGAACAATATTCTTCGTAATAAGTAAAAGAGTAAGAAAAACATCTTTCCAGTTTTGTTTTGGTGTGATCAACAAGGAATATTAATATCAACTGTGTTTTTTTGTTTTTTTTCTTCTTAGCTTAAGGTTTGGATTACACAACTCTCACAAGACATTTTCACCCAAACGATAAATTCCTCATCCGAAAAATACCTCCTTCAGCCAGTACAAACCCTTTCATTATTTTCTCTTTTTCACTTTGTGTGCTATTTCTGAGACAATCAATCTTCTCAGGCTAATGACTTCTGAGAGTTAGTGACTGCTTTTTTATGAGAGACCATACATTCTCTCTCTTAATTTCGAAGATAATCATTTGTTTTAAAAATTTTAAATTTTTCATTAACACAAATTGTTTTTATCGAAACCAAAATAGATTATTTTGGCATGAAGCCATAGACATCTGGTGGAAGAATCTAAGGCTCTCAAGATGATCTTGATTTTTAATTATGATTCTTTCATGAATTTGTATGATCTTATTTTTAGTATGTAAATTATTAATTTCTTCTTAATTTTGAGAATCCTGATTTTCATAAAAGAATTAATTCATAATAATATTTAGACAATTTGTGCTGAAGTTAACTAGGGAAAGATTGAAGATGAAAAACTATTAACTTGAATTAAACGTTCAAATTTGTACCTAAAAAACATTTATTATTTCAGCGGGATATCTTTTTTGTTTTACATCAATTCTGAATTCTGTAGAGTTTATCAAAATAACACTTTCTCAAAGAACAACTCTATGACTGAAGCAACGATCAAGAAATCAAAATCAATATCGTACGTGCTACCATATGTAGGCATCGATATTGGTGGGACTCTAGCGAAATTGTGCTTTGCGTTGCTTAAAAATTCACCTGTTGATTTCCAGCACATCGAACATCTCACGAGTAATCAATGAGCAAATGGTTTGTGTTAGATAACTACAATGAATGCGATTTTAACACTTTTTTGCATATCTTTACCGTAGTTAGATCATACAATGAGTTTGACGTCTATTTCTAGACCTTCCAATCAAGCAACGTTCCATAGTTACTTACATACATCGAAGGTTTAAACCAAAAATATTCTGAAATTCTTAATAATAAGATCATATTTTCTTGAATTTCATTAAAATAATTCAAACATTTTTCTTCAAAATACCTCTAGAATTGGAGTTAAACCTCGTGACATAAGAGTTCTACATTACTGGTGGAGGTGGACATAAGTTTGAGACCGAGTTCGCTGAGAGATTGCATGTAAAAGTGCATAAAGTTCAAGAATTCGAGTCGATCAAAATGGGATTCTAATTATTAGAGCGGCTGACACCAAATGACTCTATTTTCCAGTTCAGTAAACAAACTGGAAGGCAGTACTTCAGCGGCTAATGCGGCTTATTTCCCTTTGTGCTGACGAACATCGGCAGTGGAGTCAGCTTGGTTAAATTTGAAGGCAAAGGAGTATTTGAGAGAATCAACGGCACTAGTATTGGAGGAGGTAACAAACTGAATTGAACTGCCTGACTACTTGAATTTATATTTTCCTTAATAAATACTAATTTGGTATTTAATAAAAAAGGTTTCTTTTTGGGATTGAGTCATCTATTGACAGGACAGAATGATTTCGATGAATTACTGGGCATGTCAAAAGCAGGAGATAATAAGAAGACTGATTTATATGTGAGCGATATTTATGGATCGGTGATTCCACCTGAAGACATCCATGGCGATGCGCTTTGTGTTAGGTATTCAAAGAGTGGATTAAGATTTTTGAGTTGATTTAAGTTTTTTTTGTAAGAGAAAAAATTACAACAAACCAAGTTAAAACTAACTTTTCTAGATTAATTCTTTGCTTTTTTGGTTGCTTAATAAATAAAAAGCATGGGGAAACTGTGTGCAAAGCTCAAAGAAGGCGAAGATACAAAGTGAGAAACATTATTAAATTTACCCAGCTAAAACATAATCCTGGCTTTGTTTGAATAACTTTTGAAGAGATGAAGATGTTGTAAAGAGCATGCTATTGATGGCTTCGTTTAATTTGAGTTAAATCGCTTTTGTGCAGTCTAAGCTTGAAAAAATCAATAAGTAAAATCAAATAGATACTATTTATAATTAATTCCCTTATAAAAACAAATTGTTACTATATTTTTCTTAAAATTACTGGAAAAAGTGTTTAACTCTTTCTTGTTCTTCTTGGATAATAAAAAGCATTGTATTCGCTGGGAATTTTGTGAGAAATCATGATGATACGATGGATTGCATAGACCATGCAATTCAGTTCTTCAATCAAAACGAAGAACCTAATAATAAAAGAAAAGTAAAAGACAACTCTTCTGCTTATTTGAAATTCATTAAAGCCTAAAAAATTTTTGTTCACTGATTCGATGTGATTTTGGTGTGCTTAAAAGGCATTTTTCGTGAAGCATGATGGATTTATTGGAGCTTTAGGTTCATTTTTTGAAGGATTCTCTGCTAAAATAATACAAAATGAGCCTTCAAATTAAGAAGAAATCTCTTAAGCAGATGGGGAAGAATCTGTATCTAACTGAGAATAAAAGCATAGTTTTAAATAATTTAATTTCAATTGATTTAAGAATGTTTTTTCTTTTATGTTGTGCTGCAATTCTTTTATGTACAAAAATTTTTTTTAATAAACTCTAAGTGACTTAATTGCTTTCTTTCTAGCTATACAAGTGAAAATTCCCCTTACACAAAAGTAATTAAAAAGAGGAGGAGAAGAGGGGGGGGGAGAGTATTGTATCTCTTTCGATTCAATTTTGGCATAATTTAAACAGCAATTCGAGTAAGAAATGAGAATAAAATGCAACATAATTTAAAAGAAAGAAAACACAGATACACAAACTAATGAATCAATTGTGGGTTTGAAGAAATGTATTATCAGTCTAGGTACTATTCATTTTGGAATATCTAACTTTAGGTTTACACTCTGCTGGATCGATTCACGAAGAGAGGCTATTCTTCTTATTGGTGATATTAACCTTACATATTTGCTTTGCAGCTTTGATTTTAATTGTAATCATAAAAGAATTGCTGCGAGGAATTCTCAATTATTGGCTATTATTAGATTTAAAGAAATTGAGAAGAATTTTTATTGTTTAATACAGCTTATTAGCCACAGATATTTACTTGCAAGGATGGCAATTATGGATCCCAAAGATATTCATTATTTTATACATTTGTTGAAGATGATGAACACTATTTTTATTCTAATTATTATTAATAACATTGTTGCTATTCATGTTGTGGGTGCTATTATTCTTTGAATTACTGAGAAATCTATTGAAATGATGAAGCTAAAAGTAATTATTAAGAAGAGATGAGTTAATTTGAATGACTTTCTGCTTGCGAGCTAGATTCAGGTAAGTTTGAAGAGACTGGAATTAAACACTAATTATTATGTTAGTCTGTTCTATGACTTTCAAAAGGATTCAGTTTGTTTTGCATTTCCTTAGAAACGATCTTTTGTGGTTACTAATGGGGAGTAGTTGAAAAGAGAGATATATTTGAATGTATGATAGGGGATCGAAGATTATTTAAAGAATTTTCAAAAGGCATCTAGCTCAAAGTTGAACTGGGTCTTTCTTGCTGAATAGATTATTACTTCTGTTATTAGTTATATCTAGTCTGCAGTTAAGGATAGTCTAGCTACTAAGGTTGATTTATTTGAAGTAGTTCGCAATGCAGATTTGGTTATTATTATTATTCTGGAGGCTAAATAATTATATCTCTTTAGGTAACATTCTAGAGAAAAGAGTGCTACTTTTATAAGGGATTGATGAGACATTGCTGCTAAAAATCTTTAGATTATTGAGGGAATTAAGATTAGATTTGTGGTTGCTATTTGAATAAAGTGTGCATTTCTATGTTTTTGATTGCTTAGCAGCTATTGGATTCTTTAAAATTTTAATGAGTTTATTTTGTTAATTCGATGTTTGTAGTCTTTGTAAAAGATTATCTTTTTTCATTTACTTTCTCTAATTCATTCCTTTAAAATTCACTGTTATTCTCAATGAAAAGAATCTTATTCCCAGTGGATATATTGCTATCCAAAGAAGAATGAGGAACCAATTCAATTTAAGTGATTTACGGTCTTTATTAAACAGCAAATTCTTTTTCTACAAATTGCTCTTAGCTACTCTGTTAACTTATTGCTTTTTGAGTTGGTACGATACTTGACTAGCTACATGGCTGCTTTTGAGTTTAAGATTTTCTACATTTTGCTATTTTTTCAGTTTTTATTTTTTGCAAGTATTTTGTTTATGTCAAACCTCTGATAGGAATCGTGTGGTTGATGTTCTGCTTGCGACAGCGATGGATCGGATCTTATGGGAAGAGGGCAGTCCATATCTCTAAGATCCCTTCGACTCTCGGGTTGTAGCTATGAAACAATAGGAATAAGCTGAATGCTCTAAACCATATTTTTCCAGATAATTTTTTATTGACCGTTAGATTTTCGAGAGGTTCTTCGTCTTCAAACACAAGAAGTACTCGTTCTACTAGTTTTTTCCTGTACATATCTTGCTTTCCGTAATTGGAGATCTCTAGAGCATATCCATTCATCAATCTCAAATAATCGGAACCTTCTTCACGACTGTATTTTTTAGCAAAATTCATGTGCATCTTGGAACTGCTAGTTTCTTCGATATCTTCAGCCAACAAAGGGAAGCATAGATTCCTGAGAAAATACGCTGACATTGCTTATTGGAAGTGTTTATTGAGATAATGACGATCTTTTCGAATGGAATCTAAAATGAATAAGACACTTGCTCTCACACGCTCACATGCTTCAGATATTCCATTAGTCGTTCTAAGGAAATTCAAATTCATTTTTTTGGTTGTTAAAAAAAAGGGAAAAAACAATGTTTAATTTCTCAATTTTATGTATCAATTATCTCTTGAAAAACCTGTAAGGAATCTAATTAATAGAAACAGTAGCTCAGAGAGGACGAATCGTTTTCCCTCCAAGACTTAAATTTAATTTCTAAACCCTTGAAAAATCTGATTCATATCCACAGCAAAAATTAGCTTTGCTTACAGCGCTGTAGTTATCTTTCTATCTCCTTCAAATGTCTCTTCAAATCTGGTTTGATAACTTATCCCTTTTGAATAAGAACCTAAATAACTTTTTCCAAGATACTGTTAAGCACTAACTTTATGACTTTTTTCATCGTTATTATTTGTCCTTACTACTTACAAACGAATTCCTAATTTGACTCAAGAGCCAAATTAATTCTTTTATTCAATTTGTAGTTGTTTTAGTTCTTTTTTTGTAATCAGAAATACATGGGAAATAGATTAATTATTTAATAGATTCAACCTTGCTTCCGTTGTGGAACCTGACCAGTGTGTAGCTCTCAGAGTGGTAGAATTAAAAACAAAAAGATTAATTTCAATCCAGCGTTAGACAAAGAGAACAGATTTATACTTTTTAATTAACCAACACATTATCAATTATGAGCTAGTAAAGGCTGGGCGTAAAAAATTAACCAGTATCTCAATAGATTCAAGGGATTTTTTTTGGAACAATCCATAGAAATTTGCCATAATAATACAATAATAAGACAAATTTAAATTAGCATTAAATAATTAGTTTCTCAAATTTTAAATTTAGAACAAGATTTTTATGGAAACAGAACAAAAAGAACAATTTACTGAGATTAAATTAATAATTTGCATATTTTGTAATTTAGGTGAAATGCTAACCCACTTTGATACTTGAAAGTCGCACAGTAAAGCAAGCCGCATATCACAAGGAAGGATTCACTTCCTTTTGAGAATGCCTTGCTTGATTAGCCAAAATTTAATGTTCTTTTTCTTGATTATGATATGTTCAGGGAAATACATCTTGTAGACAGTCCGGAAGTAATCATATTCGGCTCTAAACCGGCCGAGAATAAGCACCTCATTGAGAACAACGAATAAAACGAGGATAAACGCACTTGCAGCTATAATTAAAACAGAGCTTGAAGTTTCGATCGAAGAAACATTACTCATAAGATCAGTAACCCACTGGTCGAGAAGTTCAATATTAAATAATTTCGCATAGTACACGCCTCGAGAGAAGTCGATGAGATTTTAGAAGAACGTTGATGGAAGAGTGTAAGCTTGGAGTGCACTGAGAGACTTGAAATCAGCTAGAAATTCAGTGAATCTAGTTTCGAAAATATTCAATCCTCCAACGAGGGTTTTCTGTGCGATTGCCGCACAATCTGTGATTTCATCTTATGTGATAAGCCCTATGACATACTGAGAATAGCACGCATTGTTCTTGTAGATATCTGTGTACATGTAGTTATATGCATATTAAGTGTGATCGGAGAGAACAGTGTCTTGTTTCACAGCGAAAAATTGATTTATGAGATTATTTGCGCTGGAATAGAGGTTATTTCGATAATTCACTGGGTCAATTAGATTCTCCTTGAGACTTATGAGCATCACAAGATTTAATGTAATTGGCTGTGCAATGATCAGCCCATCTCTTCTCATGTCTTGCAGATTAGATTCATTCAAATAGACAAGCAAGAAATACGCCAAGCTAAACGCAATCACACACAGTGCGAATGCCCCATAGAATAGAAGAGTTCGCACCTCGAGATTGACTAAGAATTTACCTTTTTCGACAGTTCTATTCTTTTTCGTTTGGGCATTATCCTCGGAAACTTCGAGATTGATATCCTCAAGTTTAGAGAACGCTGTGAATTTGCCTGTGTTTCGCTTACTTTATGAGAGAACATTGTTGTTTCTAGGGATTGCAAGATTGTTCTCGAGATTATTCGTTGTATTATGCAATTTTGCTGTATCTTCATGGACATTTGTGTTCAGAATCTAGGAAGGTTTTCCATCGGGTAGGATAAGATTTGGGTTAGGAGTTACATTCAAATTGATGTTTCCACTTGATAATTTGGATATCTATTAGCCTAATACTTTATTTGCAGTGTTATCAGGTTCTTTATCGTCATCGATGTTCTCTTGCAACGAATTAGTAATCGGTAGATAAATCCTAGAATAATACTCATCCTTATCGGCTGCATAGGAGAATTACTGCAACAAAATTAAATTATAATTTCTGATCTATTTAACATCGACTATGTCTATCTTCTCGAAACTCTCGAAAATCGATGTGAAACTGTCACAAATCACTCTCATGAATCGCCAGATTAATATCAACGATACGCCGACTAAGACGCTGAGGACGATAACTACGATGAATGTAAAACTAGAAATTGAAGTCATCGTTGACTCCAGCAGATCCAGTGAGCTATTACCGATGGAATCGATGTAAGTATTTAGATACTAAAAGACATTTGCTCTAAATTTGAAAGAACAAAATACGTTAAAAAATCACAAAATTTTTAAGTATTTTTAAATCTCTCTCTGTTTTACCTGATGAAATCCACACTTATTGTGCCAACTAAGATAGTCTTGGCTAGGGCTGCTGTAGCGATGGAATTATTGAGCTCGTTGATGTGATAAATGTAAGCTTAGAATAGATCAGACGTATCAAAGGTGTAGTTACCTTTGGCAGGAAGAGTTGGGAGAATATAATCTGTTGAGATATCAGTTGAAAAGAGAGAGAAATCGAAAAGTGCTTATTGTAGCATCTTATTTGTGATGATGATTTAGAAGTAGCTTGTGATGTCTATGAAGTTATCAGTGATTTCACTTTGCAGATTCACTTGAGTTTGATAGAAAGTTGAAGCTAGATTAGTATCAGTGAGGTTATTCGCATTCAGAATCAACTAATCGAGCATATTGTTGTACCCACTGAGGATTTGTAGATGGAGTTTCTTAGCCATTTGCAGTTTCTAGCTTTCTGTGTTGATCGTCGAGAAATATGTGTTTACGCCAAGGAAGCATGTGAAAATATTGAAAGCGATAATGAAGAGAAATACTACCCTAGTGAAAAGCTGCATCTGGAAGATAGAACTAAGGCTAGATCTCGGTTGGTGGATGTCTTCTTTGATAAAAATATTATGAACAGGATTCAAGGAGAAAGTCATGGATCCTTGTTTTTTTTCGAAATCTTTTTGGATGTCCTTGGGCGGTTGATGGTCTTCTTCTTCGGAGAGATAGTTGACTTGATATCCCATGCCGTTTTCTTTAACTATTTCATAGTTATTTTCGATTGGCTCAGGTTCAGGTGTGTTTGCAGTCTCACTGACTTCTTAGAAACTGAGCTGACCCGACATCTGGGAGTTCATAGGGTTGAGTTGAGGTCGTAGAGAAAACGGGTTATTGGGGGCAGGTGCAAAAAACTATTGCATTGAGAAGTTATTTAGATTTTTAGGTCCCTTTTCAATGACTGGACTATTAGTTGTGCTGTTGTTATTTGCGGCATTTCCAAATTAACTCAAACCAGACATTGAAGGTAACAGTAGCTATGCACTTCCTCTTCTGAAAAGCGATGCAGGGGCAGGTTTAGGGAACTCATCTGGGAGATTTCGGGTAATGCTAGCGGAATCTTTAGATAAAGATTTAGACTTTTAATAAGAAAATGAATCATGAAGACTATTTGTGGGTTTAGGTCCTTATTACGGTTTTTAAGGAGCTAGTTGTTGTTGCTGTTGCTGTTGTTGTTATTATTGCTATTACTGCTACTAAAGCAACAAAGCCTTGGCTGAGCGAACTTCCTCGAGATTAAGAAATTTCACAACACCTATTTTACGATTTCCAACTTTTTTAAATTTGATGGAGCACACCAACTAAAATTATTTGACTTTCTTTCTCCGGACATGCAACGTGTAGGCATCCTTCAGAAGCTAGTACATCGCTTTGTCTCGCTGAAAGAACTATTCAGCTTCATCTTTTTATGCTGCCTCACGGTCTTTTCTAGATGCTCCCATAGTTAAACTCTAAGACGACATGTCTTTGTAATTCGTGTGATGACTAGTCAGCGAAGGAGATTTACTGATTTTAGTCTAACTTCTTCTCGCTGACATGTCTTTTCTTTGATCTTATTCCTCGAATTTCTTCATTCTACTTGAGCACATTATGAAATAGCTTGCCATCATTTACTGAATATTTGAAGGCACTCGAGCAACAAACGGAATCTAATCTCCTCTCTCGAGCCGTTCGTCCATGAGTTTCTTACCATTTTAGTCATATTAATCGAACCCATAATCACTCTCAAAATCTTCATCTTCATCGTTTTATGTTTAGCTTCCATCTTTGTGTTTGTTTGATTTGTCTCCTTCATTGTCTTCTGGTTCTCCCTTGAATTTTTACAGTCAAAGTATAAAAAAAATAATTTTTTTTTTAATTTTTATTTTTTACATCAGCAAATGTCTTTCGCTTCAATGGAGCTTTATCAATGATCTTGCGGATTTCTGCTTGGCTCTGGAGGTTTCCATGCAATTATTCTTATATTTCAAGAATAGACGATCTTTGAATACTTGCGAGACTTGCAGAGGATGCAGGCTAAAGACTATCTTATTTCATAAAATCTTCATTTAGTTCTCGATTTGGAGAGGCATCCCCATCAAAAAAGTCTTCAATTTTTTTCGTCTTGGAGGGAATTGCATTATTTGATGTTAGAATATTATTATTAGTATTAATTTTTTAAACTGTTTCATCAATAGACAGTGAAACGAGCAGAGGAGGAGGTGGAGGCGGAGGGGTCTTTTTCATGGTCATCTATCTCAGCCTATCGATGTGTTTCTAATTTAATCCTAGATTCTTATCAGGCTCTTGTTTCATGGAAAACTTTTTTTTATTGTTGTTTCGAAACATATTGAAAATACCACCTAGATTTTCTTTTTTGTGCACAATACCAAAATGAATCTAATCATCTGGTGTTAGAAATTATGCGAATTTAGAGAATTTCAGGAGTTTGGGAATCACTAACAGAAGATTTAGCACCATGCAAGTGGTTTGCATATTCGCTAAAGCTAGTTTATTGTCTTTTCTTCCAGTTTCTAAATTTTTGTCTGCCTCATTACGGAAGTTTGCTAGCTGCACCATGTGCTGTCGATAAAGCTACGCGTCAATCATAAATAGCTCGTAGATTTGCTGCGTCATAGAATCAACTTCCCAATCTTCATTGATGATTAAATAGTTGACTTTCGATCCAGCAGGGTTCATGATAGGTCGAATTAATGCGACAAATTCTGTTTCCCCCGAGGAAGTGACGAACAATTTGAGGAATTTCCAAGCTGTGAATAAAGTGCCTTTTTTCATGACACAATAAACTTCTTTTTGAGAGTATAAGATCTATTTTAACAAAAAGAGAAAGGCTAATTAGACTACCAAATTTGGTTAAAATAAGAAGCAAATCAATATGTGTTTGAAAAGTGATTATTTATTGTTACTTTAGACTTTCCAGTTGCTATAAATTTTTAAGTTTGTCTAGGATGTAGCATAGCAAACGACCTAGGCATTAAGTCTGTCACATACAAGTGATTCTCCAGTTCGTATCTTGTAAATCCAAAAGTTGTTAAAACTGGTTTGTTCACTTTGAGTATCTTCCCGTTGGCATCATTTGAAACTCTGAAAACTGAAGATCTTCTGTCGAATGCCATTTCTAACTTTTTAATATTGATTTTATCTTTATCGTCCTTTGCATTCGATGCTACTGATCCTACATCGTCTTCCAGCTAGTCCGTTTGGAATTCCTCAAAAAATACCTCATTTTCATTGACTAAATTGCCAGAGAATTTTTCCATTAGCGCAACAGACACCTTCTAATTCAGGATAAACAGAGTGTACCAAACGTAGTAGAACCTCCACTTCTCTCTATAGTTTAAGTACACGATAACACGCTTCCACATGGCTTTGATGGCTTCGATTTCCTCGAGAACCTTCTTAATCGCCTAGTTGCATTCTTCTAAATCGATGATGTTCTTGAGAAGCATGCCCCAGAACTCCGCGTTTGAGTTGAGAATTCTCTTGATTTTAAACTTGATTCGTTCAATTTTTACTTCAATCGGAATCACATTTTCCACGTTCAACAAACCTACAAGAATATCCCAAAAAAATCTTGCTGAAATCCCTGAATAATAGACTTTCTTACTTTAATAAGAGGCTAAGTTTTTCTTGCGATTGACCTTGTGAACGTACTAGAAAAGTCTGTAAAGTCTAAAGGAGTCAGTTGGATACAAGAACTTATTCTTCAGGAACGCTACATTCGACAGTGCAAGGCAGGAATTGCGCAGTTTATTGAATATGAACTCTGAATAGTCTATCACAGCGGTGTAATCTGAGGGGTTTAGTATCAGATATTGCTAATACCTACAAGAATTAACAGAAATAACTCAAATATCCAAAAACTGACAAGACTCCTAAATAAAGGAATGGTTAAAAATCTATTTTTTATTATTTTACCAACTCTTGACAATAAACTTGGAGAGAATATTTCTGTTTGAAGAAAAGAAATATTTATCCAGAGGCACATCCTTACTCTTTTTGGAATCATGTATTCCACGGAGCTAGCAAAAACAACGTGTCGAAGAGCCCTCATGAAAGCAGGTGGAGCTGAGATGCTGTGAAATTATCCCTTTAAAAAATGCATCTTAGTGAATGTTCTCTAAGGAATCTTCGAGTAAATGCTAGAGATAGTAGATTTTTTTCTTGAATTAAACATAAGAAAGTCCTTTGATATCGCTACTCATGATAAACCGCAGTTCCTCCCTTTTAGTGAAGAAGTACACAATGAACAGTACCATTATGGCTATAATACCTGTCAACTAACCTGAACTGTTCTTGTCTACTGTGCCGATTTCGCCTATCATCCTTTTAGGAAAAAAGCAGTCAAAAAGCTAAACAAAAATATCATAAATTTCATTGGATTTGATCTATCATACCTGATGAACTCATCGATTGCATATCCAACAGATTAGGAAAAAAGCAAAAGGATGAGAATCTGAAAGAGATCTCGAACATATTTGTAGCGGAAAGTGATGAGTCCCGAATGGAAGATAAAGATGAACGAAAGAAACCCAGATGAAACCAGATTAAATACAATCAGACAAATGAAGAACGCATAGGAATCAAAGCTCAACGTTATCATCACTGAAAATGCTAATCTGTAGATAGAATACAGTAGAATATTCACAGTGTTATCGCAAGCAAGTGCATCCTTTTTCGTTGAGAACCCTCCGTTGAAGAAAAAGTAGCTGAAGAACCACGTAGAGAGCACTATCATAGCTAGTGCCGCAATCACTAAGACAAGTTTAAGTGCGCGAAGTGAATCATCCGAGGAGCATGACAATCCAATGTTTTTGACCAGCACATCTGGGCATGTAACATACGACACCAGAGTCATAACAAGAGGTTACAGCAAAAGCCATAGAAAAGCCTCCCCTGCAAGCACAAACCATCTTCCATAGAAGAATTTCCTGACTTTCATTGACGGATAGATCGCATGCATCGAAGCGCATACTACATACAGAAGTGGCAACGCGATCGAGAAAGCACCAGCAACTATCAGAGTCAAATTATAAATAGCGATGCTTAACTTGAGTAGCGAGAAGATGTCAAGGTACGAGAGCACTTTCGTAGCTGTAGTTAGATTGCTGTCTTCGATGGTATAGTGAATAGCTAGCAGTTCCTCGTATCTTCGCAGGTAAGATAAAATGACTAGGGCTATCGAAATAGCTACTTCCAGGTAGACTCGCTCGATTGATACCTTCCGAAGTTTAAGTAATTCGATGATTAGCTCGAATTGCCTTCGTTGGCCACCTCGATTGTTGCGCGCTTCTCTTTTTTTATCATCAGCTTCTTGATACTTTCTTTCTTCGATAGCGGGTTCATCGATTTCTTTTTTCTCTTTTGGCTCTTTCAAGATTGAGCGGTTTACTGCAGATGTTGTGATTGTATTACCACGACGAGGGGCAGTATTTCCCCCAACTGGCGACTTTTTTGGCAATTCCCCTGGTCGTTCCATGGGCTTGCTAGGGTTAGGTTTCAAGGAATTTTGCTTTACGAGATGAGTGTGAAAACGTGAGTAAAAATAGGATTTCCTTTGATTTGACTTTGTTTTGTCTGGGGAAAGGATTATGTTCTTACAACCTGGGGATTATCCTCCTACAGTATTTGAAATATTTATTATTATTTGTTGTTTAGTTTTCTAGTTTGATAGATTAAAAACATAAATGTTTCTTCTTAACGAAGTTCTGTAACGAAGGAACCAAAATCATTGCTCCTAAGATAAGAATAGGTAAAGAGTATTTTTATTAGCGTTTTACAAAGGAAAAAGAAATTAATTTTTTAAAGTTTTCGAAAGTGAGAGAAATTGTTAATTAAATCCTATCTTTTTGAATTCCTTTCTTGCTTTTTGCGAGTGAATCTATTTATCATGAAGGCTCTATTCATCTGATTGATAGACATTAATGTATTTTAATTAGTATGACATCTGATAGACAACTTATTGCTTGAATTATTCTCAAAAATATCATAAATATAGATAGATTAATTTATTTTTATATCCAAAAATGCAAGGACAAAGGCTCTTGCTTCTTTTACATCAGCTCTTAGTTGACAGAGTGAAATGATATGCTTTTATAGATAGTATTAATATTAGAATGGAAGTTTATTCTAGGAAATTATCTCTATTTAATAATGAGAATTATTCTTATTAATAGACTCTCCTTAGTCAAATAAAATTATCAAAGGATTCGTCTGTGATTGTTTATTGATTGGATATTATTAGTGAAGAGCTTAATAAACTCACAGCTGGTAGAATCTGAGTCCGACAAAGAGATATCAAAACAAGAAGATAAAACTACATAGATATACATAAACAAATATGCAATCACCAAATCAAGAATCACAACAGCCTGTCTTTGCACCGAACCAAGCAATGGTCTTCAGCTTAGGATAGCCTTCACAGAAGCAGCAGCATTTATAGCAAAACTAAGATATTTTGGGCTAATCATAGCAACAACAACAACAATATTACCCATCTGTTTAATATGTTTCTCCAGCTCGAGCAAAACCAAATTCAGGGATTTTAACTGAGAACACTTCTCCATCTTACTTAGTGAATACAGCTGCGTCAAGCAATTACTAAGGTTTAGTGTCTCCATAGAGAACCATTGAGCAAAGCAATGTTGCTCATTTTTGTGATCAAGAATGGAAAAACGATTAATTTGAGGGAGCTTAGCAGTTTATCGACGAGAATCAACACGTTGGAGATCTATATTAAGAGATAGAGAGTCTCAGATAAGCACTTGCATTGAAAGAAGCAGAACTTCAGTAGGAAAAGAGAATCAACAGATCCGTATCCACAGAGTTTCTCACAAAAATTCCGAATGCCGAAAAAGCCATCTAAGAACTTCTCGAAGAGAACGAGAAATTGCAATAACTTCTCGCAAACATCCACGGAGAAGAACAATCCAACAGCATGATAATATCAGAAAACGCTCGGTTGAGGGATTAAAACAAACGTCTCACAGCAATGAATAGCGATTTAGTGCAGCAAGTCGTTCAGAATCATAAACTACTGTTTGAGAGCTAAAACAAAGAGAAAGTAAACGAATTAGATAAAACACAATAACAAAAGAAGCAGGAGTAGAATATTCTGCAAGTACAGGAACTATAACTTAGTCTGATGAGGGCTGAAAGTTATGCTGATTTGCTGAAAGCAGATCTCTTGTCACTGGAATAGAAGTACCAAACAGTCGTTTTAGATAATAAACGACTTTAACTTGATATTAAACTAGCTAATAAACGAAATTAGCAGATCAAATCAACAAGAAACGAACCATAGATGGAGTTGTAAAGCAACAGAGCTTTCGTGTAGGACAATAACTAAGAAAGGACGTGCTAACAAGCAAATATTGGCACTTACAAGCAGAATAACATCAAAATTCAGGAAACAAATGCTTTTAAATACAATGAAAGCGAAGATGACAACTACCTAACTCAGCAAATCAGGATATAAAACTACGGAGCTGATATTACCATCAGGATAGATCCTGTTTCACACTCACCTTGAGAACAAAATAATGAATCTCCCTGTTTTGTAAATTTTATTATTTTTCATCATCTTTCATTTGGTTTTTTGAGTTTAGTTTTATTGAAAAATACTCTTTGTCGTTAATAAAAAAGGAAGCTAAAAAGAATAAGGACATAATACGTTTTTAAACCCTTGGGATTTGGAGATTGCCTACCCCAAATTACAAAAACATAAACAAAAATTGCATATTTATTTATGCTCGAGTTAGAATCTGTCTTTTTTTTAAAAAACAAAAAAGATACATTTCACTGTAATTATTGTATGCGTGTGTGTCATTTTTTAGCTGTCTTTTTATTGGAAGTTGTTGGCTCTTTTTTGATGAGATAGTCATCTAAAACGTTTTCTTAAAGCAGACAACTTTGCAATATCCCTTCTTCACTAACTAATTTATGTCCAAGTTTAAGTAATTCTTTGTTTTGTACATTTCTAGACGATTCTGTCACTGTGTATGTCTTTTTATCTAGAAGGAATGTCCCTGTTGCTCCAGCGCTCTAAATGAGCTTATAAAAATCTACATGGGTGATATTCCCCAAAGGATACGGTACATTAAAGACAACTCCATAAAGAACTCCTTGCGGATGCTCCAATTGTCTCATTCTACTTTCAGAAAAGGTGAAGGAGTGTTAATTAAACAACTCTTTGCCTGCTTTAGTGATTACGAAAGGTTCAAATGGCAATGCATCTTTTTGTTTAATCGATTTTTTCACCCAAGCAGATTCAACAATAGGTATGCCTTTGTTAATCGCAACAAGGATTTTAACCCTGCGTGAGATTTAATCAGTAACTAAGATGTCAAAATCAGAGGCTGATTTATAATCATTTACTATTTGGACTCCCAATTAGCTCAATTGCTCTTTTTCTGTGTCATTCACACAACTGTTAGAAAACAACACCCTTAACTTATCTCTTCTGCTAACACTATCTAATATTACGTTTCCCTCACGATTTAACTGAGCTAACTCTCGTTTAGCAGCAGAAGAAGAAACCTTAGTATTTTTTTTATTATCTTTATCTTTCTTTCGGTTTTTTTTCTTATCACTCTTAGCTTTTCCTTCAGGTTCATTTTCTTCTTATTTTTTAACCTTCTTTTTTGGAATATCTTCCTCAATATCATTCTAAGTAGCTTTTCTCTTCCCAAGTAAGGCTTTGTCTTTTTTTGAAGTGCTACCTTGCTTGTTGGCAGCCTTCACATCAGCAACAGCTTTTTTCTTGCTGGAACTCACTTTTGTAATTTCTTTACTAGCTTCGATTTTTTCAAGTTTTTGTTTCCCAACACTTTTCTTAGGAACCTCTCCATTGGCTTCACTTTTTGAGGCTGCTTTCTTACTCTTTACAACAGGGGTACTTTTCTTTTCAAATACCATTTCTTCTTCAGTATCTTCAACCACATTTTTATGTTCCTTCTTTGCTTTTCCCTTTTTTTAAATAACTTCTTTTTGCTCTTCTTTTTAAGTAGCTTTCTTCTCAGCTGCTGATTTCTTGGTATCAATCATTTTTTCCTCCTTTTTCTCTATCTTTTCTCTCTTTGTATTCTTAACTTCTTTGATTTCTTCTTCTTCTTTTCCTTATTATTTTTTAGATCCAGTTTTCTTTTCTGATAAACCTTTACTTAATCCTTTTTTTGCCTTTTCCTCGAAAGATTGTTTATCAATGTTTCTTTTGTTTGCACCTACTTATCCCCTGCCTTTATCAGTTCCATTAATTTCCTTTATTTTATCAACATCATCTGCTCCTTTTGCTTCTAATTTTTTATCTACTTTTTTTTTAGTTAATCCTTTTTCTTCTTTGATTTGTTCTTTCGCCTTAATGATCTTCTAATCCACATTATTACCTATCATGTCTGCTATTATTTTGTCAATTTTACTCAAATTCTTATCTTCTACCTTAGTCAATTTCTTATTCTTTTTCTCACTCTCCTCACTTTCCTTCTTCTAAGTCTTCATTTTCAAAGGCGTCCATACTTCTTCTTCCTCTTCTTCCATTTAATTCACCTTTCTCCCCTCTTTTCCTATGCTTTTAATCTCTTAATTCTTTTTCTTCTCTGAATTATTCTTATTTACAACATCACTTATCACTTCCTTTTATTAATTCTTTAGCCTCTCTTAAATCCTTTCAAGGAAAGATTTATTCAATTATATGCTCTCCTTATCTTTACTTTGTTCTTCTTCAGCCTTTGGTAGTTGCCCCTTGGATTTTACAAACTTTTTCTATGATTATAAATTATTATGCTATTCTACTAATCTGATTTATTTATTAACAACCAATTTGGAAACAATAGCTTTGCGCTCAACTTCGTCATCTATTAGTTCTGATTCTTGCTAATTCTTAGATAGCTTCTGCATAAGGCTCTTTTTAGATTTTCTAGATACCTCGTCTTCCTCAATATCATCTTCTAAACTCATTTACCTCTAAACTTAATTCTTGCCTCTTTGGTTGTTCCCATCTAGAGGGCTCAACGAGAATAACCCAGCTGCTCTCCCACTCTTCACAGCTCTAAACACACACCTTCAAAAATCAATTTAACAATTAGATATTTTTATTTTTATAAAAGATATTTCCCATTGTCTCATTCCTTTTAAAATCTCTCTTTCTCTCTATCTCACTTCCCCCCTCTTCTTCATTATCATTAATATTTTATTCTTACTTAAATCTACCCAAGTAAAATGCCATTTGGGGAGAGAGATCGTAGGACTTGAATGGCTTAAGACGAATAAGACTGTCATCAGACTTTATCTTAAATGTCCCCTTCTGCGATCCCAAATCTTCAATCGAATATTCTTCACCTTCAATCGAAATTTTCGCATGTGCATCATTAAGCTCAGAAGCAAAGCGAAGTACTAATTAACTCTTCTCAGAACTGGATCCAATCACTGTTTCTCCGTAAGTTAAATCATACACTAAGTACTGCTATGGATCTTTCTCATCATAGAAAACTGTGAGATCGGCAGCTTTTAGATTGGTAACCTTCTATTTTCTCATAATAAACACTCAAATGATATTAATTGTATTTTTTGTTATCTTTTCAAAAACTACGCCTTTTCCCGCAATCTTATACTAAGAGACTTTTCTTCCCTTGCTATTTCTATCTGATATTCAATCAAATTAATTATTTTCTTAGTGATTTTTGAATCTTTCTTTTGATTATGGATATTTCCGCCTCTTTTAGTCTTTCAAATTCCCACCAGAATATCTTTTTCTTTGAGAATAAATCATTTATTTGGATAAGTTGAAACGCTCAAACAGATATTGAAATAATATTGAATCATAGTTATGTTCAAATTCAACAAATTTTCCTAGCCTTCAGATAAGATAAAATAAGCTTTCGATTGTTGAGATTACCTAGGAATGAAAGTGAAATAAAAAATCACTGGAATAATATGTTTTTGTTGGTTCGGCTTATCACTGAGTTGCTAGATTAAGTTGATTTTTTACAGAAATTAAAATATTAACTTCATGTTGTTTCTTCTTTTTTTTCCCTCAAAAGGAATATTGTTTAAAATTGCACCTCTAAGCTATGCAAACAGAGAGAGATTTTAATGAATTTAGCTATTCATTCATGGGATCCATATTATTGCCTCAAGAAATTTTATATTTTACTTACAAATGAGGAAGACAAATATCTCATAAAAAGAAGAAATGCAATTAGTATATTTAAAATCAAGAATACTACAGACATTAATTTATTGTACTTTTCAGCTACTAGATAAAGTTGATCAATCTAGATGACATATTCTCCAATCATTTTGGCTCGTGTCAACTTCCCTACGCTCGAAGACATTGAACTTGCTGACTTCTTTGTCTAGGAGAGGATCATGGTATATGAACTTACATGTAATTTGATGCCATGTCTAGTTGGGATTGCTTGCATGCTTGTGAAGAGAATAAACTCTCGCTGTGGAGTCAGTCATTTTCAACAAAAAAAGATAAGAGTTTTGAGAAAATCATCAGATTTGGAAATATTTTGTAAAATTTCATTTAGAAAAAAGTCAACTAAAATACACTCGCTAATTATTAAGACATTTTCCATGTAATTATTTGAGCTTACCCATGTAGAATTGGATGTCCCTGATTTCATCATAAAGCTAAAAAGGAAGCGGTCTATTCTGTTTGAGAGACAGCTTAAAAATCTAAACAAAACAACAACAAAAACACATCAAAACCATCATTTTCCTTTCCAATTTGGTAAAGATCGAATACATCATAAAGAGGAACTGATAGATTTTTCATGAGATCAACTTTGTCCTTGCGCTTATATGCTTTAAGCGTATCATGATACTTATCCCTAGCAGTTTCATGGAAAGTTTTTTTCTTGAAATCAATGAAAATCTATTCTGTAGTGTTCAAGACAATGCGATTCTTGAATATGTTCCTAATCCCTGAGAGAGCTGTTGGAGAATGTACATCATGCAGATCCTAAAAGATCATAATAAGATCATCAGAAAACGAAGAAACTATTCCTTAAGCCAATTAGCAACTTTACCACAATCGTCCCAGAAGAAATATTTGCAGAAATTCTCTCTGATCCTGATTTTAATAAATTAGCTCCTTGTTTCATTTCTTTGAAGGATGGTTTGTGTGAATTTGGCAGATAATTAATTAATTTGAAATTAATTGAGGCAAATTTATTTAAAAAAAAGGCAGAGATATACACAGAATAACTAAAAAAACATATGGAAGAATTTGTTTAGAGATATTCCAAAAAAATGCAAAATAAATAGTTTGTAAAATTAATTACACACAAGCTGTGGGAATGTTTAAAAGAAATACAGTGAAGGATTACCTATTTCAAATATGTAATTGAGAATATAAAAAATCATAAAAAAAAGAAATCATAAAAAGGAAAGAATTAAAAATAGTATTTAACTACAATACCATTTGTGATTAAATGTTTAAAAAAAATCAAATGGAAACTCCAAAATTCTAAGAATCTATTGCTGAAAGGATTTCAATAAATGCACAAAATCTAAAATGGCTGATGAAGGAACTACAACAAACACCGAATTAATTAATAAATTCAATTTACTTAAATAGAAGTTAGAATAAGTATGGTGACAATAAGGCAAAGTATTTAGGAGAAGGAATTGCAAAGTGTGTTACTCTCACTTCTTTAAATCTAAATCTCTGGGGTAATAGGATTGGTGATAATGGTGCAAAGTATTTAGGAGAAGGAATTGCAAAGTGTGTTACTCTCACTTCTTTAGATCTAAATCTCAGCTGTGATAGTATAGGCGAGAATGGTGCAAAGTATTTAGGAGAAGGAATTGCAAAGAGTGTTACTCTCGCTTCTTTAACTCTAGATCTAGGTTTTAATAGTATTGGTGTGAATGGTGCACAGTATTTAGGAGAAGGAATTTCAAAGTGTGTTACTCTTACTTCTTTAAATCTAAATCTCAGCTGTGATAGTATTGGCGAGAATGGTGTAACGTATTTAGGAGAAGGCATTGCAAAGTGCGTTACTCTTACTTCTTTAAATCTAGATCTGAGTAATACTAGTATTGGCGAGAATGGTGTAAAGTAGTTAGGAGAAGGAATTGCAAAGTGTGTTACTCTCACTTCTTTAAATCTAAATCTCTTCGATAGTAAAATTGGTGATAATGGTGCAAAGTATTTAGGAGAAGGAATTGCAAAGTGTGTTACTTTCACTTCTTTAAATCTAAATATCATGAAAACTTTTATTGGTGCGAATGGTGCAAAGTATTTAGGAGAAGGAATTGCAAAGAATACTTCTCTCGCTTTTTTAAATCTAAATCTCTAGAATACTAGCATTGGTGACAATGATGCAATGTATTTAGGAAAAGGAATTTCAAAGTGTGTTACTCTCATTTCTTTAGATATAGATCTCAGCTATAATAGAATTGGTAAGAATGGTGCAAAGTATTTAGGACAAGGAATTGCAAAGTGTGCTGCTCTCACTTCGTTAGATCTAAATTTCTTCAGTAATAGTATTGGCGAAAATGGTGTAAAGTATTTAGGAGAAGGAATTGCAAAGTGTGTTACTCTCACTTCTTTAAATCTAAATTTCTACAGTAATAGTATTGGTGAAAATGATGCAAAGTATTTAAGAGAAGGAATTGCAAAGTTTGTTGCTCTCATTTCTTTAGATCTAAAACTCTTGGTAAATAAAATTGGTGAGAATGGTGTTAAGTATTTAGGAGAAGGAATTGCAAAGTGTGTAACTCTCACTTCTTTAAATCTAAATTTCTACGGTAATAGTATTGGTGAGAATGGTGCAAAGTATTTAGGAGAAGGAATTGCAAAGTGTGTTAGTCTCACTTCTTTAAATCTAGATCTAAACTTTGATAGTATTGGTGAGAATGGTGCAAAGTATTTAGGAGAAGGAATTGCAAAGTGTGTTACTCTCACTTCTTTAAATCTTTTTCTCTGGAATAATAGTATTGGTGAGAATGGTGTAAAGTATTTAGGAGAAGGAATTGCAAAGTGTGTTACTCTTACTTCTTTAAACCTAAATCTCAGCTGTGATAGCATTGGTGATAATGGTGCAAAGTATTTAGGAGAAGGAATTGCAAAGAGTGTTACTCTCGCTTCTTTAACTCTAGATCTAGGTTTTAATAGTATTGGTGTGAATGGTGTAAAGTATTTAGGAGAAGGAATTTCAAAGTGCGTTACTCTTACTTCTTTAAATCTAGATCTCTTTAATAATAATATTGATGAGAATGGTGTTAAGTATTTAGGAGAAGGAATTTCATAGTGTGTTACCCTCACTTCTTTAGATCTAAATCTCTTGGGAAATAAAATTGGTCATAATGGTGTAAAGTATTTAGTAGAAAGAATTTCAAAGTGTGTTAGTCTCATTTTTTTAAATATTGATCTCAAGAAAACTAGCTTTGATGGCAATGATTATAAAACATTAAAATAATTTGTTATCAAAGCAAAAAGATTGATGTTATACAAGATTGTGTTGAATTGAAAATAGTATTGAAAAAATTAACAAGGATTTTCAAAGTGTTTAACTCACTTCTCTAAAATTAAATTAATAATAAAGTAAAATAAGTAGTATTATCCTTTTATCATCATCTTTTTCTGCAGTTCCCGCCATAAAAATAATAAATCGAAGGGTTCTTTTCCATATTGTGTAATGTGAATTAATGTGTAACTAAGAATTGATAAAAATGTTTTGTTTTTGAATTATTATTATTATTATTATTATTATTATTATTATTCGCAAAAAGGGTTCAGAATAATTGAGTAAAAGATTGAAATAATTATCAATTCTTTGATAGTAGTGTCTCAAAAATGGATAAAGGCATTATCACAAACAATATTAAAGACTACGGAAATAACTAACAATGTACAAAATCGCTAAAAATCCATATATCTAAAGGAACAAATCATACCAACATCAGTGTTAAGAACCGAACACTCATAAAATTGAAGAAAAGTTATTTGATTGATTAAGTTTGCTCTATCCTTCATTCTCTCTTTTTTTTTTCATTCTTCGATTATTTTAAAATTCGACAATGCATCTTTCAGGTAGTTTCTCTTTTCGAGCAATTTTTAATATTTCTCATTAAGATCTGCGATTTTTCGGAGCTAATTCCTAACTTCTTTTGCTAATATTTTTAGATTTGTATCCGATTTATGCTTGGCTTTCTCTGCCGCATCGGCTCTCTGCGTTAACTAAACATTCGCGTCTTTCAGTTCTGCGATGATTTTTGTGTTTTTCAAGAATATGGTGTCATTTTGGAGATTCTTTTTCTCCGTTTCTTTGAGCCGTGCTGAGAGATATTCTTTCATTTTCTCTAGAGCTTGCTTTGAAGTGCTGACATCTTCAAGCTGATTATGCGTTTCTTGAAGCTGCAATTTGTTCTTCATCAATTCATAGGAAAGATACGATAATAGATCGTAAAGCGCTTTGGATTCAGTGAACAAGAATTTTCCAAAGACATACAGGCCGCAAAGATTAGTCTCCAGTGTGTCTAAGAACAAACCTACTTTTTTAGGATCTGTCAAGCATATTTTCCCAATTTAGGATATTCTACTTTTAGCTTCTTCGATCTCGATTTTGAGCTATTTCGAGCAGACATCACTTTCTTCTAAGAACAGCGACATAATCCGCTAGTCAATCTCTAAGGGGGTGCTCATATCAAGAAGCAGTTAGTTAGCTTAGTCTTTATCGACTTACGAAGCAAATGAAGATACCCCAGCAATCACAGCAGTTGAATTTGACATTTGAGATTGTTGCTAAGGCTGTGATCCTTAAGATGATTTTTTGCTACTGCTGCTGTTAGTGGTGTTTTCAAATAGTTTTTTCATGAAACTGAAGGCGGATGAAGATGCTTTAATTGCAGATGAAGAAGCTAAAGATGCAGATGATGAAGACGTAGATGAATTACCCGTCTATTCTTGAGAAGTTCCAGGAGTTTATTATTTGATTTAAGACACTCCTTGTTGTTCTTAATTTCCTTATTATTGTTCATTTTGCTGTATCTATGGTTAATCGTGGACATCACTGAGAAGATCTATTTCGTTATTTGGTTTGCTATTATTCCCTTGTTTAATCTGTGAATTTTCCATAGCAGATGTTTTGATTTATGACGAATTCACCTGAGCTGTACTCTTTTCATTGTTTTTCACCTACCCCGCATCAGCAAATGCCGATCCATCAAAAATATTCTACGCTGAACTTAGCGATGGTTGGAATACTTCACCTACTTAATGCCGCTAGCAAAGATATTTCAGTATCGATACCTTCAGGACATCTCCTGGGATTTAGCCTGCTAGATGACTGAAGAAATTAGCTTTCTAAAACAACTATTGAGTTTTCCTGTTGTAATTGCTTGAGATATGCGTAATAAGCAGCCGATGCAAGTTGAAATCGCGAGTAATTATCAAATTGAATTCTCTGTTCAGAAGTCTTACTTTTAGCGTATCCGCGAAAGATAAATATTAAAGAATGTTATCTTTCGTGCTGTGTGCGGTCAATAAACCTTTAAGGGATTTCTCTCTGATAGTTGGAATCAACTGACCTTAGTGGATTGCTTTTAAGTTCTCCATTTCGATATTCAACGAATCCAAGCTTGTTTGAACTCCAGTGCTGTATTTTCTCATATTTACAATCTGCTCGTCCTTTTGAATCAACTAAACTGTCGAAGAATCTATTATTTTTTGCTGAAGTAGCTTTTCTTGGATGAGAGTATCAATCTAAGCAGTCAATGCGTTGATTTTGCTGTTATAATCATTTTTCAATTATTTGATTTCAAAATCATGTTGAGTATTCACCTTATCTAATGATTCATTGTATCCTTCAGATTGCACTCGAAGTCTTTCATTTTCAACCTTTAAATTAGCCATTTCTTCGCGTTCAGTAATAATCGATTTCCTTTCACATAAGCTGAAATCCACATAATCGCACATTCTCACCATCATAAAAGCAATTTCTTCCATGAGTTCATCATTTATAATTAACTCCCTTTTCGCAACTTGGACACTGATCAGCTTCTCCAGTTCCTTCAATCGATCTTCATTGCAAACGTTTTCTATGTTCAACTACGTGCACTCATTGCTGCTACCCTGCTTTGTCTGTCGAGAGTATGCAAAAACAGAGCGAATTCTCTCGAACAATTTCTTCTCACTTGCTTGCTCCATTTTGAGGATATCTTCTTAGGATATTGAATATTTTAACTTTTTTGAGTTAATTAAATATGCAATAAGTTCTTTTTAAGTGCCTGATGACTGAACTGACACGTACTCCTCCCTTCGTTCTTGAGATAATTAAACTTTTATTCTTTTTTTCATAAAAAAAAGTTAAAGATAGATTCTTCGAAATTAAAAGACTTAAACACAAAAAGAAACATCCAATTAGCCATGTCCAAACCAGTAAGAAATCAATTGTCAAACAATCACATCTTTTATCATCTCTAAGCTAAGTTCATCCTCTGATGAATCATTTTTTGTTTTCCTCCCCAAAAAGCAATTACTATCCGCTGCAATCTCGAAGGTCTTCGGTGTAGCTGTGCTCCGTAATGATGCCTCTCGCATCTATTCCAAATATTACACTCGAAATTTTCCAGAGACCCTCACAAACTGCAAGGAAGGAGATTTAGCTACCGTCGAAGCATAGAGGTCATTTGAAGGAAATATCTTTGAGAAGAGTCGCAAGCTTGTTAACACAAAAGCGATGAAACCATCTGATAGTATAGCGAAATTGAATTGCAAAAAGGCAAGTTGAAAATAATAAGTTTTTGTTAAATAATAAACACAGCGGAGATATTTGGATATGGAAGATTTACAGTACTATTTAAGATCTTGAGTGATGTGCATGTATTTTTGATTGCTGATCCTGATGAAAACGAGAGTCTCCTTGCTTCAACGCTACAGTGCATAACAGATTGTCTCACTTCCTTAGCGGCTAAGTATGCAGAGTCTACATTCAAATCTAATAATGTGCTTGAAAAGAGTTTGAAAAACACTTACAAGATATGATTTCATAGAAATTATAAAACTCTTTTTATGGATCAATATTTGAACTCTTTTTGTTGGTTTTTCAGGGAGACCATTAACAATCAGATCATCACTGATAACTTCCAATCACTGATCCTCATCATCGATGAGATCATCGATCAAGGGTAAAAATGTTATTTGATTCACATTATATTTTAGTTTTCATTTAAAAAATCTGATGAAACTTATTCTTTTTTTTCTTTTTTGGGATTTGTTGAATTTTTCTTAGAATCCTTGTAAACATCGATCCCAATGTAATTTAGTCTAGATACGCAATGCTCGATACAGATGATGCCATGCTAGCAGCTAACCCTGGAGTTAGCTAAACTGCATCATCGGCATCATCTTCTACGGCTTCTCAATCAGCAGCATAGCAAGCAGCTATCAATACTGTTGGGTTCTTTAAATCATTCTTCAACAGATGAAACTAAGGAAATTGTATAAGAATGCAATGTGATTAGTATCCTTCATGTAAATAAATTAGCTGATAACCTAGTTGTTCTGCCATTTGAGTTGATGGACGAAGCTTAAGTTAAAGGGAATACTCTCTTAGTTTGTTTGTTTTCAGGTTATTACAGAAGAGCACCCATTTTTAGGGATTTCTTTAATGGTGATGAATATTTTTATAATTCGTGGGAGATTTGAAATAATGAGGTTATTTTTATGATTAGAAGGGATTAATAGCATAAAAGTTATCGGATTTGATAGAAGATTCCTCATTTTTTCAAATATTTGTTGCTTTCTTTTTGGAAGTAACTTAGATAAAAAAATCAAAAAGGTTTTTGAGTTTTACTTTTATTAAATATGCTCTTCTTTCCCTCCAGATTTAGCTGTTTATGTAATAACAGCGAGTATTCTTGAAACAACCTGAATAAGAAGAGTGCTGCTATTGCTATTTTCTTAGTTATTCATTCGCTTGCTAGCTAATTCTCGTTAATCCATCTCCCTCTATTTATTTTTTTACTGTCTGGATCACACAAAGTTATTATTTTGATTCTTACTTTCCTTTCCTTTGCCTTGAGAAGATAATCACAGATTTCCTTATCCACTGTCTGAAAATTATCTCTAAAACAGAAATAATAGCTTATTTCTTATTAAAGAGTATTAAAAGATCGGTCTCTCTATTTTTAACTTGTCCAAAAAACACAATTTTATAATGAAATTCGAACCAAGTTGTTTAAAAACATGAAATAGATATCTCAGATATTTTTTTAGAAATCATGCGATCAATAAAATTTCCCATAATTTTCTAATTATTCCAATCATTTAAACCGAGATTGACTAATATATATATATATTTGTAAAATAGAACACCTAATAAGGAACATGAATAGGAGGATAAATAATTAACAGTTAAATATCAATTCTTGCAATCTATTTTAGGAAAAAAAGTTTAAATATTTTCCCAATTTTTAATTCATGTCAGAAAGCTTCAAAGAAAATGCTCAAGATATTGACTTAAAGAGTAGAAAAAAAGACAACATCTCATTTTAAGTCTGATGGTTTATGCTTTTTTTTCTTCTCGTTTTTCCTGTCACGTAGTTTCACTTGTATTTGATCAATAATAAGTGGCTTTATCTGTGAAATATCGATCGGAGAATTTACAATTTCTCCTTCTTCCTATTCAATAGGTTAACTTTTTATTCCTTTTGAAATTATTTCTTTAATTTCTTCTTTTTTACGAAGAGCAACTCTCTCTGCTATTGTTGATCCATCAACATTTTCATGTGGATCGGCATCTTATTTTTTCTCATCCTCCTCACGAATAGCTTCAATCAAAATACGAAATTCAAGATCATCCTTTGTAGATGTCAATTTATCAATCGAAATGTCTTCGAATACGCAATACCCATTTACTAATTAGTTTAGTCTTTTTCCTTATTGATTTATTTGTCCTATCCATTCATGTGGACTTTAACTATCTTACACCATCAATTGAACTAAAATAGGCACAGTATTTTTAACAATTTTTCTTGTTTTAGAATTAACGAGTTTAACGCCAATACTGAATTTCGAGCCAACTGCAAATTTAATGATGCTTGTATTATCAACATCCTGGATTGCATTATTGGTATTTTTGATGTAATAAGGATCTAGGATATTAAATAGATTATCAGATTATGGTTGCATTAGGATTTCATATATAAATTGTGGATTGATTTGCTGTAAACTGCCCTTTTTATTTTACTTAGTTAACTTTTTTCTTTCAGTCTTCAGAGCTTTTGTTTTATGAATTGGTTTATGTATCTTTCTTTCTTGTCTTATCTCTTAAGGATGTACATTTTAGCTAGGTTATTATTATCCTAGATTTTACATTAGAACATTGGAACTGTCTACTTCACTTGATTTTATGCCAGCGTTAGATTGATAATTTTCATTTAATACAGCTGGTTGTTAGAAGGGAATAGCATTTTGAGATCCTCCTAAAGGCATAGAAGAATTTAATTGCTGATAATAATAATAATTCTATTATTACCTTTATTGAAATAGTTGTAGCTGATATTATTACTAATACTGCTATTACTACACTTACTCATTGGTAGTAAACAATGAATAGGGATAAGACACCTATTAATTAGATAATTACTGCTACTGTTATTGTTCTTATTAAGGAACTATGCTTCTCTATGGCTATATCATGTTTGAAAAACTGTTTGGGATAACATGTAATGGATTCCTTATTGGTAGCGGTTGTTAATATTACTGTTAGGATACCTGCATAAATGGATTCTATTATTATTAATAACCATAATATGTAGATTATACAAACTAAGGATTGGAGTTGATTTGAGGGAGCAAG
>Ga0302271_10000181_pt1 | contig 57459 bp, 86 predicted proteins | sample III_Bog_N1_1_FD_198767 | JGI IMG/M metagenome (GOLD analysis project Ga0302271, IMG submission 198767) | Peat permafrost microbial communities from Stordalen Mire near Abisko, Sweden - III_Bog_N1_1 | ecosystem: Environmental > Terrestrial > Soil > Wetlands > Peat | place: Sweden: Abisko...
TAGATTGCCAGACTTTAATCCATTCAATAATCCTGAATCAACTATTGCATCCTCAATAATTGCCCGAAGCTGTTCACGCATTTCTGGTGGAAAATCTGCTAAAAATTCGCTATTTGTTGGTTTTGTATAATCATACGCCATCAAATCAACTCCCTATTTATTAATAGGAATGGCAAAGGGGATGATTGCGGAGAATATATACATAAAATAACGTATAAAAATTAAATATATAATATATTACTTATGCTATTTCTCCAATTGATATAATGTTTATTCCCCATGAGCCTGTTGCATTAAAAGATGTTGGAACTGTTAATGTCAATGTAAAACTTGTAGTACTGATTGAAGAAACTTTTAACATAACACCAGTTGTATACGTTCCTACACTTGAATCTCCTGTAATTGTAGCTAAAACAATAGGCGTAGAATAATATGATTTAGGAAATGTAAAAGTTTGAATAACTATTGTTTGACCTGATGTACAATTAAGCCAAACTTCCTCCGATTGAATTGTATTTTGTCCTTTTAAAGTTTCTTGACCGCTATACCAATTTATACATTTACAATTGATCACGGAAGACCCATTTTCTATAGGTGAAGCTAAAAAATTAGTATTATGTGTTGTAGCATCCATTATAAAAGTAGATTCACGTATAGCAATACTGGAACCTGATATTGCTCTAGCAGCCATTTGTATATTATCTGATGATGAAGTGTATCCACCAATAGAAAAATGACAATTAAGTACTGAATTTTTTATATTAGTACCTGATATTGAATTTATAATTGATGATGCTACTGTTGGTGTTGTAAAAGCAATTGCTGTCAAAGTTCTTTCAATGTTTATATTATTATTAATGCAATCTGTTCCTATTTTAATAAAGCTGTGATCACACCAATATGCTGTACCATAAATTCCAGATGTTTCCTGATAAGCATGTATTATTATGTTGTTGGCTGAATTTAAATAAATGCTTTCAGCAGTTCCATTTATTGTACCTGAAATCTTACGTGTTGAAGTATATAGGGAAATAAATTCCATAGTTCCTACTTGATATAAATGCAATGCTCTAAAACTATCGTAAGAAATTAATGCAAAAGTATCAAAATGGCCCATTGTACAAGATCCTGATGTTGTTGCAGGTGTTTCATAATCTGTTGATATTTCACTGCCACCGTGAATTGTCATGTCTAATACATTTTCAACGACCATAGGCATATTTGCATAAATCTCTATTCCTCTACCGCCGCAATGTTCGCCACCGAAAATGAATAGTCCTATCGTACCAATTCCACCATTAGCAGTGCTATCAGTTCCTAGATTTATCAATATATTATCAAATGTATTAAAAGCGCAAAACCCTGATGCTGATGAACTTGAACCACGTCTATCCAATATGCCAATCTTTGATAAAGATTGACCTGTCGGAACGGTATCTCCATTATCAGCTATAATTCTAAAATCCCTTAAATTTAATTTGCTTGATCCTGTCAAATCTATAGCTGGATATATTCCTGTACATGATCTAAATACAGTGAGAGACGTTCCCGCACCCCATATTTTTTTACCATTAAAAGGTGCATAACTTGTATTATTCCTAGCCGTAAGATTTATAGGCAAAGTATGATAATAATTGCCTTGTGGAAAATAAATATCTTTATTTATGGACAATAAATTATTAATAGCTGTACTATCATCAATTGATAATATTGTATATGCTGAATCTTCATACCATGCACCACTATGAAAATAATTAGCATTACCTTTACAAGCTACCATAGGGACTGGCGGATATTTTGCATTTATCCAACCCATGTTTTCGTAATTATACTGTGTTTTTAATTTACGTGTATCCGTAATTACTCCAACTGTAGAATTTGCCGCTACACTAACATTACTAATGCTAAATGCTCCACTCGGCAATGTTGGAACAACTGGTGTTGCTGATGGATTTCCTGTAGTTAATGTAACTATTCCCGCACTAGATAAATATGTCAAATCAATTCTAGGATTTGTTGAATCTGCTGTAGAATGACTTACTGTTGTTTGAGAAATTGATATTCTTTGACCATTTTGCATGTGAATATTTTGTGCTTGAACCGTTTCAATAAGGCCTGATATTGTTGATGAACTTCCGCTAACTGATCCATATCCTGTTGATTCTACTATTGTAGGTAACATTAAATCTGAATATTGTTTTGTTGCCGCTCCTAAATTATCTGTTGGATTTCCAAATAATAAAAGCGCACCTGTCATTGTATCTCCTGATTTAGCTACTTTTGTACTATCTGCAACTGTAATATCTTGTGACCCATCAAAACCAATACCATTTATTAATCTTTCTGTGGCTAATTTTGTTGCTGTAATTTGACCAGACACATCAATTGTAACTTTGTCGTTTACTGCATCTGGTGTTAATGTGATATTTGTTCCACCGACTAATGTAAACGTATCTGTTTTTGAATCTGCTTGTATTGTTGTACTACCAACTGAAATTCCCGAAAATGCATTTTGGTTTACTTCTGCACCACTTGCTATTGTTGCCAATTTTACAACATCTGTATTAGCCATAAACCCATTAGAACTTGTTGTTGCTACACTATGAACATGGCTCGCCATTGCAAATGCCGATGATAAAAAACCATTTAGCATTTCAGAATTTAGATTTGTATTTATTGTCCCATTGCTAACAGGAATATTTCCACTTAAATTACCTGTTGAAAGTCCATTTACTGTTCCTGCGTTTACAATTGCATCCTCTTTTAACGCTTTCTGATTCTGTCGTATATCTGCGGGTCCATTTGCAATAAATTCTGTGTCTGCTGGTATTGTTGCATCATAAGCCATTATAAAAACCCCTTTATTAATAAAATATAAAAGGACTACTTTTTAGTAGCCCTTAATCCTGATATCAGCAGAACCGCCAACATCGACATTACTTTCATTTTTTATTTTTAATGTACATGTTGTATTTGTCTTGCTAATCAAATCAATGTGCAATCCTTCTCCAATCGCTGTAGGCGTTACATATGGTACTGTATAAAACGTATGACCATAAGAAACCGTTGTCCCACCAATTGCAATCGTTGATGTTATTGCTAAATCTGTATCATCAACATCGATATTTATCGTAAATTGATTTACTTCTGGCGTTTTTGATGTGTTTGACGTACCTAAAATAACTTTAAATTGAACATATCTAAATGTATACTGAACAGGTTTGAAATCTTGCCAACTTGTCCATAATGTTCCATCCTGTGATGTTTTTATTTGTAAAACGGCTGAACCTGTGCCACTAACAATAACCGTTGATATAAAATTAGATGAAATATTTGCCGTTATAATACTGCCAATATCAATCTGTTGACATAAATATGTTCCTGTTGTTGGATATACGCCACTAACTGCTTTTAATTTTAAAACTGTAGACCCGCCAACATCACTAAATTTAATTGTTGGATAATCAGAAAACCTACCGCCTAAATTACTAAAATTGATTAGAGATTCACCAAATTCAACATTTGTTGATGTTCCGTTTTGTAATGCAATTTCGTCAAATGTTTCAATTATATTTTTTACTGGCAAATTTGATATAGAAACGGTATATTGCGCCGCTGTTGCACTATAATGACCGCTATTATTGATTGATTTGATGAAATATTGATAATTTCTTTCTGTATCAACTGATGCAACATATTCTGTTTGTGTAACTCCTGTTGATACTAAAGAACCTTGGGAGAAATTTGAACCCTCACGGATTTCATATGAAACAACATCTGATTCACTTGCTTTGTTCCAATATAATTCAACTGTTTCACCATTTTGATAAGCAACAAATCCTGTTACTGCAAGAGGTTCAACCGTGCAATATAAATTAGAATCTGTTTCATCCGAATAATAACCTGCGGTATTAATTGTTTTGATCATTACTTTTATATTTCCGGTAGATGTTAACTGATATGTGCAATACAATTCTTGTGTTAGCGGCAAATCTTCTGCTGAATCCCATGTTTGACCTATCTTTACTTGATAACCTGCTAAATCACCGTCAGAAACACCCTCCCACATAATATTTAAAACTGATTTATCGCTTGTAGATTGTGCCATTTGAATATTTGTTACTGCTGTAGGATTCATGCTGTAAATTCCTGAAACTTCTGCCGGATATAAGCTTTCATGACCTGCGCTTGTAACTGCTTTAATCCAAAATGTTTTTTCTGTTTCATCATTTACGATAATATCATAAAATGTTCCTGTTACTCGTTGGCCTATTACTATGCCGCTATCCCAACTAACACCGTTTTTAATAATATAATAAGCAACATCAATTACTATCGGCATATCCCATGACAATGTTACTTTTGTTCTGTCTGTCGTTGACTGTGTGGCTGTAAATCCGGTAACGTCATAAGCTTCGATGAATACTGAAACGGATATGTTTTTTGCAATTGAATAATATCCGGCAACTGTTCGTGCTTTGACCATGATATTATATGTTCCACTTGTAGGGATTGACCACACGTAATATATTTCTGATGTTCCACTTGTGATCTCTGTTCCTGTATCCCATGAATTACCATAACGAATTTCATAACCTGCAATATCTTTTCCTGCGCTTGCTGTCCATGAAATCTTTAATTTACTTACATCCTGTGTTTCCTGAACACCTGTTAAATCCGTTACTGCATCAGGCGTGATTGTGGCTGTTATATCGCCGCTGATTGCATTTGCTGAATAATTACCAGAATTATCAATTGCTTTTACTGAAAATACATAATTACCATTTGCACTAATTGTATATGTGAATGTATTGTCGGCAATTATTGAAAGATTTAATTTTGTTGCTGTCTCCCAAACATCACCTAATCTAACCTCATAACCTCTCAAATCTGGCGTTGTGACTTGATTAATTGCATCCCATGACAATACTATCTGCGCGCGATTATATTCATACTGAACCAATGATAGACCTGTTATATCCGGTGGTGGGTCACTTTTACCTGTGATGATATAAGAATCAGAAATACATCCATTTGATTCAATCGTAAATTTATTTATTGTTGTAACTTTTACTTTTACAGATTGCGCTTGTTTTAATGATTTTATTTTATAGCCGCTTGCTACTGCTACACCTGAATATGTCCAAGAACCTGTATTGTTTTCATCATAATAAACATTATAATGATCTACTATCGTACATAATGAATCTGTAAAGCTAACCGTAAGGTCTGTCAATGCTGTTCCATCACGTAATATATAGGTATTTTCGTCAAATTGAATATTTGATACATCCGGTGGCAATTGTTTTGAAATTACATGCGTATACTCAACAACATCAGCTATACTTTGTTCTGCCGCACCATAAATATTAAATGACGTAAATTTAAGACAGATTGTTTTGCCAATATCTGTTTGTGCAAAATCATACTTAAATAAATTATCATCTAACCTAACAAATTGACTGCCTGACGAATGAGCCGCAACCGTTGTTCCGTATGCGCCCCGAACTAATCCGGTTAATGTATAATGACCTATTGCTGTCAATGTAGCTGTTGTATAAGCTATGCATTCATTATCAACCCAACATAAAGTCCTTAGATTACTTGCATCTGCTGATGTTCCTGAACTTAATTGTAAATCCGTATCAGATAATGCTATTTGTAAACTATCACTTATTGCTGAAAGACCTGCTGTAAGCGTTCCTTGACGGGAAATAGAATTAAATACGCCCGCCTGCTTATACGTGTCTCCATCGTCACTAATCCATATATTACAACCACCGAAATTATCCCCACCGCTTAAGCCTATCCACGTTTCAAAACCTGTCGTTGTTATATCACTAGGAGGTTCAAATGTTACAGGTGTATTTATATTGCCGCCTGTTAACGCCGTATTTGCTGATGCTCGAATGGATTCTTGACCTACATACTCAACAATACCTGTTCCTGTTATGCCGACCTCTTCGACCGTCAATGTGATTGTCATATCAGATTCGCTGATCTCCTTATCAACAATTCTGACTAATTCTTTTTCTAATCCTGTATCACTATCACTAATGTCAATTAAATCCATTGGTTCTAATACGATATAAGGGAAATAAGGTATTTTACTAACCGTATATTGTTGACGATGATCAATAGTTCTTTCGCCTATTGCTTGAACAACAACGCCCGCAACTGCCGCCGTACATATACAATCTAATGAAACCGAATCAGCTTTTTTTAATCCAATCTGTTTTATTGAAACTAAATCTTCATAATAAACAACATCGTCTGCATATTCCGAAGCACGATTTTTAAACGCTAATGATTGAAAATTATATATATCGCTGTCGTCATCTTCATTTTCTTTGATTGGTTCTTTATTATCTAAATAATCATCATCCGTTAAAGAAAATTTAGCATCTAAATCAGGTGAATATGTTACTCCGTTTTTTGTAACTGCTGTTGTTCCGTATGGGACAAATTTAGATTTTCCTTGTGACATTACATGTTGGCTATTTGTAGCCATCATAATATTTGTCAATTCGTCTGAAACAGAATTTTGACTGCCATCCAATGATAATGATAAAAATATTCCCATTGCTAGACAATAATTTCTATAATTTGTCATATCATAGATATAATCTGAACCATATCCAATGCCAAAAATACTATCATTAAGTAACCCGTTAATAATTCGATATGGTTCTGCATCTAAATTTCCACCGCCATAAATATACTTACCGAACATTTCAAATGCATATGATGGTAATGAATTGTCACTTCCTAAATCTAAATAGGCCGCAACATATGCGGTATATGGATAATTTAAAGCATGATCTATATGCTTACTTGTCATATAAGACCAAGGATTTTGTGTTTTAGAACCATAGAATACTGATAAATTTGATTCAGAATTTAAAGCATTACCATCTGAATCAAAATAAAGCGAATTTATTGCCGCTAAAGTTGTTCCATCAAATCCATAATTTGAATTTATAGCATTTTTCTTATATGCTGTGCCGCTATCCCATAAACGGCCTATTCCTCCAACTTCGCCCTCACATAAAGCTGTAGCGACTGCAACATAATATGTGTATGATGTAGATTTTACCGAACCACCTTTACCTGAACTTGTTGTTGTTGTAACACGTTTAAAATCAATATAATCAATTACATTTCCAGATACTTTATGTGTACCTAAAACGATTGCTAAAGGGACATTAAATGACGATGATGTTATGTCTAGATCACTATATTTAGTTCCTGTTGTTATATTTGAACTACCACCCATTTAATCAACCCCTCACCAAAAGCTATACACCGCCCGCATTCTGTCTTTAAGCGGGTCTTGTTCTGTGTCGCTATAACAAACCATATGATAATTTAAAAACGAATGTATAACCGTTGGATAATCAATTACAATTGAACCATGCGATATACAACGACCCCATTGATATAAAATTAAATCGCCTGGTAACGGTGATCGATTTTCAACTTTATGACAATACTTTTCGACCCATCCAAGATATTTTTGATCTCCACGATGCAAATGCCAATCGGGTGGATAATGGGGGATATCAATATGTTCCATCAATCCGCACCGTTCAAAAACTTCAATTAAAAACATGCCGCAATCTGTGCCTGCCCCTTTAATCCTTCCTTCGTGCTGATATGGGGTTTCAAGCCAAGAAATAGCTTCTTTTACTACTGATTCACGCTGTTCTTTCTCTAATGTGTTCAAAACGAACCGCTCCTTTATTAAACATTTGTGTAAGGATTTGGAATATATGGGAATGCTCTGGCATTTGAATAATTATTAAATCTTGCTTTACAAGTTGCGATTGTATGATCACAACCTGCCGTTGTAGCAATTGTATCGCCTGAATTTGGTGCTGATGCTAGATTCTTTCGAAGAACTGCCGTTCCTATTCCTGTAGACGAATTGAGCGTGTATGATTTGATTGTCCTATATGCTCCATAATTACTGCCGCCTGAAACATATATATAGCCGCCTGTATAATAATTTGTTGCTTTACTGCATGGAAAATATAACGTATTTTTTGTGCATCCACTGGACAATGTATAATTCAATGTAAAATCGCTCTCGTTTATACCACAAGCTGTTGAATATGTGGCATTGATGCAACCTGCAATAAAGATATTAGGCGGCGTTTTTGTTGACATTATATCCGTAAATGATTTGATCTTTATACTGGCAACACTCCGGCTTGCACTATCTAATTTAAATCTACCTTTCCAGATAACCATTCGATATGTTTCTGTAGATGTAAACGCCCAATTTATCAAAAAAACTTGTGAATGTTCTACTGTAGCCCATCTAAACGCACCTGATCTTATTGCTTTTGCTAATGTCGTACTTGCATTATTTAACGTAATAACATCATCTGAATTATAATAAATTGTTACATCACGCGTATCAACATCAAATCCAATGCCCTGTTTCAAACCACCAATATCAAAAGCTAAAGGCAAATAATTATAATTGCCGCATTTAAATGTATAAGGCAAATTTGTAAATCGGAATACTGTTGTTTTATCCCATAACGTAATTGTCAATAAATCAATAACACATAATTGTGTTTCATTGCATAATCTAGCAAGCAATTCCGTACTTAAATCCATCATGAAGAACCAACCTCCGATTCAAATATGACGGTAGGTGCTGACCAAACAGCGTCGCAAACCTCTTCATATTCCAAATCATCCGCCGTGAATCTGCACCGATAATAAAATAATCCTGACCATGACAAAACCGCACCGTTTGCGGGTGCGGTTGCGAATGTTATAATACCTTTCGTTATCCAAGAAAACGCCGTTGTTGCCACGCCATCAATATAAATCGTAGGTGTTGATGCAATGTTAACAGGTTCAATAAATCTTCCCCATGCACGACATAATACAAATTTCGTTGTACTTCCATCGCCTTCACCAAAATCTTGATTTACGCATGTATTGTCTTTTTCGTCAAGATATAAAAAACTATCATATTGACCGTATCTGTTTAGAAAAAAACCGACAATCTCTTGCAAATCATCTGTTGCTAAAGATTCATCTTTTAAACCTGCATACCCTAATGTAAATGTCCATACTGGATAAGGTGCTAAACAGATTGTTTTTTTAATCTTCGTGATGGAGGTTTGAACGATTGTATTAAATTTTGGTTTCTTTTTTATTCCCAACGTTCGACCGCTGAGACTTGGAAATATTGCATCACTCAATCAAGGTCGCCCCCATCTGCTCTGATTTTGTAAATTATTGCTTCGTTGTGTTCTGTATACTGATTGATTTAAATCCTTACTTGAATCGCTTAATACTTTTCCTAATCCCTTGCCATCAATTGCAGACATATTGTAATTAGGAGATACAGATATTTTCGTAACATTTGAATTACTGTTACTGTTTGAATTGCTATTTGTTTGATTAAATCCACCATTAGCAATAAAGCTCCTTGCACCTTCTGCGAATGGTTTAGGCAATATTGCTTCGCCCTGATGGATTTGGGCAACTTGATCTTTTGCAACATCCAACGTTCCTACATCATATGAAGGTAATGAGGAATAAACCGCTCCTGTTTGCCTATATGATGATGCAGGACTATATGTTGTAGACGATGAAGAATCACTACCACCAAAAATCAATGACCAGATTGAATATACAATCATTAATTCACTCATGATACTTCCTAAACTAGAAATAACGTCTGTACTTGCTGAGGCCGCTGATGTACTTGCACTTGATGCATTTGCATTATTTAACGCTTTTTCTTCTGCATTCATTGTTTGCTTATCTTTTAATTCTTTTGTTTGATATAACTTTGAATTAATATATTTTTTTACATTTGACGAAACCCAATCACTAACCATGCCATTTAAAACGCTTGTTATAGATGTTTTAAATGAAATTAATGCATCTTTCCAACCTTTAGCATGCGTAACTAAATCTGTTGTCATCTTACCGAAGCTAGAGCTTACCGAATCAACAACTTTAGTTACATTTTTTAACCGTTCGTCTGTAACTTGTTTGTCAATTGCTAATATGTCTTTTTCGCTTTTTGTGATATGAGCGGTAATATCAGTCCATGCTTTGATTGCCGCTTCTTTGTCGGTAGCATCCAAAACGACAGATTCAGCAATTGCTTTCCTTAACGTTGCTGTTTTAGCATTAGAAAAAGCTGTATATGCCTGTTCCATTGCAAGATATGTTGTTCCTGCCGCCGCCGCTTCTGCTTCCAATTCCGTTTTTTGTAATGCCTGTTGTTTGATTAAAGATGCTTTTTTTGCTTCTAACAACTGTTCTTGACTAATCAATCCGTTTTGTGCTAAATCTGCATAATGTTGATCATCTGCTTCAAATTGATCTTTTAGCATCGATATATAAGATTCCGAAGCTTGTTTGTCAATCTTCCTTTTTTCATCTGCCGCTTGCTTACGTGCCGTAATATCTAACTGCAAATAACCCATATTATAATCATGACCATCTTTTGATGTTTCGATTGCCGCCTTTAAATCTTCCTGATATAATGCAATCTTTTCTTGGATGGTTCGTTTCGTTCCATTTATTTCTGCATTATCTTGAGCTGTTTTTTCATCCTCTTCGTACTTGTCTTTAGCTTTTTGATAACCTTTTGACAAACTATCATCTGTATCTTTTTCTTTCTTTTCTTTTGGTTCTTTCTTCTCTTTTTTCTCTTTATCAGGCGACAAATCAGGTTCAAAATATCCACCCTCTGGCGCGCCTGTTCCACTGCCATCATATGCATCAGGTGTCATTAATTTAGATACACCGTTCTTTACTGCACCAAATGCCGCTGAACCAAATTTCATTGCACCTTCTGGATCACTTGCCGCGCCGTAAACTGCCTGTCCTAATCCTTTTGCGGATTGCCAAAGCCCTGTATATCCTGTAATTAATCCTGACATTAGACCTTTTGCTGAATCAATTGCACCGGAAAAATCGCCCATAATTGCATTGCCAATTGTTTTAGCTAGCGCTACAAATATTTCACCGATTCCCTTTGCCATTTGGCTTACGCCTTCTGAAAAATTATTCAGGCCATAAATAATACCATCACATGTTCCTGCTGTAGCTTCTTGAATACTACCAAAATTCATTGTCCATGCTCCGGCCAATGCGACTACGACTGCAATCCCTGCAATGACTGTTCCATATAAAGCCATTAATCCTACTCTTGCTATTCTGACAATACCATTCATAGATATTAACGATCTCATATATGACAATACGCTTGTAACACCGCCCGCGCGATATAACATAGAAACTTCTGCTAATGTTAACCGCATTCCTAACATTGCCGCCTTTGCTCCATTAACTGCCCCTGTCATTACGCCTGTTGCTGTAGAAACAACCGTTCCGCTTGTGGCGAATGAAACAGCCGCCATCGTTGCGCTTGTCAATCCTGATATAAGCCCACCGACTGCACCTGTTAATAATCCGACTGGATTAATACATGTTCCAACGATTCCCGCGAATCTTTCAAATCCAACTGCTACTAATACCATTTTCAAAGCCGCCATACCGCCAAGCAGAATACCGACTGCGCCACCTAATGCCGCCATTTGAATAATTACATTTCTTGTTTCAGGGCTGATCTGATTAAATGCCATTGCTAAATTTTTAACCAACGTGGATAATCTTGTTAATGCAGGTAACATTGCATTACCTATTTCCATCTTGAAACCATCCATGACCGCCGACATTTGCCGTTGTGCTTGAATCCACGTCATATAAGCACTTGTATCATGGACAACCGCGCCGTATTGCTCTGCCTTTTTACGCAAATCATCTATACCCGCCGCACCTTTTTGTAAGAAAGGTATCATTGCCTGTGCTTCTCCCCTGAACATTGCAAATGCAAATTGACTTCTTGCCATGCCTGGTGCTAATGAATTATATCTTTCAGCGATATTAGAAAGAATCTGTCCTGTAGGTAACAAATGCCCGTTTGTATCCTTTACCGAAACGCCAAACTCTGTAAATTTGTCCCTGCCTGTATCCATTGACTTTTCAGCCATGAGCATTCCACGGGATAATGACATAACCGCCGTGCTAAATGATTCCGTTTGTACGCCCGACATTTTAGCCGCGAAGCTCCATTGACTAGCATCCTGAATACTCATACCTGTGACACGAGATAACCCCATCATTGCCTTTTCATGATCTAATGCTGACTTTGTAGCAGAACCCAAATAAGCGGCAATACCAATGCTAACCGCTCCAACTGCCGCCTTTAAACTTGTAAACGCTGATGATATTCTGCTTGTACTTGCTTCTGTCTTTGTTGCCGTTTCTTCTGCCGCACTGCTGATCTGATCTGTACTGCTTTTAACTGCATCACCTGCACCGCTTGAACTTGTTTGTATGCTTGACTGCATATTCTGCATGATACTCGTCATCGTTCCTGTAGCTGATGTTAATGAACTGATTGATGCATTCATGCCGCTATCAATTCCAGAACTATCAATTTCCGCGCCTATCTGAAACTTTCCCAAATCCTCTGCCATATTCTCACCACACTTTCACTAAACACTGCCGCCCGCCGCACCGAATAACGACATAAAATCTTCCATGCTATTGTTGTATTCTCCATTCTCTATCTTCTTATTTACATCAATAACCTTTTCTTTTCTATACCCTCTAGCTTCCTTATTTTGCGTTGTAGGCGTTTTATCTTCATCACCGAACAAACTATTGCATAGCTCAATGATGACCCTTCCTGCGGGTGGATTATCGTTATGATAACGGATTGCTGACCCGATCTGTGCAATCTCCATACCCCAATCAAATTTTTCACTGCTAATATTTAATTCAGCAGATAGCATACACCGAATATATTCCCAATCTGTTATTTCTTCTGTGCTTGAATCGCTACCTGCGCTAGACCGTTTTTTACACTGTTCTGCTCCATGAGTTTTTTATTGTATGGAGTCTGTGCCATCAGGTCATCAACATACATGATTAATGCAAATCCATCTGTAATATTTTCCATCACAAATTTTTCAGTAATTTTAGGATAATTACGTTGTAATGCTAATGTAACTAATTCGACCATTATTTTATAAGCTTCACTATCAAAATTACCTTTTTCTTTAACTGTTTTTTCAACGGTTCCGATCTTTTCAAATGCATCATGTTCAGCATAAGCAATACCGCTCAAAGGTGGCATGATCAATATAGCCCCTGCAAAATCTATTTCGATACCCTTATATTTAGGCTCAATATTTTCAAAATCTTTAATTTCCATTTTTAATCCATCCTTATATAAAAATAAGCCCCGCGATTAAGCAGGGCTTTTATTAACTTATGATATTTATTACTATCTTGCTTATGTTATGCGATTAAGCCGCGCCGCCTAAACTCATATATCCGATTGTGTTTGCCGCTGTACTGAATGCTTGATATTCATACGAAGGATAATTGAACTCACCGATCTTCATGCTGATTCCAAGTTTATTACATGTTATAGCAAATAACCAGATATTAGCTTGTTCGGCAATACCTGCCTGATTTACTAATGTTCCTGATAAAAACATTTGGTAATATGTTGCAAGACCCTGCTTAGTATTGTTGATCGAAATTAAACGACCGCCATCATTTGTTGTCTTGTACATATATTTAGGTTTAATTGTCAAACCTGCCGCGCATTCTGCCGGATTGAATGAATATACACCGCTTACTACTTTGTAATATCCTGCCGGAACTACTGCACTTGTATCTGCTGTTGGAACTTCATCGCCGCCGCTTACTAACGAAGACAACGAAATGGAATTTGTTGATGTAACTTCCTGCAATGTTTCTGAACCACTTGCACTACCTACATACCATGCATAACCGCCCGCACTAGAATTAGCCGCTACATTCGCCGTAATCATATTGGCACTGCCTGTCAATGCTCCTGTATTAACTGCCACACTTGCCGCTGTTACGCCATAATCAGCATCTAACGTCATATTTGGGGCTTGCACATTAAGCGTTAATTTGTTTGCTAAAATGCTTGTGATATAAGCGCACCGGATATAATAAGTACCTGCGGCAATACTACCACCTGCCGCCGCCCCCGTTGCTGTAACTGTTCCGACTGTCCCTAATGTCGCATCACTAAATTTATTCATGCTGATCAATTTGAATATACTAGAAACATCGTCAACGCCTAAATCTTGATTGAATCCACTAGCATTTGCCGCCGTAAAGCTTTGAACCGTACTAGACAATGTTGCTGTTTCTTCATTGGATAATTTGTATTGTGTTCCTTTTGTAACGGTAGCACAATTGGCAAGACCCATTGCCATAGTTTCGGCACTCCATTCAGCCGCCGAAAACTTGCCGCTGATCTTTAAATCTGCCAATGCAACTAATTTTGCTACTTTGTATGTGTCTTGTAATGATTTTGTTGATGTAGCAAAATCAACCTCTGCACTTTGGATAACCGTTGCCTCTCTTGGTGTTCCGCTTGAATCAATCATAAATAAATTACCTGCGGAAAAAAGAAACTGTTGCCCTGTTGCTTTATCTGACATTTTTCAACCCCCTTAATTTGTAACGTCTAACCTTGTTACTTTATACTTTGCTGAAAGATGATATGTTTGTGTATCATTTTCATATAAATCATCAGCGCAATGATATTGAATGCAATGAACAATACCGCCGCCAAGATTCTTTTTTTTATTTATTAATGATTTTATTATATTGTAAATCGCTGTTAATTCATCATTACCTTTTTTGCTCCATACGTCACAAATATAATAACCGCTTTCCTCAAACTCATTTTTTTCTGTCATGATCTTTTCGAAACTAAGCGTTACACATGGATAAGCTGGATTAGCTATACTAGAAATATGTTTTGGATAGACCCGATCACTAACAATAGCAAGGAACGGCGCATTGTTTATAAGCACACTTCTTATTGTTGCTTTTATAATATCCATTACTTAACAACCCCGCCCCTTGCTGAATTAGAATCACCAACCGTTAATGCATTCTTGATTATATCTAATACAACATCCTTTTTTTCTATCCACGAATGACCTAAGAAATCACGCGGTCGCATCTTACTTGTTCCCTCAATCAAATACTTGATATAAGGAACTTTGTCCTCACGAACGCCAACCGCAATGATTAACTTGTCACCTTCACGCTCACAAACCTGCTCGACTGACCCATATAATTGACCGCCTTGAATATGCGTAAATTCATCAGCATGAGGTCCGCTATCTTGTCCCATTTTTGTACTATATGCACCAATGTATTTAACCTCGCCATTACCTGCATCATAAGCAAAATAATGACTTAATGCATTTAAATCATGTTCATCAACTACCTGAACCTTTTGCATTACATCCTCATATAGAATACCAACCGCTAACTTACCAGCTTCATCCAATCGATCTTTTTGTTTTTGGCTAAACTCTTTCATATTTGAAATGACCGATTCTAAACCTCGAACATCAACACTGCCGCCCATTACAAAACGCCGCCTGTTAAATTGATTTCATTGTGAGGAATACTTGGAGGATAAAAAGGATTTGTATCGCTTACCTGATAATTTGTATTGTCAATTACGACAATATCACCTTTTCTTACGTCAAGCAGGTTTCCGTCCGAATCATATAAACTGCATACCATCACTTTATAATCGAGGTCTGTTTTCCCTGCTCCTGCCATAAAATATTTACCCGCATCCGGTTCGATGTAGCACGGAACACTTGAATAAATAATAGGTGGTTCAGTTGACAATGTAGGTTCTCCACTTTCTGATGTTGAATCAATCGCATTTCGCTTTACAACGGCTTTTCTGTTATACATACATGATAATGCATCCATATCAAAACGAACTCCTGTGACAATCAAAATCCCTATCGAGACTAATTGTATCCGGCGAATCCATAGACACACTATAAACCTGTGGTGTATCTGCAAACTTTGCATTTAGAACATCAGACAATGACTTGTAATGATCATACCGCTGAGAATATGAAATTTGTGTTTTACCTGACGTTGTATCCATCAGCCTAGCAAATTTTGCACATATTCGCGTGCATGCTTCGTATGCGGCTTCTTCAACATTTGGATGATTTGCGGATAAATAAGAAATTTCTTCATCGGTGACTAATTGATCTGTTGTATCTGTATCGCCAATTAGAAAACGTATTTCATCCTTTATGCTTGCACTTGGGTTGTCATATGTCCACGACATAATCAATCACCCCTTTGCTTTAATTGGCTTTTCAACAGGTTTAGGCTTTTTGACTTCGCTGACCGTTTTTACTTCGATCTTCGTAATCAATTTTCTTAATTGCGTTTTCTTCTCCGGTTCGGTATAGATTAGATATTTGCAACTAATAAGATAAGGGAGATTAGGCGAATTTTCCACATTAGGAACAATTTCGCCAACTCCATATTCTTTGCCGCCTGAATTAAAAGCCTGTAATGCTTTGTATGCCACTATGCAACAATGCCATTGAAGAACACGCCTAAATCGGTTGCAACAACTTTCATATCAAAAGCCATTTCCCCTTCAATGCGCTGTGCTTCTAATGCTTCTATACGGAAATTTTTAATACGGCTACCGAACGCAGACGAACCAAGAAGACCCGCCCAAGAGAACATGTATCCTGCTGATGGTTTTTGCAGACCAGGATTCTTTTCTACATAGCAAAGCATTGCAGAATTACCGAATAAGAAATCTAAACTATCCGTTGCGCCTTTAGCCGCTGAATTAACAACGCCATTAGCAACTAGAACTTGATCAACACCAAATAACGAAGCTAAAATTTCTTCATTTGTAACGCCGCGCTGAGTGTATTTAATACGATCAAGAATCAAAGGATGATCACATAATTTATCAAATACTTTACGACCAAGAACAAATGTATTTGCTTCAAATCCTGTGCCGCCTGCAATTACTTGCTTTGCTTTTCTTACATCGGTGATTGGTGCGCCATTCGTAAAATCAGACCACTGACAAAGATTATTTCCTGACGTAGTTGTCGAAACGCCTGTGAAATCTGTACCCCAAATACCAGAGCCAAAATAATTTTTCTGCCAAAGAACTTCTTTTCTCAACAAAAGTTTTTCTGTTAAGAACTGTGTTGCATCCCGTTCGGGGCTTAATGGAGTATCTGCGTTTGCCACTTCATCGTCTGATACGTCCTTATGAAATGCATATTTAGTGCAGAAATAAGATGGCGTATTGTCGATGGTGTAATCACCGCCTGCTGATTCTGTAGATGGTGCTCTTACTTGTGCTTCATCACGGAACCAATCGCCTTTATTATATTTGAAATAACGGTCACTCTGTTTTTGAACCGGAATATTAGGGAATACTTTACTTGCAATGAATCTGTCCTGACCTTGAATGTATGCAACGCTGATATTAGACAACGGTGCATCAATATGCTGACTCGCTAATGATGGCATTTATATCAACTACCTTTCTTTTTTGGGAATTAAAAAAGACCGCTATATTTGCGGCCTTTCCTTTATTTCGAAATTGTGAGTAATACGAATCCAGAACCTTCACTGAATGCCGTTACTGACGATGCAACCAGCTTAATTGTATCTGTAGCACCAAACGCGTTATTTGCCGTAATTGCTGTACCTGATACTGATGCACCCATCGCCGTTAATGCCGCCGTTGTAAGCGAAATAACGCCGCCTGTTACTGCGATAGTATTAATGGATAGACCCAATGTGGCAAGCTTCGAAGCTGTTGAAGCAACTGCGGTGCTTACAAACTGTGCCGAAACAATTTTCCCTGCAAATCCTGATGTAACTGCCGCAACTGTACCTGCCCCTGTAATGCCTGCAAGCTGAATAGGAATAGATAATGTCTGATAAGCAACATTGTTAGAATTGAATCTTGCACCTAACAAAACCGAATGAATTTCATTTGCCGACCCTGCTTCTAATGCTGTACCAATAATTACATCAGTAGACAACGTTGAAACAACTAATTTACCGTTTGCATCTGCTGTCAATGCCGCGCCGCCTGTTACCGTGCCGCCATATACTGCCATAGATACGCCCGCAACCATTACATTTACAGGTCTGCCACTTGCCATAGGTTCTTGGATAATACCCACACCGCCTGCCGCCCCTGCTGTTGCCTGAACAATATTAACGCCGCTCATTGCACCCGCTAAATACTGTGCCGTGCTTAAATCTGCACCTGCCGGAAAAGTGATTCGTTGTAAAGGAATTTCATAAGCCATTATTTAGCACCTCTCATTTCGTCACGATGTTGCACATACAATTCAGGATTCTGATCACATGCTTTTGCAAATGCCTGTTCTTTTGTGCATTTATCGCTTTTTTGAATTTCAACTGCTTTTGCTTCTAACTGTTTTTCAACAGACGATTCACTCACGCCACCTGAACCGATTTCATTAAACAAGCCGGATTTTTTGATTTGTTCTTCTTTTGCCTGTTCTGATGCTACAAATTTTGTAAAAGCTTCTGTGCCATGAATAGATTTCAAGAAAGGCATAAGACCTTCAACATCAAACCCGCCAATACCATCAAATGATTTTCTAATCTGAATTTCTTTGTCTGCTTCATCACGTTTTTGAAACTTTTCTTCTAAATCCTGATATCTCTTTTCAAGACTTACATATTCTGCGCTTTTTACTACATCAATAACTGGTTCCGCTGATTTAGCAACTGCGCTTTTGCATGCATCACACATACAACCTTCGGGATGACCCGCTGGAGTTTTTGGTTTATCTGCCACTTTGGACACACTTCCTTTCGATTCTGTACATTCATCACCGTCTGGCTCTCCTGCTTGCGGCTGTTCATCACTTGCGCCCGCTATAAAATCGCCCAACTGCGAATGAAGGTCTTTTAATGCGTTAATACGATCACCAGAAATTTTCTTTCCGGCTTTGATAACGCTGTTTGATTGCAAGAAACTCATGAATTGCATGAATGCAACGGTCGTTGCGCTCAATTTGTCTGTGACTGTTTCATCTTCTGAAATACTTCTGATAGAATCCTGAAACGCACTGAATCCGTCCCACATAGCATCCCGCGCATTATCTGCACTTAATGCTGTGTTAAAATCTAACGCCTTTTCAACATCAGAAGTTTTTAAACTGCCATTCTTTAAAGCTTCGCCTAAACGTTTTACCATTTTGATTAATGGGTTTTCATTATCAGCATTTTTTATAACAACAAAACTTTGACCATTCGCCGCCTTATCAACTGTGCTTACTTCATTGACTTTAAGATTGATTAACTTTGGCACCTTTACACCCCCTTTATTTTTATACAAAGAAAAAAGACCAAGCACACAATATGCCTGATCTTTTTTCTATTACGTGGAACTGTTGACAGGAAATAGCAGTAACCTATCAAATTTGTAGGAATTTATTTAAATGAAAAAACTATTGGGCTTTTACACCTTGCCTAAAGGATATCATTTTTTATATCAGAAAGCAATACATTTTTTATACTAAATATAGATGTAAGCTATAATTATGGTCATTCGTTAGGTACTCTTACGCCCATACCGCCCATACTGAACCCTGTACGTTCACCGTTTAACACCTTTTCGAAATATTGTGGTTCGTATTGAACCGCCATCATCCAAGTTCCTTTTTTAATTGTCATATCATTTATTGTGCAATCGCAAGGCATAATATAGGATTCAATAATGTCGCCTACGTCACTATTCCATGACTGGTGCTGATCTCCCATTGCTTGCGTTCCCTTTTGGACAATATTCATAATATCCGTAACATCAATGCTGACCTGCTCTGTGTCTCCTGTAAGCAACTCCATCGCCTTTTTGATTGTTACATTCAGGCTTTTATTTATGCCGCCGAACTGTATACTTTTGTTGAACTCATGACACGCTTTTTCGATTGTTGGCGCATCTGAGAAATCACCCTGTAAATCAACTTCATCAGGTGCATATACAACGCCTAATACGATTCGTTGCATTTCGTTTTTTTTAATAAATGACGTTTTTGGCATTAATTTAAATCCTCCAAATTCTCCAAATTCTTTAATATAACTGATGGCGAATTACTAAAATCGCATCCAATAATTTGAATGCCGCTAAATGATTTTAATACTAAATCATCGTTATACGCTTTCTTGTAATATGAAAATTTACTATCGAAATTAACATTCTCGTTTATGATTATTTCAGGTTTTGGAAATCCCTGCATTTTAATTTTTACCCCGATATATTTTATATCGTTAACACTTGCATAATGAAAACATTTTTCTAAATCTTTAATTGTCATTTATCTTTACCCTCCAACTTATTTTTTAATTGAATGATCTTTAAATTATCTAGCGACCACAATATCATAACAATTCCTAAAAAATTATATCTTATAGGTGTATGACCAAACAAACAATGGCTTATCTGCATCATGCCGCCTATCATAACCACCATCCAAAATAAACGTTTTAGTTTTATCATTTATTTTCTTGCTCCCATCCACGATTATTCCAATACTCATTGTCTCGATAAAATAATATAGCGCATATCACCGCTGTTACTAATCCATAAACTATGAGAAATAAATTGATAAATCCATAAACCATAAAACCGAATATCAAAAACATAATAAATGAACTAATAGCCGCAATGATTGAACGCCTTGGATATTTTTTATAATGCTTCATTTGCATATTTACTCCAATCCGCTTAACTTTTCTGCGCTCCACTGACGATCTGTTAATCCTGTACATGTAATAATCTTTTTATCTGATATTTCTCCTTTGCATAACTCGACCCGATCAATGATATTAACGTTAGGAATGCCCCTAATCTTGTCAATATCAACCTCGCCACATAATTCAATTGTAACTGTTGGGAACTCTTCTTTGCCCAAATGTATGTCAGCCGACTGTACACCTTTTATTTTATTTCCATCAATTTTAACAGATAGCCCAAAACTGGCAGTGCAATCAATACCATCAAAAACCTTTTCTGTACTTATTTCTATTTTAGGTAAATTACTCATATCAATCATCCTTTCAACTTTATTATAACTCTACGTAATAGAAATGGGAAGAATTAATCTTCCCCGTCATCTACTGTTCTAAACGAACCAAAATCATAAACATATGAAGCATCACGCGTACAATTTGGGTGAGCAATAGGATTGTCTATCAGCCAATCACAAGACTTCTCACCATTCGCATCAATGCATTCCTGACAGCCGCATTCTGCTAAATCTGTAACCAATAATGATTTAACACATTTCGATTCATTACCGACCTTTGCAAACCCTGTATTATATCCGACTGCCGATTCTGTCCGTGCCACTGTTTCTGCTCTATTTTCACTGAATGCATAATTCGTCTGCAAGCGTTCTGACAATTGATTCCAATCCTCTTCATTTGCTAAACTGTTTGATATGCAATTTCTAACAAGATTAGTTGTTGTTTCTTCCATGCCTGCCAATACTTTAGCTCCACGATCTTCCATGTAATCAGCAATATGTTTTGATGCATCTAGCGACCCCATATTAACCTCTACGCCTTGTTTATATGCTTCTGTTCCAATCATACCCGCGCCGCCATTCCAACCAACACCGTAATAATCACCGACCGAATCAGACAATGCTTGCATTACAGCATCAGACAATAGGTTATTGGCTTCAACAAACTTTATCAATTCTTCTGTTACGCCTATATCCTTCGCCTGATCTAATAAATCGTCTAGCGAATCTTGCAATGCAACATTAAGAGCTTGTTTTCCTTTCTCTCTTAACTTGTCTAATAGGTCATCATCGTTTTTTTTTACGTTACCGTACATTTTATTAACGTCCTCTGGATTCGGCTCACTAGCAGGATTTGTGGCTGTTTTATCATTATTCTGATCATCCGTATTGACTTTATTTTGCAATATCGCCTGTGCTTGTGCCTTTTGCGTTTCCAACTGCGCTTGTGCCATATCTGTTTGCTGTTGTCTGCTTGCCGCCATTGCCTGTAATGTTTCTTCTGGAATAGGTGGCAACCCTGCTAATTCTAATAAATGATTCAATAATTGATCATTAGGGAATAATGTTGCCCCCGACTGTGTGAGTGAAGTCATAAACGTTGACAATTTCAAAAGGTCAGGAGGTTCTATTGGGTCATGCTCTAACGTTGGCAATGCTGTCAATCCGCTGAATGCGTTTAATTTGAATAACATAGGTATTGCCTTTTTGTTGAATACCTGCACGATTGAATCTAATATTGTGCCAATCGCTAACCCGAATAAATCCGTTTTATCTGTACTGAGTGCATTACTGCCGACACCCGTTAATCCCAGGAAAATAAAATCAGCCGCTACCGTTTGAGCAATACGCTGTTCATGCCGCGTGATGATTGCATTTGTATCAAAATTACGTTTACCGCCTGTTGTCATTAATGAAAATGTGAATCCTGTGTCTTGACCGTCTGCTGTCTTTGCGGCAGGGAATACAATTCCTTCGCGCTTATCCTGACGAACTTGTTTAACCATCTTAGCAACATAACGTAATGTTGACTTTTCTTCATCACTGGCGTTTTTGCTCATAACCTTTGCAGGTACTGTTGCAAATGGTATGCCTGCTAAATCGCGCTCAATGCCGATACCTTCGATCTGGATGATCTTTTTCTTGTAGTAGTATGAAACATATGCATTACGCAATATTGATCGACCTTCTGGATTGTTCTTTTCTGTATCATATCTGAATAGCAAACACTTTTCATATGGAATGAAATTCAATTGATAAGTAGGTGGTGATAACTGCCACATTCCTAACAGATTATTCTTATCGTCAAATTCCCACTTCCAAAATGTTTCTTGCGCCCTGATGCTTATTTTACGAAAACCGATCTTGCCATCATTATATTGGCTGTTTGTTTTTGGGTCTCCTGTTTCGCCCATACGCTTTTTAAATACCATTTCATGATAAGCCCAACCAAATGGTAACATGCTAAGAATATCGGAAAGCAACTCCTGAAATGTCTGCTCCATATCATTCATTAAGCACTGATCTAAAAAGTCAGCCGCTTCTTTGTCTGCATCTGTATCGCCGCCCGCTTGCACGTAGAATCTTGATTGACGTACTAGCATCTTAATTGCAAAAAGCATTGCACCTACTACACTGCAATTGTCCCGCATTTCCTTATACTTCTTAATCCCATTCTGTCCTCTTAGATCATGTAGCCATTCCTCTTCTACCCAACCACTAACGCGGCTTAATCCGGTATTACCTACCTCAATAAGCGGATCAACCTCTGGTATATCTTCCTGTGCCATACCATCCATCAAATCTAATCCGTTTGTATTTACAATACCATTTATATTATTGTTCACATGTTCCACTCACTTTCATTTAAAAAATCATCGTCTATACCGTCAATCAATTCGCCATCAATTGCGCCTGTATCATATCTCATTTCGTCATTGATAGCATAACGCGATGTATCGATTGAATGATTGTTCTTATCAGGGAATTTCGCTTTCCAATTTCCCTCTCTATCTTTGTCATACTCATAATTCAAGAACTCTCTTGCTGTGTTTTGACATCTATCGTCATCAATGATAATCTCTGTTAAATCTTGCAAGAACTTAACACCGAAATCAACCGAATCTTTACCCTTCTTACACGGCAAGACATTCATCTGATATTCGTCATTCAATTGTGCAATTGACTTACCTTCTGCACTATCTGCAATGATTTCATAGTTATCTGGATTTTGGACTTTTATCTCCCTTGCAAGTTTTCTGTTGCTCATGCCAACCTTGTGTATTTCAAAGAATATGAATAATCGTTTATTCTTTCTGTCAAAATGACATTCCATGTAATGAACAGGATCAATTGAATAACCGAAATCTATTCCTCGTCTTATCCGGTCGAATGATTCTATTTCAACATCTGATATTGTTCTGATCGTTATATTCTGGAATATCTCGCCGCCAATGCCGACTGGTATCCCTAAATATTCATGCTGATAAGCTTTTTCGTTTGTCTTGGATAATTGTTCGGCTTCAAACAAAAAGACCTTACCTAGCCAATCCCTTGGAACGGTTAAATAAGTGCTTTCATGTACTAACCTATCAGGCCGCTTTATCATTTTTTCGGAATTAACCCATGCTGATTTATTTCGCGGTGGATTATAAGAATAGAAGGCCACAAACGTTTCACCGCCACGCATTAACGATTGATTTACGCTTCTTATTTCTTCCATTCCGGCAAACTCTGCAAGTTCTTCATACCATACAAACTTTGCATATCCTTTGCTAAACTTGATAGACTTTAATTTCAATGGCGTATCTAATCCACGAAATATGATCTTTTGTCCTGTTGGCGTGTATGTCAATTCCATTGGTGATACTGTTGCTTTCCAAAACTCACTCACGCCTAATGCATCAATAGCCCACAAGAACTGTGCATATATTGAATCTTTGCATGTATCTCGAATCTTACGCATTGCAACACAATTTGCTTCTGGGTCTTTCATCATTCCCAATATAATTTCAACACTTATGAATGATGACTTCGTTGAACCACGTCCACCTGCAAGCCAGAAATGACTATACTTATTATTCTTGATTGCATTGTGGACACCATAGAAAGACGGCGCAATTAACTTTTTAAGGCTAATCATCTTCTGATTCTGTATCCTGTGGAATATCGTCAACGATCTTAACGCCAATACTTCCACTGTGGTTCATATCGACCCTTTCTTGTCTACCCCAATGCTGTGCATTCTTTCTTTCTTGTCTCCATGCCGCCGCTTGCCAAGCCCCTGCATCTGCCGCCCTCCCTATTGTCATATTGTCTCTGATCTCTGATTCTGCAAGGGATTTTTCTATTGCGTTCAGAAAGTTTCTATGGATACCTTTCTTTTGTTCATTCCCTTTTTTCATCCAATCATACAAACTGGTCTTACTTACGCCAACAAAAGCCGCCGCTGTTTCTATATAATTACCTGCCGCAACTAACTTACAAACTTTGTCCTGTAACTCCTGTGTTAGCTTTGTTGGTCTTCCATTCGTCTTAGGCTTCTTGAATGCTTTTCCATCTTCTTCCATTTCCCTTTCCCCCAATAACAAAAGGACAGCCGCTTTGACTGCCCTTTACTCTTAATATAGAACGTATGTTTCATTACCGTATATTTTAGATAAACACCAGTAAATACAGGATGTAACCAAAATAGACAAGACCTATTATATTAGAAAAAATTACTTTTGGAATGTATTTCCGTTCTACTAATTCCCAATATATTTTTTGAACATACTCTAATTCCCCTTGCTTATATGATTGATATTTTGCATATAAATATCTAATCACCGATAAAGAAAATAATATAATCGTTGGGTAAAATATTATATCCAATGCAAAAAACATATAAATATAATTAGATATCATAACAAATAAGCTAAATAATACATATAAAACTGTTTTCATATCTAATCCTTTGCCTATTTCTTCCTCAATACTTATATTTCCGGTATATGTCCAGAATCCAGTTTCCCTTTTTAACATCTGATACCTTAATGAATCTATTGTTGCATCCCTACATAACGGCTGACCGAACTTGTGCAAACTAATCACAATAAAAAATACTGTAGCTATAATCATAAGCATTTATATATTACCCCTTACCTTATCTTAATTTTATTAATAAAAAACACGCTGTCCACATTGCTATTACAAATATAACAAACGTGAATATAAGCAAATTCTTTGCTGTTTGCCGCCGCTTCATTTGTTCCATTGCACCTTTTAATATTTCTTTGTCTGATTCTTTACTATCACTTTTAATAACAATATCTTTTTCCCATTTATGTTTTTGTAATTCTTCATACATATGTTTAGGAATGATAATTTCACCGCTAGTATGAACCATTGCAAATAATTCAGGCGTAATTGTTTCAAGCGGACTTTTACCATATTCTTTCCGCTTTCGTTTGTGTCTCATTGTATATTCACTCCCTTATTTAAAATGGAACTTTCAACGTAGGATTCGTACTTTTCTTGAAATCATATTTCACTATGTTGTTTCCCCACTTATGAATCATAATCTCTGACTGATATTTTTCTTCGTCAATTGTTCTATAAGCCGCACACCCGCCCGCCATATCTAAATGTTTTGCAATGTAATGCCATTTATCAAACCTCAATACTTTACGATACTTGAAACAATGTTGTAAAAAGAAATCATAATCTTCATTCAGACTTAAACTTTCATCATATCTCAAATCATTTTTTATATGGCAACATAGCGTTCCTAATACCGGAACATTTACCGATATAGGCAACCATTCGTAATAGAATAAATTAGCTTCGTTTACGTTTACGCCCCATAACTTAGAACCCGCACCACTCGCTATTTCAAATCCCATTTTTAAGAAATCCATAAAATAATCTTCATCTACTGAAATAGGACTTCCATTTTCCCTGTATCCTACTTTTACTATGTCATCATCCATCATGACCACATGATCATCTTTACTGAATCCATAGTCTAACATCCAATTTCTTATTCTTGCCATATTACCACGTATGTTATCAGGCATCGTGACAATCTCGCCGCCCTCCTTATCCCTGTATTCCATGTATTCAAACTCATGCACACATAATACTGCATCGTGTAGCCAACGCCTTGTAAGGACTTCCCCTGCGCGCTTATATGATGGTACTAATATAATCATGACTTGCTATTAACCAACTTTACTATGTCAGCACCCCGAACAACACGCCCTATGCTTTTTCTGCTCGTCTTGCCTGTCTTTTCATCTTTTATGCGCATGCCTGTTGAATCCGTTACTATCTTTAAGCCGAATGTTTCTATAGCCGCGTTCCAATCAACCGAATTATCAAAATACAAAACTAATATATTATGCTCCTCGAATAATTCAGGCGTTAACTCAATTTCCGGCTTGTCGATTATGTCCGCGTTTTCCGTCATCATCTTTTCTATTTCGTCCTCTGTAAAACCTGTTAGCTCGATATCAATTATTCCTGTGTCTACCTCTGCCAATAAATCTTTTAACGAACCCTTATCATTCTTCGATAATTCCGCTATTTTGTTATCTGCTAATAAATCCGCGTATTCTTCGGCTTCGCTTGCATAATCTTGACGATCTATTGGAACTTGACTAACTCCTAATTTCTGTGCCGCCATTAATCGGCCATGACCCTTTACAACAAATCCCGATCTATTAGATACAACAATCGGATTTCGCCACCCCTGCGCCTTTATGATCTTTGCTAATAATTCAATCTGTTTGTCATTATGCTTATTAGGATTCTTTGGCTGTGGTACTACACTTTCAATATTCACGATTTCAGAATGTGAACAATATACCGGAATACCATCTGCTAGAAATTCGACTGTTCCCTCATATACATAATTATCTGGTAAACTTTCCACTTTGATTCCCCCTAGAATAAACTATAATCTTGTATTTTATCGACCGTTTTCTTTTCGACCCTGACAACTTTTATTTCTGCCGTTATACCTTCCCATTCAAGAACTTTCATTCCTGTTCTTGCTTCAAGCCAATTAGCAAATACTCTCCGGCTTGAAAATGCGCCTTTATCTTCATTTGTTAATACTATTGAATCCTTACCTAGAATCGTTATGATCTTATCAGGATTTAATTTATCTAACTGTTTCATGTATGCCTTGATAAACTGTGTAGGTCTTAATCCTGAAATTCTTATATCCGGCACTAAATCTCTGCACACTTTACCTGTGAACCATTGCGGATATTCTGAACTAATTGCAATCGCATTGTCCATCTTGCCGCATGTATCATAATTAGACGTATACATTATATTCTCTCTCCCAAAACGCAGGATATAAACCTGCTAAATATAATTCAACTTCATTTTGTAATTGCTTGCTGTTATTTCCGAAATGCAAATCTTGATGGCATTGATAGCATAAAACCGCACCACATTCGATTCTATCTTGTTTATATGGTCCAAATCTTTGATGGTGGAACTTTTCTTCTCTGCTTACCCATCTATGGCATAGGATGCAACGATCATTATCTCTATCAAAAATAGACTCTTGCAATGCTTTTATCTTTTTCGGGTTTTTTGTTCGTTTGTTTTTATGCTTTGTTAATGGATAGCACCACATGTTTGTCCTCCTATAAGAAAAAGCAATACCGATAGCAATAATTCTGCCGCTTTCGATATTGCTTAAATCTATTTTTACTAACACAATTATACTACACATTTAAGCGTTTTTACTATACTTTTTTTATACTGCCTGTTTCTTCATCCATCTTGCTAATTTTTAGAAGAAGAGTAGCAACCTGTTTTATTAATTCTTCTCTTGTTCTTCCAATAGCTAATATTCCATAAGCTTTATCAAGAGGATTTTTTTGTTGTTTCCCGACCTCTATGTTAACGTCAGCTAAGATTTTACCAAAATCACTGGATATGAATACATGTGAAGCGAAAAACTCCATTGCTTCTTTATCTGATATTGTTCCTATTCCCACGCAAATTGCTCCTTTCTATTGTTCATCTGCTTGCTGTTCTCCCCATATTACGAATTGATCTTTGCAATTCTTATCGTCAATAGCGCATGGTGGCTTTTGACAACAATATCCGCACCCATTAATTATATTGTCAATTGTTTCGTAAAACTCTTCTGATGTGCAATGTTCTAGCTGTTCAACTAATCTTTGCATGTTTGTCATTTTACATTTTCCCCTTTCGCCGCAACACACATTGCCATCATCGTTATTCCACATGTTCCACCAATTAATAGCCCTATAACAAATGAACTAATAACCCATGTTGTACTATACATATTAATCAACTTCCAATCCGGCTTCATTCTTGTAATACAAAATTGTTCCCTCTATGCAATCATTAGGAATATCTTTCCAGCATGTTTCCCCTTTAACCTCATACATGCAATTGCGGCAGGGATGACCCATATCATCCCTAGCCATCATTTTTAAAGCCGCTTCATATTTAGGCTGATCTTCTAAAGCTTTAATTGCCTTTTCAATAGCTTCGGCTTTGTCCAATGCTGATTTATGATCTACACCGAAAACACTTTTATATGCCATTGCTCCGTTTTTGTATTCATTCTGTATTTTTAGAAGAATTTCAACTATGTCCACTTTAAACGCTCCTATACTCTATATTATAAAATCTGTCCTGAATCTCTCTCAATAAATTTTCATCAATCTGTGATCTGTTTAATACAATGACAAGACTTTGCCTATCAACTCCACGAATCTTTTCAATCGTTGATACAAATTTGTAATAGCGCAAATCAGCTTCACTTTCTAGCTCGATTTCACACATGAACATTTTGTATGTTTCCATGTTATGAGAAACAATAACTATTTCACAATCCACTATTCGCCATCCCATTTCTTCCCTGTTTCCTCTTCATATGCATCTTTCGCAAGTTCACACCCGCCGCCCTCACATGATGAATTTGGATACCCTTGATGTAATGGTTCATCACCATATTCTGTACATGCACAATATTTGCAAATGGCTAATGGATAATCATATTTATCTTTATTATAGATAACCGAAAACTTTTCATTTTCCCAAAAGCAAATTGGTTTTCCTGCATCATCAATCAATTCATAGCCTTTGCCTGATGCAAGAGGTCTTATTTCAGCGATTGTTTTCTGTGAAAAATATTCTTTAGCACCGACCCTATATGTTCCTATACCATGTATGCCGTGTATTCCTAATTCAATTATTTTGCGCTCCATTATTCCATACCGTCCCAATTCCATATTCTTTGTTGACCTCTCGCTGGAACTGGCGCAATGCGCTGAACATTTTCTAATGCCCATGCATACCGCCTAGGTGTCCAATCTCCAAAAGCAATTTCTTGAGAGGATGGAACAATATACTTTCCGAAATCAGGATGATGCTTGTCATTTGCCATGGATTCTGCACCTATATTAATATTCTTCGCAATATCAATATTAGTACCAGGATGATAAACGATGTAATAGCAATCCACTAAATCAGCAATTGCAATGACCTTTCCAAAGGTTTCCCCATTGCTTACTCGACCTAAAAAAGTGTTGCAACTGTATTCATCTAATACTTTAAAAAGTGAACTGTGAAACGGCTCTTTATCGATCAATCCTTTTTGTTGTTGTCCAAACTGTTTAGCCGCATGAATCGCGATTTCCCCCCGATACTTTGTAGGCCAGCCTCTCGTTTCGTAACGTTTCGCGCCGCAAGCGATTAAACTCGCCCACGGCTCTAAAATTGTTATAGCTTTCATACGTCTGCACCTTCCTTGTATATTTCTGCATATCTCCAAGGTATTGCATCGTCAGAACTTCCTGTAAATGATGTTTTACCACTATCAAACGCAAAATACATGCCATTTTTAAAATGAGAAAAATGTTTTCTAGTTTTCTTTGCGCCGCGACTGTCGTTATCCCATACAAGAATTTTTGTATCTACTGCCCAATCAACAGGAGGTTCCCGTTTCCAAAGGTAATTATCAGTAACTAGCATATCCGATAAAGAACCACTTTCAGGACGTAATACTGCTATAATATCTAATGCTTTGTCGGTTTCATGCCGCAAATCATGGTCATATTCATCTAGCAATATAGAAAAATTAATTCCAGATATAGAATTTATTGCGACTACTAATCTTTCATGCGTAGCTAATTCAACTACCATGAAAACACCTAAATCATTTTTTTTCATTTACCGTACCTTCTCTTTCTAGGCTTTTAATAACGCACATTGCTAATGAAAATGCAGACTGTTGCATTGATTCTTTACTTAAACTTTCGGCACTATCGCTACCCTTTGCCAATTCTATCATCATAAGCAATGTTACCCGCATTATTACTTCCTGTTCTGCATTATAAATTATACCTTGATTTCCTTCTTTCATGATATTCCATAATATATATTGGCTTGTTGGATTCGAAACAATATCTAAACCACTTGGATTTTTTGAATATACCCATAAATCATTTATCATTTTGTTATATATCATTGCATCATTGCCTAATATTGCTGAAATCTTCAAAATTTCCGTTGCATTAAACTTTGTGCCTGCACTATCGCATACCAATTTGCCGAAATTCTTAACCATCCGCACTGTACACATTAGCAAATCAGGCAAATTTGTATTCTGACTGATCAACTGCGGACGTTTACCGCCAACGCTTACTAAAATGTACTTGCTTGTACTATCCTTAACGATTTCCATTGCCTCGAATCTGCTCATTTCTTTGTTTTCCATGTTATCGTCTCCCTATATTTATTTTTTGGTGGAATGGTTTGGCACTCCATGAAGCCCACTCGATAGAATGGACTTTTGCAATGTCAATTTTTCACTTATCTATGAATACTTAATGGTTGAAGCAAAACACCATTTATTGTAGGTGTCCATTTATAATCATTAGATACTTTAAATTCTCCGGTTATTCCCTTTTGTATTGCATCGTTTACCATTTTACTTTTGATATTAAACTCTTTGCATTCGAAACAATTGCATTTTACTGTTTTATCGTTTTCATCTACATCATCTTGATCTTCACACCATAAATAATGAGAATCCGATTCTGTGAATTTGTATCCATAATGAGCGTTCAAATCAAAACCGCCTTCATCTGATTCAGCCAAATCATAATGTTTCATGTTTTTCGCTCCTTTGTGTTCTAATAGAACCTTTTCTATATCTTATTATAACTCTCTGCTATAAATATGTAAAGCTTTTTATTATTATTAGCAATAAAAAAAGACCACGAAATTGTGGTCTAATCTTTAAATAATATTTACCGCTTTAATGCCGATCATTGAAATTGTTAAGAGCCTTAAACCTGCTTCTCTGATCTTATAAACGTACACTTCACTGCATGCTAAATCTTGTGCGATTTCCTTTTTACTTTCGTTTTTTATGTATAACCTGCTTAAAACTTCCTGAACTGGCATTTTCGTTTCTTTCCCGATCTCTTCCAATACGTTGTTTATCCGGTCTAACGCCGCTTGATTATCGTCAATGATACCTTTCCAATAATTCAGCTCTAACATATCATCAAGTGTATTCCCTGCTTTATTGCCACCCCTTATGCCTGTAGCATCCATGCATGATGCTTTAATTTCCTTTGGTGCGGTCTTATCCATCAATAGAGCAATCTTATACTCTGCGTGTTTTATCGCCCTGTACATGGCGTTGTAGGCTTTTAATTCGTTTTCCGTATATTCAATTGCATTCATCGTTTATGCCCCTTTTTACTATCTTGTTCTTTTTTCTTCCTGCGCTCTGCCGCTTCTTCCGATTCATAATACCTACAATGTAACATTCTGTGTCTGCATGAATTACAATGCTGTGTTACGCAAAACATAATCGTGCAACTTCTTGTTTTTGGTGGTTCGTTTATTTTTTTTGATTCAGCGCAATCTAGGCACTGACAATCATCTTTATTTCTCATTGTTTTTGCCGCCCTTATCATAATATTTACGATCTTTTTTATTATTTTTAGCAATAACTCGATCTATTGCACCATTTACATCATAGCCTTTGTCTTTGTATATCTGTAGATATGTTAAACCCGCCTGTATAACGTCTACAACTTCCTCTAAAGCGTGTTCTTTGTTCTTGCGTGCATTTGCTTCAATGACTTCCGAAACCTCTTCTACAAGCTTGATTGTCTGCTGTTCAAATGTATTGCCTAGATACTTCTTACATGGTTTTAACTTGCTTATATCTATTTTTGGCTTTTCTGCTGTCTTTATTACTTTTTTTATTGAAATTATATTCCCTTGTAATTGAATGGTATTTGGTAATGGAGGATAACCCCATATTTTTGGATTTCTCATGATCCCTGTACTAACCATAATTCCTAATTCATCCACTTCGTATTTTATTACATTTTCGATTTCAAATTTTTTAATATCTCCATCCGGCATTTGTATTTTAACTTTTATTTTAAGCATTCTTTAACCGCTCCCAACAATAAGAAAAATTCCCACGCTACACGAATAAATAATCCAAATAGAAAGCCGCCTGAAATAGTTATCCATATTACATGAACAATGTCTTCTATTACTTGTAATGCCTTGTTTTCATTTTCTTCATCTTCATTACCAACCCACCTATCAAAATCATTGCATTCACTGCATCCCCTAACCATGCTATTTTTTTGACACGTATCACAATTTTTAATCATTTCGCAACTACCTTCTTTAATTTTTTATTTTCTAACCTAATCTTTATTAATTTATCTGTTTCAATCCATCCTGTTGAACTATACTTTTCCGATGCTGTGATGACTACTAGCGGCGTATCATATCGAAATGCAAATAGCTTTCTTTTTATTGAGAAGACATCTGTCAACATTCCTTTTGTGTCAATATATACCTCGCTACCATCTGCATACTTAACCCAAAAATCAGCATAATACATAATTGGTTTATGATGTTCGCCGTTCTTATCAAAAGCCGCTTGTAATTCAATCTTAGGCTGTAGCTTGATCTCTAATATCTTGCCGGATTCTATTTCCCTTTTAAGATAGCAATAATATTTACCCTCCATCACTGAATCAAACTTATGACCATCTATTAAACAGGTTTTATTTTTCATCTTACTTTTGTTGTCGCTCACGCTTATTGATTTATTCATTTTATCCCCCATATACAGAAACAAGGAAACCCGTTACGGCTTCCTTGCTCATTGCAATAACTTTATAATTTTATTATAACTCTCAGCAATAATTTAGGCAATGAAAATACTTTTTATCTTTAAACTATTTCTCTACTAGGCTTTGAATCTGCGCGTGTTACATAATATTTATTTGTGATCAATGTTGCAGGTTCTTTATTATCTCCGAATGACTGCGGTGCAAAACGATCTACAAAAACACGTTCGCCGCATTCCCTGCAAGCACAAAAGTTTGTATCTGCGAATAATCTAGCAAAATATGTTGCGCCGCATCCACAATCAATTTTGTATAATACTTTGTTTAAATCGCGCTGAACTGTTGTTTCATTGTTTTTTATACTGTAATCAGGAACTAAATCAGTTTCTATGTTTGATTTAACATTTTCTTTGCTTACATTAGGCGGCAATAAAAGACCTTCACTGTGATCTGTAGCTGTTTTACCTTGCAAAAATCTGCTAAATTCTGACTTATGCTCTTGAATAATATGTTTGCTCATTGAATTTGTAATATTTTTAAATACGTCTGCATCTACTTCGGGAATGCTCATATTTACTGTACGACCGCATCCACAATTATGGTGTTCTATATTTTTCGCTTTTGGCTCTGATGTGCCAACTTCTGTAATTTCTATGCTGATCACATTTTTTAAATCAATTGAAAATGTTTGACCATCACCAGATTTTGTGAAGAAAATACCACCATTTCCATGGGCTTTCGCTACTGCCAACGCCACATTTAATTTTAACGCATATGTGTATTTTCTTCCTGCTCTTGTTGTCAATTCTAATAATGATTCGTTCATTTTTCCGCCGCCTTTTTAATATTTTTCACAACATCTGAGGATTTAACTCTTAAATCGCTAATCAGCTTATCAATCGCAATCTCTGCGGTCATTATCCCTTTTGCTTCTGCATTAATAGCCAATCCCGAAATCAACGCTGACATTCCAACTAACATATCTTGATCGGTTGCCCTGTTTGAATAAACAAACTGTTCATCTTTTTTTGCGTTTAAATCCAATAAGATATACTTTCTACCTCTGCTTACTATGTTTCTTGCTTTCATATTTACGCCGCCTTTACAATGTACAATATTTTATTGAATTGATAACCTTTTACTTTTTTTCTTCTTGACTTAGTTATCCTTCGTGAATTTGTTCTTCTTTTTTCTGTTTTACCTCTAATCCTATCATATTTTCTTATTTGATCTATGTTGTTATTTCTGTGTATCATTACTCTTTTCTTTGTGCATTCTTTGCATTGATTTAAATGACCATCAGCCATTTGACTATGTTTATAAAATTCACTTATTGGAAGCGTTTTACCACATTTTCTACAAATTTTATCCATAATATTACCAAGGAATTTCATCGTCAGGGAATACCTGACTGCCAAACGAATCAGCCCCACTTGTAGCACCTGAATCATTTCCGGCAGGTGTTGCCGCTGTTTGCGATTTTGAACCTAGAAACTCAACATTGTTTACCATGACTTCCACAACGTATACTTTCTTGCCGTCCTTATCATCATATGTCCTTGTATTGATTCGACCGCCTACAGCAATATGTGACCCTTTTTGTGATGCATAATTTCCCATTGCTTCTGCGGTTTTTCCGAATGCTACGCAAGGAACGAAATCAGCTTTCTTTTCACCTTTTACAAACTTATTTACTGCTAGATTAAAATTCAAAACGCAGGTTCCTTCCTGCGTATATCTACACTCTGTATCCCTTGTAAGATGACCAATTAAATTTACATCATTCATTATTTATTACCTCCATTTATTTTCTAATCGCAATAACTTCTATTACAATGTGGACAACCTGTAATTAATTCTGTGCTTGCTCTTTCAAGCGAAATACCATATACACGGTCAACCATTTCACCATCAATATTACATTCTGTTCCTCTTGAATATGGCGCATCTGGATTGTCTTTATATCCTACATTCTGATAAATATTTTTATTGCAATTCCAACAAATTCCGCTATGAGGTGCGAAATCAGGATAACCATTTTTATTCTGATAATCCGATTGTGATTTTGCGCATTCACTAATTTCTTTATCAGTCTTTCTTATTAACTTTTCCGTAAAGATACCCCATTTCATATTCTATATTTTTATTGCCTAATGCTGTTTCAATAGCCGCCACATCTTCTTTTGAAATGTTAAATATTTTCATCATAACACTGACATTGGGTTTATCCTTTGTCTTGATCTCTCTTTTTACTTCCTGCACGGCCTTGAATGAAACTTCCTTGCCTTTGTTATCCTGCATTACCTTGGTTTGCTCTTCTGGTTCTAAGCTTGCCAACTCTGCCGCTGTTGAAAACTTTAAATTGTCTTTTTTCATTTCTTCTTTTAATTCAGGAATTAGATTATTTTCGATGTTATCCATCTTAGCAATCTTCGCAGACGAAACGCCTATTGTCTTTGAAACAAAATCCCGCAATCTTCCGGGTACTTTATTTTCTTTGCAATACTCAATAAGCGGCTCTTTCAATCGCTTGTACTGCTCGATCTTTTCCCATTCAGATAATTTTCTTGTTCCCATATTGGCAATGATAATAGCAATCTGTTCCTCTGATCTACTCCTGAATGTCTCTACCTGACAAGGAACATGATCGTCTATATCAACACCCCTGCTAATTAGATTCATCATTGCCTGCCGCCGTCTATGCCCTGAAATTACTTTATATCCACCCCCTTCTAACGGCGTAACAATCAGATTTTCTTTTACGCCGCCCCTGATTTCAATTGCATCCTCTAAACTTTCAATGTCGCTTAGTGTATAAAAATTATCTTCATGTGGGACTAATTCATAAACACTGATCTGTTTCATAACACCTTTTTCAACTAAATCATCTTTTTTGATGAAACTATTTAATAAACCCATTGTCATTACCTCCTATAGATTGAAATACTCTTTTGTAAATGTAATATAATCCATTGTTGCACCGCTCCGGCGTGAATAATTAATAAGTGGACGTTGTACAAATGTGCTACCTGCTACTTTTGCAGAATAGCGAATCCTTGTATTAAAAATCTTGTAATCTTTGATGTTTTGATCGCTTATAATTTCATTTTCTGTTTTATTGTAACGAGTTATCAAGCACCCTTTAAACGACAATTTAGGATTTATTTCCTTCACTTCTTCTATAATCCCCTTTAATTGATCGAATCCGTCAAAGCTGAACTGATCCACTACGACAGGTACAATGATTTCATCTGATGCACTTAGAACATTTGTAACGCTTGCGTTTATGTCCGGCGGGTTATCAATAATACAATAATCATAATCATTAACGCTTGCTAATGCTCTTTGCAATATCTTGGCTGTTCCAATGCTCATTTTTGCCGCAAGCATGTTATTTGTTTCAAACAATTTCATATTAGAAGGTAATACGTCTAGCCCTTCATATTTCGTATGCTGAATAACATTTTCAATTGATTTACTTTTCAAAAGAACATCTGAAATACTTGGATTTTCCTGATCATACAATCCAAAAAACTTGCTTGTGTTGCCCTGCTTGTCATTATCAATGATTAATACTTTTTTATGGAACATTGTTGCTAGAATATGAGAAACATTAATCGAAGTGATACTTTTCCCCACGCCGCCTTTTAGATTCATAATGGTTATAACTTTCATGCTTATCGTCTCCCTTGCTTTTTGTAGAGTTTTGGCACTCTATAGAGCCTATCAACTTGATAAACTCTAACAATGTCAAATATTTAGCAATGGACTGATTTATCTGTGTAATAATAAAAATCACTTATTACCTTTGATCTATTTTCCGGCGTATTAGGCAAATTATATCCGCTTTTATCATCACCGCAAAATAATTCTCCATCATTATTTATACCGCAAGACATTCCGCTTTCTTTATCTTCTTTAAATATTTTCATTTTCATTATCCCCTTTAAATTTTATTTTGGCACTCCATGAAGCCCACTCAATCGAATGGACTTTTGCAATGTCAAATCATGAATGAGATAAACACTTTTTGCATATATTTCCTGACGTTGGATTTTCAACTGGTTCACCTTGTAATTCATTTAATCTATCTAAATTGTAAGATTGACAGCATGGTATAATTCTTGATTCCCCATTGATAAATGGTTTATCATTTCCTACTTTATGCCACATTCCACTTTTTGACTTCATCCACATTTCAATCATTCCTTTTTAATTTATTTTGGAACTCTATAGAACCCACTCACCGAATGAGTTCTAACAATGTCAAATATGAATAGGGTTATCAATGATTATTCTAACTTCATCCTCTGTCAATTCAGGGCAACATAAATTTTTATTTTCACTTACTTCGATAGAATTTTCAGGGTAAAATACTGCCCAAGACTGACCTATTGGCAACTTGCTACATGTACAATTATGGTATAACCTGCATCTGTGTTTCACCTTGCAACCATGATTCAAACATACTGTTATTCCTTTTTGCATTTCAATCGCTCCCTTTTGTGTTCTATTTGAACCACTCTTTCTATGTCTCTATTATAACTCTCTGCTATATTAATGTAAAGCTTTTTATTGCAAATAATTATATTATTTTACAAAAGAAAAAGAGGAAGATTTTATTCCCCCTCTTACTTGTTTATTGCTGATTTCCATTCGTTTAATTGATCACTTGTTAGCTTGATCTCTTTAGTGAATCCATAGAAATGTACTTCTAATCTAACCTCTGCCGCCTGTGCTAATTGATTTACCATTTCTTTATCATCAAAATAATAGAATGCCGCATTGTTTGCCGTCCGTTTCATAATTGACATTCCGTCTGCTTCGTTCCATTTGACCTGACTTCCTGCAAATGTTGCTTGATACTTGATTCCGTCAATTACAACGTCTAGCCCTGCACTTGTTGCAACGTCCATATTTTCATAACTAATAAATGAATAGCCGATCACATACCATGTTCTTGTATTACTTGAATACTGATTGAAGAATAAAGCTTCTTGATTTCCGTTTATTGGGATTGCTGATTCTGAAAACTTATACCCTTCTCTGTATCCTGTCGTCATCTGCGCCATTGATACACCTTGCAAGCACATCACTAAAATGATTACCAATAATAATATTTTTTTCATGTTTGCTGTCTCCTTTATTTTTTGGTTTACTGACACAATCATATTGTTTTGAAATTGGTTCAATTTTCATTGTTGATTACCTCGTTTTCTATCCTGAACTCACATTTTCCTGCTTGTGGATTTTCATTCAATACCGGAATACTTAAACGATGAAACACTTTTCTGAACCTGCATTCTTTTACACATTCGCCCTGTTCACAAGCTGTGCAACTATTTAACGCTAACTCGCCTATTTCAAAAATATCATCTAATGACACTTGCACAATATCCGTTTGATTTTCAGCTATAAAGCGTTTATTATCTTTCGATACTAGCATTACAGCCGTATGATCTTTTCGCCGCATGACGGGCAAATACTGGCTCTTGTCTAGCAATGCAACACGTTCATCAATTACCTTTTCTAAATTTGTTGTTGCTGTTTTTATTCTCTTATGCCACTGCGGATTTTTCACATCGGATAAAGAAAGTCCGCATTCGGTAGCTAAACAACCAAGTGTTAAAAAACTAGCCATTTCTTGGCTTGAAATATAAGGCGTTCCACGTAAACCCATTATTTACTCCCCTTTTATTGTTATCTGCTATTTTAATTTAAATATTTTATTACTATTGGCTATATTTTTAGCTATAAAAAAGATTATTTCTTTGACAATTCTTGAAATTTTAATAATTTTTTGATTTTTTGAATACGTTGCTTAAATCTTTTGTTATTTCCGGCGAATGAATCAACTGCTTTCATTTTATTCACCGCCCTTTGATATTTCATATTCTAAAATACCATCAAAATCAATTATTTTTTTATCTTTTAAACCATTAAGCATATCAATTGTCCATTTTACCATTTTAGGTGTCTTAAATGATAATTTATCCATAAGACTATCAAAATCATGATCTTGTATTGACATTCCCTGATATACTCCGCAAATATCACCTTTACAGATATATAAAATATATTTACCTCTAAATGTTTGCGGTATAACTATTTTATACCATTGAACTTTACCTTCGCCCCATTCCGATGGTGCTTTTTCAAATCCATGTTCTAATATTTCAGGTTTTACATTTTTAATTACAATATTAAATTTACTCATGTTTTCGTTTTCCTTTCAATCTTTAATCACTGCTGTTGTTATGTATCGACCTTTTTTAATCGCTGTCCTTCGATCATTGACAAAAATATCAACCTTATTCCCTGATATTGAACCGCCCCGATCTTGGACAACATATTCATTACCTTCGATCACAACAACTGTTCCAAATGGAATGCTTTCATCCATTGCAATAGTTCTTCCCTCAATTGCTCTTTTGCCACTTGCAGTAATTCCTTTACCATTCATTGTATCATCTGATGCTGTATAGAATGATACGTTTACGATAATTTCCCTCTGTTTGCGTTCCTGCACTTGCTTTCGCTGTTGTTCTAATGAATCATAGAACTGTTTAAATTGATCTCTTACATTGAAAATGTCGCATTCCTGATATGACCATGACCACGCGACATTATTTAAACTGATTAAGATTGCGGTTATTAAAACCGCTTTTTTCCCAACACTCACAAATTCAACTCCCTATTTTCTTGACGTTACTTTCAAATAATTTCTTCATATCTCCATTCACACTGATCAATACTTTTACATTAATGCTATCGCTATTTTTCCTATTGATCAAATTTTCATAATGCTTTATGAAATGTGCCTGCTGTACGCTGATCTTTTCAGAACAACACATATTACGAAACCCAACTAATTTTACCGCTTCTGCGATCTCCGGCGTTGAAAATTCTAGCCGTCTACCAACTGACCAACTTTTCATTTTGTCTTGAACTTCTCGCCATGCTTCTTCAATTGTTTTTACTTCTGACCCAATCGCTGTACCCATTACGCTTTTTGCTTCTTCACGTATCTTTGCAATACTTGGAAAGAAATCTTTACATACATTCATACACTTAAAAACTGCCGCATTTAATTCTGTTGCGCTCAAATCACTTAATGCGATTGAATATGTGATTATTGTTTGTTTTGTTACCTTTGAATTAGGAAATGCATAAATTAACGGTCTCAATATCTTGCATATCTGCTGTTGCTTGATTGGTAAATCGTTGATTGCTAAATCGTCAATATCCATTATTTACGCCCCTTGTAAAAATCATCAATATTGTTTTTCTTTGTCGATACTGCTTTACACTCAATTTGATTGAGATAGCTTTCAAAATGATCTGCCGCGAATAATGTTTCCGGTCGCAAATATTTAGCCTGATCTGTTCCTAACCACTCTTTGGCTTTTTTATCAATTACAATTTTGAAATCCTCTTCTGTATGACCTTCTTGCCATCGTGCAGATATCTTGCTTTTTGTGCTCTTAATCTCTCTGTATTTAGTCCCTACGACTTGATTAAGGTATCCGATTATACTTGTATATGGTATTGCATTTTCTCGCTCTGACAGCTTTCTGATATCTGTTATAGCTAACATATAACCAACTTTGCATGATTCACTGATTGAATTATTCTTTTCTAATTCATCTAGCCGCTTCAGTAAGAACTTTGCGGCTTTTTCTAATTCTGTCATAGGCATGCTCTCCTTTTCTCCATAACCTTTAGAGCGTTTGGCACTCTATAGAGCCTACCAACGCTTGATAAGCTCTAACAATGTCAATCATCAATAATTATTGATGTATAAGTCATTTTTGATAACATTCTTACTTTGTGACACTTTTTGCATTTGAATTTTACATTTTTACCTTTTGGTGAGAAATGTTCTTCGATCTCTGGAGAATTGCATTCAGGACATTCTAATCTATAACCTGTTTTCATTTTAATCGTCTCCCTTATATGTTCTAATCGAACCCCTTTTCTATAGTCTTATTATAACTCTCTGCTATATTAATGTAAAGAATTATATTACAAATAATTATAAAATAAATAACATTGCAAGCCATGTGATAAATGCAATAATTAATGAAATTTGTCCAATCCCCGGAATCGCCCCGATTAATGCCGCTTGCCACCATAAAACAACGGTTGTTCTTCCAAAATACGTCAGCCATGTATTTAAAGAATAATGCCAAAATAAAGCATCAACAGCAATAACAATTCCATAAATTATAACCGGAATTATGCAACCTTGACCATATATAAATAAACCGAATACTGTTTTTATTACGTTTTTAAATTTTTTCATCCCATTAACTCCCTTATAATTTTATAAGAGGAGCAATTAAGCCCCTCCCTGATTAATAAATTACGCCTGTTACGATTAAGAACCCATCTAATCCGGCTTTGATTGTTTCAATTTCGTGCTTTACTGCTTCTCGCAAATATCGATCATACTTAGGACAACTTAACTTGAATACTAACTTGTCATCCTGGCTTTTCGGTGCTACAATTTCTAATTCAATTTCAACTTCTTGAAAAAAGCCGCTTTCATTAAAAATTTCAATGTTTGGCAATATCACTTTTGGTAATGAAGTTGTTCCTTCGACTGAACCATTTTGGGTGGCAACCTTAACTGCAAAAGTATGATTGTTGTCATCATCAAACGACGATTCAAAATCAATGGTTGTATTTCCTTTAAATGTTTGCAGGTTCACAAGCAGACTTTCCAAACAACCTAATTCATCCTCTTCGCGGCGTTGAAAGAAATTTACGATTTCTTTTTGATAAAATGATGCACCATTTGAAGTTAAAATATTTCCCCATTCTTCAACCTGCTGTGACAATTCATAAGCATATGTCACATGATCTTGATTTCTTTCGATAACCTGATCATTTAAGATAGCACATACTCTTTTTTCTGTATATGCAACTACTGCATTTTCTTTTACAGCCTTTGACTGTAACAACGCAATGAATGCCTGTGATGATTTTGCTTCGTATTTAAATCCTCTGTATTGGTAAATCTCCGGCGCATCACCTTCGCGTACAATTACTTCTTTTGCTCCATCAACCATTTTTAATTCGATTTTTTCCATATTATTTAACTCCTCCATCTTCTGTTCCTGTCAATTTTGCTGGTACTGCCTGAAATAAATCAACCGCTTTTAATGCTTCGCGCGGTTTTTCTGTTTTCAATTTCATATCACCTGTTAATGTACAAAGACCTTTGCGCTTGCTGACCGGAAATTTAGGTGTTACACTGCATTCAGCAACAACCATCGTATCCATATCCTCTGGCCTTGATAATGCGATTGTAATGCTAATGCCGCCCTTTTGACCTTTTTGAATTGCTGACATTAATACTGGAATAATCGAATCAAACTTCTTGGCAACCTCGCCGCCACAAATGTTTTGCAATGTTAATTCTTCTTCCATATCTTTTCCCCTTTATATTTATTTCGCACACGTTTCATGCGCAAACTCTCCGTTATCCTGCCACAACAACCTCAACGCCTGTTGCTCTCTGAATCTTGTCTTTGATCATTACTTCATCACTATTGCCATTGCTTAGATGCAATAAATAAATCCGTTCTGTTTTACTTAAATCATTTGCTTTGAAAAATTTTATTGCATGTTCTAATGAAAAATGGCTTTCAACAATTCTATTTCGCAAGCCGCTATTCAAATTCCCATGCCCCATATTATCGTCAAGAATTTCCTTGATATAATTTACCTCTGTGCAAAAATAATTGATACCTGCGAATTTATATTTACAATATGGCGTATCTACTAGATAAACGCCTTTTTTGTTTGTTGCACTACTTGCAAACATGTATCCGTAATTTGTTACATCATGGACTAAATCAAATGGCATTACGTTGAATGTTCCTATTTGATAATGCTTTTTAGGTTCAACGATCTTTACCCTATGACCGGATACTTTCAATGCTTCTGCTGTATCCTGTGACATATAGCAATCAACGCCGCGTTTGATTAAATCCTTTATTGCCTTAGAATGATCACCATGTGAGTGGGTAAGCAACACGCCGCCTAATCTGCTGAAATCAAAATCAATTTCGATCTGAATGTTTTTGAAGCTAATACCTGCATCCAATAATAAAACCGTTTTCCCATCATCTACTATGCCGCAATTACCTGTACTGCCACTTGCAACAAACCGAATGTTCATATTTCATTCATCAACTTTTGTATGTCATCCCTATTTTGAACTACAGCTTCTTTTATCTTTTCAAATATTTCAGGAGAATTATTCTTGTCAAATGATAATGACTGTGAATTTCCACTAGTACCTATATAAAACGATCTATATTCTTCCAAATCTTTAATTTTTTTATTTACCTTTTCGAGATTTGATTTTAACAGATAATATTTTTCTACACGTTCATTCATGTATTCATATGTTTTTCATCCATTTGCAATACCCGCCATTTCTAGCAACGTAACATTTTCATCAAATGTGCCTGAAATAGCCATTCCCCCGCCGTCTACATCTACTATATGCGGTTTTCCATTTCGATTCACAATACCTGTAATAGCTTTTTTTCTTAAATAAAAATTGATTCCTGCATCATCTGTCATTTTAATAAACTTACTAGGATCAAGCATTTTCCCTAATTCGTCTACTTGTTTATGTTCTGGAAAGAATTCTCTTGTTTCAGAACCAACTAAACCGATGGTAACATCTTTCTGAGCATTTAAAAACAGCACTTTAATTTCATCCTGAGCTAATGCAACTTTTCCGTTTTCATCTTCGAAAATTAATAACTTACTCACGTTTACCGTCTCCCTTTATATATTTTTTGTAGAATGCGTTTGGCATTCCATAGAGCCTACCAACGCTTGATAAGCCCTAGCAATGTCAACCTATTGCCGTTACATCTTAACCACCTTCTAACTTCTCTTATTATAACTCTGTGCTATATAATTGTAAAGCTTTTTATTACTAATATCTATATTTTATATTAAAATGGGTCTGGTTCTTCTTCACTAATCAATGTTTGTTCCTGCACCTGCGATTTTTTAGTAGATGTTTTTGTTTCTTTCTTTGTTTCTGGCTTGCTTGCTTTCTTTTCTTCAACCTTTTGTTCCTGAATTGGCTTTTCTTCTGCCACATTCGCTTCCTGTGCTTCGATTACTTCGCCGCCCTTGTCATTATCTTCATCCATATCTAAAACCTCGCTATTGGCATTCTGAATGATCTCAGCTTCAATCACTTCATCTGTGATGTTTTTTTCAGAACGATTCAATGATTCAGCAATTAAATAACTATCATTTGAACCATTAATCAGGGGCTTGCATGTTCTATTAATGACTGTCTTTTTTGCCATTTCTTCGGAAAATTTACCATGGACAGAACCGGGCTTAACATTTCCATGGTCATCAATAGGTAACATTTTCGATTGTTTCCATGCTTGTTTTATCTGCTCAAATGTCATTATCTGTGTGACATTTCGTTTTTCATCAGGAAATTCGACTACGCAATAAGCCGCTTTGATCTTTGTATTATCAATACTATCTAACGTCTGCTCATGCTTTGTAATAATTTTCTTGCCATGTTCAATTTTGTATTCAAATATATCACCTTCATAAACAACTTCGGCATAAGCTTCACTAGCTCCCGCCATTGTCTTTACTAAGTGGATTGTTCCAAAATAGCTACGCTGAAAGGTTAGTGTGCCGCCATATACAATGAAATACCCTTGCTTTTTTACTGGATTCAATCCTTGTGTGATTACATCTAGCAACGCCAACATTACAGAATCTCGTGAACATACTTCCAACGCTGGTTTCCCTACCTTATCCGTAACACCTTGCAACATTAACCATGAAGCAGTTAAAACATTTGCCGGAATATATTCTTTCGGAAATACCAATTCCTTACTTGCTACATATTCGCTTACCTTATGCTGTACCGTCTGAATGATCTTTTCCTGCTGAACCGCTTTATCTTTATCAACTGCCATTTTATTTTTCCACCTTTTCGTCTAAATTTAAATTGATTAACAATTCCTTTAGCTGTTCCACTTTTTCAATAACTTCCTGCAAAGAAGATGACATTTTTAATTCTTCATTGCATAATCTATCTAAAGCAATAATGATTGTAGGATAATAGCCGATTGAAGTCCATACGCCATCCGGTTTTAATTCTGTTTTCACTAGCTTTTGTAAAGCCCATTGACAGCGATCACTTGCTAATCTCCATTTTTCATTAATACTGCATACTTTCGTATATCCACCCTCTGCCATCATTCAGCCACCACCCTAATTACTTCGTCTGCTTCGGATACATAGAGAGCGCATAATTGAGATTCGATAATAGGTAAGACAACAATGCTTTCCGCATTATCTACAAATGTAGGCAAATAAATTCCGTAATGCTGTGCCAACGTGTCGCAAATATCTAAACCTATAATTATCCTGCTAGAACTATTTAAATCGTTCCACGTGACACCATTGAACATTGTCTTGCAACAATCCGCAATAGAACCGTTTACCTGCGTTTCAAACAATTTGAATCTGGCAAATTTGAATTTGCTATTAATGTTCTGTTCAATCATATTTACCTTGAATTTTGTGAACTCTTCGACTAGATATGTTTGTTTTTCTAAACTGCTATACTCAGCCGACAATTTACGTTCTTGCTCTTTTAACTGATCAATACGAACTTTCATTGCTTCGTTCTGCTGAATGGCGGCAATATGTTTGCGTAAACCTTCAATTTCGGATTCAAATTTCTGTGCCAATTCTATTTTTTGTACGATCACATCATTTTTTGACTGCTGAATGTCAACGATCTCAATTTCAACCTTTTTCTTTTCATCGTTCAATAAATTTTGCTTTTCCGAGTTATCAGGAACAATTATAGCCAATATTTCTGTTTTGATGTTATCAATTAATTGCTGTGAGCTATTTTTTTGAGCAGAAAGGTTTTCTTCTTCGGACTTTATTTGTTCCACCTTGGATTGTTTTTCTTCTATTTCTGCTTTCATTCCTGTTCCTGTTGTCATAATGCTTTCAATCGTATCAGATTTTAATTTGTTAAAATCTTCTAACGCTTTTACCCGTGCCGCTTCTAATTTTTCCTCTTGCAATCCCTGTCCGCATGTAGGACACACACATTCTGCATTATGAACAAATTCCTTTTTCTTGACTTCTTTCAACTGCGCCAATAATTCGGATTTTTTTGTTTTCTTGATTGCAATATCGCTTTCTATCTGCGATATATTACGCCGCCCTGTCAATATTTTGTTTTCAATATCAGACAGCTTTACAGATTCTTGATTTAATTGATTTTGTTTGACCTGTTTTGCTTCTTGTTCTGCCTTAATGTGTTCATTTTGTAGCTTCATGATCTCGTTGTCGATCTCTGCTAACCGGACACGTTTTGCCGCAACTGCGCTATCATTTCGAATATCGCTTACTTGTTTTTCAACTGCCGACTTATTAGATTTTAATTCGTCAATTTTGATCTGAATTGATTCTTGCGAAACTGCATCAACTCCCGCTGTTGCCTCTAACGTTCTGCTTGCTTCATCAATTCTTGTCGGTATTGCTGTCAATTCCTGATTTACTTCTTTTTTCTTTGCCGCAACAATAGCCTTTAAATCTTCAATACTTTTCTTGCCTAATATTTCTAGCAGACCGGATAAACTTTTATTACCTGCAATTACATCTTTATCCGTTATATCACCGCAAACCGACAGCAATAATTCCCTGCGTTTTTTCCAACCAAAAGCTTTTTCATCGTTAAAGAATAATGGATTTGTTAATAATTTAAATTGATCTGCACTTGCCAAGCCTTCGGTAAATATGTCATACGCTTTCTTTTGGGTAGGTACTTCGTTAATATAATAATTCGTTGTGTGACCGGACAATACGGCTTCTTCTGACCCTTTATGCTTTGTCCAATCTTCCATGTATGCTCGTCTTAAAATCAATTCTTCGCCATCTTCTAATAATGTGCATTCAACTTCATGATGTAAACCGTGAATAGGATTATTATTAGAATCCAATGTCTTAATGTCGAAATCTGCTTTACCTTCTGAATCCTTACCGCTAAATAACCACGAAAACGCATCAACAATTGTCGTTTTACCTTTTCCGTTTGTTGCAAAAATATCTGTTCGATCTTTCCCGAACTCAACAACTAAATCCTTAATACCTTTGAAATTCTGCAATCTCATTCTCTTTAAAATTAATCTCATGTTTTTCGCTCCCCTATGCTCTTCGTTCTTCTAAATAAGAAATGAAGGCTATTTTCTTTATTCTTACTGCTCTACCAACTCTTACGATTGGGCAATCCGGCTCCAATATAATATCACGAATTGTTCTTTCAGATAACTGTGTCAACTCTGTTGCTTGACCTACCGTTATTAAGCTTTCATCATTATTTTCAAGCCTTACAAGAATCTTTTCCAGAACTTCCTTGATCTGCTCTTCCATCTTCCATCCCTCGCAAAGGTTCGTCTATAATAAATCTTTCAATTGGAAACCCTGATAACTGTGAAAGCTTTAACGCCTGTTCTGCTGTCGGCTTTCTTTTAAAACCGTCTTGGCCTGTTTCCCATTGACAAACAACTACCTGAGAAATTCCTAATTCTATCGCAAGTTCAGATTGTTTCATATCTAATTTTTCTCTCAATTCATAAACTGCTTTTGCAATTGTATTCGTAAAATCTTCATCCTTTTTGTTGAAACGTCTGCGCCGTTTGCACTGATTTTTCAATTTCTGAATGTCGCCGTTGCATTCATCATGGAACTGACATTTTTTATTGTAGCAATAAATCATACTGTATTCACCGCCTTTCCTTAACCTGTTCTTATTATAACTCTCTGCTATAAATAAGTAAAGACTTTTATTGCTATAAATATTAATTTGTTACTTTTTAGCCTTTATTATAATTATTGATTATATCTTATTGTATTTACAATAAATGTGAGCTATAATTTAAGGTAGAATCTTTAGGGGGTTATAAATCAAATGAAAAATCTAGGGTCAAAATTGAAAGAATTGCGGAAGATGGAACGCTTAACCACGAAAGAATTAGCGGACAAACTCCAATTGTCGCAACCCTATATTAGTCAGATTGAAAGCGGCGGGCGCGTTCCACATCCTAAGAACATTCAAAAAATGGCAGACTTTTTCAACGTCCCGTACGGATACCTTATGACAGACGAAGCAATCAACCTAGATGAATTTAAACAGGTTGAGGGGCTAATTATAGATAGAGGTAAAGAGAAATATATTCCATATTATTTAGTAGTTGATAAAGCAATTGAGGAGGAAATAACCCCCAGTGAATTAGAAGATGCAATCGATTTTGTTAAAAAATATAAAAATAAAACGCCCTCAACATAAGAGGGCGTTTTCTGTTAATAAAAATTCTTTTTCATATATTTTATTCACTAAAAATATTCCACCGATAAAAGCCCATTTTACAGATTTACTATGCCAAGCATAAATAATGTATCTTGCATGTAACATTGAATCCGCCTTCTTTTCGACTGATTATGAATATTTTTATTTAAATTATATTATAAATTAAAATTATAAATATTACAATAGGGGATATGTCAAAATAATGAATAAACGCGCGAATGGTGAAGGAACATTTAGAATCAGAGATAATGGAACATGGGAATGCATGATAAGATACAATGGAAAACGCCATAGTGTATATGGTAAATCAAGAAAAGAATGCATCACAAAATTAAAAGAATTAAAAAAGAAACTTGATTTTGGAATTGCAGAAAAATCAAAGCATATGACATATGAAACTCTTTTAAAAAATTATCTTGAAAATATTATAGCGATCAAGAATAGACCGTCAACCTATGATAATTATAAAATCGTTATAGATAATCACCTAATACCTCATTTAGGAAAATATAAAGTTGATAAATTAACGCGTACTGATATTCAAGACATGATCAAGAAAGAAAAGAAAGCGGGAAAATCTGCAAGCACTATCGGCTTAATTCATCATGTTTGCAAGACTTCGCTTGCCTATGCTATTGAATTAAAAATCATCATGGAAAATCCATCTTTCGGCGTTGTTAAGCCACAAATTGATAAAAAGGAAATGAGCGTATTAACCGAAGACCAATTCCGTCATTTACGTGATGTTGGCGGCGATATTCGATCCAAAGAAAGAATGTTTTCCTGTTTTATATTTATGTTTTACACCGGACTGCGGCGCGGTGAAGCACTAGGATTAAAATGGTCTGATATTGATATGACTGAAAAATCATTATCAATGAAACGTGCTGTCACTAAATCAACATCAAAAGGCATTATAATTACAAAAGGAAAAACTGCCCGCGCTGTACGAGCAATACCACTGCCGGAAAACTCAATAAAAGAATTGCTGATCTTTAAAGAAACACAAGCAAAAGAAAAAGCATTTTACGGTAAAAAATACAATAATGAAAATTGGATATTCTGCCGACCGGACGGGAAACGTTATTACCCTACATCATTACGAAAAATATTCCTCCGTATTCTGGCTCTAGCAGACATTCCACCGATTCGAGTACATGATACTAGGCATACATTTGCAACGTTCTTGATGCTTGCAGGAGAGAACCCCAAGACTGTACAGGCAATTATGGGTCATGCTAATATTTCAACGACTTTAGGATATAGTCATGTTACTGATGGATTAAAACGTCAAGCGGCTGATAAATTGGATAATATATAAATAAAATCGGCTGATTTATTCAGTCGCTTTTTTATAAATAAAAATAACCGATGAAATTAATCATCGGTTTATAAAAGGATACATATTACTATGGAACTATTTTATTTAGAAGAGTGTTACCCAATTGATTTATAAGCCTAATCAGAATTTAGTTTTAGATTACAACCTTGTAAGAATAATCTGCTTATCAAATGTTTAGTTTTTTCACGTCTGCACTCTCCAACCAGCTTTTAGCCAATCCAGGGAATCGAACCCCATATTTTCGCTGTGCCGCGAAACGCTTTACCTTTAAGCTATATTGACATATGGAGCAGAGGGCAGGATTCGCACCTGCTTTGTCGGTAAAGGTCTCCCGCCGACTATATATGGATTCTAAGCTTTGCTGAGTTACAATTATATTGATTTCAGTTATTGTGATGTTGAGCGGAACTTCATACATTTTCATGCTCCATAATGTGCGCTTGTTCCCGCACTTCCCGCGTGTCTCACCACGCCGCACCAACTTCTTACAATTCTTATTATACTTCTAAGCTATTCCATTGTCAATACTTTTATTACTAAAAGCTATAAATTTATTGATGTTTTTTGAATTTATTTTACCTTCTTATCATTTTCTCGCCTTTGCTTTAACTCAGCCATTATTTTATATACGCTTAATGCATTCTTACGTTCGCTTTGAAAAAACGCACTTCTTGCTTTTATTTCATACCACTCCATTAAACTATCTAAAGATTTATCGCTTATTACTTCCATAATTATTCCACCTTATCTTTAATATCCTTTACCCACTTTTCCTTTGTCGTTCCTGTTGCTCCGCATTTCATGCAAACAAAATAGCCCTTATAACATCCATATTGATTACCGCCGCGCAAATATCGCTTGTCACTATGTCCGCTGATCTTCTTTATGTTTGTACTGCCGCAATATTCGCAACACTTCACACTCATATAACCCTTTTTCCTAAGAAATAACCATGCTAATTTTAGTCTTTGATAAAATGATTCTTTACTTGCCATTTACACTCTCACCTTTATATATAAATACCCTGTCATGATAGCAATAGCCCAATAAATAATAAATTTAATAAACCACGTTCTATGTTCTTTTCTTATTTGTCTTTTTTCTTTTATTTGCTGGACTGTTATTTCATATTTCACTTTGATCAACCTTTTCCATTTTATGTTTTATATAAATATACAAATTTGTATGATGTTCTATATACATTGTTTTGTTTACTACTAGCACATGATCTCGTGGATAATCGTCAAATTCAACGCCATGCATTAATCTTGTGTTAATGCAAATTTCTTGTACTTTACTAATTGAATTATTTATTAAGAATTTCTTAAAAAATACTTTATCTCCATATGCTATAAATATTCCATCAATTGAACATATGGCAAAACGTCTTTTATTTGTTTTTATATCCCATACAAAACGTTTTAAAATAGACTGTTGACGAATTGTTAATGTTTTCATCATGCCGCCACCTTTCGCAATAGATTGGTCAATATACCATCACTAAGAAAATGCCATATCTTATAATCACAATCTTTATATTCTGTATTGAAATACTTATCCATTGCCAAAATCATAATGTCGAAACTTGCCTGAAATTCTTTATCTTCATTTACTGAATAATAACTGTTTGATATGAATATGCTGTTAAGCTGTTCATATATTCTGCTATCACGTATAGGAGCATGATGTTCATCGAATCGATTCATATACCTTCGATCAAATTCTTGTATGCAACTTATTGTCAAATCTAAAGAATCTTTCGCATAATACGTAGCAGGTATCCATCGTTTATTTTTACCGTCCTCGGTATAACCCGAGCATTTATCTTTTAATTCTTTAGTATCTTTTATAGAATAATCTTTTATAGAAGTATCTTTGTTAGGCCATTTTGACACTTGGTCTAGTTTCGTTTTGATATTTGGTCTAATGTCATTTTGAACTTTGGTTATTTTAGGGGGTTCATCTATTTGATCATAATCAGAAAGAGAATCCATTTTTTGTGTATGCTTAACATAATAAAATCTTCCGGCTATGCCTTTTTTATTTGTTATGACAATACTTTCTAAAAATCCATCATCACATAATTTTGTCAACATTCTTTTCAATTTGCTCATACTGCCAATAATTGGTATTTGTTGAAGCAAATATGATTGATTTACCCATATGTAACGTTTAGATTCATTAATAAGGCTTTCCATACTATCACTTGAATACATATCCTTTATTGTTCTAAGCAATAGAGCATCTTCCAATGATAGATTATTCTCTATAAGCTTATTTTGTTGAAATCCTAAAACTGTATATTTCATTTTGCCCCTCTTTTCTTTTAGACAAACAAAAAAGCAACCGCTAAACGATTGCTTACTGACACTTATCCAATTTCGAGCCTTTTAGTATTGCCACCACAATTTACCTATGGTATAATATTACTAAAGGTTTGCTGATTGGTTCAGGTTTTCAGCGAATCGCCTGAAAGTGTTAGCGCACCGACAGGCTTTATTTTTTTGTCCGAATGTATGTAAGTTCATTATAACTCATAGCAATGTAATAAACAACTTAAAAAGTAATTTGCGCTATGATACAATATGTGGTATTATAAATTCATAGCTCATGTTTTTCGTTCTCCAACGAAAGAAAAAGACCAACATTAATTTGTTGGTCTTTTTTGTGTCTATGCGTTATAATATTGATGCTTACAATCTAATTCTATACGTATTATTTTGCTTTGTTGCTGTGTAAAATAATTTTACATATAAACTATTACATAACGTAAAAATAAGCGTTTAAAACATTAATGGTGGTATTTGTGGTGGTATTGACAAACTTTTAATAATTGAAAAGACGAAATTTTAATGATTGAAAAGTGGTGCCGCAAGACAGAATTGAACTGTCGACACGAGGATTTTCAGTCCTCTGCTCTACCGACTGAGCTATCGCGGCAAATTGGCGACCCGAATCGGATTTGAACCGACGACCTCTTGCGTGACAGTTATGCTTTCATGATTGCGCCTGCCTGCGCCACTATGAATGGCGATACAAAACACAAAAATGAAAATACCACCTGCACCCCAAAAAATATAGGAATGCACTGACTTGGTGGTGTTTCGTGGTGGTATGGATGAAATATAAAAAAGCCCCTTGCCAAATTAATGGTAAAGGGCTTTTAATTATGTCCTTATTAAATTTTAGATAATGTTTCTGCAACCTTTGATTTGAGTGTAGAAATACCGGAAGCAATCTCTTTAGCAACGTATAATTTAAAACCATATGCTGGCGCCATGTTCAGATCATAACCTAAAGCCTTAATCCAATTGTTTGCAACTTTGTTTCTTTTGGTAATCATGAGATTCAACCAATCTTCTACAGGCTGTAAAACTTTTTCCTGTACAAGCGTTGTAGCATTTGTTAAATCAGCCGTTGAAACTGAATCTGTATTGACTGTAACTTGAAATGATGCTAATGCCGCTTTTGCCGCCGCCTTGATAGAATCCCAATCCTCCGAAACTGTCGTTGTCGTGCTTGTGCTTGCCGCTGTAGCCGCTTTTTCAACAGCATCAACAACTATACTAGCTGTGCTAATAACTGTGCCGATTTCAGCCGCAACCGCTGTTGCTGTCAATGCAATGTCAACGGATAATGCCGTATCTTCATCAACCGGAACAACTGATTCAGAAAAATTATCATAACCTGAAATCGATACAGCAACCGGATAACTTGCACCAACTACTAAACCACCGATTATTGCCTGACCGTCTGCATTTGTCGTATATGGTATTGTTCCCGAACCATCAATTGTAATATTTACGGTAGCACCTTCTATTGCCTTATTTGTTGCTTTGTCCTTAACTGTTACTAAAAATTTAGCCATTTTATTATATTCCTTCTTTTCTATTATTTTTTTTATTTCATCTATGACAAAGGGCATTGCGCTAACAATACCCTTTACAATGTAGGGCTTTAATGCTTCTAAGATTGATAATATATAAGACACTAAATCACTACCCTTTACGCGGCATCAACATGTAATGTGCCGATCTGTTCAATTACTTCCATAAGTATTTCAGGTGTGATACTTGAAGCCGGAACATCCCCTTTAATGTCTAATCCATATGTCCTGAGAATGTCTGTATCGTCACCGGAACAATCATTTTCGCCTTGTGTTCCTGTTAATACCAATCCAAATACAGAATAAGCCGCGCCATCAATTAACGCCTTGACAGAATACTTTTGACCTAATAACTCTTTGAATCTTGCATCCCCTGCTTTGATCTTGTCTTCATCATCAATTACAATATCATAAATGCGTAATTGTTCAGGCTTGTATCTTTCTAATTTATTGCCGATGAATCCGCTTGCCAATGCTTCTTGAAATACTCCATCTACGATCAAACCGCAATGGGTAGGTGTCCATTTGTCCTTGTCTGCATTGTCTAATTCTTCGATAAATTCAATTACTGGCGATATGCCGCCAATACCATGAACAAAAACAACTTGAATAACTTTACTCAATCACTTCAACCTCAATTCTTTCATTGTTTTTACTAAACGGATGACAAGAAAATATTTCAACTGTGTTCTTATCGAACCATCTATAATTGCACCGTGCTATTTCAAAACCATCCTGAAGGATTTTACCTATATTTTCTTTTGAAATGATAGGAGAGGGAAGAATGAAAAATCCAACCCTATCCGTTTTAACCATTTCAACTAATTTACTCACGCCGCCATAACCTCTTTGATTATTTCAGGCAATTGAGCATACATCGTATCGCCTGGACACGCTGTTGCATCGTTTGGATTGCCGCTGATATCTGCAACATCGCTATGACCGATTGTTTTAACATCCCTGCCATAAATACTATACAATTCGCCTAGCAATTCTTTTAAAGAATTGATCTGTTTTTCTGTAGGTGTAACATAATTGTCTTGTCCGGTCTGAAAATTACCTTCCAATACAATCCCTAACGATTCAAAATTAACGCCGTGAGCATGAGCACCAACCGTGTCACGAGGCCTGCCACGAACTACTTTACCATCACCTTTAATAACATAATGATAAGCTATACCATTATCGCCAATATTGATATGTTCATCCCATATTTCCTGCGTGTCTTGCATTTGACCGCCTGTTGTGTGATGGATAACAAAATAATTTGTCTCTGATCTTTCAGATAATTCCCTTGGAAACTGCCAATCTTTTTCTATAATGTCCACCGTTTTATCACTCCTTGTAATAATTTTATAATTGAATTATAACACATATCAATAATTTTAAATATGGCTATTTCGTGAATTTCTTCCTAAATACATCAATTGCATCACCTAATTCAACCACGCCTGAATCCCTTAAATTTTCTAGCACGCTGATTGCTTCTGTAGCCGCAAGATACGTCCATACCATTTTCAAAAATATAGGTGTTTCATTTGCTATTTTTAATAATGCATCTGATTTTACAGCAACGAAAGTTAATATCATATAAACAATAATTTTACTAACAAATCTGTGTTTCATAGCATTGCTATTTATGTATCCTGCTTTAAAAGCCTTTCTCATATCAAAAACACAACTGATCAAATCGTTTTTTTCATGACAATCTGAAAGATGCTTATAAGCCTGTGCTATCCACCTTGTAAATAAATCGATTATTACTAAGAAAATAAATGCCTTTAATGCTAATCCGTGGGTGCTTGTCGTTATTGTTATTATAAAAGATAATATAATCTTTACAACCCACATATCAGCTAAACTATGAAAACATTTGGTTATACCTCTCACACACGTTTCTAAATCCACATTGCACCCCTTAAATTTTTATTTTTAATTTCCTAGCATAATATAACTGTATGTTTTACCGTGTTTACTTGTCCCACTAGCTCCGTCACCAAAGCGAACTTTAATAGACGAAACACTAACATAATAGGTAAAAGGTTGCCACCAAAAATCATCAACATCAGAATTGTTGTCACCATTTCTAGATGATTCAATAAAAACAAATACTGAATTTGAAAATTCCCAAGGAAATGTAATGATATGATTTCCATTGTTCCACGCTCCAACGGCATTATCATCAGCAAGAACCAATGAACCCCACTGCAACATAACTCCATTCGAAAATTTAATATATCCGTTCGTTCCTAAACTTGATGATACAATTCCACCTGCCGCCGCTAATAATGCCGCCGCTGTATAGCCACCAACTGAATTTACATTGAAATTTGATGGATTATATACATACATATTGCTTGCATCGTTTCCACCCCATAACCAAGATGGCTGACCGCCTTGACCCGACCAATTAAATACATGACCATTGACTGACCCTGCGTTTAATGCTGATGCAAGATATGTACGTAAATATGAATCACTGCCATTTGTTCCCCAAACTCTGGCCGGACTTGAATTGTTACCCTCATCACCATTATTGGAATTGATATATCCGGTTTGAAGATATCCACTTCCATCTGTACGGACAACTTGATTAGAAACATTGTTTTGGCCACTAGCAACGGATAAACTAGCGACTGTGTTTGCGTTATTTGAATTTGTAGCTGTTGCCGCATTACCTGTACAGATAGTCGCTGTTGTGGCTGTAGCGGCGTTTCCATAACACGTCGCCGCTGTATCAGCCGTCACTGCACTTGCTACCTTACCACTAATTGCAATTGTTATCTTATCATTCGTAATATCCGGCGTTAATGCTATATTAGTTCCTGCCGCTATTTCTAATGTGTCGGTTTTACCGTCTGCTTGAATTGTAGAACTTCCTACGACTATGTTTGAGAATGCCATTTGGTTTACTTCTGCGCCTGTTGCAACCGTATCAATCTTAATTTTATCTGTATTAATCATAAAACCATTTTTAATGGTTGTTGCTGTATTATGATCATGCGAAGCATTTGCAAAAGCTGTTGAATCATTTCCATCTAGCATATCGGCATTTAAATTAACATTTAACGTGCCGTTGCTTACTGGTATGTTTCCGGCTAGATTGCCAGACTTTAATCCATTCAATAATCCTGAATCAACTATTGCATCCTCAATAATTGCCCGAAGCTGTTCACGCATTTCTGGTGGAAAATCTG
>Ga0302271_10000182_pt1 | contig 57455 bp, 29 predicted proteins | sample III_Bog_N1_1_FD_198767 | JGI IMG/M metagenome (GOLD analysis project Ga0302271, IMG submission 198767) | Peat permafrost microbial communities from Stordalen Mire near Abisko, Sweden - III_Bog_N1_1 | ecosystem: Environmental > Terrestrial > Soil > Wetlands > Peat | place: Sweden: Abisko...
AGAGCATCCCTTAAGTATCAGCCTTTATCTAGCTACTCATCAATATAATTAATATGTTTCTTTCAGAATATTTATGTATCCAATAATCCAAGAAGAAATCTCCATCAAAATTTCGATTTACTTTTCAATCTCAAATCTCCCAACAAAAAAAAATGATTTTATGTGATGATAAAGAATTCAATACACTTATGTTATCTTTCAAACACATGAAACAATATCAATCCCTAACCCAAGATCATATCTCCTAAGAAAAATGAAGAAGAATATTACATTGAAAATTACTGTGATTATTAATTAAGATTCTTTAATCCAAAATTTAGATTTATCAGTAGAAGAATCTACACTTTTTTTTGTAAAAATCGAAGATATCGTATCTATGAAATTAAGCAAATATTTACGTCTCTACTCTTCTAGCCTTCTCCCTAGCAGAGTATTTGAGCGAGAATCCGCGTGTTCTCATGTAGGCAGCACCCAAGATATTAATGTATTCTAACAGCAACGTGAAGATATTACTTAACCTTTTACAGATGTTTTTAGTAGCTATTATTAATTTATCGCTGATACAAAATAATCAAGCATGGATATGAAAATCAAAACCATACAAGAAGTGTTTCAGAAATCTCCTTAGTAAATGGCAAGCTTAATAAGTACTCATTTATCAGATTAAGATATGTTCCCATAAAATGAAGGCTTTGAAGATTGGAAGCTAAAAGAAGAAAAACCAAAATGTGATAATAATTACAGTAAATCATCTTATACAACTCGCTTCTTGGAGAGTCTAGATGGCAAGGAGTATCTCTTGAGTAAGAATAATTCATGAAATTTCAATAGAATATTAAAAATAATTATTCCATTTGTAATTATCAATACAACGTCAAAATAAATGGATGTTCCTCATTTGCTGCAATTATCTTAAATTGTTTTGAACTGAGTTATTAGTCGGAACCTATCATACCTTATCAGAGAGTGCAGTGCAAGTTATGAACCTTTTCAAGGAATTCAATCCAGATAGCGCAGTGCTAGAGTTATGTGACGACAGATTCTTTGCTCTCAACGACGCTGGAACGAACGAAAAAACCCAACCTTCTAGAGTTTACAATGATTTAGAGAAAAACCCAAATGATTTGTCATATCTGCTGAAATCCTGTGAGTTTCAAGTTGCATATGAAGCATCTTAACGATCGAAGAAAGGTTGCGTAGCAATCCCAGCTGATCTCAATCTTTACCATGTGTAAAATAGAGGGAAGTATCTTCGTGCATAATGCAAGTGCAATGTTCGATAATTTAGAGATAAAAATAGCCCTGTAATAGAATTAACTAATATTATATTTTAAGACCATACCTTAACCTTTAACTTGAACTAATGTTATTCTTTCAATTATGATTAGATGAAGCAAGTGCTGAGTTATTTCTTCTTTGGATTGATTCCTTACATGGTGAGGAGATCTGCTGGGTAGACGATTGAAGTCAACAAAGAAATAGAAGCTATGGAAAAATTTATAGGTTCAAAATAACGATTCTGCATTTCTAATGTGATTTATTATGAGCGAGAAGAACATTTTTTAAGTTCTTTATGTGGTTTTTCACAAGGTGGCACGATTCTAGGTAACATAGAGAATAAGAGAGGGATTTTGAGAAATAAATTATTTTTGGAAATATCTTCAATGAATTCATTTTACTCATGGTTTTTAGGTGTGGTAGGTTTTAGCCACTTGGATTCATTATTTGAAATGCTTCTTAAGCGAGAGAAGATCATCGAAGAAGCAATGAATAACGATAAAGGAAAGAGTTATCTTGATCTTGATGATTATAATTTTTAAATGGCATCTTATGATGAACTTAACTAAAGAGAATAGTTTTTTAAAGTGCTAAACCATAAAATCTGGAAAGAGATTGGATCGTTTAGAGAATAAAAGTACTGTGCTGTGCTTGAATGAGATGAAAAAGTTGATTTTCCTGGAACAGTAACTGAAGTAAAGTGAATTATTGTATGAAACTACTTTTTATGTTTCACACAAATTACATGTTATAAGGTATATTTTTAAGGATAATTTCAAGCAACTGATCTATTTTTTGAGTTAACTACTGGATAAACATAGAAGCGAAATGGATTGAAATGTGTACAAAAAAGAATTAGAGAAATTGTTAATGGGATAGAAAAAATAAAAAGATTCTTCTTTGTGTGGATATATTCTCTTTTTTGTTTATCATTCCAACTTGAACGCTAACTTGATGTTCATTGCTGCAAGCTCATTGGTGAGATATCTAAGAACGAAAGGGATCACAACTTTAGAACATTCCGTGTTGACACATTTTCTACATTTGGGTTTGGATTTGGAGACACCTTTGTTGTACGCGTAGAAGTTATCCTATGCCTCTCCACTCATAAGATTTGTGTGCAAGTATGTGGAGATTAAAGATCCGCAACTATTGCAGACATACCCTTCGGAGTAATCAGAACAGTTCAAGAATCTGTCGTGAAGACAGAATGCAATACCATGCGAAATCAATGCATCTCTTTCCATTTCACCCATTCTAATACCACCTCCACGTTTACGACCTTGTTAAAAATAGAAAACAAAGAACAAATATTAGAATTTGATTCTTTTTATTGTTGTTTCTCAATGAACAATATTGATTATTTCTTTATTGTAAATGTACCCTTGATAGGTTATTATGTCAACATGTCTACTGGTCCTGTCGAACGAGCTTAAGCTTTATCAGAAACCTAACCAAAACAACATTTTTAACTTAAAAATATGATTAGGAAGATAAAAGTATTTTACCATGTGACGAAGACGTTAGTAGTAGACAACACCGAGATAAATATCAACTTTCATCTAGCAGCCATATGTGCCACTGTACATGACTTCGTTTCCGTAATAGTTATACCCATGCTAAGCAAGTTGTTTACCAAAATATTTCACAATATCGTCATCTTCATAGTTCTAAAATGGCTGAGTTTCAAGGATATTTCCATTTAAAGCTCCACTCTTTCCTGCCATACTCTCGATAAGCATACCTATGTTTGAAAAAAGCAGGTTATTGAGTCATGGAATACGATCATGATGAGATATTGTGTACCTATTGTCATTCTGGAAGGGAAAGCATGAGGATTGATGATAATATCTGGAGTTATGCCTGTTTCAGTGAATGGCATATCGATTGAAGGCCATAGAACTGAAAGTACACCTTTTTATCCATGTCTAGATGAAAACTTATCTCCAATAATTGGATTACGAGGTATTCTTATTCTGTATTCAATTCTAGGCTCTTTTGTCTTTTCATCATGCACAAGAGCAATACCATCAAGTCTACCAAGCTCTGAGTCTTTGTGGTAAACAGTTTTCATGGTATTTTTTTGAGTATCGTAAACCTAGAAAACAGGAGTTCCTTTTTTTATCACTGAACCAATAGCTGGAACACCATCACTCTCCAAACCCTCTGCAATCTAACTTTCTAATAAACACACAAGAAAAACGCATTAATAATGAGCTACAATATAATATTTTTATTATCCTTACTGTCTAAATTTTTAACTTGATGAAGCATCTTGAATTTCGATTGTTTTTCCTTGTTAAACTCAGCGATATCGTAAGAGTAATTCTTGTAGACACAACCATGCCCAAAACCTCGCTCGTATGAAGATTTATTCAGAATCATAGCGTCCTCCATGTCATACCCTGTGTAACTAATAACTGCAACTACTGCGTTAGTACCAGAAGGATAATCTGGAAGCCCATAATTTTCAGGTTCCATGCCTTTAACCATGGGGATTTAACCATTGAGTAAACGATAAATACGATTATCAAATCTATATGGGAAGTTATGCATGGAAGTACCCATGGTTTGTTTAGCCATCTAGCATTGATACATGTTTCTGGGAGATTAATTGTAGTTCAAAAATGGGATTTAAGATGGTAAAATCGAGAGAATAAATGAAGGTGACAGCTCTTAGTATTCAGTGTCATTTCTGATATCTTCTTCAAGACATGCAATGGATAAATGTACTTATTCAAATGGAGTGATCCATTCAAGAGCATTTAACTTCAAATGCTTAACTGGACGAACAAATCTAGCTTCAGTCGTAGCAAGATAAATCCCAGGATAAATGTTTTACTTGTCTAATGACGATTTTGGCACATATCCTATTTCTAAATCAGCTGGGATGAGTTTTCCAGGTTATTACATGATTTTTAAGTATTTCAAGGACTAACAGAATGTACCAGCGTTCTTTTGTTCTACATATCCGATAACTCTTCCGTCTAACATCACTGTTACTGAAGTAGGAGGGAATACAATAGATAAATCATTAACTGTTGGATTCATGCCAATTTCAGTTGCAAGTTTGACTAAATCACAGTGAATACTAGCATCATATCCAGGTCTTGTTAGAGGTTTGCAAGATTGTGAGATATGATTGAGCAATCCACAAGGTCCACCATCAGGTGTATGCACTGGACATAGATAGCCCCAATTCTCAGGGAGTAATTTTCTCACAGTTGTGGTTTTCATTTCTGTGAAATAAGCACCTCTGTGGACACTTCTAAAATGACTCAAGAATCTCATATTGTTAAGCTTATCAGCGATAATCGTGAATCCTTTTGCCTAATTAGTTTAAAAATACCCCACAAAAAGGGTTAACAAAGCTCAAATACATAGGAAACAAGTATCTTACTTGCATAAGATCAAGTCCAGTTTATGATTTCAAGTTACCAGTAGACAAGAAATATTCAATTTTATGTCCGACTGAACCCTAGAACTCAATAGCCTTTTTTAAATACTATATCTATGTTGTTTTCACAGCTTCTTCTGCTCTAGAACCATCTTTAAACACTTTTGCACGAATTCCCAGTAGCATTTCTTCAAGACGCTCACGAAGAATCATCAGATAAAGATGGCCTGGAAGAAGAATTTCTTGATTCTACAGAGCATCTAGATTATCTGGACTGATTTCATCATTAACTAGAGCATAAAGCTTACTAATCATAACGCAAATTGTATTGATTTTATCAATATTGCTATTCAGATGCACGCAAATATTCTCATTAATGAAGATCTCTCCGACTTATCTATCAGTAACCTCCGGATTCGTGATGTTCAAAACGACCCTGAAGTTTTTCCCCAAATGAGTGAGACACTCTTCTCTAGTATTCAAGCTCATTGCTTTGCTTCCTCTGATGAGCACTTCAACTCTGTCACTAATTGCACTTTTACTGCTTTGTCCTTTCACAAGCTGTTTGTATAAAAACAAAAATTTTAGTCCTTGTTTTTTGCTAAAAATTTCGCAATTTGTATTTACCTTATTGTAGATCTGAAGATCTGAAATATCCGCTAGTGCCTTGAGGATGACAATCACTGGAATAAGGAACTCTTACTTTCTATGCAGAATCCTTAAGAAAACTGAACCATCTGAGACATAATGTAATGTGATAGTCTTTGAAAAAAGATCTTCTCTGACACACTTCATCTGAACTGCAAATGGAGTGTAGTTAGGTCCTCTGTTAATATATCCAGAGCGGATGAAAGCGATAGGGTAGTTTCTCTTTTGGAGGATAAGCATACGGACTATTTTTTCATTTCCGTTGACTATGAAGTAACCTCCGAATTCATTGCAATCTTCGTGTGCTTTGACAAGCTCTTTAGGTGTCAGTTTAGACAAATGGCAGTGATCACTTCGGACAATAATAGGCACATCTCCAAGTAAAATGTTAATGCTTTCTGGTTTTCCTCCGTCGATACTACGTGCGATTTTGGCTAAGAGTGGAGCACCATATGTTTTTCTCGCAATTCTACACTCTTCAGGCATAAGCTTATTATCTTCGCCAACACCCGACTCAGCCCGTATGGGGTATCTAAATTTATACAAATCATCAAAGAAAGTTCAGAGCTGGAATTCCACAAGAGAAATATTAGGGGAAAATAAGAAGAAAAAGATAAAAGAAAAGCCAATGAAGTTAATTTTATGGTTGTACGTAATTTATAGATCTTCGATCCATATTTTCATCGATTTAAAAGGTAAATAGCTTTGTCTATATTCCTCTGTACGCTACTCTTTGATGATATCCACAGGTGAAAGATATTAAGTAACTTTCTTGAGACCTTCATCATATATGTAGTTAAACGAATCGATATGCCCATAAGATGCTTGTTTCAGCTTCTTAGCACTGTCTAAGTTAGTCTGTTTAGCCCTAGATATAAAATCTTCTGTGCTTATTTACTCCTTCATATCAGGGTAATGATTATCTGTCTAATTAGGAATTGTTCTTGAAATATTGCAGTTTGAGATTATTTATTATAAATTTCAGAAGAATCTAAGTCTCAGAAGCTTCGAATGATCAATTGGCGCAGTTCAACGAATTAGTTGATCAGTTTTAATTCAAGTAAAAGATTGTATTTTTAATAAGGAATATTTTTGGTTTCTCTAATTTTGATTCACTTTTCAGGATTATTTTCATAAATTTCCTTTAAATTTTTGGAAGAAAAGCAGAACCTTAATAAGGATATTGACAACTTAGATATGTTTTCCCTTAAGCCTTTACTTAGTCTTTGGATTAGATTATTTCATTTGTGTTGATAAATAGGTTATTGCCGCTGAATTCTAAAATTTAAATAAAACAAAACAAAAATAATCTAAAATAAAAATATTAATATCTTTGGTAATTTTTCTTATTCTTTAATATTCTTGTGGATGTATGAGAAGTATTAAAATTGCTTTTTATGTTAGCCTACAATGCCAACGGGGGGCAATTGATAATTTTAAAAAGAATGGCTTGCAAAAAAGATCAAAACATGCAGCAAGTCAAGTCAAGAAGGCTATGATTGTTATTTTTCATGAAATACAAGGGATTTGAATCAAAGTTCTTCTTAAACTCAGAGGGAATCTGTGAATGAGATAATTAGAAAATAAGAAGCATACAGGTTTAATTGGATTGTAATAATTTGGGAAGAAAAAAACAAACACTTGAAATAGCATATCCTTTTTTTCCTTCAATTTAACAGACTACAACTGAAAGAAGAGTCTTTCAAGCATTTGGGTATCAGTATTAGGAAACTAACCCTATTTTTAGTAAGAATAAGGCTGAATAACACAATACTCTTGGACATTTAAATCTTTTCTTTGGAGATTTAGTAATATCATAAAACACACAATTAGGAAACAGAAAAATACCTTTTTGAAATACTATGAGTTTACCTGCGAAGAGGGCAGGAACATGGTGGTGGCCTTCTTCCAGGTAAGATGATTTACTGAGGGCCCATGGTTCGATAACGCGCACCTCAGACGAGCAAATCGCAAGTTAAGTCAAATTCAGTCCAGAATAAATCGCTCTTATTCGATAAACATATAAAAAATATGCGTACAAAGGAGAACTTATGGATAGGCAACGATACAGAAATTCCTTAGGAGTCTTAGCTATGGACAACGCGAACTTCTTAGCTGACAGAATGTTCGCATTAATCGACTCAGACAACGATGGAGTTGTACATTTCATAGACTATTTGAAATATCTAGATGTAGTTATCAATCGAGATCCATATGAAAAAGCAAAAATGTCTTTTCGATTTATCGATTAAGAAGGCAAAGGATACATTGTCTACGACGATATTCGCGCATTAATCGGATAAGTAGCTCTATTTTGGAAGGACTTAACAGGATAAACGATAATTCCATAAAAAGAACATATTGATGATATTTTCACAGTATTAGATTAAAGAGGTGTAGGTGAAGTGTAACTGAGTGACTTTTATAAAGCGTATTATAACTAAAAGAGCTATTTCTAATGGTTTAAGCTGTTTAACTAAGAAGAAATGATAGAAGTTAAACTAGCGAAGATTGAATCCTTGGAGATTCTTCGATAAAATGAGTAATTATTGATTTTAGAAATTGAAAATGCTATGAAAAATGTAGAAACGGAGGTGAGTGATTTAGTAGTTTAACTAAGTAGAATTGCGAAGAGATTGAGTTAGCTAAGAGAAAAGGATAAGTAAAATAGTAAAATGAAGGCATTGAAGAATCAATAGAAGAAATAATAATAAATGATAAGATTATCGAAGATAGGGCTAGGATAAGAAAAGGTTAGAACTTCTTCATTTGCTAAAACGAGATAAATGTCGCCACCGTAAAAGGATGAAATTAGAATAATAAATATTAAAGAAGTTCAAAATGAAAAGGAAGATTAAGGTAATATTGTGTAAACAACAGCTAAAAGAGCATTAGATCCATAGAATAAAAGGTAATCGCAGCAGGAAGGGTCGATTGCTTTGATACTCGATGAGCAATAATAAAGCAACAAACAGACAATTTAATAAGATTAAACAAAATCGAAGGCTTCATTGGAATCTAACTCTTTGAATGGAAAGAACATTCATCATCATCCATCGATTGATCTATCAACTAATGAAACATAGTATGGCACTATTAGCTAGAATAATAGATTACCAGTTGGAGTTACGCAATAAAATAATAATAATAATTCATATTAATCTTTACTTCCAACGAATCGATCAATTCCACAGTAAAATACAATCGATTAATAGCAGTAATCGCAATAAAATTAACAAACTCGACAAGGTAATGTTAAATAATCTTAACCTTTCTCAGTTAAATAACCATCATAACAAAATATCCAATACGATTAATTCGATGAGATTCTTAAATCTTCCAAAACAACTGGTATCTAAGAAGAGAATCCATTTCTGATTGCGAAATAACCTCTTAAAAATACATTTTTACCTTCTACCTAGCAGGTGTAGTAGTAACAATAACAAATCAAAGAGAAATATATATTTAGATAATAAAATCAATCCTTCACTGATAGATCATCTCTGAATCTTTCGAATACTTAAGTTTCCAAGGGCGTAGATCGTTTTCAAATACCTAACTAGCCACTTCAGTTAAATTAATTGGTTTTCAATAATAAACCAAATGTACCATTTAACTAGGCGATGTATAATGATCTTAACAATTGTCTGGCGTGTAAGACCAACTTCTCAGAGTAAAGGATGGAATTAAAAGGATTCATGAGAGGAAATAAAGAAACAAACAGTAATTCTGAGAGTTCGTAAGCGGAAATAAAAGTAGCTAGGAAAAAATAAATATTTGAACCGATTTAAACTGCAAGGTAGACAATGCAGATATCAAAGGATTTAGAGAATAATAACAATAATAGCAAGGGGAGTATCGATGTAAATAAGAATATTGTATCCACTCGAAGCAACAAAACAGAGAGTAGAATTGCCTTTTTACCAATGAAAAATGAAGAAAATACTGTTTAAATCCCTGAAATTATTCTACCTAAAAGTTAACAAATAAGTCGTTTAGAAGTACTTTCAAGACAAGAATCCAGAGAAAGCACGTTTAAAACTGACATTTTTACGCCTTAGAATTATATTAAAACATCATAAAGAAGCATTCCAGATCGGGAAAGTTCAATACTAGTTTCTATCCAGCAGCCTTAGTAACAGGAAACAATTCAAAAAAGTACATAAAATGTTGGAACAAAGGAGATAATATTACCATCCGAAGCAAGCGACAGAGATCCAGCTTCTCAAAAAATGGAAAAGAGCTAATAAATGGAATTCTTATCAGCTAGATCTCCTTTGAGTATCGTGCTAAAAGGACAATCTCGAGAGTATTCCCCGATTCATAACATAAACATCAAAAAACTTTCTTCTTTATCGTTGAATTTCGGGTCGTTATCTGAAATAAGCTCCAATGATATCACCGCAGAGCAAGGATCATTGCTGAAACGAGACAGAGAGTACTATGAAAATAAGAATTAGATTAAAAGAGCAATTCTAGGAGGAGAAATGGGCGAAGTAAGTGGACCTATTTCAATAAATCAACCAACTTCGAAGAATCTTGGTGACAATGATCCGGAAACTGAAGACGAAAACGATTTCAACAATAATCGATCGTACTTGGAATATAAATTCAAAATGCTGAGATCGCAAGAGTCAGAGCAGCAACATAATGCATCCCCTAAACGAGGTAGACATCATTCTGAATATATCAAAAAATAAAGCTTGTAGTAGCTTAAATTAAAGTACTCACCCAGCAAAGATCCAACGAATTATCTAAATTCAGCTTATTCTTCCAAAAATACCTCAAATAGCTTAAAATAAATGGTTTTGCATTCCAAATAAAATGGATATTCACCGCCGAATCGCTAATCGAATCAATCGTAGCAAATCAGAAACTCCTTCCAATTCAGAGAAGGTGAAGATGAAAGTGATGATGAAGGTGAAGACGAAGAAGATGAAAGTTAAGATGACAGTGAAGAAAGTGATGAAGAGGCTTATGGATCAGCAGCTAATTCGCCTAGCAGCAATTAAACGAACATCGAAGCATATATTATGGAAGAATATAGTAAAATCGAAATATAAATTAGGAATCAACTTCACTTAATCGATGCGTATCAAAGCAAATTAGCTGAATTAGAAGAAGCTAAAGAACAAAGGAAGAAATCCATTGTGAAATAATCTACAAAATCAACAGCGCTTGTGTCGGCATCTAAATCTTTTACTAATTTCTAGCAAACATAATAACAACCTTAGATATCTCAAGAAGATCACAAAAACAAAGGTACACTTCGATTCATCAAAGAAATGAGTATTCAACAGCAAGAAGTCATCGATGAAGAACAATCTTCGATCCATTCAATGGACTCAAATTAACTTATCAAATACAAGAAAAAAGAACAAAGAGAGAGATATATTAGCTAGACAAACAGTCCACTAACGGCGCAATAATAGTAATGTAGAGATTGTGGAGTTGTTCATAACAACAGTACAAGTTGTCATAATATTCCTCATCGGAAGAGCATATCGATATCGGAAAGCTAGAATGATAATACCGGAAGTAACTTTAGGAAATCAACGATTAAGAATATGCCAGCGTTATTGAGCTCAAATAAAGAGAGTAAAGTTGATGCTAATAAAGCGTTATCACTGTATATCGGGCATGAAGTATGGAACATGGCGTTGCAGATGATGCTCGTTGTGAGAAGTGCGATAAAGTCACTTAAAAAAATCAATCATCCTGCACTGAATACTAACAATAATCTCAATTTATAAGCTACATTATCTGAGATAAAGCTATAAAATCTCAACAAAGCGTTGTCTAGTGAAAATAACAATAATAATAATAATAATAATAACAATATTCTTACAAACAACTCCCTTGAGAAAAGAGTTTCCACGATAAATATCATAATTCCTTTAGAAGTTAAGTTAAAAGATTTTGAAACTCACAGTTAATAACTACTCCTCTCAAGTACTTCTACAAGCAACGCATTTTTTAGTCACTGTGAATACATCGATTATTGTCCACTCGTATTTGAAAGTCTCCGAAGAATCAATGGGATTAATTAAGAATAAATTCTACGATCTCTAGGGCCAGAGAATCTCATTGGAAACTTAATTATGGGACGTGTTGCGCATATTGCTGAGTTATGTAGATCCTCCGCTAAACCAGGGAAGAAATTCTAATATTACAGTGAATGTGGGTAATTTATTATTAAGACTATTTCAGAGGTACAAGCACATTAATTCCTTAAAATGCTCCCGAATTACTATAATCATATTTCATCGCAACCAAACTCGTTGTTGTTAAGGGTCTTCGGCATGTACAAGCTCTAAATGAGAGACGATCCATCTAAAAAAAGTAAAAAACGAAATAGCAACTAACCTTTGTCTTCACCAACTTTTAACAGTCCATAATTACAATTCAATAGCAATTCTAAGGCAAATTAGACACTAAGTAGTAATATTAGCTCTTAAACTGCTGTTCCTGAGACTCTTTCGATGTTATCTAAGCATTCTATTCATTTCATAATTTGCAAGAATGTTTTCAATACGAATCTTGATATTTAGCATAGATTTGAGTTGAAAGGAAGCACAAGAGGTAGAAAAGCAGTTAAAAGAAGTTTACCTACACCTAATTAGACTCTACCAAAGAAAGACCTTGATTGGATTAAATCGAATATGCGCTTAAAACTCGATGAAACATTGAAATAATAATTTCTTGGTTAGCTCTTGAAAGATGCAGCTTTTCTTGCTTCAAATAACATTATCAACTATTGTGTACTTCTAGGTGTGCATTAATTCAAGAGATAAGATGATAAATCGAATAATCTTGCAATGCATCGTGGTTCTTTGGTTGAAACACCCGAAATATTTCCACCACAAACGAATAAGAATATCGCTGAGAATAATTTCAATCCTTTTAATTAAAATGCTAGTGAAATCAATCGATATTTGAATAGTAACAACAGCGATTAGTAGCTATTTGCAAAGATGGTTTCATCAGATAAAAAGTTTATTTACTTTATTGGAGCAATCAATATTTTTACGGAGTTTACGACTTCTAAAAAATGGATTGCTATGATAAAAAATCCATTTCTCGGAAAAACATAATCGACAGTTGATCCTGACACATATGCTTCAAGATTACATACTTTTTTTACTACTCGTGTGTTAGAATGATTTGATTTGTTTGAAAAAATCTTTTTATTTTTGGTTATTTATTTGGAAAAGAACAAAAAACTTTGTTGGAAAGTAAAATTGAAGTTGGATTTGAGTTGGTTTAAAATTTAATAGTAAGGCATTGCCTTTTTATTAGGATTTAACAAGTAACTATTCGACGAATGAATATGTAAATCAAGCCTTGTAAATAGGGTAAACGGGCTCCTTGAGGATACCGCAGACACCAGCACCGGCTTCATCAGACTTAGCAATCTTGACGTATCCATCGAGACCCCAGTCAGCACCCCAGGAGTTCTTAACGAGCCAAGAGTCAGAGTCGTAACCAACAGCGAGGACGCAGTGATCGAGGATTTGACCGCAGAAACTCTTGATGATACCAGAAGTGTAGAATTGGAAGACAAGACTGTTAGCTTCAATGCAAATGGGGACAGGGTTGAGGTTAAGAGCAAGAGCGAGTTGTTGGGGTTGTTTCTTTTGAACTTGAACGAAAGTAGAGGGACTGAAAACAGTTTAAGTAGCATTGTAAGCGCATTTGCCATCAACACCAGTGTAGGGATAAGTAGCTTCAGTTTCGATACCGTTAGCAACAACGTATTAGTAGGCAGGGGGGAGATCACCACCGTCGCATCCGGAGTTTTTAGTTGAGCAATCAACAAGTTGTTGTTCAGAGAAACTAACGAGGTTACCAGTTTGAATAGCATAGACACCTTCAAGACCACCGATGGTAGAGAAAGCCCAGCATGAACCGCAGGATCCCTAGTTTTTAACAGGGGTGACTGCGTTATCATTACGCCAATCAACAGAAGGAGCAGGTTCACCGTTAAGAGTGAAGACGACGTCATTATTGGTGGGGATGGATTTGTATCCCTTGAAAAGAGCACCGAACTCTTCCTAGGTGTACATAGCGAATTTGTTGATAGCGTTGACGGTACCAATGTTTTGGGCGTTGAGCTTTTAGATAAGATCCTTGTTTTCGTAGAAGATAGTGCGTCTGTATTGAATAGTTTGTTCATCAGCGAGCTTGATGTTGTACTATTTCATCCAGGCGGTGAACTCATCACTCTGAGCGCGAAGATTGGGTTGAGCTGAGTTAGTAGCAAGCAGCAAAGCGCCGATGCTCAAGGTTAAAAGGAGACCTCCAATAAGTAGCTTGGACATTTTTTGTTTCTTTTACTATTTTGATTTGTATTTATTTATCTTTCTGTTCTAGTCTATTGAGATTGCCTCTCTTTCAAATCAGAAAAATAAATCTTTTATTAATTTGGTTTTAAAGTTATTTCTTTTATTAGTGTTCACCTGCGCAATATATCAATGGTGTTTCAATAAAGCAACCACAATCATCCATACAATTTAATTTAGTGCGGATTTTGTGAGGGAATAAAACAAAAATCAATTAAATGGATATAAAAATATTTTTGAATTTTTTATTCTAACCTTTTTTTCAACCATCCCTTCAACTTTCAAAAAAAGTTGAAATCAATGCAGCAATACAACTTTTTAAGGGATATTTATTTAAAATGAATGGTTTTATCCCAAAAAAAAATAAGCAATTTGTCCCATAGATATTATTAATTTCTCTACAAAAAACAGAAGATTTTAAATTGTCATTGCTTTCTTCTAAACAAAAAACCTTTGACTGTGGAAATAAGAAAATGAGAATGTTTTGAAGAAATCAAATTAAAATATCTCCATTTTTATAACAATTTAAAGTATTTGTTATTCATTTATCCTTTTTCTGATTTTTCTTGTTGTTGTTGTTGCAAAATTAACTTATTATTTATTTTTTAGTGAAATAAATAATTATGTTTGTTGCTAAATGATTTCTTTGCTAATTTCAAGAAAGAACAGTCTATTTAGAGAGGGAGAAAATAATCTTTCTAAAGAATAAGGATTATCATCATTCTTTTCTGTCTAAGAGTCTTGAAAAAATAATCAATAACCCCTCTGAAAAAAAGCTGATAATCATTCAATAAGTTTCTTAAACTATTCTTGAGAATACTATTATTATCTGATTTTTTAGCTTTTTCTTTAATTTTGTTAAAACGCGAACATTACACACAGTCCATTCCCTCAATTCTGTCTTATTAAATATATTCAGATTCTATTTGTTAAATGTAATCTTTTTAAAAAAATTTTTGATTAAAAGACAACCTCTGCAAAAAGCTTGAATTGTTTAAAAAAAATTAAATAAGAATTTGAGGTGATTTTTAAGTTAATTTGTCTCGTTTTTAAGTCAGCTAAGATAAATCAAAAATAAGTAAAGGACTGTAACTTTTTAGAAAAAGTGTACCCTTTAATTATTACTTTTTCATACGATAAGAAATTATCAGCAAAGACTGTTCCTGAATATATAAATCGCTTTGCATTTTACACATTTTTTAATCTTGAATTCACTTTTTTGTCTAAAACATCCAATGAAAATAGTAAATATCCTTGAATAAACGATGATATTCAGTGTCACTAATCAGATTACCGCAAATTATAAAACTAAGAGAGCTGTAACAATTATTGCGTCAAATTAAATATTTGATACCTAGTTTTTTCATCAAGAAGTGTGAATCTAATATCGCTAAGATCATGATAAATTATTAATTGTAGCTCATGAAGTACTACCACTTTAAAAAATGCCAAAAAGTGGTTGGCTGCAGTGAAATAAGGATCGATTTGAAATATTAGGATCAATTGGTATATTCGTAACTATTATTATGTGATAATTGAATTGTTAATATCAAAAATAATTTAACTTTTTGTTAGCCCACGAAAGAAATATATTTTCATTTTTTTCTATGAAATAGTTTGCAAGCAAAATTAACTTTTAAGAGCTCATATACGTATATTGTAAAATAAAAGGTAACAAACCAATTATTGATGCCATTAGTTTAATGTGAGAAAATAATAGAAGAAAAGAAATAGAAAGTAAAAGTGAATGAAAGAGTTGATTTAATGTAATCTAAAGAAGGTTCATGCTCGTCTGGAGTGCTTAGATGGTTTCGTAGGATCATGTTCGCTGAGGAAAATGAGTAGTTTGCGATTTTTGAGGCATAATTTGAGGAAACCAATCATGATAGTTTGTTCATGTTTATATTTAGTTTTTCCTTATTATATCCAATCTTCAGTGTGATATTCCAGAAAATCACTGAAATACATTGAGAATAGAGGATGAAGCATGAGTCTCTTGATGGAAGCATGTGTGTAAGAGTTATTTACAAGATATGCTTTGAGACTTGATCTAAGCTCATTCTGATCAGCTGCGAGAGGATTTGAATTCTTCTTCTTAGGGGAGAGATCCATCATAGAACTATCAGAATTATTGTGATTTTCACATGGCTATTCGTATAAATAATCTATTTGAGTCTGAACAACTTTGAAAAATTATTTGATCACATTCTTCGAGAAGTTAAATTTCTTGCAGCGACGCATTTCTATGAGGATATGTTGATCTTCAGGGTCAAGACTTGCCATGAGTTTTTTCTTGTAGCTGGATATTAAAAAGAAGGATTTTCCACTTCCTTATTAGAGTCCTGCGGTTTTTTCCTCTTCATCTTGTGGTTTTTCTGCTTTTTTTTGTTTGAACGAATGTGAAGTTACATCGAATTATAATGATTCAGGTCTGGAAATTGTTTGTTATCTTTTCCTTGAATAATTAATATCTTTGTCTCCTTTATCAGCCTTCGAATTACCCAGGCTATCTTGAGTTTGATCTTAAATATCTTCTCGAAGTGATTTTCGTGATTCCTCAATACTCATTCCTTTCTCTGAAACACCGGTTTTGCAGATAACAAGAACAGATTGATTTTGAGTGTTGGGTGTTTATTTAAAAGAACACATTGAAGATTGTGATTTAACTGATTTTTTCTTGCCATTTTAAGCTAAATCGTTTTTCTCAAGTGTTAGGCTACTTTCGTAATCTGATTTTTTGCTCACTGAATTTCTCTCTTGTCGGGTGGGTATGGCATTTAAATCAATTTCAGATTTGGCTGAAAATGAAGATTCCATTTAAATCTTAGGAATTTAAATGAATTATGCAGGGGAGTTTGTCAATTAAGAAGCTATGTATTTTGGCGTGACAGCTTGAGAGAGATCCTCGTTGTTTGAAAAGAATTTCATCTGGTTTAGGTTGAAGGAATTATTCAACATATTTTGAGGGGCAGGATTAGCCATGAAATTTGGATTTAAGTTGAGAAAATTGTGGAAGTTATTCTCTTGAGATGCAGCTCCAAAGAGAAGTAGTTGATTGTTATCAAAAGCAGATGCATCTAGATACTGTTAGCTTCTGTTGAATGCAACATTTGGAGATATTTGATATTGCCTTGAGATATTCATTTAAGGCATATTGCAATAGGCAAAATTAGGATTGATGAATTCCATTTATTAGTTTGAAAACTATTAGAAATCCAAGAGAGGAATGTATTCCGAAGGATTCAAGGGCATGGCACCAGATGGATTGTAAGAAGTTAAAGCAGAGTAAGGGAAGTGCATCTCTCGAATGAATGAGGTTATTTTGTTTAGCTCAGAAGAATCAATGTATTTTCTGTTTTTTACAACCTCGTTTAAACTTTTTTGATTAGATTAATTATTATATTAAATAAAGATTGTTGCATTCATCACTACAATTTAACACTGAAAATATATGTGATCTAAGTAGAAAATTAGATTACTGTCGTACTTATCTCGAAACCTAATCCGGGAGACGATATTATTTACGATGATTTCCCAGATTACCTTGGAGATCTTGTTGAATCAGAGAAATTAAATTACCCATCAAAATCATATTCGCTTTGTCAAAATATGAACCAGCCCCGGAGTAAGGAGGATGCGATTGGATTCTTGAGAAAACAAAAATCGAATGAACTTTTTTTAAAAAAAATAACGAATTTGGATGGAACTTTAAGGCAAAGAAGGAGAGAAATAAGGAAAAATTATCAGCAATTTTTTTTGAAACAAGAACGCTAATAGCTAGAGAGAGTAACAGTTATTAGAAAATGAATTCATAAAATGAAGTGAACTACTTTATTCAGGTTGAACAAATAATCTAGGGGGGAGGGAGTATGGTTTTTGAGATGCAATTGAATTATTTGTGTTCTTGTGCTTACTTTTTAGAGCGTGAAACCACTCAAATCAATCAATTTATTACCTGTAAACTTTAAATCACCCAATAATCTCTGACGGTAGGCAACTTTTGAAAAGGAATTACCTTGTCAAGGTCTATCTAAAGGTAAAATAACTAGAATTTACAGCAATTATTTTCACCAAAATAACATTTAAATTACATTCTACCATTAGTGCCACCACTTCAGCCACTTTATTCCGCCGAAAACCAAACAAAAACAGACAGAAATCAACGGAAGCTAAATATTTTACATAAAGAAAATGAAGATATTCAAGTGAAAAGAAGTCCCAATATGTCACACGAAATATCAGGTGATAAACTAGCTAATATTATTATTTCTTCGTTGAATGTCATAGTAAAGACTATCTATTCTACCTGATTTAATTAACATTCACTATAGAAAGTCTTTCAAAAGTGAGCAGTAATAATAATTCAAAGGGAAAGTGAAGAGGTGACAACAAAAATTTTTAATCAAACCCAAAGAGACATATGGAATGCGTAGAAATTAAAGGTAAAATATACAAGTTAGAGAAGTTTTGGGGGGAGTTTCAAAGCACTTTATCGCTCGAAATTAGATATTTTCCAAAATTATTAATCACCTGTTTTTGCTTTTTGTCTGCTAAACATAAATCAAGTTATTAATTACTTAGTTGCAATTGCAATAACCGCATACAAATCGAGTACCTTAATCTCTTGTGCTACTGCAAACATAAGGTTGTTTTTATGATTTTGTGGAGGACTTAAGATTTGAATTTACTTGATCAACCTGCTCCCCCAAGAGTTGTTGGGGGGAAATTTATTTCTTTATTAGATTATAAAGGAGTCGTTTCTTGGCAATATTAGTAGGAAAAGAATCTCAAATTAAAAGAAAAAGCATGATCAAAGAAGTTCAAATTATTATTAATTTGATGGAAAAAAATCCCTTTGGATAATAAATTGTTTTGTGGCAGGTTCTACTGCTCTACAAAAATATCAACCAGCTTTAAAGCATCAATTCTTTGAAAAAGATCTGCTTTGTAGGCTGTCCAAGTATCTTATGGAATGTTCAACTTCTCTTTGAATTAATTGATCAGTTATCTTGTTTTGACTGATCTATTAGATAAAAATGTGGCTTACAAGATGGTAATAATGAAGGTATAAAAGTAAATGCAATATGAAAAGAAAACTGCTGTATTTTTTGATCTTAATGTTCCTGCTATAACCTTTTGTCTAATGTTCTTCTTCCTTTTCTTCCCTCGAATAATCAAAAAAGGCTCGCTACTAAATTACTTTGACTTTCGATAGTAAATTTGTTTTAATGATAAAAATAGCCTGAAAATAAATTAACCCGAGTAAAGAAGGAGTTGGGATGTTTCATTCTTTGAATAATTATCTTGTTTTGTTAAGATATTGCTGATTATTATTACAAAGAGAGGAATCTATTCAGCATTCAAGGAAAAACGCTGTTTTGATGTAAATTTATTTAATTCTTCCCACACTTTTACTTTAGTTGTTTTCTGCTAATACGAAAATAAACAATTTCAACTTAATCACATAAAAAGAGATTTGAAGATACAGAAATCAAGCTTTAGATGTTCTAATAACTGGTCAAATAAATTTCATTTTTTCTCGCATCTGAAAATAGAAAAACAGACAGCTCCACATGTTCAACATTGTCATCCGATTAGGATTGTAGTTAAAAATGTATCTAGTTTTTAACTACATTATATTTTAAGAGATATTTTGTTAGCTACTTTATTAGATAGAGCTGGCTAATGTTTGTCTTGTATTGTAATTTGGAGAAAGTCTAAATCTAAAAATATTTTGTCAATTATCTACTAAATTTACGGTTTGTTGAGACAATTTTAACTTTGATACCTCAAAAAAAAGTGAAATCCTAAGTGGATGTTGCTCTCGTTAGATTTTTGACAAGATTTTGGACATTCTTATTCAACATAATCTGGAAAATACCAAATAAAACATAAGGTTTTTTGCTGTGATTTGTTTTTGAAAACATGCGTAAAGAAAATGTAAAACTCATAATTTATTGATATTTTCATAACAATTCATCTAATTTATTTGGTTTTTCAATAGAAATCAATGAACTAAGTAGATTATCTCGAGTAATATTGTTCAATTATTCTTATTGGAAAAATAATAACTCGAATCATATGCAGAAATTTAAATAAAGTTGTCTATTTTCTTTCAAGTAGAAAAAATAATGATTAATAACAAAATAGATGACCAGCTTCAATTTTGTTAAATTACCTTGGGAAGGGAAAGCTGCTATACAATCTCGAAAACAAGTGCAGCCAAAACTAGGAAAGTAGATAGGTAATTACAAAGGCATATTTGAATGATTTTTCAGCTAGCTGTGAATTTAATGCAGGAATTAACTAAACCATATGCTAGTATTGTTTGAAATTTAAAAAATAATAATTTTGGAAGTTGCATATTTAGAACAGGTGTATGTTCTTTTTTGTGGAGATAATTGTAAAATCTAATAAGTGAATGGTTAAACCTAGAGTCACATACAGTGCAGACGATTTTATCAGAAAATAGAGCAAAGACCTTCTTGTCCTTCATCAATAGCATTTTAATCTAAAAAAATGTTGCTTTTCTTTTTTCTGTGATCAATCATTGGATTCATACTACTATTATTGTTGATGTTATTAGCTATCATGGCAGGGCTAGAATGGGTAGGATTACCAAAAGATGAAGGAGAAGAAGGTGCACTGTTATTTGGTTGGATAATTCTCTAATAGTATTCATTTCCTAACCAACAGCACAAAAAATAACTTTTTTTAGAATTAAATGTCATATTTGAGCTATTTTTACTTGACTGCTAGATGTTATTCTAAAGAACTCCTTGTGTTGTATTGGAGATAATGATTTGTCTACGAACAGGTCCTGGACTAGCTGACTATGGATGATTTACCTTGTAATATTTTATTGTAAAAAATTTTCAAGCTAAAAATGGGTTATTTGTGATTACATGTATTGGGAAAGGCACTGGTTGTCCCAAAGAAATAGGAGAGTGATTCATGGTTTAATATATTGGAGCCAACTATTAGATGACGTTAGTTGGTTAGGAATGAGGGATTGTTGGAGAAAGTGTGAGTATCCTTGAAGTTTCCCTTGGAGAAGCAGAAGACAACATTTTATTTATATTTAAATCTGGAGTTGCCAAAAATTATGGATGCTAAATTCGTGCTTAGGTTGAATTGCATCTGGGTCGAGTCAGAACAGGAAGATTAACTGAAATGACTGATTATTATGGAACGATTCCATAGGTTGTTTGATGCGAGAAGGAGTTATTTAACGAATTAGAATTTTCGTGATTGCAGTTGGTAACATTGAAGGAGTTGTTGTTGTTGTTTTATTAAGGAAAATGAATAAAACTATTGCTAGTGTTGCTTAAATTACTCATCTAAAGGGAGTTTTACGATTAGATTTATGGGAAATGCACTTCTCGAATGACTCTAGGAGATTCTGTGATTGTTACTTTCTTCATGTAACTGACTCTAGTCTCTTCTCTTAGCACATATCTTCCTTAAGGAGACTATGCCATTAGGTGATATGATTGAGATGAGGAATTAGGTTAATTTGATATTATTCCAGGGATAGGTTGAAGCATGGGAGGATTTGATTAGTAGGTTTCTTGAATAAATCTGTTTCGATTCTACAACTATGCATTGTTTGTTGGATGATAAAATGGGGTTGCTTTCAGTGGGCTTGAAGGGATTGAGTTCTTAATATGCGAGTTATTATCATCATCTTCAGTTTAATATGGAGATTACAAGACAATAGTCATAAGATTTGACTTGACAGTTTTATGATTGGCGCTGCCTGCAGGTGAAGTGGGATTTTAAGCAGAAAAATTGACAGGGATTTTCGAAGGAGCAGCATTTTACTGAGAAGGACTGCCTCCTCTGGATCTATTTTAGGGTTAAAACCCTCCAATATGATGTACGATCTGCAGATCTTGCTTTAATGGAGTTTCAAGTTTCTTATCTTGTGGAATCACCTGGTTTCTTTGGGAATTTACTTGTGCTTATTGAACTTACAGGGAGTTGCTGAATAGATTTGAAGATGTTTACTTTGATTGAGTTTCTAATTTGTGAGAGTGAATTTAAGAGTTGGAGTTGTTAGAAGAAAGGGATGTAGGATTTTCAGCAAGGGATTTCTTTGAAGATACTGGGATATTTAATGGTATTTTTGCATTATTTTATGAGCCCAATTGAAAGTTTTAAGGCACTACATCAAGATTATTGTTTGATTTTTGTAGAATATTAAGATTATTTAGTGGTGTTGCTGGATTGCAAAAGGACACAAATAAATCTAGATCTTCTTGTTTATCTGCAAGTTCATTTTTAAATGATGTGTTCTATTATTGTTTATCAGCATGTTTACGACTTCCATCATTTTCATCTTCACTTTTATTGCTATTTTAGTTCATTTTCCCAGGAGTATTGAAACTATTCTTCTAATCATTTTTCATGCATTTTCCATCAACATTGCTGCTAACTTTTGAACAACCAGCATCAATTTAGCTTTGATTCTCACTAGCATTATTTGCATTTCCATTTTACATTTGGATATTATTCCATGCTGAAGTCGCAGCAGAATTACTGAGAAGATTCGGGAAGGATGTTTTCCGAATGGAACTGATTGCAGAACCAGCATCAAATTATTAACCAAATTATTTTTTGGAGGAATCCAATCCTGCAAGCTATTCTGTTAAAAATGTATCAGAAACGTCCTAGCCTTAATTCAAATTGGCTTCTTAAGAACTCTTATCTTTTTTAGCTGTGGACATATGCTCTATCTGTGGACTTTGCAGTGATTATTATGTATTTTTCTGTGTTCCTAATTGATTTTTCTTATTTTCGAGGAAAGCTGTACTGGATAGGGGAGTATCTATGAACGAAATAGGATTTGTTAACAAAGATTGATGTTGCTAATGAACAACTTATTTATTGCTATTCTAGTTCTCAGCATTCTACTCCACTGGGACTAGATTTGGAAGGCTACTTGAGTAAGTAGTCCCTTGAAATAGTTCAACAGAACGTTATTAATTCTGTACTGTTAATTGTAGCTACTTTTCACCATTTTCTTCTTTTTTAGTTGATGTAGTATTTTAATCTAAAACTATTTTATTATCATCTATCTCTTGATTCTAATTACTTATGCTTTATTCAGGATGTTCTTGATCTTGAGCATTGCTGTGATCATTAAAGGACTTCTAGACTTATTCAGTTTGAGAAACTTAAACTAATGGTAAAATATCTTTATTTTGTAAGGTATTTTCCAATATTTAAGCTAATTATCCTTTCGCTAAATCAGCCAAAACTTATCCTTTTTTTGCATCATTCTACCTGCCTTCTTCTAACCCATCTTACGTCTATGTATCTTAGGTCCTTGTATCTGCTAGTTATTTCTCATGCAAACTCTAGTATCTCTTTTGTTCATCTAATATCTTCAATGAAATAACTCCTAATCTATCTTCTTCTATCTCACAGTCTCTCCTTTTTAAAACTAAAGCTTATTCTTCCTGCTCAATTCTCTCAAGCACCTCCTTTTCTTTTTGAGATAACTCCTCTTGTCTCTTTTCTTTTTCTCTTAAGGCGATTTCTTGTTCTTCATTTAATCTTTTTTGCTGCTCGTTCTTTTGAGTTTAGTTTATTTCTTCCTACTTTTCTTAATCGATTATCTCCAATAATCGTTATTACTCCTTTCGTAGCTCATTAATTCTAGCCTCTTCCTCTTCAATCACCTTTTATTACCTTTGTTATTCTTCTTCTTATTATTATTATTTTTTGAATTCCTACTGCCTTATTCCTTCTTATCTTATTTCTTCTTCTTTTTCTCTTCTAAGCTATTCTTCTTGTTACTATTTCCGTTCCTCTTGTTTTAATTCATTAGCTCTCTTCTACTAATCTTCTGCTTCTTCATCTTATCTTTATTTCTCTTGCTTGTATAATACTTCCTTTTATTACTCTTCTTCCTGTTTTCTCTCTTAATCAATCTAATTCTACAAAATAGCTTCAGTGTTTTATGTTTTTTATATATCTGTTTCAATTCTACTCTCCCTGCTTCTCTCCTCTACGTTCTTATGTCTTGCCTATTAAAAAATAAGCAATTATTAACCATAATTTTTAGTGTTCTAATAAAATAATAACTTATTCAACCTCCTAATCAACTGTGATTTGCAAGACGACTTCATCAGATTGTTTATCGTTTTCTAAACTGATTTGAGCATTGTTTAGATTTTCTTATGGAATTGAATTGCTATTTGCATAAGTCCCTTCATTTTCCTTGTAATCTTATCTTCCTTCTTATTCTTTTTAAGACTGCTCTTTATCGTCTTCCCTTTTTAGTTACTATTTCTCTGTTGGCGCACTATTATTATTTTCTAGAATTTACAGTGCTGCTTTCTCATTTGAATCTTGCTATTGACTTCCTTATGAAATCAAAGTATCATGCCTTTATTCCAATCCCTGTTCTTCTTTATTAAATGTCTTTTCCTAATTCTCAAACTCTCCACCTTCATTAGTAGTCTTTAACTTTAGAGCTCCTTCCTGCTTGTCTTGATTTTACTCATCCTCCAACTTTTTATCCTTTTGTGTACCTGATAAAATGGATATATCTTCATTGGAATATTCACCTATCCCTAAGCTCTATTGAACAACTTAAGACTCTTATGCTTTATTTCCCACCTTAATCTCTTCAGTATTATTGATAATAATACCTCTCCCTTATTAATCTTAAGTCGCTTCATCAGTGTTTATTTTTATTATTTTCTACGGAGTAATATTCTAACTGCCTTTCTTCATCTGCAAGATTCCTTATCCTTCAACTTCACCATCATTATTCGAAGTCGCAGTTTCATCTATCACTAAATCCGCCTGCGCCGCTGAGTCTCTTCTGTTACTCTCACTGATGCTGCTATTGTTGCTACTTTTATCACTACCATTCTTCTTCTTATTAGTTTTTTCAAAAGTTAAATTTCTTTCGATCTTCTATGCAATAATCTTAACCTCTTCTTCATTATAATAACTCTAATTCTTATGTTCATTTTCACCAGCTTTACTTTCTGTGTGCTTCTCCACTATTAGCTAATTATCTTTATTTAAAATATTCAAAGGTAATTCATTTTTTGAATTGCGAATGAAACAAAACAATAATCTTACCATCACATCTATTATCAGTCCCACACTCATAAGGATGTTCATAATCTTCAAATGGATTATCTGGTGAGATATCTTAATCCAGCAGATCATTTCTCATTTAATTATTTTCCTCATCCGGAACATTTAAGCTCGGTTCAATTTCAAACTATTTTATTTTTTAATTTTCAATATCATTCTCATAAATTAATTATCACAAAAAATAATTCAATTTACCTTATTCTACTACTGCTATTAAGGCTAGACAATTTCTTTTTATTTTGTCTCTAAGATATTCAACTAAAACAGCATTTACTACTTAATTTACTTAATTGAATCTAAAACGACATTTGAATCTTCCAGATCTAATTCTTCTTCCACTTCTTCTTTGTCTTTCTATTCAAATTATTATTCCTAATGTGTGGGTGTCAATGTTGGTGTTGTTGAAAGAGGAGTTCGAGATGCCTATGATAGACTCTAATCCCTTGAAATATCTCTCCTTCCTCTTGATTTTCGAGTTCTTGAAGGAATTTCTTACTGAATCATCTGCTCATAGTTAGCTAATTCATTGCGTAAACTAGCTAATTCTAGTTAGGATCCATTACTTTTTTTACGTTATTATCTGATAATTCTACCTTCTTCAGAACTACTTTTTTCTCGTTCAATATCGCCACGTTTAGTATTAGCATCTGATTCTCTTTTTACTCTCTTTTCAGCTTCCAAAAATGAATTATTCATTTCTTTTTATTCTCTAGAAACTCCTCTAAATGCACTCTTTCCTTCGTTATTGCCTTCTTAATCGCATTAGAAATCAATTTACTGATTTTATCCACTTTCTGATGAATTATTGAAATGGTTTCTTTTCAAGACAAAAATCAATTTAATCCAAAACAAACAAAATAATTTTTCTTTTTTTCTTTGTTTACTTTGCCCTCTCGTTAACTTTGAAGCGATTTAATGGAGTTCCTGAAAGCGACCTTAATTTATCTTCTTCTTATATCATATTAATAGGGATATATCTAGCTGAAGATTATTTTTTACCATAAAAATTATCTGCTCTGAGAATTTATTAACTTTAAAACGAACTAAAACTTGATCCTTACTCTTCTCCTTTTATCCGAATATCCGTTTACAAATATTTATTTATCGAAGATTATTTAATCATCTTAGGCGCTATTATTTTTTTCTTTTTCTCCTCTTGTTTAGAGAAAATATTTGGTTTGATAAAATTCTAAGACCATGGTTGTCTAGGAGATTTAGGAGATTGATTTGTATTGTTATGCGAGATTTTCCTCACAGGCACAACTTAAACCTTCAATTCTTGAGGGATACTTGATTTACTGTCTTATTCGGATAATTATTTCATGTTAAACGATTATTCTTCGAAATGTGTTCTAGGTATTGATTCTGAGAATCTTGTAAATGTATTTGGTTGATCTGAGAATTTCAATTCATAAGTGTCTTGAAGACTGTTTGTGTCGATTTCCTTTAAAGATAAACAAAACAAATGAATAACTTCATCAAAAAAGTTGCTTTTTTAATTTATTTCTTTGTTTACTTTTGTTTTCTTTTTATCATTTGAAGAATCAACCAGAATCGATTTAGGTTGCTGTTTTCCAGAATTATTTAAGTAAGGTTTTGAAGGAGACTTTTTCTTAATTGCAATAAATCCTTAGCTTTTAGAGAATTAAGCAGTTTTCGACATAGACGAAGAATTTTCCTTTACAATAAAGTTTCCAGCAAAATACCTTCCATTACTTGGGCTACTTCTCATGGAAGATCTTGGAGGAGAGGAGGATCCTTAACTGAATCCACTGGACGCTTTGAGGGTGTTTGAATATGAAAAATAGTTATATTTGCGCATTGATGAAGTATTTAAAGGATCAGCATTTGAACTGCTCGCAATGGAAAGATCTAAATAGAAATTATATTTTTCTAAATCGATGGGCGTTTATTTGTAGATTGGTGGTTGATAAGGATAAAAAGGAGTGTCTGCATCGATGAAATTTCCTGAATTGTAGTGATGCTCACTTCTAAATTGTTCTGAAGGAATTATTATTAAAAAATATTGCCTTTAAAATTAAAATTCAGAATTGATTTACTTGTGATCTCAAATGGAAACGATCCATCACCTTTTCTAATGATCTGCACACACTTATTCCTCAAGAATACACCAAATACCCATTGTGATGTTTCTTGCTAATAAAAAACCCCTTTTCCTTGAAACAACCCATCAATAAGATAACCATCATACACATCTCCATTATGAAGATTTAATCTGCCCAATCCATGAAGATTTCCTTTAGAGTATGTCCCTACGTCATATTTTCCATCAGAATATCTAAAAATCCCAAGATTACTAGGAGCATCGTTTGAAATCACACCTAGGAATTAACCACCATCCTAAAACACTACAGCTTCTAGATTCAAGCCTTGCGCTTGCTTGTACCGATGAGCTAAATCACTTGTCGAAGTTATGTATTTAAACACATCTTTTTTGAAAAGACAAAAAAAAAATAAATAATTTGAAGCAACAAAAACTCCAAATTATGCTATAATGAGCATTTTCATTTAATTTATCTTACATGAGGGAGGGAGGCCTTCACCTTTTGAAATTACTCTTGTGAAACTCCCATCAATATACGTTGATAAGATCCATTTATTCTCTTCTACAAAATATTTGTAGCAATTACCATTTAGCTTGCCTTCTTTCCAAAACCCTTCGTAGATATCTCCATTCGCGAATTTAAAGAATGCTGGTCCCGTCAGCTTTGCATCTCGAAAAAAACCATGCACAAAACCTCCTTAAGGGAAAAATAGCACACCTTCGCCATGAATCGTATCTTGCATCCATTCTCCGAAATATGCTTCTCCACTATCCCAGGAGAAAACGCCTAATCCATTACGCTCAGAATTTGAAATTATCTAGCCGTGATAGCTTCCGTTTCTGTATTCTAATGTATTGACTTGTCTTTTTCGCTGCAGGGAGACAACCTAATCCTATTGTTCTTTTTAAATATTTTTTATTTTAACATATTTTTCCAGTAAACAAAAATGAAGGATAATCTACTGTCACGAGAAGTTGAAGAAGATGGAGGGGTAATGAGCTCCAAAGGTTATTTAAGGCCTCTCTTGTTACTAGAGCTCATTTAATTGTATCTTTGTATTTGAGAATGCTTTCCTTTAACTTAAATAATTGAATAGATTTTGTTTTTTGTTGAATTTCCACTAGAGTGCTTCTTTTTCTTTAGAGCTTAAGATTTTAAATAGCCTTTTTTTAATTATTCTTATTCCTTCCTAAAAGCCTAAAAGCGAAACTACAACCAAATCACACAATAAAAATCTCTTTAGTAGTAATGCTGTTAACTTTCTGAAATTTGAGTGTTTTTGCTTTTTACTTTCATTATCTAGGGTAAGCATCCATTTACATCATGAAAAACTTGTTTTATTCGATGAACCATCTTAAAAAACAACTAAATCTAAAATTTTCATTTTGTACTTTGAACTTTTTTAGAAATAAAAAAAGTTCAACATGAATTATGAGGAGAATAAAAGAATAATATAAATGTTTTTGCTTCTTTTCCATGCAATTCAATCAAACTCATTCAGGAGGTTAAGTATGTGGATACTAGGAGTAAATCAACTATAAAGCATGTTCTTTATACTATTAGATCAGTGTATTATGAAGTTACTAATGGGAGAACTAGTTCAGTTGAAATTTCTTTGCAAAATTCGCTGCAATTTGAGTTGGATCATCGCCTTCAGAAAGAGTAATTTGTTATTTTTTACCACTTGTGAGTGTGATATTAGCAGTGAAGAAAGGAATTTCATCATGATATTTTTTCTGTTTAAGTTGACTTGAAAAAAACATCTACTTCTAATCGGAATTCTAAGTTGTTGGACTTGATCTGTAGATATTTTTGCTCTGATTTGCTTGAAGTTAAACTAATTATCCTCGCTTCATTCTTGACACAGCTGAGTCAAATCCTTTAATTAAATTAGCTGGGGGAGGAGTTGTAGGTTATTATGTGTTTTATTGAGAGATTATTATCTAAGACGGTGATCGAGGGATACGAGATTATACTGATTAGTAATTTGCTGGCTAAGGGAGTAACTAAGGGTTGAAGGAGCATTTGCTAAGCTCTAAACATTCCGTTTCGATTTTATGATAAAACCTCACCATTTCTCTTTTTTAAGGAGTCGAACAATCATACAATCGATCAACAACAAATTTAGTCGGATTGCTGTTAGATTATGATCGTTTTAGCTTTGAATTACTATTACTTTGATTAATAGTTGGTTTAAAAGTGCACTCTCCTTTTTAATAAGTATGATTCCACTCTTTGCTTTGTTTGGCAACCCATTTAGCTATGACTTCTTGCTTCCAGACTTCTTGTGGAGGACTTAAAATTGTTTTTGTTTCAGGCGCTTAAAATGCTGCAGATTGCGATTAGCTTCTCCCTAATCCCTTGAAAGTTTATTTTTTAAAGCGATTCTCAGTTAAATTACTCTTATTAGGACTTGCTGTGTACTAAAGAAACGATTTCTTGGAAGATGAAGAATTTAGTTTATTCATAGTCTAGTTAATTGAACTATTTGTCATATCAAATACTTAATCTGAGCTACTTTCTAACTTTCGAATGGCTTCTCGTTCTTTTTTAGAAGAAGAGAAGAGCCTTGATGCTGAGGAATATCGTTTAATTGGGGATACAGGAAAAAGTAGAGATTTATTAACTTCATATGAATTTCTTTTTGCAATCAGATATGAATGATCGAGTTGTGTTTAACCCTATTGAGAACCTTGCGTTTTAGGAGAAAAAGAAATTACAGGAGGGTAGATTTACTTTTATTACTACTATTTCTAATATTCCTTGGCTGATAATCCTGTTGATTTATCTTCAAATTATTTAGACGAATGATATCGTTAATGAGTTTTAGCTGCACTATTTGTGGCATAATTCTTTTTGGAAGCTTGATTTTAGGAATGGTTAGTAGTAATTTAGGAGGATTTGTTTGATAAGGAAAGTAAACGATTTTGTGTGCTGCTTAACCTTTGTTGTCTGTCTTGTTGATTCAATGGAACAAGAGTGTTGATAATTTCTACAATTTTAGATTCTGTAACGATTGCTTTCCAAGATTCTATGAAATTTTCAAAAGTTTGATTTTATGATGAATTTGAAGTATTTTATCCACTGGTTTTCAGAAAAGTAGAAAAATAATCATAATGACTGGTGTCTTGAAGATTTATTTTGGATAATTGCTGCCCGAGTAATGAAGTTAGTAGCAGGATAATGTCATTACTTCGAATCGTCTCTGAAGCTGAATTAGGTTCAAGCTAAGGACTGAGGATCTCCCAAAGAACCTCATGAAGTTTCCTAAAAGAAAAAAGGAATACCATAATTTTAAAAATCTCAAAATTCTCTGAATCTTACATTTCATAGCCAATCTATGCCATTGCACGAGATGAATGTAGAATCTCCTCTTCATTTGCTAAAACCGAATCCGCATCATATTTTAGATGCACCAGGAGTTTAGTAAAATTCAGCAACCCACCAACTTGCGCGAATGTCATTCTACCTCCTTCATCGAATTTTCTGGCTGCATCTTCAAGACTTCTTCCAATCTATTCAACAATATCTCCCATTTCAGGAACAATACCACTGCGTATTTATTCCAGTGACTTGAATTAAGCATTTATCATTGTTCCTGTGTGATTCTCATGATTTTCGTTTATTTTTGACTCAACTTCTAACTCAACCTATTGAGACATTTCAAGCGAACAAAACTATCTTTTTTTAATTATTTTTTTCTGCCTGCTTTCGAAAAACAAATAATTCTTGTCAACCAATGGATAACAGTTAATAAATTGAATCCTTTGGTCATAACAGTAAGGCTCATATTTTTTAATTAATTCAAAATAAATTTTATCTTTTCATGAAAAATGTTTGCGGGTTTCAATGTAGATAAAAATATTATTTTCAAAACATCCTTTTTGTTTTATTGTCTTCTTGAATCCTTCCTTTTTTACTGAGGAATACAATTCTGTTATTCTTAGATTTTTAATTATTTTTATAAAAGTTATCTTATCCTTCAGCTCCTCTCATTGTTTCTTCCTTTTTTTAATATTGTTCTTAAAAAGTGTGATTTCTTATCAATATAGTAAAAATAATTAGTTCTCTCTATTCAAGAAAATAAAAAATTCTTTTTTATTTTTCACATCTATAAACTCATAAACAATATAAAAACATAAACGGTGTATCACTCCTCATAATTCAAGCAATAGGCTTATTTTCCAACAGCTGCTAATAATTTTCCTGTTCTCTTGAGAAATTAGGCAGGTAATCTCTCCAATTAACAGGAAACTTAATATCTACCTCATTGAGTGGTTAGTCTAGCTTGTCTTGCTTGTAAATCCCACAAAATAGCAATTTTCCTTCAAATGAGAAGATCTTACCATGTCCTTCACACTTATCTTAATTCCAATACCCAATGTAATATTTATTGTGATAGTAATAGCACCCAAACCCTGAATACAGTGAATTCTTAAAATTCCCGCAATAATATTGAAATAGCTTCTGCTCTTCATTGACAAAGTAGAATTTACCTTATCCATTTTGATCATTGTTCAACCATTATCCAGAGTATATATTTCCATTACTGAAGTAGAAAACCCCATTTTCATTCCTTCCATTGTCCTTTATTCCACCAATGTAAATGCTTCCAGTAGGATAGAAATATATGCCTTATCCAAATAATTGACCATTTTTGAAAGTTCCTTCATATCTGTTGCATTTGACGCGTGTTTTCTTATCCTCATTTGAATTGCGTGAACAACCACTGGCATCCCCTGATACTTAAGGAAAGTACTTCAAGCGATATTCTAGTTTTTAGAACTAAGCATCCAACACTAGTTTCTTCTTATTCGTTTCGAATTTTTCTCTTTCAGACCACTCGTCTTGAAAAATAAAACGCATTTTCCTTTTTAAAAAATTATGTAACTTTCATATTTTTTACCTAGAAGTGAACCGGATGGTAGTTTATGTCCTGTTTTTTCAAGATCATTCCATGAATTCCAAGTAAATAAGTTATCATGAGATTGCTAGTTGTTAGTATCTTTATATTTATTCTACGCAGCTTCAGTATTGCCCATTTGATGTTGTTGTTGATAATAAATAAACTAAAGTCAAGATATTGATTTTTCCCTATTTGTTTTTCTTATTTTTAATAGTCTACTTCTCTAATTCAGCAGATTAATCCTACTTAGTTGTTTCTTCTGCTAATTGTTGCTTTAAGTAGAATCAAAATTTCTGTGGATAAAAAAGAAATTAAATCATCAAATTAGGAATTTTATCCATCAGAGATTAAAACTCTGGCCTGGATAATAATATTTGAAAAAAATGATTAAGTTTGAAATTGATTAAACCCAATCAATGAAGATTAATTCTTTTATTCATTGATGCAAAAGAGTCAAGAGGAATAGGAAATATAATAATAATAATCCTACATCAATAAATATCCAAGAGGAAAAAATAAGCATAAAAAAAATTAGAAGAAAATATTCCAAATCAGAAATGGAAAATAACCCAAATAAACACAAGGATAATAAACAGAATGTGGTTAGAATTAGGTTAATGGACAAAAATTAAAGTTGTAAGACATTCATCGAACAATTTAAAGCAGCATAGGGTAAGTTGTAGGGAGTTTCGGAATTGTAGATCAATTTTTCTAGATCAGAAGTTCAGCAAGAAACTGTAGACGAAATAATGAAAAAATGTCTAAGCCCAGCGATTAGTTCGAATAATGAACTTGATGAACAGATAACAGCATTGCAGGCTGAGATCTTATTTCTCAAAAAAGTGAAAATAAATGCAACAGATTCTCAACTAAACAAAATTGATTTTGTTACTAACTTTTACAATTATCCAAATATCAAAGAAATCGAGCTCATCTGCAATAGCTCGGATATTGCACATTCTTTCTTGAAAATGACCAAGGACATTCCATAATTAGAAACAATCGCATGTGAAGATTATTTTTATAAGTAATCAGGATCCTACACTGTTTAATCAGGTGCCTTCTATGCGGAGAGTTTGGAAGGGTGGTAAGGGATAGAGAACTAAATCGAGGATCTTATTATCTAAATAGATGTAGAAAATTTCGAGAGAATCTAAGAGAATTTGTTAAAATGCACAAATATAGAGAGACTAGAAATCGATATTTTAAGTCTAAATTCTGCCTAAGAAAATGTGGATAGCTTGATAAATGGGTTGTAGAAGAGCTGCAAGAAACTGAATTCGTTAATTTTACGCATCTACATAGAGTAATTGCTCGATCCGATAAATAACGCAGATTTTGAAGGAAACTTTTCCATTGAAGTGATTTATGTACCAAAATTATACGCCATCCCGATGTACTAAATATTACGAAATATTAGCTTTGCTGTTTAACATCAACAGAAATTACAAATCTCTTCATTAATCAAGTTGAGTAATACTATCCTGAAACTAGATTTCAACAATAGGATACTTTACCCTAGTAGCAAGCCTAATGATCATGAAGAAAACTCTGGGGAAGAATTAAGTGATCTCAAGGAATTTCTGAGATTGTTAGCAGTTTTGAGCTCATCTAAGATTCATGCCATCGAAATAAAATTCAAGAATTCTCAACATATTCCTAAGCTATACTGGGTAGAAATGTTGAAAAGTTTGTGTGGAAATCAAGCCCTTCAACGAGTGAATTTGAATTGTGTTTCAATTTCTCCTTAGATATCGGCGTTGTCGCTTGCAAAGTTAGTTAAAGCTGGAAAAGTAAATGCCCTTGTGAACGAATCGTATTACAAAGATAATTAATTGAATTTAGTGCTTCATTAAATGAGTCATAATGTACTAAACTACCTGATGAATAGCAATTGTTTGACGTAAAATGCAAGTAAATTTGATGAAGTGAATATCACAACTGACACAATCATTGGAGAGTTCGAATAATTTGCAGGTTATTTCAAGACTGACACTCCATTGAATCTGCTAAATGTTATCGTAAATAGCCCTAACGTTGATATATTTTAGCTCCTGTAGTCTTGTATCATCGACAGAAATGAACATAACAACTTCAACTTGCCTACGAAATTTGAGATACAATTTCCAGAATAGAAAACGTTTTTTATTTAGGAAATAAACTCTTTTATATTTTCATACAAGAACTGGCAATTAGCTAATGAACATATGAATAACTTGTTTAGCAGTGGCATTCCTAATGAATTCATTGAAAACATCATTTCGATTCTTTCAGAATTAGGGTTTTTCTAATCTTACCCTGAAGAACCTAAGGATATCAAAGATTTAGTTAAAAAACTGAAGTTTTTACAGAAACTGTATTACCTTAAAGAAATAATCATGCAATTAAAAAATCTACCCTTTTAGCTCTCAGTGTTCTTCAAGGTTATAGCAGTGTATCTTCCCATAAATCCATTCATGGTCGCTGCAGATCTGTATTTGGATTGAGCGACAGAGGGCATATTTTGGATGAAAATCATATTTTCTAGCATTTCATTATCAGATTTTAAAACATAAATGTATAATTAATAATCTGAATAAAATAAGAAATTAAATATAAACCTGTTAAGGAATTGTTACATATTCAACTGAGATATGAATTGAATAAACCAATGATAACATTGTTTTATTGATTACGCTTGATAGATGCTAACAACAAAGAGAACAGGGAATAGTCCTCAACATTTTAATGATTGATAAAAAATAACTTCAAGACTGTACTTTCTATAACATCAGGATTTAATCAAGAGGAAAAAATAATAATTCATTTCAAAGGCTCAAGGGGAGATAAGAGAAAGATACAGAGATATTAAATACACAAACAAATCAATAATTATTAGAAGAGCGATTTTCAATAACAACAACCACACCAACAACATCCCTCAATAAATTTTTAGTGGAATGTCGATAGAGATCATCTCAAGTGAAGAAGTAAAGATCAATTGGTCAGGTGAAAAAGCGGAAACTAGATATATCAATATCATAAAGCAATACGAAGAAATCATCTAAGCCTGCAAAAAGGTTGTAAGGTTATCGATAGATCTATCCTACTCACATATTAAATAAGAGACTGTTGATAGAGTAATAAAGGAACTGTTCTACATGCCTATCTTAGAGTAAGACGAGTCGAGGGTTTTTCACCATAAATTCTTTGATCTTCGGAGCGTTATTGTCAAAGTTGATGGGTCTGCTTTGAAGAATGTTGATTTTGTTGCAAACTTTTTCCATTATTACAACATAAAGGAAATAGAAGTGTCTTGTGATGACATAGAAGTGGCTTATTCGTTTCTAAAACAATCTAAGGAAGCGATCAATGTGGAGAGAATTCAATGCGAAAGTTACTTTTCTAAACATTTTGGTGTTTATTCTATTGAATCAAATTCCTTATTCACTGAGTAAACTGAGATCTGTGAAGGTATCTACGATTAGATTGAGGCAATGAAAGTAATTATTAAATCTGAAACTTATGATACTGTTTTTGGGAGGTTACTGAAATGCTCTTTGCTTAGAAAACTTGAGATTGAGTTAGTTAGTCTGAATTCCATGGAGAAGGACACGAAAAACTTGATCTAGCAGCTCGCTAATAATTGTAAATAACTCAGCAAACTCACTTTAAAAGTAGACTAGGACAAACTGCTTCCTCCAATCAAAATGGATTCTTTTTAGGAATAATGCTAATTGGAAGTGTAATACCTGGACTTTTTGAAGCATACCTCTGTCTCGTAATTGTTCAGGAAAATAAATGCATTTGTCTTGCATCGCTAGATTCTTTCGATTCCTTTATTTGTTGAACTTAAGGATAATGAATTAAAACTAGATCTCAAGAGTAGAGTATTTTCAGATGAAGATGAGAGAGGGGAAGAAGTTGAAGAGAAGAAAGCTGATGAGGAAAAAAATGATGTAAACGAACTGATGAAGTTTTTAAATAAAGCCACTTCGGAGCTTAATACCCTGCAGATTAACTTTAGTCCTAGTTAAGAGTTTTCGCCAGCTCGTTGGGTGCAAATGCTCAAGATTATTTGCGCAAAAGAAAATTTACGAACAGTTTCACTTTCTTGCTGGAATATCTCGAGACAATTATCAGCGTTATCCCTCGCAAAATTGGTGAAATCTGGAAAAATAAGTGCTTTGGTTAATAAATCAAGTCTAAATAATGGTGTCCTTGATTTCTAATTGCATCAACTCAGTCACACGGTTTTGAATTTTCTAATGGAGAAAAATTGTCTTAAGGTAGGAGCAAGTTTATTTACGAAGCTCGCTTTCACAACTGACATTATTATAGGAGAGTTTCAGCCACTCTCTACTTACTTTAAGACTGCAAATCGTTAACTTAGCGAATTTAAGATTCTCGTTACAAGAGAAGAACCTGATCTCATGCAGCTTCTTGTTTCTGCAGTTTCTGACAGCTTGAAGTTAAGGGAATACTTTTCTTCGTTTTTCCTCTCCTAAGTCTACAGAACATACAATGATTATTTATGCTTGTGCTTTTGCTTTGCTCCTCCAAATAATATGACTTTGTCAATCAACAGAAAGTATGAGCTCAGAGATATTATTAAACAAATCGAAATGCTAGGACGCAAGAAACTTGATTGGAGGCTAGATAGGTTATTAGATAATGAACTCAGTATCATAACCAACTACAATAGAAACGCAATAGGTGCAATTCTTTTCTCAGATTTCACGAGAAGACTCAAACTTTTACAAGAACTTTGGAATTTCCGCAACACATGCATCAAAGACTATTAGCTACCAATGCAATTATCTATTTTTTTCAAAATCCTAGCTCCGCATATTCCTCTGAATCCATACATGCTTGTATGCGATCTTTACTATGACTGAAAAAATAACAAAAATATATGAAAAACTCAAAGAATTTTTTATGTAATTTGTTTCATTCATTTCTGCAAAAAATTCAAACTTTCCATACTCATATTCTCCAATATATTTATTTTATTATTCTTTAAGAGTACACAAATAGCAAAAATAAGTAATTAGTTTGTGTTTTTGCATGGAAATAATCAAGGCAAAAAGAAATATCTAAGGAATTACTTTTTTACTGTTTTACTGTTTTTAGCCAATAATGTTGTTTATTTCTTTTTCTTTTCAAAAAAAGGAATAAGAACCACAAACCAATCATTTATATTTTCTGTGCTGAAACGAATATAAAGTACAGATTTTTCTCAGTTTTTTATTTATGCATTCATATGTATCATATGGAGTCTCATAGAGAATACAAATGATAGAAAATTATGCTATTAAGCTTTTTAAATCTAAAACAAACTAAGTTCACTTAGATTGAGCAGAAACTCTCTTAAGCTATTCGTTAGTTAGAGAGAAGGTCTATTTCACTTTGTCAGCACAAACTCCTAGAAATTTGTATACAAACATTTGTGAGAAAGTGAAGAAATTATTATATTTTTGGCTGCCAAAGATATTATCCTTTTGAAAAATAAAATCATCTTACGGAGACAGGTTTCTTCACTTTGAGTGAGTGTGTCATCATGAGTCTTGAGGACATCGCAAGTCTTAGCACACAGAACTGAGTAGTTGATCAAACCAATGATGGATTCGTGTTGTAGTTTTCTCTTATCGCTCATTTATCGAATTGATACTTGATATTTATTTTTCCTCTTTTGTTTCTAATTTCAGAATAATCTTCTTTTATTTTATTTTTGCAGGCTTTTCTATCTTTTTTTCTATTTATTTCTAAAAGACTGGGATAATCTCCTAAAATGAATAAGGGAAAGAGAGAGAGGTGGATCATTTGTTTAGTGATCTTTGATAGTGGATGAAGGAAAGTGAATCATAAGAAGGGATAAATAATATTTCAGATAAATGAGAATTCAATGTATTCTATTGATTTAGATCAAGGAACAAATAAACAACTGATTAACACATGAAATATTCTTTGAGGGATGATGTGTTGTTATTTTTCCAAGAAAATTAATTTTTAGGCATTATTTTGAATTCAAAAGAGATCAAATGAGTTAGTTGAAGAAGAAAATGATGCTTGTTAGTTGTTCAATTCGTCAACGAAATCAACGTATGAAAATCCGAACTTTTCTACGCCTCTACTTTTGTTTAGTATCTATGAAAAAAGATTAAAAATATAGTCAAAAAGTTAAAAAATAACATAAAATTGAGGTTGTTAAAAATAAAAATGAATTACTTCTCTGAAATATTCATGAACGGAGTCGATAGACATGTCTCCTTGCTGACGGACGAATAGACTAACCATTTATTTAAGTCCGATCTTATTCAGAGAATGCTTTCGCATTAAATCAAGTGCTTGTTAGTACTTAAACAAACAGGAATTAGAAGAAATTAAGAAATATTAAGGAATAAACTATTATGAAAGTGATCAATATAATTCTGAATCTACATGTCCTCGATTGAGAAGAATGTTCGCAATATCATAGTATCGTTTGAGTCTCAAAAGCATGTCCAATCCAAGTTGGAATCCTTACTTAAATTGTCTCACTGATGAAAATCAAACCATACATGGTTTTTACAAAAAAAACTTTTCAAAAAAAATATTCTCACTTGAAAGAAGTGAAATAGCTAATTCTTCACTGTCAGTGATGACACGATATTAAACGAAAAACAAAAAGGTATTCATCTTCCTGCCACTGATGAGAAGCTTTGCTAAGAGCAGTTAGAGATCATTTGAGGTTTCGATTTCAAGTTCTAGAAAAATAAAGAGGGCAATAATCAGATTACCATTCTGGTTATGTGATTAATGGAAAGAATCAAAATGAACTTCATCACAGAATCTGTGTGAATCTTTAAACTAATTTACCAGCAGTTGTTTTCATGTATTCGATGAATATGTCTAGCAGGTATGATCTCTAGGTTGAGGATATTTTCTTCGAGAGAATAAAGAAAAAGTTATCTTGGATATCTTGTGGGGAAATAATATCGCTGTCTAAGAAAGGCAACAACAACAATAAAAAAAAGAGAAGAATGTTAACATTAATTCTAATTTGGCAATTCATTTCTTCTTAAAACAACTACTTACTCATTTGATTTAATTGCAGTTTTCTCTTGTAGTTATTTAGTATTTAAGAGAAGAGTAACCCAAAGAATCTAACTTCTTTGTGATTTTAGAACAGAAAAATGAGATGTTATAATCCATACTCTTTGCTGTTTGCTCGCCTCATTATTACATTGAATCCTTCGATCTTTTGAAAAAAAGAAAAAACATAAAAAACTATTGTTAATTGCCTTGAAAACAGGATTACTTCAAATTTTCCAAAATCTATTACTCCTTTTTTGATGTGTTAAATTGGAAATTATTCTTACTTCATCTGTTGCGAGTCTCTCAATCCGATGGATATCGACTTTTGTTTGATAGATTTTTCTGTCACGAACGTTAATAATAAATTCATCACCAGCAAAGAAGTTTTTCCCTAATGTATCTAAGATTTATTTACAATCAAAGAGTCACATAATAGTCTTACAAAAGGGTACGTTCATAAAAAAGATTAAATCTATCTTACATAGTTCTCCTTTAATCTTAGGAGTTTCCTTGATTTCTTCTTCATTTTCTTCTAAAAGGAGATTTACAACTGTGTCACTAAACAGAAGATCAGAATTATTTTTAGCAACAGTAGTTTCAGAAGTAAATTAATTAGGAATTGTATTAACGATAGCCTGAGCATCATTGTTAGTAGGATTTTCCTCAAGAAGATCAATTGGTGAAGTTGAAATTTATTAGGTATTTTGCGATCCAAGTTAATTGATTTATTATGCATTTGTATTCTCAGTTCCGCTAAGGAAATCGCTTATTGGTCCAGCAGAAGAATCACCTTACAAGAAATTCCACTTGTCTTAACTTACTAACGGATCAAGTATATTATTAGCTTAAGTTGAATCCACTATGTCTTGATCATCATCTAATAAATTAAATGGAGTAGGATTATTCTAATCGTCCTCTTCCAAAAGTGAGTGCCTTCCAGGAATTTATTGTTGTAGTTGCTGCTGCTGAGTGACCGACATAGGATAATCATCTGATAAAAGATCGACTTCAACTTTTGATGTATTTTGTTATTTTTAAATATTATTATTCTTCTCATTTTATTATTTGTTTTAGCTCATGTTTTTGCTGCTGTTATCTTTATTCGGTGCAGCAAATATCAATTCTGAGATACCCTTTGGCAAAATGGTATTGTTCTGTTAAGATTTATCTCCTTTATCTTCCTCAGTATCATAATCATCTTCTTCATTTCTACTTTTTAACGACAACAACCCAACAGAAGATGGAGTACCTTCACTTTGAATTGTATGTGTTCTTACTTAGAGTGACTACGGAGGTCCAATTTAATATGCAGATGTCTTATTCCGAATATCATAGACTAATGTAAGTAATTCAGTAGTTGAATGCAGAAGTAGAAGATTATCGCATACACTGAACCTAACTCCACTTTCAGCTGGAGAAGTAATAGAAATATCAAAAGGAGTTGTTTTTTCGTAATCTAAGAAATACAGCGCAACTCGATTATGAAATGGATTCAAATGAACTAAGAATGTTTTATTATACAACACTACAAGTTGTATCTTATGCGACACCGCTGGATCTTATGCCATCAGGGTAAGTTCTTGGTTTTGTTAATCGCCGCTTGTAATGAATTTCACACTTTATTTGGGATTCAACTTGTTGATTTATTTAGTTATAAACCCAAACACAGCTGCAGAATTACTCTGCGGTTCCTTCTGCTAGAGTTCTTGTTTTCCAGCTCTCGATGCGTCAACATAGAATTCATTGCCTTTATATTTAAATGCATTTCGCTTTTCGTTAAAGAAAAATGGATGGATTTTTCCTTCTTCATGAACACTAGCACAACAGAGGATTTCATTGACAGGATCAAACCAGCAAGCACTAATGTCAAAGGAAAATATCTTTTATTCCTTAAGTGCATGCTTATCTCGATCCAGACGATAGAGAGTCACTCCACTTTGTTTACATAATACAAAATCAATATTTTTCTCTGTGCCATAAACCCATTAGAAATGAAGGATCGGATCCATTTTGCCTTCTCTGCTTGTTTACATTAGTGTTTCTTTGCCGCCTTTTCCTCGGAGATAAGTCACAGCCTTGAAGAAGAATAATACCAAACAATATCATTAGAGAGTCATTACAAAATGTGCTGATTTTTCTAAATCACTGATAAAATTTAGAAATGGAAAATAGATGTTCCTTACAAGGAGATTATGTGCAATAGAGTACGCCACATATCGTTCTTTCTTGTGTATTATCAGATCGTAGATAGGCCCTCTTTTCAGAAATGTTGTCAGTTTAAAATATATTAATAATATTATCTTTTAGGAAACAATTTTTTTACTCCTATGGGATTTCCATTTTGCTGATATTGGTGCTTTCAAGGCCGACTTGAAAAAGTGTTGTCTTGATTCTAAAAATGATGCTGCGAGTGGATTTGTCATAGAATACCTGATAAGACTAATCCTAAGGAAACATTTCCTTGAAGAGTTCACTCTCTTTACAGTATATTGCTCCTTCCATCTAGTCCATGAATCTCTCTCTACACCCTATCAAATACGATCTTAAAGTTTTTTGAAAGTTTGCAATAGCTTCGATTATTTGATATTTTTTTTTCCAGACAGATCTACTCCACCCAAAGAAAAAAAGCAATTCTTATTAATATTCATTTTAATATTATAAAAATCATTCCTTTCATTTGGCAGATTATTGTATTTTCTAAGATCTTTTGACAACTTCTGAGTGAAACTCAAATTGAAAAGGAATATGTATCTGCTGTTTATTTTGCTAACGTTTTAGAAATCATCAAGGCTTCCTCTAAATCTGTACTGAACAGCCAACAAATACCAATAACGTCTAGAGCTACAATTCTTGTTAACAACGAAGATAAAGATGTAAAAATAAATATATCCAACTAACTTTGTTAGCCAATACCTGATAATTCATGAACCATCTAGCAACAATTGATATTCGTGAGAACAAACAACAGCTAGAACAATAAAATAAACAATATTTTTAAATTAACAACAGTTTGTTTTAGTGAAGAATAAAGGTATTTTCCAATTGATTTGTGGATTCTTCTTGCCCATATGTTATGAAACCCCAAGGAACTCTGAAAGATTTGCTGAAAATTGCAGAAACCATTTTGGATTTTGTTGAAACGTTGCCCTAAACACACATAGGTCTTTCATTTATCACAGTTCTTGGGCTTAAGTGCTTTATTTAAAAAAAAAATACATCATGAACTCCAAGGTATTTTCAAGTAAACTTTGTTTTTACTGGGTGTATTTGGAGAAGATCTATGGAGTGGTCCATTTTTATATAGTTCATCACTCTCTTTTCTGATTGATTTTATTGCCTTAATAAAATTACCTCCTCCTGTAGTAATAGAAGGTTTTTCCTTTGCTAGTTATTATTTATTAACAAGTGGGTCTTTCTTGCCAGCCGAATTGAATTATGATATGCCCACAGCTGGCTTAGTGCCCACAACATTTTTGGTGAGAGATCCATTTGGTTTCATTCCTTTTGTTGGAGATTTTGCAGCTGAGTTTCCAAGCTTCTAAGGTGTTTTTTCACCTTTTAGAGATGGCACGGAGTGTTTTCTAGAAAAAGTACTATCTGGCATTGTCTTAAAAGGAGATTCTTTTTTCATTGGTTCATGAGAATCTTCTTAAGTTTTCTCAATAATTCCACTATCCTTCAACTTAGCCATGTTATTCTTAAAATAAAAAAAAATATCAAACAATTTCATCAACAAAAACTCAACATTTCTCTTACTGAATTCATTTTTGACCAATCAAATATGAAATCGATTGTGTAGTCCATTCTATAAAGTAGATTTCTGAATTATGCTTTGAGCCAATTATAATCAGGTTTCTCTTCGAACTTCAGATTCCTTGTGTATGTTATGTATCCAGCGAATTCATCTTCAAATGGAAAAAATAAACTCTTCAAGAATATTTCTGAGAATTTCCAATAATATTTTAAATCAATTATATCATTAGCCAAACCTGGAAATCCTTTGCATAGCTCTTCAACTGGAGTATTCTGTTTAGCCTAAGCGATTAAATCATATTTTTCTTACTTCGAATTTGCTTTGATGCCCTACCAAGGTAAGGATCCTCTTAAAAAATACATTAGCATATACCCTATTGCTTCCATATCATCTCTTCGACTAGATTCTTAAATGAGATTAGGTTAAGATAAGCAGAGTATTTGAGAAAGAGTTGCTTATTTTTGGGAATAAAATCATAACTTTTCTTGCATTTCCCCCCCTTCAGTTTACCTATTCCATTATGTGAATTTATCGATGCATATCTAAACGTTCCAACAAACGCTTTACCATCTCGATATTCAATATGTTAACCCGTTTTAGGATCTCGAAATCTCTTCGAAAGTCCATAATCAATCAAATAAATATGATCAGCCTTCTTGCCCGTTCCTATGAGGAAATTATCTGGCTTTATATCGCGATACACAAAATTTTTCGCATGCACATATTCGATTCTTGAGATAATCTACTCCGCTAGCATTAATACTGTCTTTATCGATAGTTTTCTCTAGCACATCTCAAATAGATCCTCAAGAGAATGACCGAGTAACTCGATGATCATCACTTGAAAATCCCCATCTTTTCCGAACCAATGCAATCTAGGAATTCCAACTTTTTCAAAAAATAATTATGAGATAACTATTTACTATGTGCGCTTAGTAAAAAAGTGATTTTTTGTTCCAAACACACACACGCTTTTCATAGTTCCATTACCTCCACCTTGCAGATACTAGATGATCTTACTTTCCCACATAAGCTAAGGAAACTTTGTTTTGATTGGTTCCTGTTATTTTTAGCATTAGATCAGATGTCAAAAAATAACTAAATCAGCTTTTTGTATCATTTTAACTTCGATATGTTCTATTGAATTCAATCTCATATTTGTTTCTCATCTCTTACAAGCTTGATTGCGACTTCTTCTTCCGTTTATATGTTAATCCCTGTAGTTTTTATTTGAAAAAAATATGTCATCATCAACATTCCTTTTTGATGATGAAATACCTAAGTAAATTTCACCAAAAGATCCTGCACCTATTTTCCTTCCAACTCGGAAGTTTTCTCCTACTTTGACTTCCATTTAGCACTCTTCCTCGCTGACTTAGATTATTTAATCTATTGTTTACACTACCACTCTCTAATTCTCGCTTCGATTCAAGTTCTCCCATAAAAAACACACAATAAATTAAACAAATTCAATACAATAACTGAATTAATTAACCCTTCTTGGCAGCTGTTTCTATTGTTGCGGGAAAATAAGTTAATGCTATCAAATATTTTTGCGTGTTTGCAAATTATCCAAGGAGAATATGATGTTTCCTTTTTATTGAACCACTTCAAAATCGAGTATTAGATTCAAGACACCCCTTCCCTCTCATCAGTTTTGAGGTTTATGAGCCACTGAATTTGTTTAGTAATTCTCCCCCCTTTTTTCATAATTTTTTATGGATTAATTATCCTTTCACTTTTTCCCAAAAAGATAACCCAAATTTCCAAAGCTTACTCGACCTACCTTGTATTGTTGAATAATTCTATGTTATCTAATAAAATAGATAATTTCAATAGAAATAATTCTGCCATCTTGAAAATAGATCATCCGAAAAAAAAGAGTTTTTATTTTTCTAATGATTCTTGCTTGTTTTAAGAATTTCTTTCTCACTTTTTGTCATTGTCAGTATTTTCAGATTAAAACATACAATTTCTTTCATTTTTTCTACCTTTGATTTGGTTATTTATTTCTTTCTTGATTTTTGTAAAATATTGGGAGGGAGGAATCATTTGATTTCTTATCATCACTAAAAACAATTATTATTTCTCTTTCTCATAAATTTTTGTCTATTTTATCACTCAATTCCAGTTAATAATTATGTTATTTTTCAACAACTAAACCACATGAAATAATCGAAAAATTAGTTATTCGATCAGTTGAAAATCATTCTGTGGATAATTAACTCAGCAGGATCAGTGAAAATATTAGGATCTTCAAATTAAAGGAGTTCATTCTCCAAGGTAATATTAGTGTTCACGAGGGATTAGAAATTCTACAGGATCGATTACTTATGTACTTTGTCAATAATCCCTATTTGAATGGTTTATTGATGCAATAATTTCCCTTCGATTAGCTCATCCTCATCAGCGAACTCATATTTAAACAATTAAACAGAATACTAACCTATTCTCCTGATTAGATGGCATTCCCCTTGAATGAAGTTAATATCTCCATGTTCATCATTTATTCTTAGCTGGAAATTCTAACTTTTCACAACAGTCTCCGTTTTATGGAATTTTTACAGTTTCTAAGCAGCTATTAGTTATTTTTCATCAGCTACTTTGATCGAATCATCAGCTATATAAAGTCTTCTCATAATTGATTTAGCAAAGTCAATAATTTCAGTTTTATCTGTGATCTTCCTGAGAATAACTACAGCAAGTTCTTAATAATTTTATCCGATAGCGCTGAATATCAAACTTGGCTATTCTCCTTATCGATAAGCAACTTAAATACAACATTCTGTTAACTTTCTATCAATATTATACAATTTAGATTCTTTGAAGATAACCATATTAGCTGCTGTAACTGCTACTTATGGCTTAACAACCACATTTGTATCCTTAACAGTTATCAATTTCTTCTGAAGATCTACGTTAAACTTAACAAAAAAGGATTCAAAAATAAACAAATAATCAAAGAGAATCTAATTTTTAACTTAAAATTGTTTTCAAAAAATCAAATCAACTGAATTAGTTCTTTTTATTATTGTCTGTTACATATTCCAAGAATGAAAATGATTTGTTCTATTTCGCCTGAAGAAGTGTTTCAAACAGTTACTTATCAATATTGCATTACATTTTTCTTGAGCTATCTATGACCCTGTAGCTGCCCAGTTTCTTAAAAGAAGGAGTTTATTAGAGCGTGATAACTAGCGATGTTTTTATAGCATTTTAACTTCCAATATTTGCAACTTTCTCGCTCCTCGAAAATACATTTAAAAATCCATTTCTACTGAAGTCTTAGACAACCTTAGCAGCTATTGACTATCCAAGCAGAGTGAATTCAATGTCCAAATTGATCTTGCTCCCAATGCTCAACTTTGTAAATCAAACATTCAATGATTTTCAACCAAAAAAAAGACAATTTTCAAAAATATTTTTTTTAGATTTTACATAAAGCATAGGACTGAAAGTAACTTTCGAGCTAGGACTTATATGCTTAAACAGATTAATAGCTATGCAAACAGGAATTGTACGAGTGTACAGTACTTCAGAAGGTTAAGTATCCTTCTAAGGCTACAATTGAAGTAAATAACATATTCTAATTCTCTTTCTTGATTTTCTAAATAAACTTAACTGCAAACTTTTTCCTTAAACTTCCATACTCCATTTATCCAAAAGTGTTTCCTTTTCAGCTGCTAAAGGCTAAGAATCATTTTTTTGATCTTTTTGTGCATTAACTATTATTTTTTCTTCTTTATTATCTGTATTTATTGATTTTTGAGCACCAATTCCATCCTAATTTTGTTAAGAACTAAGTATTTTCTTGTTATTATCGTTAGCATTATCCTTAACAACTTCTGATTCACTTTCTTCACCTCCAGATTTTTCACTTATTGATGAAGGAGAAGAATGCGAATCACTATCGTCCTCCTTAACTTTTCCGTTTTCTTTAATCTCATTCAGTTGTATGAATGGAATATCCTTTTTCTTTTCCTTTTCTTAATTCATTAATCCAAGAAATTCATCTAATGATGCCTTTTCAAGCTACAATAAATAATCATTTGACACAATTGCTCGAAGATACATACTCTCTAAGAATGCATTCACTACTCTACTCAAGTAGTTTTAAAGCTCCTTATCCTCTACAACATCTGCAACATCATGGAGTGTATTATTCTTTTCAGAAGAAGTTACATTTTCTTCTTATTTTTTGTTGTTGTTCTTTATTTCTACAACATTTTTATCTTTTTCTAACTATTTTTCACTTTGCTTTTATTGTTCTTCTTTTTCTTATTATTATTTCTATTTACCTACCTATTCTTATTAAGTAATCGCCTTCTCTGGTGATTGCTATTGCTATTATATCTAAGATTACTATTATATATGCGATTACTATTGAAGGTATTAAATCTATTACAACAATTCCTCTTTTTCTTATTTTAATTTTAAATTTTCATTTTCTATTTTTTCTTTATCTTTTTGTTCTTGCATTGCTCTAGCTAATTCTTTAACTATTCTTTCCTTTTCTTTCGTTTCTTCATCTAGTTTCTTCTTTAATTCTAGCTATTATTATACTTTTTCTTTTTATTTCTCTATTGATAATGCTCTTTTTCTCTACATTTCTTCTTCTGTTAAAATATTATCATCCTAAAAGAAAAACGAAAAAAAGTCAAATCTTCATAACAACTTAAACTCCTTTTCCTTTTGATGATGATTACCTCTGGGATATCATCACTGTTTCTTCCACTTTGTTACTCGACTTGTTGCAATTGCTATTCTGTTTATTTTTTAATCAAATTCATTTATTTCTATTCTAATATCGCATCAGATTTTCTTTTCTCTTCCCTTTCAGCTTCTTCCCTTAACTTTGCTATTCTCTCTTTAACCTCTAACTCTTCTTACTACAGTTTCTTCAACGACGCTTCTGCTTCTTTCTACACACCCTTTAGAAAATCTCTTTAATTTGCTTAAATCCTCTTGGATGTCTCTCCATCTTCACTGGAGTTCGATTCCACCCAATCATAAATATTCTCAGTAGGTTCTTCTTCTCCAGGCTTATTTTCTCTTCTAATCTTTTTGAGATTATTATTCTCAGGTCTCCTTGCTACTAAACCTTTCTGAATTGGTCTGAAAGGTAGATTCTATGTGGAAGCTGATAATGGTCGAGATAAACCAGGAGGTGCAGAAATCTTTTAAATAGGTCTGATATTCTTACCAAACCCTGCAGAATATTATCCTCCTGAGTTCATTGCACTTCCTGGTCTATTCAAAGAACCTCCTCTTTCGATCTGCATGGTTTTTGAACTAGCAGGACGAGTTATTGTTAGCTTCGGAATCAATTTTGCTGTTGAGCTAAAAAATCATTACATAACATCGAATTAGCATTTTTGTTTCAACGAATTTTTTTCCCCTTACGGTCTTGATGGATTCAACGAACGAGAAATAACTCCTTTTTACAGTTAATCAGTTGATCTCACTCCAAATTACCCCTTGAATGGAAACGCTCTTTATTCATAAGGAGGTAGATTCTTAAAACTTTCTCTATCTGAATCACCATCAACTTCATGATTTGAATTGCTCAATTTCACATTACGATTGTTCCCATTAAGAGTCTTAGGAAATCCCGAACCAGGTCGAGATACAAGTTTCCTATTATTATTCCTTGGAAGACTTCCAGCAAATCCCTTTTATTTCTCTGTTTTAAGTAGTTTCTGTTTTTCAAACAAAACCAACCAAGAAAAATTACCATTTGATTACTTCTAAATCAAAACTAATTTTTTACTGCATTAAATTATTAAAAGAGTTCCTTAAATCGTCGAGTAAGTCTATGATTAACACCAAGGTTATCTTCAGCTACTTCGCATGCTTTCCCATAGTTAATTAAACTAACTTCATAGTTCTAAAAATGTTCTTATTCAACACCTACATTGTAGAATGCAATTGCCATCGCTTAACAGATATCAACAAATTCAATTTCTTTAACGGCTTCGTCGAATTATCGTCTAGTTAAATAATTCTAATAATCTTGATGGATCTCAACAACTGCTTTTTTAGCGTTTTCAAGAGATGCATAGTGCCTTACAAAAAAGATAAAAAAGAGTTAATTGTAATAAATCTCCTTTCAATATTTAGTTTATTTTGATATTGCTGTACTCTCCCATTTATGATAGCACAGCGGAGATATTGAGATATGTCATGCCTAAGTATTCTCTAGATTTAATCGATGTTAGGAATCGCAATGCTTGTTCGAGATACCCAAGTGCTTTAGGAAGCTACATGAGACGGCGATAGTAGCACCCAAAGTTATTGAATGTCAATGCGCGTAGCGCTGGAGGATTTTTGAGAATAGATAATTCCGTAAATTCCTTGCATTTGATGAGAATGAAGAGTGCTTTCTCGAAGAGATTCTGATTCAACGAGTTGACTGCTTCGTTGTTAAGAAATTTCAAGATTTGTTGGAATAATCTTGCGAACGATGCTGGACCTCGAACTCGATATGAATTGTAGATTGCTGGAGAAATAAAAGAATAAAAGAGGAAAAATATGTCAGAAATCGTATGAGTTTTATCACAAATACCCTAAATATTTCAATATTAATTATTATTTCTTACTCTACTCGCAGACATCTAGTGCTTCATTTACTTTATTATCCTTGAAATCATTGGAAACGCTCTCAAGAAGATTATCAAATCCTTCTAATGGCTGGTTCTCTTAAATCTCTGACACAAGAGAGTCATCCTATTACCCATCATTTCCTTCCCCTTGATAGTTTTGCTACCTTTCAAGATCTTGATAATCCTCAAATTGCATCTGCTGCTGCTACTACTGCTGTCCATTAGGATCTTATGATTCTACTTAACTCCCATATGACTATTCATACAATACCTAATTATCTTTCTTGCTTCCTTTGGTCATATCCCCTTACTACTAATTCTATTAACTCCTAGCAAGTTTATCATAATTATCAGGATATGAATCTTCCGGAAAGAAAGCATTTCCACCGTAATCACTAGGTAATGCTAACGTATGAGGTGAATCAAGCTATTTTCCAATGAAATTATTCTAGTGGATGTATTCTCTTTGCTGCTAAGCTGTGTAGTGGTCGCCAGTGTAGTTATGAAGATTCGAGGAGTCATTGGATTCTTCTTCGATATGCCCTTGCTAGCCGTAGGAAATGTTGTTAATGTTGTTTGATTCTTAATTGGGTTATCCATTCAAACTCGTTTGTGGATATTTTGGTGATTATTAGTACATAGGAGAGAGCATTTATGGTTAATGTTATGGGGTTGAGCTTTATTGATTATATTAGCCTGGGATAAGAGATCTTGATCCTTAGAGAGGTGACTAAGAAGCAGCATAGAAGGCAGTTCTCTCTTGTTTGGAACTCATGGGAATCTTGTTTTTTTGTCTCTTTTTTTCTCTTCTTGTTCTTTTCCTTTTTTGTTATCAGTTTAGTTAGTACTACAAATAATCAAAAAGTGAGAGTTTTACAAAAAATGCAAAGTGCAACGCATTCTAAGGAGTAAACACTTTAATTCATAAGGACTCAAGGAAATTGAGTATTAGATAGCAGAGAAGAAAAGAAGAGTGATAGAACATGTAGAATGTAGAAGAAGATGCATAATTATTGAATTAATTTATCATTTTCTTTTAATAATAGCATATGCCCTTTTTGGGAATAATTATTGTTAAAAAGGCGCAATCATAGAATGGACAAAAAAATAATATGATTCAACAGATTTGTACGATTGCAATTGTCTTGAAATATGCTAGTTAGTTTCACTGCTTAATTTGCCGAGCACTAATAACGTTTCTGAACAAAATTGATGGCCATTTTAAGCATGTGATTCATTTTTGTTGTTGTTGAATAAGTTTCCAGTTCTTAGAGTAAAACTGATAAAATGAAATTAGACTTGAAAGAAGACCTCCAAAAGCTACAAGTCCACGGTTAAATCGTGTATGCAGAACAAATTCAGGGATGTTGTTACGCTGCACTGCTACTACAAGATCACCGATAATTCGGATTATGTTCAGACTATAATTCCTGCGTTCTTCAGTTATTGATAATATTGTTTAGCAGAATTCCTTTGGAGTCATATTATTTAACATAAGTGTCTTGAGTTCAGCTTCTTTCTTGAACGAACCTTTGAGCTTAACGATGTAGTAAATCAACGCAGAGAGCAATCCTAAAAGCCACATTGGATAGCCAGCTCGCTTAATTTTTCTGTAGTCAAACTTGAGAAAACCTATTTTGCTGAGAATTGCGACATTATCGATGAGATAGAACAGAAGATAAGAAATATTTGTTGTCAAGAGACAAGATTGCTGTATTTTATTGGTTTTTTTAAAGTTTCTGAAGAGTTCCTTGATATTTGGGAAGCATATCACACTTTTAAACAATCTTACAAGTCTTCTTGCATCATAAATGGATTCTATTGGGAAAAATAAAATGGTAATTACAGAATATTATTTTTGAATTGAATTGGACTTTTTCTTACAATATATCTAAAAGAACCTTGAGAATCTACTCTTATCTCGATAATTGTACCAAGATATCCATAGGCAAGAGTACTGCAATATCTTAAGCAATCTGTCTCTACACTCTTCCAAAGAATAAAGCAAATCAAACAATTGTTTAGCATTCTCATACACCATTAAAAGTCTTATTCCTAATCTTTTTTACCTGCACTTGTGAAGCATTCAGAGGTATTCTAGAGAGCGAGGCTTAGCTATTTCAATTAATCTTCCATACGCTTCCTTCTTGTTTTCTTTATTCTTGTCCAATCTTATTTTAATTACCTTTATTAGCCAACTCTCTTCAAGGAGGGGTAGTATCAGCTAATTATCACTTCATATCAATTAATGATGCTATTATTTTTGATTGATTCGTTTAAATAGCATACTATTGAGTATATTTGGATCAAAAATGACAAATAGAATCAGAGAAAGTAGATCACTATTCGTTAAGATTGAGATTCTGGTTTTGTAAATATGATATTTGAAATAAACTCGAATTATTTAGCTTAAACTGAGAGTTTATTCCGACACAGTTGTGATTTATGGATAATATGATAACAAAAAAAGTCTATTTTTTTATTAAGTTTCTTAATTAATGGAATCTTTAAATTGCAAAGTAAAATTGGAAAAAGATGTTTCTACTCTTTTTACACAACAACATCAATATTGAAAATAATATTACAACACACACACACACACACAATGAATAGAAACTAATCAAACTACAGCAATCAATTAGAAGAAAAAATAATAATAATTCGAAGAAGTCTTGAGATTTCAAGGGGAAAAAGAGAACAGTGAAGATAAAATATATAAGTCAAAAAACATGAATTCGACATCGTATTCTCAACGGAGTGGGGCTGCTGCTGGTTCGGGTGATTATGGAAGAAGAACAATGAATAAAAATGATCTTAATGCTGCGGGGACAGATTAAATAGGGTATGCTTCTGGGACACTTTCAGTTGCCAATGGGACTTAGTTTCTTGGGTAAAATCCAGCGAGTTTGAAGGGGAAACTACTGAATCTTGAGGAGACTGCGAAAGCTGTGTCAGATGAGCTCAGCATGCACAAGAAGGAACTGCTGATTTTGAAGAGTGAAAAGGAGACGCTCCAATAAGTTCTAAAAGTCAAAACGGATGATGTCTCAGGGACTCTTTCGAATGAGCTAAAGAGGCTTGAAGATGAAATGAGGAGACATTTCGTGCATGCGAAAGCTGAAACTCAGCGAATTTAAACACAATTAAATACATTAAAAGCAGAAAAAACTGCGCTGGCTCACACACTAAATGGCTTAGAATATCGCATCTAAGATCTAGAAGTTAACGTTGGAAATCACGAGCATGAATAGCAATGAAAGTTAAGATTTATTAGTTAAACAAATAAATTCAACTCTAAGGTTGTTTATTCACCCCGCAGCTATTGATCTTAATTTCTTTGGAAATAAACCATTCATTCAATGGAAAGAATAACACTGCTAAATTTGTTTAAAGGTAGCTTGAAATCAAGGGTATTAGTTTGTATGTTGTTTGTAGATCTCTTCCTATGAAATCTTCTGTTTGGTTTTCTTGTAATTTTGAGAAGAAAACTGATGGTCTAAGAATTGATAGTTTCATTTTGTAATAAAACAATACAAAACACACTTAAATGATTGTTAACAAAGCTATCCTCTCCCCAGAAGGTAGTTTCAGACTATGCAATTAAAATGTTAATCTGAGGGGGGGTGAGGGGGAAAGACTTAGAAAATTAATTATTTTTTGGCAAGGAAACAAAAAGAAAAAATGAATAAAGTTGTTAAATCTTTTTCCTTTAGCTAATTAGATCAAAAATACTGCTAGTTGAGATTTGCCATGCTTCATTAAAAACAGTGAATAAGTATTTATTGAGAAATTTTCATTTTGTTTTTGACTTTAATACATTATTGATACAGCTTTATTGTACCAACAATAATAATTTTATTCTAAAATCAATCTCAAAAACAATAAGATATTTATTGATAAAACGAAGACACATGTAAAAATGGTAAACATAATAAAACTAGAAAGTTAAGGAAAAATAATAAATCATATGACTATATTAATGTATCTTCAAGTAATCGAAAGATCATTTAAGGAAAGAGAAGAGGGGAAAAAAAGGCAAAATATTCAAGAAAAAAAAAATTATCTCAAGGATCTTCCAAATATTTAAGCAGCTCAGGGAATCATTAATATGAAATAGGAGACTTTTTTGATATTGGCAAGATGCTATTCTTGATGGGATCTTCTTTTTCTAATTTTTTCTAGAGACCTTATGCCTCAGATGCTGTTGTTGGTTAGCTTCCAGAGGTATGAGGAGAACATAACATGATTTATGCTGAAATTGAGTTCATATTATCTTTCTATTTTAGGGTAAATACAAAAACAATATGACTAAACATTACTGGAAAAGATAAAATTACTTGATTCTTGAGAAATTGCTCAAACGACAGGATGTCATTTTTAGGTAATATCACAGGTTTTAACTTCTTATCCTAGAAAAATAAACAAATATCATTCATTTTTGTTTCTAGATAATATGATTGCATTATTTTTACTTTCTGATTCATGACACTCGAATGCTGGAAATGATGGATAAGTGCACTTCTTCCTTAAAGTCTAGCATAGACAAGCAGACAGACCTGGAATAACACAAATATGTTAAGAATTCAAGGATATGAAATAATTATTTTGGTTTTTATTAAGAAAATATTTTGGTACCTTTTCGCTATTGAATTTAACCCATTTTTGATTATGGAATTCTTCAAAAAACGGCTTGATGAATTCTGGGTTGACAAAGTTAATGAACGCATATCCGACATTGCATTTATTCTATCCACAAAAGACAAAAGAACAAAAACAATTTAACTCAATGTCTAAAAATATGTTGAATGATTTTTTCTTTTTTTACTCTGAAATCAATTGGTAGATAGAAGAAATCATATGTTTTTGCATGATTTTCATCTATTTTTTCCATCAACGCTTGCAGCGTGTATTTATTAGGGATATTCTTGATCATTACAGTAGTTCTTCCATCAGCTTTAACATTCTCTGGGACAATCAAATAATTGCTCTCCTCTTCTTACGCAATCACTTTCCTCTTTCTCATTCCTTTAGAACCCTTCTTCTACTCTGATTTCTTTGCTTATCCTTGTTTACCATCATTGTCATTATCTTCATTCTCAGAATTAGCATCATTAATCTCTCCTTCTAGTCTATCATCATCTTCTTCAACAATCGAGCTTTATTCGATTTACTGATTCGTAATGCTTCTATTCTTTCTGCATAGCTGCGAAGATTGCATGCCTTATCGGACATTTTTAGAATCAATCACTTAATTCATCACATTTTAGCTACTATTTAACGGTTAGAATTATTAATTAAACCCATTAGAATGTCTTCTGCTATTAATGAATTGTTATGATCCATTGCTACTTTGCTAACTCGATGACGTAGAAGAACTTAAATTATCATTTTAGATAAAAACACTTTGTGATAAATTGCCTTTTACTTATTGGTTGGATGTTAACTACCCAATCCCTTGCTAGTTTGGATGCATAATACCAAAACGATGATTGCTATCATTATCGTTTGATATTAATTTCGATAGATTAGACGATGACATTGATGATTGATGATGTGAATTACCATACATTGGATTTAATTATTGTTATTGTTATTGGATTGATTGTGATTGTTGCTATTGATATTAACTATGCGAAAGTGTCATACTTTGATTGTGTTGATGCGATGAAGAAGATGAAGATGAATAGAACGAAGAAGATTGTTTTTATCTTTATTGTTATTATTATCCCAAAATGGAATATTATTGTTGTTATTATTGCGTGAGGAGTGATAAATTAAGTTATCCGTTACTGTCATTTCGAAGCAGCTGCTAGTTCTAAACAAGATGGAAGCTCTCCGATTTAAACGATCGATTCTATCTATGCGATTACAGTCCATCAAGGAACGATCCATTCAGAGAATTCAAGCTGTGACCGTTATTTTGAGAGAAGCTGTCAGCTGATTGATCGAGTTAAAATGGAGAAAATAATTAGATGTTCTGGAAGCTTTAGTTATTGCTACCATTGCTAGATGGGTACAGCTATTAGGAGATGTTGTTCTAATAAGATTAAGCGCTTTGAAAGAGTGGCTGCTGTTATTGCTATGACGATGAATGATTTGAAAAAGAAAGAAATCTCGATCGTTCTTGTTATTATTGCTGTTATTATTATCTATGCATAGCTTAGAATCCATAGTTGACTTGCGATTGCTGTTGGTATTGCTAGTTTTATGGATAATGCAGGGGCAAGAATTGCGAATTAAAACTATTTCTCGGTGTCGTCGAAGCAGGCGAAGAAGAAGAATATAATTGTTGTTAATTGAGATTATCTGGAATTAGATTAAGTTCACTCATTTATCGACATAGCTATGAGTTCTGAGTATCATAAACAGATTGAGTTTAGGAGATATTCTTAGTTTTATTGGGGTTGTTTTCAGCTGTAGAAGTTGCTAATTCTGGTTATTATTGCTATTATTGCTCTTCAAAAAGTTATTTCTAAGATGGCTGCACATGCAATTGTTGTGTAAAGGAAGTATGCAACGATGAACCAGGTGTCATGTTTCTAGGTGTCACAAATGCTGATTCCATAGCAGCGGTTGTCGAACATGTTGAATCAAATCCAGAATCATAAACTTATGGGCGTTTGTTCTAGAAGAAAGCAGCGTTGTTGCTACTTCCAAGTGATTAACCTAGCTATTATTAAGGCAATTATTGTTATAATTATTAAGGTTATTATTATTGTGATTGCTACATTTGTTAAGATTATTGTGATTACTGCTGTAGTTATTACGCTTATTGCATAATCAACGCACGCAACTTCGATTAATCTGCATTGAGATACACAAACTATTGCTGATCGAATTATTAGATTTACTGCTAAATCTACTGGTTTGAATTCCTTGTAGAATCATCAGTGTTTAGTGTGATATTATTGATATGTTAAGCAGCATTCTTGTCGGAAGAAGATATTTAGAGTTTCTTGCTTTCTAAATCATAAAAAAAACGAAAAACAATTTGTTATTTCATTTTTTGTTGAAAATTATTATTTTTTTGTTAATTTTTACTTAATGACAGTTTAGGTGGAAGACCTTTTGTGTTATTCACTGAATTCGTCGGTATGTTTGAAGTATTATTTTACATTTGATTTAGATTATTACCCTAACCTTACGATTAACCAGGCGATTTAGCTTTACGCAAAATCTAAAACGTGTCGGAGTTTTTAGGTCCAGAATTCAATCGAGTTTTAGCTGGGCCTGTCGCGATGGAGGTTCGTTCTGTCGCGGAATTAAAACAATCAACTACTTTGTTGTAGTTAAGTAATTATTCCGGACAACCAACTGGTGTTTCTCCATCGTCTTTTTCGTTTATTCTCATGAATAGCACACTATTAACTGGTTAGGGAAATAATAACAACAATTAGTTATGCTGCTTTTGATAAATAATACCCTTACAGTCATCGTTGCGGCAAAGAGGAAGAGATGGTTATGGTGGAGCAGAAGGAAAAGAAGATTACTACTGCCCTGAAGAATGAGCAGCAGCTGAAGATAAAGTAAAAGAATTAGACATAATAATATATGTCAGATTAGTTCTTTTTCTTCTCCCTTTTTCCGGTTCAAGAGACTTCTATCTCTTTCAATATCTGTTGTGCCTTCCCTATTTGTTGTATATATTCAGTTTCTTTTGTTCTTCTTTCTTTTACACTTTATTTTTTTTTCCTTTTCAAATGTGCTGCTTCGAATGGACTAATTCAGCTAAAGAATTATTTGCTTTTTTCCTTCTAGTTTATATTTATTACTAAACACTTCTCTCTCTCTCTCTCCGTTTGTGCTTAACTTAACTTGAATAATTAATTAATTCCCCTTGTTTTTCCCTTTTTTCTTGACAATACTCTCTTCTCTCTCTCCTTTTCCTATTTGTTTATATTGCCACACAGAAATTCATTTAATAATTTTTAAATCTACGTACTAATACTTCTCTCTCCCCATTGTTTATCATGATTAGATTTCTTGAGTGGATTAAACGTTGGTCCCTGTTAAAGTTACTCATAATCAACAAAGGTAATCTATGATTAAATTTCCTTTTTCTTTTTCCAGCAGCTATTGTATCAATGTTGTCTCTTAGAATAGATGAAAAATCATATCGGTCAGCTGGGGAATCGGAGAAGAGAATAACTAGAAATCACAAAATATATCTCAAAAAGGGAGACACCCGTAATTCGTGCTTTTTAAGGTGAAGGTTGAATCCAGATAAGTTACCAATGAGTGTCTCAACTCGTTAGTATTAACTTTTAGAAAAGATAATCTTTTAT
>Ga0302271_10000183_pt1 | contig 57415 bp, 40 predicted proteins | sample III_Bog_N1_1_FD_198767 | JGI IMG/M metagenome (GOLD analysis project Ga0302271, IMG submission 198767) | Peat permafrost microbial communities from Stordalen Mire near Abisko, Sweden - III_Bog_N1_1 | ecosystem: Environmental > Terrestrial > Soil > Wetlands > Peat | place: Sweden: Abisko...
TACAACCCCCCCCCCCCCCCCCCATAAAATTATCTATTCAAGTATTCGAGTCAATTAAATATATAAATCTATGCCCCCACTCTATTACATAAAAGTTAATCTATGCCCCCACAGCTTGAAGAGATTAACAATTTGAAAACAAAAAAGCTTCTCAACGAATAACCCAGCACTCATTTGCTGATATTTTTAATCTATTTACTCAGCTGTTTAATCCCTTTTTGTTAACCTTTTTAGTTTTACAATTTTTTTATTTATTTTTAAATATCTGACCTTACAATTATTTCTTTTATCTAGGACCTTATCCTTAAAGTGAAGATGACATCAAGGAACTAAGCAATAGAGGGATCAAGGCTGTGTTGAACCTCTAAACGGATAGAGACATGTCGCTACGAGGAGCTAATTACATTATGATTCTTCGATTTTACAAATTGTACAACATCCAGCCATTTCATTTTCCAGTCATTGATATGGATGTGATAGACATGTGCTACAAACTGCAAGATGTGTCGAGATTACTTCATTTCTTGGTCACCACACTCAATGTAAGAGGAGAACTTAATTTTTCCACAAAAAGGGTATTTTTTTTAAAACACGTTGCTTTATTTGTTTTAGAAAGTGTATGTGCATTGCACAGCTGGAATGTTTAGATCACCGCAATGTGTAATAGGATACTATACTTACTTCAAGAAAATGAATGTCTCGCAGGCAATTTAAAAAGTTGAATCGCAGCATCCACAGTCGAAAGTCAACAAAAGTAAACTAAAATTTGATATTTTCACCCAGTATCAGCGATTCGTAATGTTGATTTTACTGCTCTTTTCTATTAAATTAATTATTTTTTTGAGAGAGAAAAAAAAAGATGAAAAAGACAAAAATATTTCAAAATTGATAATTAAAGTTAATTAGAACTAGCACTAGCTTAGCAGATTTAAAGTTTCATTTTAATTATCTTTTTCTGCACACAATTCAAGGTTACATTGAAATGGTAATGAGCAGCACTCCTGTGTAGACGAGCTGCTCACTCAGCGACATTGATGGAAACTCTACAACGAAGGAACAGAAAACTCCTCAGCGAATGCTTATGGAGTTGTCAGATTCAGAGTTCGCTCAGTTTGAAGAAGATGAGGAAAGTGATGAAGCAGACGACCAGCCAGCGTTTGGGAGTGACGTACTACCAGCTGACAACGATTTCGCTTTTGCCAAAAAGGAGAGCCGACGTCAAGATGAAGATAAACCACCAAGCAAATATCCTTCTTGAACGACGGCTAATTTTTCAGGGATTTTTTATTGATTTTCTTTTTGGGAGTTAATTAATTATCAACCTACACCCTAATATGTATTGTTTAATTGTTAATGTGTCTAGTTTAGAGATTAGAGAAATTGTTAAAAATTGAAAAAGGGATACAAATATTTTTGGAAACAAATAGGGGTTACCACATCTAACATTATCCTAAAATGAAGGAGTCATTTAGGAAAAAACCTCCAAAAGTACTTTAACATTAACCTGATTCTTCAAACTAAAGCATTTGAAGAGAACAAGGGTGCTCAAAGTGCCTTCTCAACTCCTCATTAGATCAAGTTAGTTTCAAAAAAAATATTATGAGTCTTTAGAGAAACAAAACAAGAATGAGGATTGAATAATAGTGTTTGCTTCCATAATTTGTAAATTTGTGTGGTTAACGATCATGAAAAAAAGAACCTTGTTTAATATAGAATTCTCACACATATCACCATCATAAAAAGGAAACATTGGTAAATTTTAAGAAAAAAAACTATGTAGGGATCGATTGCCTGTTTGTTCACTCTTGCAATCTGCTACTCAATACTACATGACTCTCAGTGGCAGCTGCCCCGCAGAAGAAGCAATGATTCTCTATTGAATATTCGTATTTGATCCATAGATATCAGACAGCAAATTCGAGAGATGCGAGTTCTTTTATAAGTTTGCTTTGTACAGTGTTTGCACTTCAGTGAACATGGCTTGAAGTCTACTGTTGATATCTCTGATTTATTAGTCATTCCCAGCAATTTTTTCAGATATTATGAGTCTTTCATTCTCGAAATTCAATCTCAGTTGCGTTTCTCTTTGTTTGCATTGCTCCTCTCTGTCTAAGCATTTCTTCCTCCAATAATCGACTTCATTTGTCATTTCGTTGTTCGCTCTATTCAGATTATTCAGCTCACTCTTCACTCTCACGATTTCCAACTACACCGGCTCGTTAATTCTGATAACTTCCCTGACAACGACGGGCTTTTCAACTACAACAGGCTTGTCAATTACAATAGGTCTTTCGATGATTTTTTCGACGATTTCCACACGCTTTTCTTTCTTTTAGCACTCAATCTACGCTTCCAACTCGAAGATCTAAGCAATAAATACACAAAAGAGCAAAAAATAAGGTGTCCTTTCAACCATTTAAAACCCATCAATCTTACTTATTTATCTCGTTTAGCAATTTTCCTTTAAAATTTTGAAATCGGTATGATTTTCGTCTCCAAGACCTTCGAATCTGCTTTGATTTCTAAATTCTGCAATCTCGTTTTATCTTTGACTCTGCTCAGCTATGCAATATGCGCTTATTTCTCTGAAATCTACGCTTGAATCTACAAAACAGCTTCGAACAATGCAGTGTATCGTTTATTGTTGATTTCATTTTTCCTTTCAATTTCTTAGACTAATCTATCCCTATCATCACGTAGTTTTGCAGCATCGAACTCTAGTTTCGTAGTTTCCTTCTTGGTTTCGGCTAAGCTATCTATTAGCTTCTAATTTCCTATCGTCTCCACTCGGGTATTCTCTTACAACGTTTTCAGCTCATTTTCCTTCTATCTGACTTAGAGTTTCATCCCATTTAAACTTCCTTCAGTTTACGCAAGATCTCCAAGTTATATTTCAATATCATACTACACCTGCATTGCTTTTGTTTCAAGTTTCCTGACTTCATTAATTTTTTCATCTTTAACAACAGCTAACTCTGCTTATTTTAGGCCAAATTATTCCTTTGCTATTCTTGCTCGTTCGATTTATTCCTTCAGTCTTGCATTCTTCGTTGTCATGTCTGTTTTCAATTTATCGGTCTGTTTTGTTATCAATTCCCTCTCTTTCTTGTAGCGGAACAGTTTCTCCTCTTATTCTCTAGTGACTTTATCCATTTCTTTTTGTCTCACTCGTTCTTGCATCTCAAATAATTTTATATTCATGTCATTTGCTTTTTTAATATAGTTCTCAGCACTGTCAGGAACATTAGCAGATTTCGCTTGCTTTAAAGCAGCATTCGTAGGAAGTGGCGCATCATCAGCAGCACCTTTCTTATTCTTCCCTGATTTTGATGGTTACTTCCCCTTCTTGCCATCTCCTTTATCTGCAGCAACATTAGCACCACTCCCAGCAGAATTTGCTACTTTTTTCTCTCCTTGAGTATCCCCACCAGCAGAATTCCTAATCCCTCCATCAATTCGATCAATTTCTTCTAATTCTTTCATCAACACAGCTTGTTTCTTCTTCATGATTGCAATTTGCTCTTTCAATTTCACTTACATCAAATCACTGTTATCTGCCATATCATGTCTTTTCTCTTCCATCTTTACAACCTGCAATCCTCCTTAGTTGGAAGTTTAATTGTTCATCTTGTCCAGTTATTTAGTTCTGTTAGTAATGCGAAATCTGCGTAAAAAAATGATCTTTTTGTGGTTTTAAATTCCAACAAACAAACGAAAGAAAGAATAAAAATTTATGATTTTGAACTGAGTTTTGAAGATTTTCAATCAGTTGTCCCCACACACATAAAGAAGCATTCAAATATATTAAAACCATCAGAGAATATTTATTAATTCAAGATTTTGTTTTGCTTTATTTATTTTCATTTAATTATTATTGTTTCATGCACACACATACTTCGAAGTTTTCTCTTCAAAAAATACTGGTTTTTTTTAATATTTTACCTCTCAAAAAAAAAATACGGGAACATGACAGCTAGCTAATTCAGTTATATTTCTAAGCTGTAAAACTAATATTTTTACTTATAAATTATCCAGCAATTTCTCTTAGCATGTTTTCTATTTCCCTTTCCTCTCTCTCATTAATCAAGAAATGGCGAATATTTCGCATTTTTCTTTTAGAAATTCGACGATTTCAACTGCTAATTGAGCTATTACTCCTATGGAATTGGAGACATCGTTTTCGTTGCAAACTGTTATGACCCTTCCTAGCTCGTGAAGTTATCCTGCTGTAAATCAAGCATCTTCGATTTATTAGTACTGATGGAAGATCTCGACGGTATTGATTCATTAATCGAGTTACTGTTTCTGCTTTTCGACTGCTATGAATCTCCCTATTAGATGGAAAACTACGGTGGATGTATCTTAGAAGGTGATATCGATACCAATCCAGAAGATGGTTGATATGATTGCTAATTTAACGATGATGTCTAAGAAGATCCCACTGCTTTATTACTTTAGAATTACTCTTTTGATGCAGTTTGTAGGTCTGTCGTGTCGATATGTGAATCTAGTATTTTCAATCGCATCACTGTTACTGGAGGTGCTGCTGTTCCTTATGATGCCTATTTAATTGTTTTAGAATGACCTTTCTCTTCCTACTTACTTATCATTTTCTAATTATCTTTTTGATTCGTGGATTGTATAGCCTCCATGATTTATTTAAGGTTTGCTTTCGTGTTACTGCTTGAACTGCTTCGTTCCTGTAGACCATCAGAAAGTTAAGTGTCTTTATTAATCGTTCCTTTAGTGATAATATTTTCAGTTCGATTGCTGCTATTGTTTAGATGCTTATTGTAATCTTCGTATTCAGTATGTTCTATCAGTCTCTACGCGTAAAATTCATTGCTATTATTGGTAGTTTTCATGTTGATATCAGCTTTTATTGGTAAATACAATTCATCGTTGATTTTTTTCTGATTCAGAAGGAAATGCTTTATGTTAGGGTTAGGGTTCGGATTAGACGAGGAAGTAGCAGATTACTATTATGATCCAAGCTTATCTTAGACCTCTCTCAATCGAGCCATAAGCTGCTGCACAATCAAAATCGCTTCAGATTTGCTGTGTTAAGATTTCAAGGAATTATTCTCTACTTTTCTGTTATTTTTCCCTGTCGAATCAATACTTTATAGAATATCTTTGATTATTTATGGTTGCTATGATGACTGCACTGCCGTCGCTGATCCTTTCAGTAGAATATCCTTGATCTTTGAATCAATCTAGCTGTGATATGTTTCGACTGTAGATTATATTACTTTCTCGTTTTTCTCAAGATCCATAAGATTCACCATTTAATTGACGGCTTCAGTCTATCCAACTTGCAAAAACGATATTACTTCACAGAGTCTTTAGTTTATCTCAGGGGATGTGCTCGTTGATGAGGTAGTATTATTATTGCGTGATCCATGCTAAAGTTATTACCTCTATTATTGCCATTATTCCTTGGAGCTACTAGTAGTATTATTCTTATGGTTTTGCATCTGCATCTACGAAGAATGACCCACATCAAAGGACTATTATTGTTATTAACTTGAGTCCTATTCTCGTTGCTGCTATTGTTGTTGTTGTTTTTCGATTTCTTCTGATAAACTACTGAAATGACTAAATATTAGATTAAAACTCTCATCGATAACCTACACAAATTCCTATTGTTTTCCTTCGGCGGCTAGCTCCGTCAATTCTTCAAACGATATCCTAGGGATCGCTAATGTCTCTTGATCTTCTGGTTCTAATTCACACACAATAACAAAAACAGTTTACATACCTTATATTTCAAGCTATCTACAATATCAACATACCCTTCCCCTCTTTCCTCTTATTCTTCATTTACCTTTCCCCTTTCTACTTTTCCTTTTGACATATTTTCCATACTATTTCTGCAAAGCTCCTAGAATCTATCTTGCAAATACCATTCTCTCATTTCCCGTCTCAACTTTAATCTTCTGCAGTGTCCCTTCAGCTTTAGCTAGCTTAGTTTTAGCCTATTTCAACTTTGCCTTTAACTAATCCACTTCATCCTGCAAATCCGGCCCTAATGTCGTGAACACATTCGATGTATTCTACGCTGGCAGATATTGAATATCCTTGCATCGAGACGCAAACAGCAAAGTAGAATAACTCTCGAAACTGTTATCCTCCGAAGGCTCAATCGTTCCTAGAATCGCTATCTTCGCACTACTATTCAAGCTATTCTACAGTATCCTAGTCAGTTTGGAATCCCTGTAAGGAATGAATTGCTTCGATGTGCTGCCAAGAGACGATATGACATTGCTGAGAACACTTAAACTACTGTTGATTTTTTTCGCTTCTTCCATGCGAATCCCCGTGGAATTAGACTTCTTGATACGTTCTGATCCAGCCAAATCCACGAATGCTATCGTCGACAGTATGAATTCATTCGCTGTGACTTTTTATTAGAGATATATATTCAAAATCGTATGCGATCTGCTCGACAACGAATTCATGTCCTGCGATCCGAGCATGCGGTAATTCAGCCCAGCTTCGATGAGCTTCACTGATTACTCCAAACTATTCACAGGTACAGTAATAAGATTCTGAACGTACACCTCATTTGTCTCTGTGTCTTCTCTGATTTGCAGTTTCTGCCCATTCGGATTCAATAAATCAAAAATCTCTTCAATGTAGATCTACATGAAACTTATGCTGATTTCCCATTAGGGAGACTCAGTTTGATACGAATCTTCCTATGCTTTGCTATCATTATTCGCATCATCTTCATCATCACTTTCTCGTTGCTTTTTCTCATGTTTACTAATTAGATTTTCAAATAAATACTTCAAGGACTACTACACCATACCAAGTTCTTCTTCTAAATTGTTCTAATGCAATCCCATCGTGTGTGTCTTTCCAGTGCCTGTCTAGCCATACACGATAAATGAAGCGTTGTGTCCAGATATAGCATGCTGTAGAATCGGATAGCATACATTGTTAAACAGTGTTTCTTAGGAGTCTGATGGTTTGAAGATCTTAGCGAATTTGAACTCATGCACGATATCATTGCTTTAAATAAGCAGCGTGGAGGAGTCAACAACACGTACTGCACTTGGAATTTCACTGTTGAAAGCAGGACGAATACGGATCATGACTTAGATAGGATTATTACCATCATAGTCATCTTCATGCGATTGCTAGCCATATTTTTATTAGTATTGATGGTGTGACTGCTATGTGTCCTTGGTTCTTTTGTTGTTCTTGAGAGCAGAAGCACTTTTACTTCCACTAATTGAACGATCAGGTTTTGTGTACTGGCTGTTCGAGCTATCAGCGAGTGGTGTTGCAGGATCAATGATGGTATTGTTGTTGAAAGTTGAATAATCTTAATCGTTATTGTTGTATCCTTGGAAAGGTTTATTCGAATTCTATTTGTTGTTGTTGTTGTGATTCCATTCTTGTTCTTCTTCATCTTCTTCTTTGTCATCGGTGTATTAGGAAAAGACGAGTTGTTTATTCACAGCGAATCTCCCACTCATGTTGTTGCTGTCTTGGTGATGTACTGCAGTGAAGGTATATTCAAATTTTCTATATCTTTCAAAGCGAAAAAAATAATCAATTTCTTCCTAGTTATTTATCTTTTTTTGTTTATCTTAGCTTTTTGAAAAAATCTAATCGAATTTTGGCAGTTTGAGTGATTGAACTGAAACAACAAGAATATAATATGAAAATCAATTTGAATATTTCAATTTAATAACCTTTTTAAAAACAAATATTCTATCTATCAGCCACTTATAATTATCTTTAATTCTGCCTTGAAATGAGTAGAAAAGGTTGCTAGCAGCTTTTTAAAACTGCTCGAGAGGTTTGTGTGAATATATTTTGTTTCATTAATTTTCATTAATTTTATCAAGAGTCCAGACTTTTCTGGTAAATAAGAAATTAATTTGATTGATTGAAGTGCAAAAAAACTCTTTACGTTGTTTGTTTAATTGCATATTTTTCACAATAAAGAAACTTAAAACAAAAGAGAAATTCACGATCTTTTACTGACTTTATCTATTTATCACATTCCCATATGCAGAAACCTTCCGCGCTTGGCAGCTCTAAGTAGCTTCAAACTGTCAAAGAACAAAACTCGCCGATTCCTAACTCAGAATCTCTAATTGGATTCCGATAATCATAGTTTGTTAGTGTTGTCTCCGTAGACAAACCATAAAGGAAAGCATCACCACCGCTATTTAAGTACAAAGCTAAGTATGTTGCAAAGCATTTCGATCCTTTCAAAGAATTAGAATAGCAGAGAGAACAAGAAGCTGTAGCTGCAGGACAAATGAATGAATTTCAATTAGATGTCGAACAAGAAGATCCAGAATAGCAAGTAAACAAATAAGAAAATATTATTATCAAAGTCAATAACTTTCTTCCTTCAGTTTTGTAGACAAAAGAAAGGATTATCTCTTAATAATTTGATTGTTTCAATTTAAACACAAAAGACGAAGAAAATGGAATCCTCCATGAACGACTCTCATAAATTCAAGAAACTTGAAAATACATTGAGAGACAGCGAATAACTCAACGAATTTTAACTCCAGACTGAGAATAATTATCCCTCCAAGGTTTCCCTTCCAAACGATTCAAAAACAACCATTGATAAATATCAGTAATAGTAGTAGAAATAGCAGAAATCGCGTCCAGCAACTGCAGCTGCAACAATTACAAGTAAATAATTCATTCCAAAAGATGAAAACGGTCAACCGATTTAGAATATCTTTGAGACTGTTAAAGTCTACGAAACATACTAGAAAGCGCATATTGGCCCATAATACGATGCAGATGGCAATATCAAGCAATACACTTTGGTTGGGAAGCCAGAATGGTATGCTAAATAATCTAAACAATCATTTTATTAGCTGCCACAAGATACCGAAGAAACCTCTATTTAACAGAAGAAAATCAAAAACCAATAACTCAAAGACTTAGGGTCACTCCAAGCCATCCCTAGGTTGCTGTCAGCTAACTAGATTGGCTTATCTAGATCGCATGTGAGTCTTGGGAATAAAGTTAAAGCAAAAGATGAGAACTTTCTCATTCAAGAAATTCAAATCTAAGAAGTCAAATAATGCATCTAATCTGTTTAAGATCGTATCGAAAGGAATAACCTTCAAGTTCAAAAGATCAACAGTTAATAGCTGAACCATCTCGGTGAAGGTGATCGTCTTTAAATGACGAAAGAATCAAGAGTTCTCGAGAAGTTTTAGAAAAAAGAACAGAAAATATTATCAGACATTAAAAAACATTGCAAGAAAATCAATAAGAATTATTAGGATTCTTGCTTGTTGCGAGATGGTGCTGCGAGAACAAAAGCTGAAGCAAGGGAAATGCTAGAGCTAGTTGCACCGAATGTGTAGACGCATGGCAGTGAGTACTTTTGGGCGTACGGGTTACGAAAAACAAATGACGATCGAGATGAGTTAGTTGAGACAGTCTTGAATAAAGACAAAAAGCACAAGTAATTACGCGAAATCGGTGAAAAGCGTCTAAACGAATGGGATTCATTGAAGCCAGTGCATGTGTTAGAGTAGATTAGAAAGCCAATATCATCGCTGACACGAACAGCATTGCAAAATGAACTTCCATTTAACAGTTTTAATTCCAAAGAAGTATTACGCTAGCGTATCCATGAGAATTAGCATTATTTCGATTAATTAGCGATTTTAGACAATCCATCGATAGAAACACTTGAAATCATTGGGAGGAATGTGTTAAATTCTGAAACTAAAGCACTTATGACTGCACCGAATAACACAAGGTTTGTGCTTAAAATACCTAATACTGCTGCTGCGTAGAATAGAAATAATATCCAAGAAGGTAACAAAGAGCAGTAGCAGCAATAATAACAAAATCAAGATCACGCGAAACAAACAACTAATATTCATAATATTAATGCTCCACATCGAAATTTACATGATGCGAAGAAGATTGGAATTGCTCTCCCATCAAGTAGAGGAATTACAAATAGGATGCGATCAGCGTAGAGATTAGATCCAGTGGAACCTGCGTTGGTGTAGTTTATCGGGTAGTAGTAGCCATAATAACCAGGGAAGATGTAATCAGATTAGCAGCTAGAAGGAACTGAAGAGATGATTGAAGAAAAGTATGTTATCAAGGAGCTGTACAGGGCTGGAGCGTATAACCCGTAATTGCTTAGGTTGCAGTACTGAAGGGTGCACATTTTATGTGTGCATGTGCAGTATTTATTGCTTTTTTGTTTTTGATGCGTTTTGAATTATTAATATGTTCTATTACGGAGATTCTTTGAATTACACATAGCCCAAACACACAAAGCATAACACAAAAATCATCGAATTTTCATTGAAATATCAATCTTTATCCTTTGAATAACAACACAATTCTTCATGCATTTTCAACATTTGTTTCAGGTCTATCTTTTTCTTCCTGTGATTCTGTCTTTGCAACTTCATTCTATGTTGCAGCAGATTTATTTTCATCTTCTGAAATATCTTGGGATTTATTCTCAGCAGCTTGTTTATCAGTTTCTGAAGCTTTCTATTCTTCTAACACCTTGATTCTTCCATCTCTCAATGCTATTTATCCTAAGAACATCTTCTCACTTTCATTCCGGTAACTTTAGAGAATAAAAACAATCGCAATCAAGACTCAAATTCTTCATAAAAGGATAATACTCTTTATTGACTTATTGTTTCATCGGAAACACCAATCGAAAAGAACATTCAAAACCTTCTCTTTCTCTTTTTTATATTCCCCATTCTTAAAAATCAATCTTACCCTTCGAAATTTTTGGTTAATGAGATCAGTTTCTCTTGCTATGTGCAGATCATCTCTCTCATTAAATTGGTCTCTTCTGTTGAGACAGCACCTTCAGCTTGTTATTCTAGCACAGCAATCAATTCATCTTTATCTTCTAGCACACTCTTCAACTCAGTGATTTCCTAGTCTTTGATATCTTTCATAGCACTGTCCCTCTCCTTGGTTTTCTCCAGGCTAACAAATAGTCCAAACCCCACAGAGATTATTTTGGTTCATATCAAACGATTATTGGCTTACATCTCGGCTGAGAACTTCTTGAAGATAGTCTTCTGTTCTTCCATAATCTTGCGGTTTTTCTAGATATCTTAGGAGAGATCATCGATGAGGAAGTCTTTCACGGCAAGTTCTTTTTTTAGTTTCTTGATCGTCTCCGCTTCAGTCTCAGGGAGTTGTTGTTCTTTATTCTCTTCTTTCTTGTCCTTTTCACTGCAAAATGTTATCAAAATTAGTAAAATTTTATCTGAAAAATGAAACTTATTATTTTTTCATAAAATTCCATATTTTTCCTCTTCCTCCACTTCAGACACCCATCATTCATTTATTCATCCATTCATCCTAACCATACTCTTGATAATCAGAGAGAAACTTAGTGATTGTGATTGTCTTCATTTTGATTTCCATTCGTAACTTTTAGACTTCTTCTTCTTTCTCCAGAAGCAATTTCTGAGTCTCCAATTAAATCCTAAACAAATCGCGCACAAAACAAATTAACAAAAGGACATTCAATTTCATGATCACGATTAGGCTTTATCAAACATACTCTTGTAGTTCCTTTTTGAGGGTGAGCATGAGATATTCCTTTTCAAGATTAGCTTTCTCCAGCTACTATTCTAGCATCTCGACTTGTCGCATCTAGACTTCCTCCATCGATTCAGTTTCTTAACGGTATCTTTCGAATAACAAAACAAAGAAACACTTGTACATACCTCCAACCCCTCAAAACCCTTAAGTGCCCCAAGAAAAAATATAATTCATTTACTGCTCGAATAGTTCCGTCATTTCCTTGAGTTCTTTCTGGCTATCTATGAATTCAAGTTGAAGCTTCGAATACTCTTCCAAACTAATTGACTAATCATTATGTTTGTCCGCATTATCACAGCTATCTTTCTCAGTAGCTGTTGTTGCTCCTTCTGTGATTACTTTTACTTCTTCGCTCATTTCTTTTCTTCGCTTTGTTTAAATATTCGGTGATTATTGTTTTCTTTTCTTTTTCAAAAATGTTTCTGATAATAATATTGTTTCTTCTCAATTTACATATATTTCTCTCTCTCTCCCTCTCTTCTTCTTTATTATCTTTAAATATTTATCTTATCTTCTTATCTCCCATTTGATTCTTTTAAATCTCTCCCTCAAAAAGATAAATAAAATGCAAAATCTCCCTTAAATAATAACTCTTCATTCAACTAAGTATTTCTTATTTTCCAATGATTCTTCATTTGTTTCCCTAGCTCTCCTATCATACACCTAAATACATCTAAAACAATTCATAGAGTAGTCCCGATAATAAATAATAGTTACAGTATCAACAGCAACTCCATTATTATTACTAGCAATCCTAATCATAATTACAACTACAGTAGGATTTAATCACCCATCAACATATAAATTCTGAATTTAACTGTGGATGAGCATATTGTTAATAATCTATTATCAATAAGAAAAAGTCATATTATTAGCTGGTAGAGCACAGCACCAGAGTTGTAGAGCTAATAATAAAGAAAAAGAACTTTTTCTGATATCAAATCATTCAATAAAAACAATCCCATCAGGAAAATGTGAAGAAGAAGATAATGGTTCAAATGATGGATTCTTGCCATTTGAGATGTTAGTTAGCCATGTTTAAATAACAGAAAAATATCAATAAATACATATTCAATCAATCAACTCTAAGTACTTTAATTTGTTGAAAAATTGACTGAACAAATGTCCTGTTCGTTTATTTTTGAAGTTGTTGCTAAGGCACAGTTCTAAACTTGAAAGACTGATCAAGTTGGAGAGGGGATAAAAAAGAGAATAGGCTCCAATGTCGCAGATTTTATTGTGTCTTAAATCTAAATAGAGCGTTGAGAGGTTGAGGAGATTATCTATGGGGTATAACAAAGATTATGCTCCTATTCCTCCAATTTAGTTGTTATCTAGATGTAGGGTTAGGCTTGAGAGATAAAGGAGATTCCGAAAAGGAGATAACAGAGATTGCGCTCCTAGGTCTCCAATTTAGTTGTTATCTAGATGTAGGGTTAGGCTTGAGAGATTAAGGAGATTCGCTAAGGGAGATAATAGAAATTACGCTCCTATCTCTCCAATTTGGTTTCTATTAAGATTTAGGGTTAGGCTTGAGAGATCAAGGAAATTACATATGGGACATAACAAAGATTATGCTCCTATTCCTCCAATTTAGTTGTTAATCAGATGTAGGGTTAGGTTTGAAAGATTAAGGAGATTCTCTAAAGGAGATAACAGAAATTACGCTCCTATGTCTCCAATTGAGTTGTTATCTAGTTTTAGGGTTAGGCTTGAGAGATTAAGGAGATTCCCTAAGGGAGATAACAGAGATTATGCTCCTATGTGTTCAATTTAGTTGTTAAATAGTTTTAGGGTTAGGCTTGAGAGATTAAGGAGATTTGCTAAGGGAGATAATAGAGATTACGCTCCTTTGTCTCCAATTCGGTTGCTATTAAGATTTAGGGCTAGGTTTGAGAGATTAAGGAGATTCGCTAAGGGAGATAACAGAGATTATGCTCCTATTTCTCTAATTTCGTTGTTATCTAGATGTAGGGTTAGGCTTGATAGATTATGGAGATTCGAAAAAGGAGATAACAGAGATTACGCTCCTATGTTTCCAATTTAGTTGTTATCTAAATGTAGTGTTAAGCTTGAGATATTAAGGAGATTCGCTAAGGGAGATAACAGAGATTAAGCTCCTATATATCCTATTTAGTTGTTATATAGATTTAGGGCTAGGTTTGAGAGATTAAGGAGATTCACTAATGGAGATAACAGAGATTAAGCTCCTATTTCTCTAATTTAGTTGTACTTTAGATTTAGGGCTAGGTTTGAGAGATTAAGGAGATTCTCTAAAGGAGACAACAGAGATTATGCTCCTATGTGTTTAATTTAGTTGTTTAATAGATTTAAGGTTAGGCTTGTGAGATTAAGGAGATTCGCTAAGGAAGATAACAGAGATTACGCTCCTATGTCTCCAATTTCGTTGTTATCTAGATGTAGGGTTAGGCTTTATAGATTATGGATATTCTTTAGCAGAGATATCAGAAATTACGCTCCTATGTTTCCAATTTAGTTGCTATCTAGATGTAGGGTTAGGCTTGTGAGATTAAGGAGATTCGCTAAGGGAGATAACAGAGATTACGCTCCTATGTCTCCAATTTCGTTGTTATCTAGATGTAGGGTTAGGCTTTATAGATTATGGAGATTCGTTAGCAGAGATAACAGAAATTTTGCTCCTATTTCTCTAATTTAGTTGTTAATCAGATTTAGGGTTAGGTTTGAGAGATTAAGGAGATTCGCTAAGGGAGATAACAGAGATTACGCTCCTATGTCTCCAATTCGGTTGCTATCTAGATGTAAGGTTAGGCTTGTGAGATTAAGGAGATTTGCTAAGGGAGATAACAGAGATTACGCTCCTATGTCTCCAATTCGGTTGCTATCTAGATGTAAGGTTAGGCTTGTGAGATTAAGGAGATTCGCTAAGGGAGATAACAGAGATTGCGTTTCTATGTCTCCAATTTAGTTGTAATTTAGATTCAAGGATAGGTTTGAAAGATTAAGGAGATTCCTTAAGGGAGATAACAGAGATTATGCTCCTATGTGTTCAATTTAGCCGTTAAATAGATTTAGGGTTAGGCTTGAGAGATTAAGGAGATTCTCTAAGGGAGATAACAAAGATTACGCTCCTATGTCTCCAATTTAGTTGTTATCTAGATTTAGGGTTAAGCTTGAGAGATTATGGAGATTCACTAAGGGAGATAACAGAGATTACGCTCCTATTTCTCTAATTTAGTTGTTAATCAGATTTAGGGTTAGGCTTGAGAGATTAAGGAGATTCACTAAAGGAGATAACAGAAATTATGCTCCTAGGTCTCCAATTCGGTTGCTATCTAGATGCAGGGTTAGGTTTGAGAGATTTAGGAGATTCGCTAATGGAGATAACAAAGATTACGCTCCTATGTGTCCAATTTAGTTGTAATTTAGATTCAAGGCTAGGCTTGAGAAATTAAGAAGATTCGCTAAGGGAGATAACAGAAATGACGCTCCTATTTCTTCAATTTAGTTGTTATCTAGATCTAGGGTTAGGCTTGAGAGATTAAGGAGATTTGCTAAGGGAGATAACAGAGATTACGCTCCTATGTCTTCAATTAAATTTTCTTAGAAGTTTAGTGATATACTTGATAAATTGACTAGCCTAGCTAAGGGAGACAGGAGAGATTTAGCTCCAAAAGATAAAATTGAACTTCTGAAAATATTAAGCGAAATCCTTGACAGATTGAGGAGATTACTGATTAAATTTAAGAGAGATTTTGTCTCAGTTTCCCCAATTCTTAATTTATTGAGATTGAGACAAACACTGTAAAGACTAGCAAATCTCATGGGGGCTTATTTAAAATCATTTAATTCCTTGCGATCCTCGATTGTTAATATCATTTGCTATTGAAGACTATTCTCATCTAAATCCTTAGAATTTCCCTTGTTTTCCTTCTAAGATGCAGTGAACTTTTCAGTCAAATTCCTAAGAGATTTTCTTTATTGTGGCTACAACATAAGGAGCTGTTTAGCAATTCTTTTAAAACCTACTTTTGTGCTAATCTAATGGATCATATCCAACCAGATCTCAGTAGATCCTAGAGGAGCCGACAGTAACTTTCGAGCAAGTTGTTCCTCTGAACAGACAAGCTAGTTATCAAGGAGAAAGATGCATACGCCGACTGAGAAACTATCAGTCAAGTATGTAGAAAGATCTGGATTCTCCCATCTCTCTGGTGCAAAATACAAGGGAAATTCTCTTTTATGCTTCTTCAAAATACAATTCACAGGTGATATATATTCCCCTTTAAATAGTTGATTTTCTAAAGTTGACAATTCTTCGAAGTTATCCTGTAATTGAACTGCATGACTGAAGTTACCTAACTTAACAACTGCTTATCCTGATCCATTTTCTGTGATTAGAAAACTGTCTAGCTTGATGTTTCTGTGGAGTATTCGATTCTCATGAAGAAATCTAACAGAATCAATGATTTAAAGGGTTATAAGATTCTTTTATTCATCTGAGTATTCTCCATACATTCTCTGCAATTCCAGGTGATGGATAAGTGAATAATCACATCTCTCCAGTTCATAGACTACAAACTCATTGCCGCTAGTATCTTTGAAGAACTTGCATCCGAAGAAGTTTACAATGTAAGGAGCATAACAGATCTTCCTAATACCTATTTCTCTGATGATTTCTGCTTTGTTGGTACATAGTGAGAGTTTGAGAACAGATTTCCTTTTTTCCACAAGGTTTTCTACTCCTAAGACGACTCCACCAACTCCAACTCCTACGACATCATATACTTCACTAAACTCTTTCCACTCCAGCATGATGCTCAAAGCGTTCTTGAGTAAATCCACAGTTAGCTAGGTTTTCATTTATCCCTTGGTATTAAACAAACTGGCTATGTTATGGAGTTTGTGTTGCCTACACATTTATTATACAAGAAAATCAAGTTTTATCCTTTAAGGAGGAATTGGCAGACGGAGATAGGTTACATGGCTCTTCAAAACGACTGAAAATAAGGGAAAATTCAAAACCCCTGTTTGTTTTTTAAGAAGCAACAGAAGCATTGAGCGAGCGCTCTAGCTATTTTCCCTTGACTTACCCAATAAAGAGCATGCTATCTTGTAAAGTAAAGTACTCTGATTGAGCTGGTGGGTTTCAAACATGGTTGTTAAGCTAGGTTAAGCAAGCTCAATATTAGAGATTTTCGAGTAATCAAAATTAGTGCCAATATTATCCAACTGAAGGATGACTTTCCCCAAGGAAACAAGATCCTATTCAAGGTAGTTTCTTTAGATCTCACCCATAGGAGGCATTTGGTTCTGGGTTTCATTTCCGAATACCGAATTCTCTAGGTTTTTGGGGTTAACAGGAGAGGTAAACCGAAGATTGCAGAGTTTCAAGAGAACCGGATATTCTAAGCTCAATGAGACTAAGAAGTGTTGTGTTGTGATATTTCCATGAGCTATGTGCTTTTGATGCAGCAGGTTCACAGAATCAAGCATTTGAATCGCTAACGACTCCTTAAAAGTTTCAGAAGGAGGTTCTTTATTTTTCTCAGAATAATGCTAAATGGTATCATGTAAGCTTTCTTAACACATTTCCATTTCCTACACAAAATAGATCTTCCTAGTAGTATTTTAATCCTCAATCATTTCCTATTCAGCACTTTCATCCATTTCTGTGAGGAAGAATTAATTCTAAATGGTCATAAAGTAATCGCTTGAAGGAAGATATTTCCTTATGGCATACTCCCTCTCCATTGATTAAATCTAGCAACCTGTTTGATCAGTGCATTCAAGTACTTTCAAAGCCACCTCTGCAATCCCATTCTTTTAAGCTTAGAGCACTAGCGCGAAAGGCCCGTTTGTTTTGTAGCTGAAGTCAGAATATTCTGTCTACTAGGTTGCCATCAAGGCTAGAAACTTCTCAATGGACTGAAGGCTAAAGCTGCAGTTTTTGGTTTGGCTTACAATTTTATCACAGGGCGCACTCATTTTCAGAAATATTTGTTGGCTTGTTTGTCAGATTATTATCTATGATTTGTTTTGTTTGAAGGAAAATTAAATAATGTTGGGGTGTGATTTTATAATTATTCAAATTTCCACTAAAGAATCAACCAAAGATTGTTGTCAGAAATTAAGAGAATCAGATTTCTTATTTGCTTCGTTAATAATCCTCTCTATCCCCCTCCCAACAGCTAAATCAAGTATCATTTATTATTAAAAGAAATTATATGAAAAAACAAAAAAATCTAATTTAAATTGTTGTAACATGTTGGAGGATGTCAATTTTTATTCGATCTTTTATTGAATTCTACTTTCTAGATTATTCTGCTACAAGTGTGGGAGTTAAGGCATTATCGTATTCCATGTTACTTTTGGACTTTTGACAAATGGAGGTGTTGATAGAATTGATTATTGTTTTTATCTGTTTATGAACTTAAAGTGAAAAAGGCTGACTTAATTTGTGTTTTACCATCTCTCAATTGGCCAACTAAAGCTAATCTTCTCTTGTACTTTAATTGTTTTGCTACTAGATAAATCCTTATTTGATTTGATTGTGCTGCATTCTCATTACAGATTTTCATGTAGCTTTTCTCACACTGCAACCATAAGTTTCAAAAAGATCTCCATCCACCATGTAGTGGAGGAATTGGTTCAGGGAGGAAATTGCCTCCTTATGACTAAGGAGAAGGATCAATTAAATCAAGAGGGGAGCTAACATCAAGGTGCTAAATGCCATTAAAAAAAAATGTTGCTATTTGTATGTCCCCTCCCCCCCCCCCCTCCAAAATATATTAAGTGTGCAGAGAATAACTCCTGAATATGTGTGTAGTATTTTTCCTAAGGAAATATTTATAGAAACAAAAATATCTTTAAGAATGGCCTTGGTAAAATATAAGAAATTAAACCTAAGCATTAATGCTTTGCTTTGTTTAATTCAATATGTAATCATCCGGGTGATTTGGACTTCGATTGTTATTTGAACTCTCATTGAATTCAATACTTTCTTCATTTTTTGACTTTTCGATTTCCGTAAATAATTTTTATTCTACTGTAAAAGCAACCCTTCCAAAACAAAAACCTTCGCTTTGAGCTCTTCTGATTCCCTTTTTGACCTAATTAGCTCTTCAAAATGATAATAATTTATTATTTTCTTCTTCATACATACACAAATACACAAAATCACAATTTAGGGACAAACATGCTCTTGAGATTATCATTCACAGCGTTTATTTGCTTGTTTGTTTGATAGTAATCCTTCGGAAGAATATCCAACAGCGAAAGGAAACACTTGATAGGTAATTCAAGCTCAGTAGCTCTCTTAAGATGTACAGTATGCCCCGTACGATCGAAAATGAAAGCAAAATTCTCCTAAAGATTATCGAAGTTAAAGTTCTTGATTTATTTCAAGTATTTATTCTCCAACACAGCTTATCTCAGCGTTGGATCTCCTATCGAGAATATCTACCTCATATAAGTGTAGAGATAGATTTCGTAGCTGTAAAGTTAAGTATCAACCAGTGGATCAACTACTCCACATGCGAACATCCTCAGAATCGGCTGCTGATTATGTCCAAGTTCATAGAACTCACTCCAGCCTTTTTTAGCAAATGGTGGTGATAAAAATTTCTTGAACCAAATCATGAGTGTCTCCGGTGTATCACACCAGATTTTGACATTCTCATACACGAAATAATCACCCATAGCGATGAATTTGAATTTCTCGAATAGCCGCTGCCGTGTGTCGAGAACTTCCATCTGCTCAGGGAATTCTCGAAGATGATGCAGATCATCGAGGATATTGAAAATTCTGTACATGTAGAAATGCGCTGGATTCCAGATGATCGTCGGTCCAGCGAGATTTATCGCTGCTTTCACTAGTGAAGGATATTAACTCTCGAATATTCTCCAGATGATATTCCCACCGGAATAACCTAGCGCAACGACTGGCTGCTCTATCCGCAAGTGGTAGACCATTAGCCTTCTGATCATGTTAGCTATTTGTTTTAAATATCCTTTGTATGAGCCTCGATAGGTTTCTTTTTCACCATCGAATCCAGGTACAAAGAAATTCACCCAGCGGCAGAATGTGTGTCCAACTGAGGCTTCTAAAGGCAACCAATCACGCCAACTACCTGGGAATCCATGGATTGCAACGATGATTTGTTTGCTTTCGAAAAGCGCCTCATCTTCGATGTTGTCGGAGTAGAAGCAGTACCAGTTATCACCGAGTTCAGCTTTATGAGTTTTTTTGTATTTATATTTAATGTCTTTGTTGCGCTTGAGCTAGAGAGTGATATTGAAGTTCGCCATGTTTTGTTTGCTGATTTGCTCGATTTTGTCAATCACTGGCGCATCTGAAAAGAAATAAACAAGAAAGATAAGTTAAAAGGGGGAGGTTTTAATATATCCAAATCCATGATTTTTTCAAAGCCTATCTATTACTTTCAACTCTTGAGAACGATGTGTACTTGTAGACTTCTTGATATCGCGGCATATGTCTGTTCTCTTGTTGGTTGTTTGTAAGGGAAAATCAAGAATATCCTCAAAGTAGATATTATGTTTCTGTGTATTTAATAATTTTGATAAAGTTAGTAATTAAGAGATTTCGGTAAGCATAAGAGAGATTCTAAATATTAAAAGGAAGTGGTGTTGCTGTCTGAATCCGCAAGATATCCAACTCTTTCTTTTATAAATGACGCACTCAATGAAAAACGCAATGCATCAATCGATCGGTGATTGCAGATTGAAATTGTATATTTTTTTTATTGAAAATAGCACAAAACAAGAAATTAGCCAGTGTGTTAGTACATTTTGATTAATATTTAATTGATAAAAAGAAGAGACTAAAATTGATATTTTTATTTGTATGTAAGCGCTGTGATTCAAGAACTTGAGAAGATATAAAAATATTATTAAATTTCTCAAAATAATAATTTTAATTTCCTTTTCTGTAAAAAACTTATTCCTCTGTAAAAAATAAACTGGAGTCGATTCGGCTTGCAGTTATTTAATCAATTGGATTTGGATTTTCTATTTGACTGGTATTAATTATATCTTCAGAATACATGCATGCATACATACAACAACATTTTTGTTAATTTCAAAAAAAATAAAAAATAAACCCAATTATTTTCTGTTACATTTGCTTTATCTTCTCTTTGTGCAGTGCATCTCTCTCTCTGTGTGTGATTGAGTTGAGGGCCTTAATACATTTCCATCTCTGAAAATTAGTATTCTGTTTATTTTCTTTCTGTATTATCCAGCTAAATTAATAATAATCGCAAGAACAACTTTTTAATTCTTAACAAATTAAAAACATATCTCTCCTTCTCCTAGGGAAAATATTGTTTTTAACATATTAGTAGTTCTGCTGCTTTAGCTTCTCTCCCTCAGCCATGAACATCAAACTCCTAGAGTTGCAGAAGCAGCAATAATCTTTCTAAGACACTCCTCCGCTGAAATAGCTGTCGATTGTGAATAGTCAAAGTCGATCATATTCTAAGAATAGTCAATCTCCTAGTATATGCACTATCTCATCGTTCAATCTGAAGGTGTCTGAATTATCCTCCCCTCAACCGAAATAACTAAGGATGAACAGATCCTACAGACCTTCGTCATTGTAACTCCCTGCGGAAATTGAGAAATCGAAAAGCAACTCGAATTCAGCGGTAAAGTTTCCATTAATGAACAGCCCATAACAATCTACAGTGGCTTACTTAAGCTCTCCGGTGTCTCAAAGTAGTAGCAGTCTTCACATCCCAATGAAAGAGCCAAGCTCTCCTTCGAGATACTCTTAGACATACTTAGATTTATTTTCGTAGAAAGCTTCATTGATAGATATATCTGTGTCGAAGTAATTCGGGTATTTCGAGCATGGAAACTCTAAAAAAAACGAGTTTGCAACATTTTTCAATACAACTGCTCCTACGAGTGCTACGATAACTCCTTCTATTGGTACTTCCTTGAGACTGTCAAGTGGGAGGCTAGCCGATTCGCTTTAACTCTAGAGTCTCAGTGAGAACTAACCCTAAACGTATATGTTCTCATCACATAATTTTTATTATTTTGGGATATTCATGAGATCGAAGCCATCACCACTTAAGCTGAGTAAGCATGATTAAGATCCGCTGATAATCAGTTAGTTTTACAGGATGGTTTTGGGAACTTTGAAATTTAGAATTACCCAATATCGGATACTTTAAAATATCCTTTGTTTAACCATTTCTGGCGGCTTTCAATGTGCTTTCTACGTAAACAGGTGTGAAGATCAAGTCACCAGGCGAAGGCCTTCAGTACAGGCTCAAAGGGTTTATCTCGCGTACAGCAAACCGCCCAAATACCTTCAATTCTGACTAAGAGTTCGATGTAACTTTTATTCGATCTTTGTAATAGACATTTCCTCATCTTCTTCGAATAGGGACGTTCATTGAAGATGTACGCTGACGGTGGGAAGAAAGCGTTTAATTTTGATAATCTCTTTTTTTCGCTGTATCCTGAAGTCGACATGTCTGTGAAGATAACGATTTCTTTTGGTGAAGACAAGAGTGCTTCTGAAGCGTATTTGCTCTTCAAAAAGTAGAAATAAATCGATGAAACTACAGCGCTAGCCTAGAAGGAAGAGTTGTAGAATAAATTGAGAGCACTCGAGCAGCAGAATCCCAAGCAAATTAAGTTGTTCTTTACACACAAAAACAAGCAAAGAATGAAGAATATTACATTCGCTAATAAGCATCAAATGGAGAATATGTTCGAGAAGTTCGATAGAATGCAATAGAATAAGGTAAAAATAAGAAGGAGAACATGAGTGAGAGAGTAATATTTGGGAAAAGATTGCTTAATGAGCACACAGTAAATTAGCTCTTTTGTTTGTTATCTCAGGAGGAATATGAAGCCAAATAGATGGAAGTCGTAGAGCGAAAGAACTAATTATTCTTAGAGAAATGGAATAGCGTCGAAGAAAAAAACAGAATCAGCACTCTGCGCTCGTAGTATCAAATCGAGAAGCGCAAATTAGTCGAACGGATATCGAAATATCAACTTTGGTAACTTGTTTGGGCTAAATTCATCAAGCAAGTCATCACAATCGATGCTATCCACAGAAAATTCAATTTCATGAAGCAACAAAGGCGAATATATCACAGAGCAAAAGTGAACACATAATTAATATTTGTAATTTCGTTCAAATTGTCTTAATAATTGTCTTGTAGTTCATTGTTATTCGAGCTGTGAGTGACTGGATGAAGACTTTACTTAAGTTTGGTCCATTTCCTGAGAAGAGAGCGTTAACATAGACTTGCATAACAATGAACAAACTTAGTTAGATGTTGGTGCAGAAATGCACTCGGAAAGCAGAAGGAATCATGTGCTCGTATATCCAGCAGGGATCGAAGATATCGGATTTGAAGACTAGAATCATCATGATGATCACGAGAGTTGTCAAGATTTAGAGATAATGGAGGGAAGTCAAGATGAAAAAGAAGAAATTCAAGGAACTTATTGTGCGATAATTCCAGAGCAAGTACAATGAGATACTTCAGGAGTTGAAGAACGAAACAAAAAGATTGAAAGATCCATTCTATCAATACAAGTAGAAAGAGAGAGAGAGTTTGGGTTAAATAGGGGGAATTTCAGATAAGATTTGGTTGATTTGATAAGCATATTTTGGAGTAATAAAATATGTTTTTGGATTATTTTTAGACCTTCCTCACAACCAATTGCTCCAGCTAAAGTCTCTGATTAGTAAACTTTATTTATTTCATTAAACTTCCAATAATATGATCTCCTCTTGAATTATCTTTGTTTCTCTCTCTCTCTCTGCATTAGTATACTCCTTTCTCAATTAATAACAACATTCCTGAAGCAGCATTTGAGAACATATTATTCATAATACGAGATGTTTCGAAAGGCAGTCAGAATTGGGACACTTGGCATGTCAGAAGAAGTAAAAACCATTGTGCAAAACCTATTCCTTTTGAAAATTAACTTATTTGTTGATGCATTGTTTGTTTGATAAAAAAGGCAAAAAAGAATCACAATATTACAGTAGCTCTGTAGAAACCAACGTTCTTTAGACTTCCGAAATAACATGAACTCCGATAGATGGTCAAGGAATATGCAGAGGCGAAACAGTTGCTCAATACGAATTGACCAGGATACAATAAAATTGAAAAAGATGGTTTTTTGAAATGAAAAAATTCGAGGAAGTAGTAATAAATTGCCTGCATAGGACGCTGAATGACTTAAATAATAAAGTAGGTTATCTTGTTCGTTCGTTGAATGCGGAAAGAATTTAATGTATTCTTTATCAACAAAAAAAAACATATTTATTTTAATATCATCTTTGTAAAAATACATTAAACTCCTAGAATTTACTTATTATCTGTCAGCAAATCAGTCATTTTTTATTTAAAACTTTATTTTCATTTCTAAGCTGATGTTGCAGCGAATTAAACCCTCTTTATATTTATTCTGATGCCTGTCTAATTAGCAGTACTAAACTGATGGCTTATTCTACTAGATAAGTGAGAGAAAAAAAGTATGATTTTTGGAAGACAGAAGATAAATAAATATTTTAATAATAAATTAAACAAAGTAGCTTTGAAAAGCAGAACAAAGCGAGGATTTTAAAGATTTGAAGGGGATATGTAAGTAAACCTAAGGATAAAAAAAATATTTTGTCTTGTTAATAGAAATATAGAAATTTTTTAGAAAGAATACTAAACTGCAATCTGGATATTTTATTTCAACAAATAGGGGGCAAGTCAAGTGCATTCTTTTCTTACTGATAATATTCCTAAAAATAATAAGAAGAAAAAGGTATTGCTTTTCAGAAGTTTTAAATAAGTACTCCTTTTGCAAATATCCCTTCTTCGATTGACTTTCGATAGCAACTTTTCTTTGACTTTAGATATTTTTTTTCCCAAGCAGAACTGCACCGAAGGAGCCTCATTCAAGCATGCGTTCTACTTCAACCCGCTTTCTGCCAAATATTTCCGTGATGCTAAGACAGCAGTGGCCTCTAATGTTCGAATATTCTTTCTATTGCAGTGATTTTTTTGTATTTTTATCCATGATAATTGTGCTTTAGTTAAAAAAATGTAAATTATCTCTCTCTTTCTCTCTCTCTCAGCCCATAAAATACGGTATTTCTTCTTCTTCTGCATAATTGTTATTGCTTTTTAGCATGAAAAAGAGATAATTTCTTTCATTGTTACTAAAAACAAACAAACTAAACTTCACATATCTCAGATACAACAAATATTCAATATAAATCTAAGATTCAAATAACAGCAAAAGGACAACATCTTTCAAAAATTAATTCTCAAGACTACTGCTATTACTACTGCTATCCTAGCTGCTATTGTTAGAGTTGATTCTTAGCATAGCTGAAGCATGTCTACAATGAATTAGCATCTTATCCATTGAGGGAAGAAATCAATTTATTGTAGAGTCCCTAATCAATCTAAGATAGCCCAGATAAAACCTTCTCAAGATACAGTAATTCATCTTGTAATTCGAGAGGACTGGTGTAAAGCGGTGCAACCTTACTCTTGAACTCCACATTTTCCTCGAAATCTTCATCTTCTTCGTCATCTTCATCTTCATTGGGTTAATTATTCGGATCAGTGAACTGCATTTATTGTAGTTACTAATGGAACTTCTGCACTTCTTCCTCAGCTAATTCATCTTCATCTACCTTCTCTTTGTCGCCTTATTCTCTCAGTTGCACGATCTCAATGGACAATTTCACAAGATACTACCCTAAACCTTCAAGAGAATCTAGAATTGTCTACGGTAGCTACCCTTGCTACAGTGTGAAAATGGAGGCAATACCAAACATCATTCGTTGCTTGTCAAAATCTGTTTTGAAATACGACAGTAAGTCGAAATATTCTCTGAAGAACGAACCAACATAGTTAAGGGATTCCAGTGTGCTGAGGGTTAAGAACGGATTGTAGAACAGCCCTAACGAGATGACTTCGATGTTTACGACCTTCACTGGCTTGCATTTGGTTTCGGTGATTCTTCGAACAGAATCGATGAGAATATTCAGGAGGATCTAATCAATCGATGGAGCAGTCATATTCTCTACGAACCCTATCAGCAACGAAGTAGCGAGCATCTAGTCGACTTCGTTGAATTCATTGGAGTTAGTGTAAGTGATTTTGACGGTTTCGAGGAGTAATTCGATTAGATTTTATCCGAAGAGATCCTTTTCGAAGAGAATCACATTCGAACCTTTCTGGAAGTAGTTCTTCATCGGGCCAATCATACTATCCAAGGCTTCGATCCATTGTTCTTGTAAAAACAAAAAAGATTAGGAAAGGAATGAAATGATAGTGAAAATCATGATTATCTTTAGTTTACTTCTGGCGTAGTTAGTTGAGTTCGCTAGGATGGTGAAGAGCTATCGATGTTCTGGAGATTGTAGTGAGTTGACGTTCAAGACAGAAGCAGGGAAGCCGATTATCGAATAGCAGATAAAAGGATAGAACACCCATAGATTATTTGAGATTGCCTAAGCGTTAAACAGAAGCATATTCAATAAACCGAACCCCTCTTCGATGTAATGGTAGTCTTTGTCTGTCAGACAGTCAATTATCAGCTTTAATAGGAAATCATTTTCCATTTTCGCATAGATAGCTGGTTCTAACGCGCTCTCCATGATTTACCTAATCGCTTGCAGACATCCCGCAGCAGGGAGTTCTCCATCTTCACAACCTTGATCTTCATCAGTGTCTTTATCTTTATATCTGTAGAATGCAAGTGTTAAATGATTCGCTAGATCATACGCAAATGGCGTGATTTCCACAGTGAAATTCTCTACGATGCATTCAAGAGCACTCACGAGATTCTCATTGTCAATCACAACCATGAGCTTTATGTAGATCGAAAGCATGTCTTGTAAACCAGGACGGACTAGATCTCGCACGCCATCTTAATCGATGTAATATTGTAAAGCAATGGAGGCCTTCACACGGACGACTAAGTCACCACCAATCATGCATTGAGATAAACCCTAAGATGAAAAAAGTAATTAGAAGAACTAATAGGATCCCATGTGTATGTTTACAGTAATAATAGCATTAAGATTATTGGCGTTGAGGAAATTAAGCCCTCCATATCGACCAAGGAGCCAGCATGTGCGTGCTTTGAGTATCCCTACTTCCGATGCTAATTCTCTGGTAACGAAGGACGCCACGATTTCTTCGAGTTTATCGGTGAGATTCTTTTACTCATAAACCTTGCGAACAACAAACGTATCAGCGGTCAGCACAAACATAGAATCAAATGGAATTACAAGTTGTACTTGATCTCTGATAATACCGAGAAGATAGAAGATGCCTTCTTTTTACGCAATGGAGATCGACTGATTCGTTCTGGGGTTGACTCCGTTCGTGAGGCAGTTCACAACTAGCGATAATGCGTACTCTAGATAGGATTCCTTTTGGGGATTCAGTAGCTTGCAGACTTCTTTGATGATCAAGACAGCTGCATTCTTTGATTTTGAAGGTTCACAAAAGATAATTAGGTTTTTCTTCTCGAAAATGGGCAACTTTTTGCATGGATATTTTGTGATATTTTTACCTTATTGACGCTAATAGATGTGTCTTCGTCTTTTCTGATGTAGTCTTAAGGGTCGTTATTGTAGATATTTAAATCATCGGGTGTTGTGCTTAGCATCGGCACACACACGTCTAAGATCAGTTTTTCAAGAATTGAATGAAGTGCATTGAATGTCTCGTCATGTGGAAGTGAGTAGAACACAAAGAGAAGGGAGCTATTTAAGACGATATTGGAGACAAACTGGCCTTTTTGATATTAGTTGAAGAGAACTTCCGCGACAGACTCTACAAAGGACACAGAGTATTTCTGAAGGAATTATTGGTAGACAGCTTGGGAAATCTTATCAGTTGTGTTCTTGAAGCAGTATTTGTTGAGAATCCTTGGAGAGAAAAAACAAAAATAACAGATTTAAAAGTTGGAAAGAGAATATTGTTGTTTTGAGGGGGAGATATGAATATTCTTACTTGATAATGCATTTGAAGGCCCATTTTTTATTTTTCCAGAACGGATGCAGATCAGGTTGATTGAGTGATTGGACTTCTTGTGGGATTTAAAACGAAATTATGAGTTTGAGGATGATCATCCAGCTCTGGAATGTCGATGGTTCAGCGAGAATCAAGGGAAACGCAATGTTGATCGATCTGTAGTAGATCTTCAGCAACGATTTTACCAATGGAGCGACGGATTCAGAATAATTTGCTACCATCTATCCAGCGAGATTCTGCAGTACAACTATGGATTTCGTGAGGATGTGATCGAGGACTGTGCGATTATCGATTTCAAGTTCGTATTTTTGGAAAACTCTTTCAAGAGTTAGCAAACAGCCTTGAATCTCAGCTGCATTCTAAGAAGGTGAAAGTCGAGCAATCACGACATCGAGAAAACTAGGCCAAACGGCAGGGTAATCAGATTAAACGATGAACCCGATGACTTGCTTGTAGAGTTTGACTATTGTGGAGTCATCGAGGATCGATCTAATCAGTGCATCCAACACACTTTCTCGTAGAACTGCTTTTTCGTTCTCTTACAAACCTTAATTCTGCTAGTTAACCACCCAGAAAGTCTCCACTGTGTTTTTGAGATTTGCTACAGCTGACTGGCGGATGTTTTACGAGTATGCTGGGTTTGCTCCTAATCTCATGAGGGAGACACAATAGTTTTGCTGGAGACAATTTGCACTGATGAAATTCTAGCTATCTTTGATGCGAGACATATTCCCGGAGAGCAGGCCTTCAAATACCTGTGCTAATACACTCTCGTCGATCATTCCCTGTTGTTCAGTTGTGTTTCTTCTGTTTGTTTTGTTCTTGCTTTTTGCTTAAATTTTGATTTTTTTTTCAAATTCGGAATGGAATAATTTTTAATTATTTTTTTTCTTCGATATCAAATTTGATCACATAAATGAGCCTTTTTCTCTTCAGATTTTTCTCTCTCTCTTCCTAAAATACTAACTAAATATCCTTCTTCCCCCCACCCAAATCGTGTCTTGTACAGATTTCTAACAGAGCTATTCGTTAAAATTTTTTTAGACTCAAAATAACAAATTTAAAATTGAATTTACCCTCCCACAGACAGAGTTTCTGATTTTTTAAATAAATCCCCGCCCTCCTCAGAAAAGGTCAGGAATCAATGAGTGATTTCTAAGAAATCCTAACATGAATAATCTCTATCTGTTAAAATAATCAATGAGAATTGCTAAAACCTTCATCGTTTAGAAAACTAAGAAACAAAATAATAAAATCAAAATTGTTGTTTGATTTCATTCTCTAGTCGTAACTTCAATATTAAATTACTTATTGATCTTTGATTATTATGTACCTTCTTCTCGTTGTAACAGATAATTTAGATAAATTCATTCATTAATTATCCTTTTTAAAAATTCATTTATTACCCAGGAATAGTCTGCAATTTCTTTCCATTTATTTTTTTATTTTCTCCAATAATAAATAGATAAATGGAAGGATATTGGTAATATCTATGCAAAACTAGTTAAAATCTCATTTAATGAAATTATCAGAGAGGAGAAAATTCTATTGATTTTTTGAAACGATAACGATTCTATTTTGAGCAGGTTGATTGGCTCAGGCAAATAAAATTATAAAAACTAAACGCAGCCCATCTGATAAATAAACCAAAATAACCTAAAACCATGAGCAATTCCTTAATGAATTCAGATATGGAGTTCTACGCGAAGAGGATGCGAACAGAGTTAACTCGTCAGCAAAGTGACAGCGCGTAAATATTTGTGCCTGTAAGTGTCTTTGAGGAGATCATCATCCATCTTAGCCGTCGTCTGGATGGCTTCGAAGAGCGATTATATAGTTTAGAATCTAGCAAAGTGCTGAGTGACGATATGCTGCGCTTAATCAGAGAAGAATATAAATAATTCACTGCGATTCTGAATACTTCCGTAGCTGAAACGAAAACTCAAATCGAGATAACTGCAAGACAAATTAAACAACTCGAGAAAGCCACCAACAGCAACACAAATTACTTGAATGAGATATCAAACTCAATCGTATCTAGAGAGGAGTTCGATAGAATGAGCAACTCGCTAAATGAATAACTCGATTAACTCAATGGAGAGCTCACAAATTATGTGAATAGTTCGAATAAAAACAATTAATTCATGGTACTTAAAACAAAAGAAATCGAGCTGGTACTTGATAGTATCAAGAGCTAATCTGTCAGCAAAGATCAGTCTGCAATGAGTATCATCACCTAGGTTAAGGGGCAAAGTGAGTCAACAGTGCAGCAGCTGCAAGGTTCGATAGAAAGAGAGTTTGAATGGATCAAGGCGAATCTCATTAAAGTGATTGATTTAGTGATACAGCAAGGAGCCACAATCCAACAAAGATGAAGAGAAGAGAGATATATTGGATTTTATACGTTTTTAATGGAATAAATGAGGTATATTATTAATTTATTGTTAATTAATCTAAGGTTTTTAGAACGTAATCTATCAAAATAAAATGAGTTTTATGATGGAACAAAGGAGATTCCCTAGTATTTGTCTTATATTCTAGAATAAATCCACTTAGAATTGGTTTTTCTTTCAAATTGGACAGCCTATTTTGGCCATTAGATTTATGCGTGACACTTACTGATTTGGAATAGAACACCTTACATAGATAGTTATTTGTTGATTCTCATAAAAATGCAAATTTTTTTTGAAAAAATCTAATCCCAAAATTTCTCCATTTATCCTATTCTCAAACTAGCTGACCCTCAGCTGGCTACTTTTTGGTTCTTGCCCTCTCGAATATCCAAGTTATTGGCAGATTTCCACCAACACAAACTGAGATTTTTTAGATTCTGGAGAATACAGAAATTGTTGGCGAGAGTTGATTTTGTTTTTGGAAAGAGTAAATTATTAGAAAGAAAGAAAAAAACTAGAGGGAAAAGAAGAAAAATATCTAAAATAGTATCTTTTTTGTATATTGGCTCCTTGTTACTTATTGCGCACGAAGCTCTGTGTGTAGCTGGTCGTGATTGACTTTCGCAAAATAGGAAGAATATCTCTGAAGAACAAATACCAAGGGCGAAGCAATTACGCACTATGGGAAAAAAATGCAATTCACAGGTAGCTAGAGCAGGTGTAGGTTGCGGGAAGCAAGCTCTAGAGGGGATTAACTAGAAGTAAAAACATATTTCTTCTAGGCGAAGGAATTCAGGAAGTTCAAAGTCTGGGAAAGTAGAGGAAATCACAGGGTTATCTCCAGCTGCTTAGAGAAATTCTCTGCAGTCTACAGTGACAAGGAAGGCTAGTATCCCGATGACTAGTTCGAAGGAGGAAGCTGAGGGGAAAGATAAGAGATAAGGCATATTTTTCGGTCTATCTACAATAGCAACAAGGAAACAAACAAATACTTAAACATCGATTTCCTTGAACATGTAATCATGTGCTTCATTCTCAACTAATGTGTCACTCTCCAATACCTAATCTGATCATGTAAGCTCCAAATTTCATTAGGAAATCCAAGTTTTTTCATAAAAAATACAAGCCTAATATCAAGTCCAAAGATATTTGGGCGGGGGGAATTTTAGTAATAGCTCAGAATAAAATGGAAAATACTTTAGTTCTTCACCTTTTAAGAGGAGGAAACAAAAGGGTGGAATAAATATTCTCTGGGTTTATTGCTTTGTTTTTTTTTATCTTTTCCCCAATTCCTTAGTTTGGCAGTATTACAAAGAAAATTGTGTGGTTCTATTTCAAAAGTCACAAAAAACTCAATCTATTGTTTGCCATAATGGCAAATAGATTTAATGAGTAAATCTCTTCTTTTTTTCTCTTCATATCTTCCAACTCCACTGAGTAATTCTTGTACTAAATATTTTGGGTATTATATTTATCTACTGGATTGGGGTTTCGAAATTTTCGATGGAATCTGGGGAAATTAATATTTTCATATATTTTGAGGGAAAGCCCTTCTTGATTAGACTATTCTTTTTGAAAGAGGAAGTATCATTAATTTTTATTTAGATTTGAAAATCCAGTCAAAAAATTGATAAAAAAATGAGGGTAAGGGAGAATTAATTTAAAACTCTTCCATAATTAAGTAAATTTTAAATAAAACAGAATTCAGCTACTGCTATGACGACTTCTATCTTAAACATCAGCAGCAATTTCAAAATATCCACACATAGCTAGCAGACGTAGCATTCATTCAAAAGAGGAGAAGCTTCAACTTATTTCCCTGAAATTCCTAAGTTTCAAGGAAACAATCCAGAAGAAAAATAAAAAACTTAATATTAGCAAAGAAGATAACGATTGAAAGTTTAAACTATTTATGCACTGCCACAAGGGAAATGCAACAGTAAAAATAGCAATTCTGTCACTACAATGAGTTGTGCTGGACTGTCTGTTTCAGAAAAAGCTAAGATTCACCTTCCGAAAACCAAAAAAGTAACCAAGAAACAACTATAGAAATTTGTCCCAGAAGATTCTTATTGGGAAATGGCTGAAACACTCTAGAATATTCAAGAATCTATTATTCTCTACAATTATAAGCAGCCATAATCATCTTCTGGAACATAATCACCTCCAACTAACGCCAACTAAAATATAAACAATAAATCAGCCCTCTCTGGATAATCTCAACATCCCCTTGCACATAAAAAACGAATCCTTCTTGTTGATAACGTTATCAAGCTAGGAGTGTATTTCAATTATCCTCGCATTGTAGTCCATAATGCCATAGCTCTTTTTGACGTATTGTTCCTCCAACAAGGGTTCCAAGTCAGAGAGAAAACCCTCTCACTCTATGCAATAACAGCACTTTTCATTGCTCTCAAAAGGGAGGTAACATATCAAAAAATAAATAATAGACAATCTTTATTGATTTGGAGAAATAGAAGGATATATTTTCCCAATTTTCACCATTAATTCTTTGATTAGGATTCTGCCAAGCACTCACTAACTAAGTTTGTCGATTTTACTAGATAATACACAGCTGAAGAATTCCTTAATTGCGAGCTTGCTATTTTGAATGTAAATTGATTGTTTAGCTCATATTACATTACATATTTCAACTCATAAATCCTTTAATATATAAACTAAAAAAATCAGTATTTTTAATTGTTTTTTTAAAAACTCCCTTCATTTTTCTAGCTGATGAAATGGCAGATTTCCCCTCCAAGCTTAGAGGTCGTTAGTGGAATCATGATCGAGCTACTCGAGAACAAGTGCTTCAAGGGATGTGGCTACATGAAAGAGAACGTGAAATTCGGTGCTATCATGAATGTACTTATTGACCTCATCAACTTAAAGGAGAATCTCACATCTTTTGGGATGTGTTTGAAGCTCTTAGCATTGGCCGTAATCTATGTCGCAGTTATCCTGACTTAGGAGTGTTTTCCCAGCATTGATGCAACCCGCATTGAGCTAACGGAGAATATTTTCAGATTGTAGCAGCCACCTTCGTACAACAGCACAACATTTGCCAAAATCAACAATCTCTTCTCGCAGTTCATTCGTACGTTTCTCGGGCTAAACTAAATAAGCGATATCGCATTGGAAATTCAATTCGTGGCTAAATTCATCGATTTCTTCAATGATTCATAGGTAATTTTAATGGTTCTAATAAGACACATGTTCTCAGATATTTTTACCTCATTTTATTTGTGAAGGTCATTAGTTGTCTAAGCACCAAGAATCTTCGCCTTTAGCATGAATATCCTAATTCCCTTTAGTTTTTGTCTTCCTCTAAGGAGTTCTGAAGCAGTGAAGCAGCCACAACACAAGTCAAGATATTAGTTTATTCTGAGAACAATTTTGCTTACTTTTTTAGCTTCAAACACAATCCCAACAATTTTCAGGCCAAAATCCATTTAAAAAAACACTAGCGATTCAATTTTTCTGATCTTCGCATTCATTATTTGCTAGCTTTCCTGCTCCAAAATAGATATTTTCCATTTATTTTATTTTTTTCACACAATTTTTCATTCTTTTATTTTCATCCCTAGTTATTCTTATTTGTTAACTGTTTTCCATATTTATCATTAAATTATCATTATTTTGAGGGATGATAAGCATTCAAATAATATTCTACACTACAAAGAAAAATGCTGTGTGTTATCTTCCTTACCAAATTGATTTCAACAATAAAAAGGCATTAAAAAATCTATTTGTTTTGTGAATTATTCTAACCACAAAATGCTTAAAAGAAACTGTTTCCTTTTATAAAATCAACTCAAAAAGTATTTGCTCCTATTTAGTTTTCCCAATAAATCTGAGTTATCATTACATACATAACCATTTTTTATTCTTATTATTCTTTCTCTCCTGGACATGTGCTACTTTCAATCCCCTGGAAATCAATTGTTACTTCCATTTTTATCAAGAGAATTCGATGTTTTCCAATAAAATGACTCTCCTTTTTTCTAAAATCTAGAGATTTTAAATAATGAAGGATAGATTTATTAATAAGTGTTCAGGAACAAAATAAACAAAATCATAAAGCAATTCAAATGCAAGGGGGCTATTATTCACTTTTTGAAATCAACTCTCAACATTAATCGTAGGAACTTTTCCCCTTCAATAGTCAATATAATAATTATTTTAAAAAAACCTTGGAGGGTTCTCATTTTCTTTCTACGTTTTTTGTGGGTATTATAAATAGAAAGAGGGATCTTGGGGAGGAGTGGACAAGGATACAACTTTATTAACTACAAATATATTTAAAAGTATTAGGTACATTCGAAATTAAGTTTTTTTTAATTGGTTGTTCTCGAAGTAGAAGAAAAAGATAGATGAGAGATTTGTGGGGAGGGGAAGTAGATTCCAGATTTAAATATGCGTCTTCAGTGCTACAATTAAAACCTAAAATGCAGATATCCAGCTGATGTGTATTTCAAATGAAAACAAACCCACTGGAAAGAGGGGACTTTCCTTCTTGCTCTTCTACAGGTGTTTTCTCTTCCTTGACAAATCTGCCTTTGACTCTTTGACGAGTCTTTGCAATTTTCTTACGTACTTCATATCGAAGTACGTCCCATCTACGAGTTTCTTTTTTGAAAAGATATTTTTCAATTTTAGATCTTCGATGGTCCCTTCTGAGTTAAGCCTCTTCTAATGTCATGTCTACACCAAAGATGATGTTTGGTTGGTAGGGTATCTGTGTTTAGAAGTTACTCCCGTTATTATGGATGTTGATGCATCCAGGCTACGGAGATTGATGGGTTTAAAAGTGTTCTTCTGTGTGATTATTGAGTTAGATGCTGGTCTGAGAGTTTCTCAGGAGGCTGCCTTGATATGAAGGTTAGTTAATGTTGAGTAAAGTTTATTGAGGTGATTTCAAGATACTGTTCTTGCTGAGAAGGCTGTCTAAGGCTTCATTAGAAGAAAAACTTAAATTCTCGCATGGGTTTGATGCTTTCTTCGTTGATTCGTTGAGAATCAGAGAAGAAAATAGATTTAGTGATGCTTCAAGTAGCATGTTATTTTATTAGTTATTGTTGTTGATTTATCGAGAGAATTGTGTGTTTCGGATTGGTTTGGGTATTTGTAGCTACGGAGAAGGCTTGAGTTAAGAAAATTAGCAAGAAGAAGGAGACAAAGCAGGTTGGCTTTATGAAAGGAAAGAGAGCAGGAAGTTAATATCCGCTAAGCTATTCTGAGGATTGCATTGAAGAGGGAAATCTAAAGAGCTCATGTTGCTGAAACTAGATGAAGCTGAGGCAGTACGACTCCTAGTTTCTTAGCCGAACTCGCAGTCTAAGGAACTGCTCAGTGAATGAGAATAAGGGATGATTATTTTCTAAGAAAGAAGATTCATGGTTTCGGAGTAGTTATTTGGGAGGTTGGGATGAAAGACCTTTTTGTGTGGGAAGTACTTGATTTAAGTGTGTTTGTGGTTGCCGCAAAAAATTATTGTTTTTTTTTTTATGCGTTTGTGCAATTTTGTTGTTGTAATTGATTATGATATTCCGACCAAGAAGTTGAGCGTTTTGAAGCGTTCCTTCAACAAAAGAAATGATGTTGAAAATCAACGCAAAGACTCATTTCTCCCCCACAAACAAACTGAGAAAATTACTCCAATTCCCCTCGTTTAACGGTGGGAAATCACTCCTCTCCCTCCCCATCGTTTGCAGTTAATTCTTTTCATTACGTAAGCCCCACCTCACAAAACGAACAATTACTGGAATCAACAACACAGTTTCTCGAGCTGATCTCAAATTTACGACTTCTGCGCCAAACACCCATTCAAACAGACACAATCTGGTTAAACCTTAACGAAAAAACAAATCGCATTTATCTACTTCTACCTTGATTTAAAGTGTGATAATAGGGTTTAAACTTGGTATTTTCTTTAAATAAAGCTTCAATTTAAAGAGTACACAATAAAACCTTCAGTCTCTTGGATAGGAAACTCCCAAAATAAGACCAAGACACCTCTCCCTAAAAACAATTGCCTGCTCAATGGTGCTTTAATATAAATTCTCACTTCAATATTCAGTTTTCTTAAATGGCTCGATTCTTGAATAGGTGAGAAGTGCCTCTGACTTGAGCTTCTGAAATTTAAATAAAAACTTCCTGGGGAGGAACTAATAAATTGATTTAATATCAAGGCGAATCCAGTGGATTATTATTTCTGCAATTTTGTCGATTTGAACGGCAAAGGAGAATGTGGTAAATCAACAAAACCCCCTGGCTCAACAATAATCGCAAATCTCGTATGTTAGCACCTAATTGAAGCCAAAAAATAAGGGAAAAGAAAGGAGCGTTTAAATTTTTATCACACTGTTTGGAATTGCAGTTTAAAAAACCTCCAAGGGGTAAAAGTTTTAAAGTTGCAAAGTAAAAGCAATACGAAAGATTTAGGTAGTCCTAATAATTCTTCCCATTTTCAGCTGTAGAAGCTTGTGTTGCCTGCTTTTGATCCCCAACACCCAAGGGATACCTAAAACGGTTGATCTAATGATTTTCTTTTTTGTTGTTTCTCCTAAATATTGTTGCTGTTCTTAGTACTATGATTGCAACTTTATTTAGATTAAGGCAGGGACTCTTCATTCTCATTTGAGATTACGATTCTTTTTGGTTTGATATTTTTATTCCCTTCATTCTTCAAAATACTCTTTTCTTTGTTTCTAGAGATTTCCTTCGAATTTGAGTGAATAAATTCATTTTCTGTGACTTTATTCGTTTCTTTCTACGTTTAGCTGTAATCTCTATCTCTAAGCCTAGTTTTATTCGTCGAATCAGACAGTATTTCCTTTGATATACCTTCCAACTATTGATTTGGAGCAAGAACCAGCGATTATGCTATTATTTCTGATTATTTTTTCCCTACTTGTCCTTCTTTAAGGAATGTCTTAATTGTAGTAGAATACTATGATGAATTGCTATTCTCTTTAGCACAATGAATAGCAGGTACACCTTAGGAGTTAAGCTAAGACTAGTTTTGTTTGAGGGAATACTATACGAGTAGATCTGTATTATTGAAAATTGCAGAATGGCTACTCCCCTTTGAAGCACCAGATTCAATCGAAAACTCAAATTACCTCCTAGGCACTGTGACTTTATTGCTATTTCTAACATGGTGACCACAAAGTAATGGCTCTCTCTCAGTATCAGCCTTACTTTAATTCAAAATATCACTTTTTTCAGTTTTTTTCTACTTGAGTTCAATCGATTCCTCATTCCTCAATAGATCTACCTGACCACCTTCAGCAGTACTCCTTCTTCGACCAATTTAGTATGAATTACTCAATTTACTAATATTCTAGATTATTTTCACTTATTGTTCATTTTCTTCGATGAAAGAGCTATTATCATTCATACTATTTGTCCTTTACGAACAATTACTCTTGCTACTTTGTCTATTCTCCTTGTATGCTTAGAAATCGCTATCTGACAGCAAAGGTACCACATTCTGGGTTTTCTTTTTTTCATATGGCAACGACAATGAAGATGATCGCTTGTAGCTGAACGATGAATAGCATCCTAATCGAAGTTTTGGTACAAATGATGCTGATAATAATTGCTTTTGTTCTTAGAGTTACATGCTATGACAGCCTTAGAAGATGGTCAATCTACGCGTACCAATCTAGCGAGGATAGAAAGAATTGACATTTTAAGCAACTGATTGAGAAATCAAACCATCTTGAAGCGATGATATGTGAAATTATTAAACAGGTTCGCTGGTGCTTGAGTCAAGTTATTTGGATTAGCTTAGGTATGACTCTGAAAGTGGTTCTTTATGATTTTTTGACAATTCTAGATATTTTGATCCTATTTGTTTCTCAAAGTTAATTTTCCCTTCTTAGAATGCTTTCTTCGATGGAGCGACAACTATTATTGAGTTGCATACGGTTTTCTTGTGCTATTTGAATGGGAGCTGCTCTGTGTGCTCATCAACCTACTAGCATGCATCATCTTTCTCTTCATATTTACTATTTGTGATTTCGCTATTTTCATGTACAATTTCATTAAATTTTTCACAAGCTGTTTGGAAATCTTCGCAGTTCTTCATCGCGGAATACTTGTTTTCCTTCATATCAAGTCCATTTCTCCTGCTGATATTGCTGGGAGTATCTTGCAGAAGCGATTAATTCAGCAATGTGTACTTAAGAAAAGTTTAGACTTTCTTAGCTGATTCCGAATCTAGTTCGCTAATTTTCTAATCAGCTACGTTCTTCGAAGGCTGGCCTATTCGATCGTCGGAGAATTGTCTGCTACAAGGTACACTGGAAGAGCTAGTATTTCTGTTGGAATGCTCAGCTTTTTACTAAACTACCTAGCTTTTGTTGCTTGATTCTGTGTGCTACATACTGAAAATTTTATCTTTATCTGCATCAACACCATCTCCTCCATCTTATCGCTTCATGAAACAATCGATAGTCAAATCGCTGTAGTATCCAGTTCCTTCTCCTGTTGCTACTCCTTCTTTGTTGTCTCTTTTGACATTTTCAATGAGGCTTTTCTAATTTATCCCTTTAGGTTTTTCTCCCTTGATATTTTTCTTTGGTGGAGTCATTAAGTTTGAATTCTGCTTTGCATTCCACTGTGAATCAGTCTTATTTGTTGAGAGCATTTTAGGCTTGTCAGAGATCTGTTGAGGATGCCCTGTTAGCTGTTTCTGTTAGCCTCTCGCTTCCAAGGTAGGAAACAATCCTAAATTGTTACTGTTTCTTCGTTTGCGCATGATAGCAGGACTGATTTCTTTGTTAACTTCGAAATGGCTGCTTTAGCTTCAAGATTGAGTGAGTGAGGGATGAAATAATAGAAGAATTATGAATCTTCTGCTATTGTACTTGTTGTTAGAGGTTAGGTGATAATTTATAAATCTTATTAGGAAAGTTTATTTATTTGTCCAAGAATTCAACTGGAAATCTAATCGGTAATGTTGTTTTCCCCCAAAATATATTGATAAATATTAATCTGAAATAATAATATTATGTGAAGGAACCCTCAAAGGTATTCTTTGACCTGAACACAATGAAGAATAGCCACTCAGTCAATAGTAGGTTTATTTTACTCTTTGGAATAAACTGATGCATAGACAACTCCCGCCAATTAAGGGAATCTCTTGTTTTACAACAATTATAATAATTCTATGAAGATCAGATTATTTATTATCAAGGACAATAGAAAATAATTTGCTTATTAAACAGCTGCCTTCTGATGGTTGATATTTAATTTCTAAAATTCTGATTGGAAACCCAAATTATTCGATTGTGGGAGGAATAGTCTGATTTGGAATAATAAACACTAAGCCCACAGACAATGAATGGACAAGCGGTCGATTTAGTAAGCTACATAATCAAATAAAGCTTAGAAGAGAATGAAGAAGAATAATAAAGAAAAATAGCTTGGAAATGAAATAAATCAACTCAAATGATTGGGAGTTTGTTTTTTCTCCCCCACAGAAGAAACAGACAAACATCTGATGATAATCATAATCATAAGAAAATCAAAACATAACAAGAGAGAGAGAGAGAGAGAGATCAGACAATTCATTTCAAGTGCAAGCAATAGATAAAAAGACAAAAAATGATAAACGTAGATCTGCGCACGGTAGAATACCCTTTCCTGAAAATACCCTCTGAAACTGCGATCAACAGTAACGATTTAAAAAAAGCAGAAAAAAAGGGTTTGGGGGTTGTGCACAGAAGGAGAGTTGTATTGATCTACCCATTTATGTCATATAAAAGCTTAGCTTATTTATCTTTTCAAGTAGTCACACATTCTTCCTTTCATTTTGAAAAACCAAGGGTTTCGTTAATAGAAGAAACTAACTGAGAAAGAAATCAGTCGCGTTTTACGATGGGTGGTAGATATTCGAAACGACAAGAACAGTATCCTCAAGGAGGATGTGGAAAAGCAAATCGAAGGGTTGATTCTTAGCTTGAAGGAGCTCAAAAAGCGAATTGCTTCTGAGCATAAAGATAACGATATTCTGTATGAGCAATGTTTAAAGAGAATATCCCACTTGAAGAGTGTCATCCCCAGCAACAAGCCAGCATAGACAGCGTATCATCAAATGCGAGCTAAGAGACTCATCGTTGAAGAGTTAGCAAGAAATGGATTCATCGATAATGCAAGAAATATTGCTGATTCATTACAAATCAAAGTAAAAAACGATTTTAAACAAGAATTCTCTTAGCAATGCGATGTTATCTCTTTGTCTGTTGTTTCCTTTAGGATTTTAGTGATCCTGAGATCAGCGTGATAGAAGAGCAGCGACGAATCATTGAAGATTTAAAATTAAAGACCATCAATTCGGCTATGGAATGGTGCGAGGAGTACTAATCCAAATTAGAAAAAATAGGCACAGATTTCCGTTTTAAGCTAATCGCGCAGCAATTCATGAATCTCGTTAAAGACAATCGCATTATGGAAGCTCGAAAATACATGCAGAAGTTCACGAAGTAATACGGCAGATAGTACATAAATGAAATCGCGAAACTTTCCATGTGCATGGTGATCCACGATAGACGAGAGCTGCATCCGAGTTACAAGCAATATTTCGAGGAGGAACGCTGGAATGATTTGATCGAATAGTTTAAGAATTTAAGTTTCAGCGTGTATGGGTTGACTGCAAGATCGTAATTTGCAACTTCACTCCTAGCAGGGATAGCCACTCTTAAGACACTCAATTGTACACAGGAGCATCACCAATCACCATAGAAGTGTCCTGTTTGCGAACCTACTATTCTCCCAGTAAGTTTGATTTCAATCAGAAAAAAGTTTGAAGATGTTTTGAAAATGAAGTTTAATTGTGTTTTTTTGAATAATCGAACAGCTCTCAACGAATGTGCCACTGACTCACAGGATTACATCGTAATTCATTTGTAGAATCACTGGAGAGCTTATGGATGAACATAACCCTCCGTTTATTATGAAGAATAATCAAGTCTTTAGCAAGAATGTAAGGGAAATGAAGAATTATTTTAGGGGGAGAAGTTTGGAATTTTGCTATTTTGTTGCTCAGGGAGTGGAGCGAATGAAGGCCGAGAAGCAGAGCACATGTCCAATCACAGGGGAGGAAATCAACTGGGATGAGGCTAGGAAAATATTTCTATGCTGAAGGGGATAGATGTATTTTCCAGCAGCATTATTTATTTTTGTTTTTTTACTTACTATTTCAAATTTCACTGTAAACTGAGTCAACCATCTGTGGGCATTTAAAGGATTAAGAAGAGAGAGCTGGTGTGATATCAACAGAGAAACAACACAAAGCTAACAAAAAGAAAGAGAGAGAATAGAGCTAATATTTTACAACTAAGTTTATTTCTTGTTTTTTGCTCATCATACTGCGCTCAGTTTCTCTTCAGCATATCCGAGTCCCTTCAGGATTTCTTAAGTTTGAGCTATATTATCAAGAGTTGAAAACAAATTAATTACTAACCAGCTTCTTTGTGTTATTTTAGAATGAAAGTTATGATCTTGTTTCAAGTGAAACTGTCGATGGAAATGAAAGAAAATATGTATTTTTTTTTGAGTTATTAGTTTACTTGTGAAAGTTTGCGATCCTGCAACGAGAATCTAGCATTCCGAGCTAGCTGGAGGCATAAAATCAGCAAGATGCTACTCACGTAATTCTCCTTTCAGCACATGAACTCCCTCAGGCACCTTCAAAAATATACCCAAAAAGAATTCATCTTTTCTTCTTCTTTCAAGGGAGCAGTAAGAACTTACATCTTTGATGAGGACAGCTAGGGAGATTCTCTTTTCTTCAGCGTACCAAGTAAGTTCGTCAATGAAGAGAGATTCTTCCTGTGAGGACAACAATAAAAAGGCAAATGATATTAGAATTCAATGATAAAGTGATTTCATAGTATTTTAGTATCCAGAATATCATCAATAAAAAAGAGATAACTAATTACCGCAGATTGATTGACTAACAAAAGTGAAACATGTGTTTTGTCTCCATTAGTGCTGATTCCCTCGATCAAGGAGAATATGCTTGAGACGTAATGTCCCTCTGCAATGATGCCCAAGTACTCGATTTTCTTACGAGTATTGATGATTTTCTTCTCTTAATTTGCCCTTCCCAAAATAAAAAAAAATCGATAATTCCATTATTCGTTAGAGCGTTGATTGTCAAGGAAGGCTATCTCAATCTTCTTTGATTTTACTTGCTTTACACCTTGATCTTCCCAAATCCTTCATAGACAAATGGATTGCTTTCAGATGCTTAAATCACAACTTGTTCTTTTTCCTAAACGAAATGCCATTATTAAACTAAAAGAATAAGAACCTCTATTTGAAAGTACTTTCAATGTAGTGAAGAACTCTTCCGATGGTATGTCAGTGCTCGCAGCAATATCTACAATAGAAGGATCATCGATTCTTGAGATGGGGCGAATCTTTGTTGCAATATCGCTGTTCCTCCTTTTATTTAAGATAATAAATAGATTCCAAAAATGTCTTAACACTGATGAAGAAAGAATGTCTTACCCAATTTGCACGCTCTCTCCTAGTTAAATACCTAAGACCTTCATCTCTTCTGCTAGTTCTATGGTTGTTTGTTAAATTAAATGAGAAACAAAAGGAAAAAGACAATGATATTTCTATTTGTTTACTAAATCTGTAGATGAAACTTGATGGTGAGATTTGTTTTTTAGCCAGAAACTATGCAGAAGTCTGTCTTGTCGCTTCACTCAACGCGCAATGTTCAGCCTTGATCTTGACTGGAAAATGAAAGCAAAGGAATTCAATGGGATTAGCTGGGACATGAAAAAAGCAAAGAATCATATGAATATTTTGTTCTCTCTTGCTACCTACATGGATTAGCCTTGCCAAGGAGGAGCTTGATTCTGATAGAGAGAAGGTTGAGCATTTTCTGGAATAAAGCCGCAAAATTAGATTGGTTTTAAAGATCTGATTAAATTAAGAAAAATTTGACTTGTTTTTGTTTGTCCGCGATTAAACTGCGCTTCTCCAAAAAAGAATAATTAAATTCAATTTTTATTTTTAAGAGTCTAGTAATATCTATAAAGAAGTTATTTCTTCAACATAAATGAATAAACAATGAAGGCTTCATGAAAAAATGAGTTATTCTAATATTTAATAGATGTTTTTGGATATCTTAAAGACAATAAATAACAAATAATTCAAATATCTCAGGATTTAAGAAAAAAAGAATTGAGTTGGATAAAAATCAAGTAGAAGGTGAAAAAGTATCAAAAAGGGAGGAGAGAAATAAATAAAGAACAATAATTTAAATTAAAAGGGAGGGAGAGGAAAGAGACAATCCTTTAAGTTTTTATATAAGATATTACATTCGTGTTGGGAAGTTCTGAATAATAAGAGAGAGATAAATAGCTTAAGCAGTCGATTTTCCATAACTCATCATGTCGTCTTCTTCATCTAGAAATTCATAAATCTACATCACTAACTTCTCTAGCAGAACCAATGAAGATGATCTCACTTACGAGTTCAAGAAGTATGGCAAAATCAAGGAAGTCAACCTTAAGCGCTCTTATGCATTCATTGTACTCAACAATATTACAAAAATAATGAAAAAAACTAATGCTGGGTTCGTGAATCTAAGCTGATTTCTTCCAAGATTTCATTCTTAATCATTAATGACTCACAATTATCAATAGCTGCTTCTATTTTGTTTAATAATCTTTTTCATTTATCGTTTTTGATCTTTGTAAACAAAAGACTTACTAAGACTACCATGATGCTGAAGAAGCCGTCCGCAAAATGGACAAGGTAAAGAAACTTTCTACATAAAATAAAACAATATTTCAAACAAAACGAACGAGTTTGAGAGATAGTAAGATTTTCTGGATGCCTAAACTAAATACTAGATACAATATTTATGCAACTTTTTGGGCCAGCTTTTTTGTGGGGCTTTCTTTGGGTGGGAGAAAAAAAATACTAAAATGCTAGTGTCTACATGATAATAGATATGAGATAAAATTGCAATTTAATTCCAACAAAATTACACCACGAAATATGCCATTAATGATGACATTTTGTTTTTTATATTTAATTAGTCGACAATGTTTGGCAAAACTATTGTAGTGGAGCCAGCAGGGATGAAGAGAACACGCTCTCGAGGCCCTCAGACTGAAGATAAATGCTACAGCTGCGGACGAAGAGGTCACTGGTCAGAACACACATTACACTGGATTCATTGAGGGGACATTACATGAATATGAATTCTCACACAAATAGAGAGACACAACCCTGACGATTTCGTTTGATTACAAAATAGGGCTAATGAGTGCGACGAAAAAAAGAGAAGGTACACATCCTCTTCAAATTTATCTCCAAATTGATGTTTGAGAAGGAACAGAGGAAGATCGTCGAGCCAGAGTAGCTCTAGATCAAGATCGAGAAGGTATGGAAATAAAGGATATTTTTTTCTTTTGGAGAGGTTAAGGATAACTTTATAAAATCATGTTCAGAAAAGAAAATAAAATAAAAAATACAATTTTAGCTTATCTTTGGGGAAAACAAGAAAGATTTCTTGAATAAAATGTGCGTTGTCTGAGGTTGTGCTTATTTTTGTGGATTAATTATTTTAGCAACAGAAGAGATCGCAGAAGCAGAAGGTAACATAAATAATTATGACAATAACTGACAACTACTGAATATCATGTTCATGAATTAAATATAGACGCACTCCTAAGAGTAGCAGAAGCAATTCAAGAAGCCACTCGAAGAGCAGATCAGAGTCAAAGTCAAGCTCCAGATCTAGATCTCCCAGCGATTCAAGACCTCGCTAGAAACGCTCTAGAACTAGATCTCCTTCGAAAGACAAGTATGTATTTTGACTAAGTGTTTTGAATTTGAATGTGAGTTTGCAAAGCTCGAAAAGGAACGATAGAGCAGAGAGATCAGAAAGAACTGATAAAGCAGAAAGATCAGAAAGAACTGATAAAGCAGAAAGATCAGAAAGAACTGATAAAGCAGATAGATCAGAAAGAACGGATAAAGCAGAAAAATCAGAAAAATCAAGAAATTGATCAAATAAAAAATACGAATTATTTCGTATGTCTGCCAAAAAAATAACAGCTTAAACTGCTCGAAATATTGTAGCTTTCAATATTACCTAAATTCTCTTTTTAATAGGAATTGCAGAACAAGCAAGAGTTTCTTTATTAATAGGAGTAAAAAGAATTTTACAAGTCAGGGAAAAGTTGTGAAAAAAAATTGAAAAGGAGGGAATAATCTCATTTTTATTATCAAAACTAAAAATTTAATCAAGGTGCTTTAACACGAGAGCTTGCTCATTTATCGAGATTATTTTAGAGAGAGATTCAGTTATTAAATGCTTGCAGATTATGAGTTTAAACAAAACCTAATAATTAAGATTAAATGTTAGAATGTGAGTACTCAGGGGAGGACTAATAATATCAGTAATTTTAATTGGTAAATTGTAGAAGCGAGCAAAAGAACAAAGGAGCTTAAAAAATAATTGGAAGGAGTAAAACAAAAAAAATGATAAGTACCGAAACAAAAGAAGACGATGAGTACATGTTCGATAATCTAAGCGAATACCAAGCCTTCGTGAAGAACAATAAACGTACAAAGCTCCATAATAAATCAACTGTAGCATGGTTAAAATCAAGATACCCCGATAAAACGAAGAAACATTATTTGCTCTTCCCTGAGGAATTGATTGAAGACATGAAAATTCGCAAGATCTTCAAGATCTTCGATAAGGATGGATCTCAAGCACTTGATCTTGAAGAAATGGTAGAGATGTTTTAGAAGTAAGAATATCATAAATAGACATACTTTTGGTTATTACCATCAAGAAGGTGATTTAGCCGTCAAAAGAAATCTCTCAAAGGAGCATTATTTAATACCACATTTTTTTTTGAAACAAAAAATAAAGTTTAAATAAAAAGTTACAAAATGTAGTTTTATTCACAAAGATGTTAGGTTTTTTCTTTCGATTAAATATTATTACATAATAATAATTCTTTTTTGCAGATATAACATTGAAATCGACAAGGAGGAATTACAAACAATCTATGCCATTGTCGATAAAACCAAAGATAATGCCTTGAATTATCTCGAATTTAAAGAATGTGCAATTTCGCAAGACGCTAATTCTATTTTCAGTAAAATGATTGCTAAAGTTCGACATTTAGAAGAGGAAAACAAAGCATAAGAAGAACGAAACATCTACCTTCCTTAGCGATTCTCAGAAATGGTTACTTATCTGAGTTATCGAATTAATCGAGATGACTTAGAGTAGTATTTAAAAGAACGTAGCCATCGCATTAGTGAGAAGTACGAAAAATATTTACAGTTAATAAATCTAAATGGGCTAGATTCTGCTGGCGCAACTGCTCATGAGAATCAAATCAAAGATCAAAAGAAGTTAGATAAAGCCAGTGATCTAGAGCAGAAGATATTCGATAGGAAAGAGAGTTCATCGGATTCAGATAAAGACGTACAAGAAGTTGATAAGTCATTTAGGAACTAAATCAAAGAGGAGTAATTGAGAAGATAATAAAAAGCATAATTTAGATTATCTGCAGCGACGAATTCCCTAAGAAAGCAATCTTTAGTCCCATCTTCTAACTCCCCTAGTCATCGATCATCAATCATCGACAGCCATGCTATTCCTACTTCCCCAGGGTAGACACATAGTTACTTCCTCCCTGGAGCAGCATAAGCTTAGAGTAATGTAAATGCTTCAACTTTTGAGCATAATCTCAGTGGTTCTCATAGAGGATCAAAAATGAAAACGCAAAACAGATCACTTTCATAATAATAGTAGCAAATAGCTACCGAGCAAGAAGAGATAATCTAAACAAAATTTACTAAATTCGAAGCATCTAATCTCTCCAAAAAAGCCTAAGTCAAAGGAGCTTCCGATGCATAAGAACTATTTCAGTAAGTCAACAAGTAGTATGGGTCATCGAATAATTTTACCCGCACGTTTTATTCGACTCGAGATCTATGGAGGACTTCGAAATCAAATGGAAACAATAGTTCCTCCAAGTTTAAGGTCTAAACAACAGAAAGTGGGTAACTTTCTCCTTAAGATAAAAGTTCCGAAAGGGAAGAGCAAGCAAAATAACATTTTAAATTCTTTGGAGCAGCTAAAGGTAGCAGTGACTTTGAGAGTACACAAAACAGCTAAAAGAGTGTCCTACAACACATCTATGGAATCAAAGAAAAGTTTTCTAATGATACTTTTCGTAATGTGGATTGGCAAGGAGCTTCATAACAATAACACAAAAATAACAATAATTTGTCAACATAAGCAGCGACAAGTAGAGGGAAAACAAGTTTTGGGAAATCATCTGGATCAGGCTGGCATAGAAATATGAATTCTCAATAGGGAACAACTCAACGATCAAGAGAAGATGGGGTGTTTTCGAGGGAGAATATGAGCAGAGGAACAACGGCGTTTGGAGAAAGTTCTAATCGAAAGTTTAACAGCACAGCATATACCCTTGGACGTAGACCTAAAACAAATCATATGTAGATTAGTTAAATGGGAGTTGATAAGAGTTCGTTCAAAACAATCAGTAGTATTATGAACAGGACTTTACAGTAATTAGAGAATAAACGATCTTAAAGGAATTTATTTTTATCAGTATTACCTCCATCGCAGCGATTACCTGAAAAAGAAAATAAAGTAAAAGCCATGAGCTAGAAGCTATTTGCATAAAGCGCTGAAAACAACGTTATTGATCCGAAACTAATTTAATCAATGTACAAGCCAAACTAGGCGTAAGAATATCAAGATAGGGAGAAACAACTGATCAATGAGATCAAGCAGGATATCATGGATAAGTTCCTCATGAATAATAAAGTAGCAGCTTCACTTTATGATGATGCGAATGTGAATTCGACCATGCAACCATCTGACAATCAACCTCCAGGATTTTTTAAAATAACTGATTAGCCGTTCCAGCGTTAACATAAATAAAAAGAAATTGAATTCTTAAGTCGTCTTACAAGCAGCAGAGATAAAGACAGATCCCCTTAGGGTAATATTAAGAGACCAGAGTTTTCGACTACAGCAGGGGGTGGTAGTGGCAGCAGTAATAGCAAGAGGCAAGGCCATTCAGGAAGTAGTTCGAATATAAATTTTAGAATAAAGAATTTCCAGTCAGCACCTTAAAGGTTTCATATTTCGAAACCATGAACGATTCAATAATTATTAGTTTTGTTTGTTTGATTCATTTTTCCCTTCCGATATATTTTTTTAAAATATTTTTCTATTTCAAGATTGTAAGTTTTTTAAAAATAAAAATAGAAAAAGAGGGTGTTTGTTTATTGTTGAATTCATTTGAAGCTTACAAAAGCGTGAAGTATAGTCACTATTAATCGAAAAATACGAAAGTAAAAATTATCTGAAATTGTAAATAAAACCAATTAAATGTTTACCTAAAATTAAAGAGTAAACAAATATTTTTTTTACGGGGGAGGGATAATTTATCAACGAATCTTGACTTACAAAATACTAACGCTTCACTAAGCTTTACCATTTCAAAGCAGCAACAAAAAAGTAGGAGGGATACTTCTGGATAGTAAGAGAAGTTTGCATTTGATAATAAGGGAGTTATTTGGAGAACTGAGAAAAAAGAAAAAAAAGCTGGCTCAATTGTTTTTCAATTGGAAGGAGGAATAAAAAAAGGTCAAGAAAATTATTTTTTGTGAGAGAGAAAGAAAGAGAGAAGAAACTGACTGTGATCTGAGTAAGTTCAGAAAAGGATATGCTGAAATCTGAGTCAGGGAAAGCGAAAAAGGCTATCGTTGCGTTTCCTCATTAACTTGGAACAGGAAGCGATAAACCAGGTCTTGGATTAAAACTTTCGCAGTACTCTCAGCTCAAAGGGAGCAGGTTTAGGAAAGAAGAAAGTAAAGAGGAGGAGGAAGACGAAGATAGTCTTTCACAAAGTAGCTCTGATGCAGATTCACCGAATACTAAGGAGTAAAAGAGGCTTCAACTGATCAAAGAAAAAGAGCATATGACAAACAGAATGCTCAGCGATTTCAGATAATTTGTGATGCTACAAAAGCGATAATTTTCGTTAAATCCTGATAGTGATGATCGCAACAGCAGCGATATTTCTAGTAGCATTATTAATAATCAATAAATCCAACGAGGCAACTCCTCAGCTGGTCCTGTAAAGCTTAACACCTAAACTTCACTTTAAATAATGGATCCGAATGAAAGTGTTAACTCTGGGCGATCACTTACGAAATAAGCTAGCAATACATCGATGTTTGTGCCAGGAACATAACAGCAGTAGCTTTAATCGCTGCAGAATTCCTAACCAATGTCTTCAAAGTCTATTCAGATATCTTCCTAAACAATTAGCACTCCAAATGAGAACCACCCTCTAAGAAGATAGAACTCGATTGCATAAGCTATGCAAAAAAGACTCAAGCTCATGCATAAAAGTAAAGAGTAGTTATTCAACGAGAAGCTAAAAATGTTCAAAGGAGTCAGCACATACGTTGAGACAAAGCAATTCTTGCAAGGCTTGAATGTGTTGAACTCTAAAAAAATAGCAGAAAACATGCAGCAGACAATCAAACTCAATAACAAATATGAAATCATACACAACCATTTGTAATAATATAAAAACGAAACTAAGGAGGAACTTGTCGATGAAGAAGAAGCAAAACGATAAAGATTAGCACATGTCAAATACAATAAAGATAATCCTCTGTTTTAGAAGAATCTCCTTGATCTCCTTGGGAAAGCGCATGATGTATTGCAGAACACACCAGCTCCAGTATCGAAAAATGAAGTGAAAGCAACTAAATTATTTTCGAATGTCAAAGCGAATATTGAGTAGGATAAACTTGTTAGTACTTATGAATTCTCCGATGAAAATTAGTTTTTTGATAAGCTGCGAGAAGAGCTTATTAAAGGGAATAGAAGGGGATCGATAAAATAAGAGGAGAATAACGAAGAAGATAAGAAAAAGGTATTGAGAAGAACTAGGGAATAATAAATACTGAACGAAATCTACACAAGTACTGAACTTGTCGAGCAGCTCAGCCAGTAATAAATTAGGGAATTTATTAATTAACGAATCGAAAAAGAAATGAATCCTGATTTCGACCCTTTTAAGAGCATCCCTTCGAAGGTTGTGCAAAAGTAGCTTAAGAATCTAAATATCAATGAAAAAACTAATTTAGATTCCAAGATTCTTTATTCAGAGTAAGAAATACTAACAACTAATATAAATGGATTTGATTCATACTTTTTTCAAACTAATTTCTTATGATATTTCCTTTAAAAATTTAACTAATTTAAATTTATTCGACAAGGTATGTTGAAAAAGCAAATTAAGTACGAAGCAGGTTGCACAGACTAAATCAAGCCTTCTTCAAATAAAAATGGGCTAATGCTATGATGAAAAGTAAATAAGAAAAAGAAAAAATCCGCAGTAGTATCCTCAAGAAGATCTAGAACGCAGAAGCGAACAGTAGCAAGATAGATGTGCTGTTTCCAGGGAAAAAGAAAATGGGACACGTAAAGAGTAGAGTTGATTCAGGGTTGAATAATGATGATTATGAAGAGCAAAATAAAATAATTACTTCACCTTCCCCATCATAAAGACAAGTTGACACGAGTATGCATAAAAACCCTTCCGTTTTTATGGATTCTCCTAAAAGCAATCACACCATAAACAGCAACACGCATATTCATATTAACAGCAGACAAAACATTCCGAAGATTATTTCGAACCTTAATTCAGGTGCTACCAGTCTCAATGCGATTTCTAATATTAACACAGCGTATTCGGCGAATTTCATGAGTAAGTTTAGATTAAAGTGTTGTGCGTATGCTTGGATATTGATTTATTATTATTTTTGTTTTTCATCTAGATAAGAACCAGAATAATCTAGATACGATGGTTCCTACACCTAATTTGTAAGCACATTTGTGATTATTTTAAAACTATTCTAAGTCAAAAGAATGGCTCTTTTAATTATATTACTTTAATAGACTAATAATAGCTAAAACTTTTATCATTTTCATCTATTTATTCTTTTTTTTTTCTTGGATATTTGAAGGATTAATAACGGCTCAGCAAAGAAAGAAATCAGCTAAGAAAGAAGACTTTAATCTTATTCTTTTGTTCCGTTCTCTCAAAATAATTCTAACCAACCTGGAAAAGATCTGAATAAGCTTAAGGAGAATTCTTTTGGCCAGTAAAATCTCATAAAAAAGCATTCACATACTGTGTCCGTTCCTAATTTTTAAAAGTTATCTCTCAATTCATTTTATGTTAAGCCTTTCTTGCAAAAGCCAGTGAATAATCTTATGAGTAAAACCCATTCAAGCTATCATCACCATTCTGCAAATACCTCAGCACATTTCTTGCCACTACCCTAGAATCTGTCACGTTTAGGGTCCATGAAATAAAGCAGCAATAGTATTTTTAATAATACAACCATATCGATAGATTAACATCGTTATTTAAAAAACGATTCAAATCGGAGTTTGAGAAAAATACCCAGCATACATTATCAAGAAAATGTAGCTAAAAACTAATCTAAATAGTAATTAGCTTCGAAATAATCTCCTATGCCATTAAATCTGCGAGGATCTGGTACCAAGAAAATGTCTAGTTCTCCAAGGAATTCTTCATTATAATCTCAATTCATTGAATAGACTTTTGAATTAGACTCTCAAAAAGAGAGACTAACTGCATTGCTCGGAGGGATTGAAGCTCAAAGGGCCAGTCGCAAAAAAGAAAGCAAACAAATTGGAAAGGAACTCAGTGATATTTAAATAAACTGCGAGGAAGATTTGCGAAAACTCAAGGGAGAACCTATCGATCATATCTAAAACGTACTTGATATTAATTTTTTTAAGTTCTCTAAGGACGATAGGGCTCATATTTCAGATGTCAACATCAAACGGTTTTTATATAAAAATGACTGAGATATTTCAACAGAAATTCCTTTTGGTTATGAATAAATACTAACATTTGCAATGTAAATATTTATAAATACATTTTTAAAAAATGTACGAATAAAATAAATTCTTCATATTGTTTGAAAGCTCCAAATAAGAAAATTCTGTATTATTTGATAGACATCCAAAACAAAGACAAATATACGTTGTTGGAATGCTCTGGGTGTGGTTACGAAGATAAAATTAATAAGATATCATCGGTAGGGTTATTTTAGAAGCATTTGATCTAAAATTAAAGAAAATAAGTCTTAGGATAAAAGAGTACGCATATAATTATAAAAATCAATATCAAAAATAAACTAAATTTAACATATAGAACTAGCTAGTAGAGGTAAAAAATGTCATAAAATAAGAAACCTCAGTAGTAGAAAGGAACCAAAGGCGACCATAAAAAAAATGGTGCTGGCGGATAACAGAAGAAATAATAAGGTGAACGACAACAGATTGAACATGCTTGGGATAAGAAATTCAAGGATGAAGTTGTGGATTACTTCGGCGGTGATAAGGAAGATAATCAGATGTTCAATAAGATGCCTGTGCTGAAGGAGAATAACCGTGTCATGAAAGCAGGGAAAAAAGCAAAGGGCTTGAAGCAGAAGAATGAGATGTTAGATTCAGATGAGGAGTTCGAGAGAATGATGATGGGATCGACAGGGAATAAGAAACAAAAGAGTGATGAAAACGATGATGTATTTGGAGGATAAGAAGGATTGTTTGCTCCACTCTCATCTTCCTTTGCAAACTTCTTTGTGACAAACAAATATGCATTGCTCCAACTACAGAAAGTCCCTGTTTTAGTAAGCTAACAAAGATTATTAAAATTCATCAAAACAGAAATTATTACACTTTAAGCAGTTTATTGTGACTTAATGACCTTATGAGACACACTCTTTTTTTATATTTTTCCAGAGATACTCAGTTGGAACATAAGCACTAGCTAGTATCAGTGAATTCGGAACTGCTGGATAGTACATGATAGCTAACATGACTAGAAACAAAAAAGCGTTCATTACCATACCTGATGCTGCAGAAGTGGTAACATTAATTGATAGAAATTCGTTGGTTTATTGTTGCATTTCAAGAACATAGTTGCTCTTTTTGTTAACATATTTTTGAATAACTGTTTCTTAGACAAATGAAGAAAACGATTTGAGGGTGTATGATTAAGGTGAGTTCCTCGTTGGAGAAATAGTCCCCAGCGTGAAAGAGGGCAATTTGAATATGTCTGTTAAAGCATCGAAACTCAACAATGGGTTGGCTATTAGCGATATCTAGGATAACATGGTGCTCTAAGGTGTTGTGAAAAGCAAAGAAGAACATGGTGCGAAGATTGAACTTCATGGAGGTGAATAGTATTTTGGATTTTTACCTCGCGATGTAGCAACTGATTTCGAGTATCTCGAAGAAGGACGAGTCTATTTGTTCAGAGTCACAAAAAAAGAAGAAAAAAAGAGACTCTTGTAGCTATCTATGGTGTTATATCAACAAGAAGAACCACAGTAGCTTGCAGTGAATCTCGATGGCGCTGAGGAATAAGCTGATTTACATCATTTAGCTAAACCAGGAAATCTCGTCAATTGCATTGTCTTGAAATCTCTGTCGAATGGGCTGATTGTGAGATTCTTGAAGAACTTCATAGGGTTTGTATTCGAAGACCATCTTGAGAAGGATGTCTCAGCTTATCGAGAAAAGGAAAAGATCCTAGGGCGAATTATTGCTTCGGATTTTGAATAAAAACAAATCAATATTTCATTTAAGAAAGTGCATCTCGAACTCAAGCCATTCAAGGACGACAGCGTTGTTGTTGGAGATGTCTTAAGCGCTGGGTATGAAGTTACTAAAGTTCTCTTTGGAGGATCATTCTATGTTCGCCCATTAAATCCAGCTAATAAAGCAGACACTAGCAGGATTAGTACTATGTTCTTGCACAAGACGCACGCATCAACTGAGGAAATGAAAGAAGGAGACATTCGTAAAGAACCATTGAAAATCAAGGAAATCAATTTCTTCGAGCAAATGGGTGTTGTCACTGCTAAAGGTGAATTAGTTAAGAAAGTCTGTGGATGGAATGATCTCAGAGCAGGACAGGTATTAACAGGTAAGATCGATAAGATCATCTCAGGAACTGCTGGATAGTACAAAGTGAAAGTACAAATCGGAGAACGAGTAACTGGTTTAGTTGATTTCTTCAATACTTCTGATGTTCCTAAAGCTGGTGCTGGAATCCCTAAGTAGTTAAAAGAAGGCAGAAGAGTGAAAGTTCGAGTATTGAATGTGCACCCTTAGGAAAAGTAACTCCGATTAACAATGAAATAAACATTAATTGAAGAGGAAGAGTCGAAGATCATGAAATCAGCTAGTGAAGCCGTTGTTGGAGAGACTTATCACGGTATTCTATCGAAGAAAACAGAATATGGATTTATTGTCTAATTCTTTGGCGACGCTATTGGTCTGCTGACTTTTAAAGACATTGAGGAAATCAATAAGAGAAAACGAGACGAATTTAAAGTTGGAAGTACTATTAAAGTATCCGTTGTGTTCGTGCATGCAGATGAAGGTAAAATCGGATTGTCTTTGTCCGAAAAGGGATTACAGTATTCTCTACAGTAGAAAGCAGTTATCAATACATCTAGGAATACACTTTTCAAGATGGAAGCACTGAATGTTGCCGTGGAGTAGATCACACAAAACGTTGGAGATGTTGTGGAGTACACAGTAGAACCTCACTAAGCATTCACTGATATTCTGACATTGAGCCACTCAGACCACAGAGCGATGATTGCAGTTGAGTAGCTCTCAGATTTCAAGGAGCACTGCTAGGCATTAAACTAATTATACAGAGCACAAGCAAATAAGGTAGAAAAAGATACAAATAATTAATATTTTTGAGCTGAATTCATTTTGACAAACAACTCATCATATTTTTGAAAAATCAAGGGTCTTGACGTGAAGATCTCCTGCAAGATCATCTAAGTTAGTCCTAACAAGAACGTGATCGTTTCATCTAAATCAAGTATACTCAGTGAATACAACCCTAATTCTCTCGAAAGCATCAAACCTGGGTAAATCTACAGTGGATACATCGATAGAGGTGCTAGAAAAGGTGTCTTGGTGAAATTCAACGAGCGAGTGAAACTATTCATTGGATCTGAAAGCTTAGACAACCATGGGTATCAAACATATGACAGCGTGCTAGTTTTCGTAAAAAGCGTTGAAGGAGATAAAATAAATGGTTCGATTTTAGCTGAATCTGTGCTCAAGAAACCACTGGAGAATCTACATCTTTTGAGTGTCTGGCTGAAAGAAGAAGCCATCCTCAACAAATAGCATCTAGCAGTTGATTAGTCCAAAAAACTGTTCAATAAATACCGTGTTGGTGATTATGTCAACACAAGTATTCAACTCGTGAAGGAATTCGGTGTGGTTGTGTAAGTAAGTGACTCAACTTTAACTGGGTTAATCATGAATGAGCATGTCGCGAATATCAGAAATAAACTTATCGAAGGATAGAATTTGCTGTGTAGAATCATTGATGTTGATTTCGAGAAGCAAATGCTTGATTTGATCCCAGCTTAGATTGAGGATAACGTCAAGATGTAGAGTGTGCTTTATAACCATACATTTAACATCGATAAGCTCCTTTCCCTTGAAGTAAAATACACCACAAAAAGACAAATAATTTTTGATTATGAGATGAGTTTAAACTAACCCTTGATTCTCTTCTTTTTTTTGACTTCCCTTCAATAGGTTCATGACAGTGCTGACTTGAGTGTGCTCTGCTAGAAAGGATCGTATGCGATTTGCAATTTAGTCAAAGCACCTAAGGTTATTTGCCTAGTGAACATGAGCAACTTCAATGGTGTATCTCACGAGGAAATGCTCTTCGGATAGCGCATCAAAGGAGCTAGACTTACTAACAAGCCTGAATTGATAAAAGCCCAGAAATCACCTTAAGCTGTTTAGGTTGCTAACCTTGGTAGCTACGTGCCATTGTTTGAACAGCCCTTCTCCTCGAACAACAGCAAACATGCAGATAATGATAAAGGTGTAGTTCTTCGTGCTGGCATTAAAGTTGTTGGTAAAGTACTCAAGATCGTAGGACTCAATGCGTTTATATAGCTTAAAGGCAAGCTCTACGGGAAGTTACATAAAGCATAGTGCAAAGATGTTGAGTAGTTCGAATCGTTGAAAGAAGGACAGCAAATCGATTGCAAGATTCTGTACGTTAAAAAGGAGAAATCTCTTTAGATTGACCTTACTACTAAGGCTGCTCACATGAATGCAGCTTCTGGATTGGAGGAAAGTGAAGTACTCTCCTTGGAAGTTGAGAAGTTCCTTGAAAAAACAGGAGAAAAGAAAGTACTTTTGAGTGGAATTGTCAAGAGCGTTGACAGTGCATCGATTCATCCAGTTTATGTCGAACTGACGAACTACCATCACGGATACTTAAGTGCATTTGACATTGACTCAAAGCAACTGAATAACTTGAAATCTTCATTCAAGAAAGGCAGTGTTATCTAATGCTACGTCTAGAATATCGATAAATCAAAAGCGAAAGAAGGTGAAGAGCTTAAACACATTTAATTGACTCTTGTACAGAATAACAGTACTAATTCAACTGTTAATCTTGGTGATCTGTGCACTGTGAAGGTTGTGAAAAGGAATCAAAACGGTCTTAGAGTGTAAATCAGTGATAATTAATTCGGCAGTGTTGATATTACTGAAATCTGCGATGAATGGATTGCAAATCCTACGGAATCGATCCAAATCAATCAGTATGTGCAAGGTAGAGTTATTATTCAAGAAGCTAATTAAGCATAGATAACACTGAGAAGCTCTGTGGTTGATAAGGCCAATTGGGCGAAAGCACTCGGACCTAATGGGACAACTATTGAGTACAAGAAGCTATTCGGTGATTCGGAGAAAATTGGTGATCTCAGGAATAGAATTCTCAAATTAGGAACAGGTTCAGTGAAAGTCGGCATGATCTTCGTTGGATATGTCAATAACACATCGGAGAAAGGATGCTTTATCAATATAGGCTAGGATGCGATGGTTCGTGCTGGAGTAAATGAACTCAGCGATGAGCATATTGCTAAGCCTTAGAATGAGTTACCGAAGAACAAGCTAGTTGTTGGTAGGATCATTTCAGTAAGAGAAGACGGAAAGATTGAGGCTTCTTTGAGAAATTCTGTGATTAAGCATGGATTTTCAATGGATGATTCGAAGCTGAAAGCAGGTGTGACTGTGCATGGAACGGTTGTTGGGCATTATCAAGGAAGGGCATCGGTTTAGATTAGAGGATGTAAATATAGAGCTTCACTCGATAAAGATGATACAGATTTGTAAGATTATTTAAATTGGAAAATATTGGTGAAATTGAGATTGATTAT
>Ga0302271_10000185_pt1 | contig 56905 bp, 33 predicted proteins | sample III_Bog_N1_1_FD_198767 | JGI IMG/M metagenome (GOLD analysis project Ga0302271, IMG submission 198767) | Peat permafrost microbial communities from Stordalen Mire near Abisko, Sweden - III_Bog_N1_1 | ecosystem: Environmental > Terrestrial > Soil > Wetlands > Peat | place: Sweden: Abisko...
TTTTTCTCAATCTTACTGTACTTTTATTCAACTAACCTATTCTTCTTTGAAAGAGAAACAATTCCTAAATGATTGGGAAAACAAGTAATTCTTATTAGAATTGTCAATAGAACAGTGAAGCACAAAGAACAAGCCTGTTCTACCAGATTCAGACTTTCTTTTCCTTTAAGAATTTTAATTATCTTAATTATCAAAACTAGATGATTTTCGTAGAATAACTTTAAACACACCCTTGGACTACTGTTTTCAATGTGAGGAAAAAAGTGATATTAATAGTTAATAGCAATACTATTTTTATTGAGCTAATTAACATTAAAAGGTAATTGTTTAATTTCAGTTTAGCATTTGTTAATTACTAGACTCATTTTACAATCAAATAATATTAATTGTTGGTTTTTATTTCTTTAAGAGTAGTAGAGGTATTATTGTAAAAGAACGAGCAATTAGCAAAAGTAGAGATGCGAGTTTAACAAACTGGAGGGATATTCTCCTAAAAATAAACAGGCGCTCATTCCATTTGGAACAAAGATAAGGTGCGTCTCAAAACCAAAGAGCTTAAGAATCTCTCAGCATCTCCCGCTTACTTTTCTAAGAGGACAAAGACATTTAAGAGATTGGTCAAGCGCTTTTATTATATTGACACAAATTCGATTTTCTACTCAGAAGTAACATTGAAATAAAAAATAAAGTCATTAAGTAACTCTTATTGTTTTAGAATTAAAAAAGCACTTTTGTCAAGGGAACACTCAAGCTAAATAATGTCTACGCAGAATTCTATGAATCTAAAGTAAACATACTTAAACAGACGACGTTCATAATAAAATTGAGTCGAAACTTCTCATCTGTTGAACTTCTTACTGAAAATGCTCACTTATTTGAAGAGTGGAAATCTGCTTTGAGGAAGCAATGTATTATGCTTGATTTTAACTTGTAGTTTAGCATTTGCAAGATGATAGGAAAAGGAGGGTTTGCAAGAGTAAGGAGATAAATAATCTAGATCCATTCTTATTTCTTTCTTTTTCTAGGTATTCTAAGCCCAAGATAACTTCACAAAAGAATATGTTGCTATTAAAGTGATCAGTAAAGAGTAACTCTTACAGCAATCAAAAGGAATAGTAATACAATTATATTATACCATAAATTGGTATTTTCTTCATTAATATCAAACATAAGTTGTTTAACATTGAAAAATTAATTACTTTCTTTGATAATTTGTTAATTTTACTTTGGGAATACTATTTATGAAAGAAATCCTTGATGAATGAAATCGAAATAATGAAGGATTTAAGAAATGTATCAGGGTGCTTGAAATTACTTGGGGTCTATGAGACTGATAGCTCAGTAAATCTTGTTCTAGAGTACATTAAAGGAGGTGAGCTTATGAAGCGTATTGCAAATAAAAGTAAAGATAATTACACTATTGAAGACGCAAGATAATTAATGCATAACATCCTAAAGACGTTATCATAAATTCACTAAAAGAATATCATCCATCGTGACTTGAAACCTGATAACATTCTCATGGAAGATGACTCCAATCAAACTACAATCAAAATAGCCGATTATGGCCTTGCAACATACGACAGTTCTGTTATTTCTGATTTCTTATTCAAAAAATGTGGTACACCTGGTTTTCTAGCTCCAGAAGTTATTTCGAATAAAGAGTCATTCAAATTGTACGACTAAAAAGTCGACATCTTTAGCGCTGGAGTTATTTTCTACATATTGTAAGAATAAAAATGACATTTTTTGAAGAAAATATCATTAACTCTTTTTGAAAGGCTTTGTGGGAAACAGCCATTCAAAGGAGACAATTACTAGCAAGTTGTCAGAGCTAATAAAGAAGGACAAATTGATTTTTCTTAAATTGATAAAAGCACCAAAATACCCTAAGCAGGTAAAAATCTCATTTTTCTATGAAAACAATATGAATTCAAAGTTAACTTAAATGATTCCAGGAAAATCTCTGTTGAAACAGATGCTAAGCAAAGACCCAAAGAGCAGGCCTTCAGCTATTGACTGCTTGAATAGTTTTTTTTTCAAAGACACTTTGAATGACAATGCCTTGAATCTGGAGTTTTCAACTTACGAATTCAACAGGTTGAACTATTAAACAATTACTCATTAACCACAGTAGATTTTGGTTTTAATCAGGTTTTGATTTTCTTTTTACCTTTTCAGGCCATATTCGAAGTTTGGATTAAACTAAATAAAAATAAATTCAATAGAGAGAGCCTCTCAGCAATCAAATAATGAAATATATTGGATCAACCCAATTTGGAAAGGATAAACAAACACACTTCAGACAATTACAAAATTGTCTTCTACTTACATTTAAGCAAATGAACCAATAGAAGTAAGGAAAAGAAACAAGAGTAATTTCGCTCCGAACACTTCAAATATTGATCAAGATGATTCGAATGTTAATTCATCTTAACTGTAAGTGAGGGAGAAAAGAAGTGCAAGCGCAGATTGTGATAATCGATAGAAATACCACTTTAACTAAAGCCTTCATATTACAGTCTTAAAAAAGAGCAGAATGGGAGATGGCGATGATAGTCAGGGGAGTTCTAAAACAATTTCCCCCAACAATTCTGTGTCTCCTCTAAAAGGAAGCCATCTATTTTTTTCTCAGAATAAAGAAAGTTTGAAGAAATCGTGTTCTTAAGAATATGAATACTCCAAAGTTTTATCTTGTAATCAAAACAGTGCTAAGCTAATTACTTCTAATTATTTCAACGATAACGTTTCCGAAGTTTATCTCAAAAAAATGTCTATCACTTCAACAGCTCAGAATAAGATTAGCAACGAAATGAGTACTATTTTCGAAGATAAAGATTTTGATAATGTAGATAAAATCAAATCAATTGCGATTTCAGTGGTTTCAAAGACTGCTGATAAATATCTTAAAAATCTAGAAGATAGAGTAGAAAATACAAACAGCAGTTTCTCAGATTGGCATCTTCCGTTAGAAGAAGAAATTTGCCCTAACCAAGATATTAATTTGAAAAAAATTACTGAAAAAACAGGTGATTCCTCTTTAAAAATAAGTGAAGCGATCGAAAATAAGTGCTAGGCAATCAATTAAACTGTTGTGCGCTGTAGGGATAGATAAAAAATGTCATAATGGCATAATCACTCTCTAGGAAGAACAGAATAGGTGTAACCCTGCTCAGAATTTCTAGAAAACTCACCAAAAATAGAAAATAATTCCCCTACAAAATTGACCAATAATTTTCACAAAAGCTGTCTGCAATCAAAAGCAATAAGCAGCTCTCAAGATGTGGATTTTAGAATCAGCGAGGTTGAAGAAAACATTACTTAAATCAATCACAACAATGATATTCACAGAAGTCTTATTTTCAGATACAATCCCTTCTGTCAATAATTCTCATTTTAGCATCCAGCTTGACTACCATGCCTTGCTTGTTTAATATTTTTTTATTTTTTCTGATTAACCAAGGATATTATTAAATCTAAAGGTACTTAAAATTATTAAAGGAGGAGCTTTATTTTTTAAATTTTGCAGATTATTCATTTTCATAATTATAAAAAATAATAAGTTGATTACTTAATATTTTCTGAATAGCTTATTTGATTTGCTCCAAGCTTTTTACAATTTGTTATCAAAAGTTAAAGTATTTAACAAATATGAAAAAAAAAACTACAAATATACCAAGGTCTGAAGCATTTTTTCTCAGAATTTCTTCTAAAAGAAAGGTTCTTCATTTATTTTTCTCAAAAACTTTAAAGATTATTATGATATTAATTTCCTAGAATTCCATCTAGATCAGTTAATCCAGAAGTAATATCCCTTGGATTTCTTTCATTTAGATGATTTAAAGTTCTTCCAATTTCCTTGCGGCTTATCATTTCTGATTTGACTCTATTATCATCTGTTTCGGCAGTGACAAAGATCTTTTTATCGATGATCATTTTCATGAGCGACATTATTGAAGAAACTATCCAAAATTTTTTATAAAATCATTCAAAATAGCAAAAAAAACTTACGAACTCCACAGAACCCAACATAAACAGGGTCAATGTATTTGTATCCAGCCAATTTGAGATTGGAATAAAGCATGCAAAATCTCAAAAAATCAACTGATACTTCCACCCATTCTAGACGTCTCTTTCTGCACTGTCTTATGAATTTGGAGCAAACTGTATGAATGCTCTGCTCTTTTGTAATATCTATGTCGTCTGATTCTTAAATTAGCTTGATAAGTCGTTTTTCTTTTCTAATGAACAAAAATATTATAGCAATACTTCATTTCAATCAACTTACTTGGTGCGCATGTAGAGACTCCACAAATGACGGACTATGCTTAGTGAAATACGAAGCAACGAGAATGAGTTCTTGTTGTCCTTCCACTTTCCCTCTCTTTCTTTAGGTATTATTTTACTAATATCAATGAAAAACAGAATTATTAAGATAACCGGAGAGGAAATCTATTTTACCTCTAAATGAGAAGGGTAATACTAAAGAGAATATTATCACTCACATAATACATAAATGAGCAGTAGTGAGCAACTATTCCAAGCAACTTGAAGAGGAGCGGCTTTTTCGTTTTAATCACTCTTTGAACCGCCTTAAAGTCGTCAAGAAACTTAAGAAGCCTGAATGTTTTACGGGCTTGAGACAAATTCTCTTTGAGTTGAAACATAAAACGCACACTAGATAACATTTTCTTGGCTTGCATTTCCTGAATTCCTGGAATATTTGAATTCTTCGCCATAACGCATTGGAATTCTCCCCAATACTGGAATATTGCCAGCACTTTCTCTCTACCTGTGCTTGTACTCACTAGCGCAGAGAATTGTTTTGATAGACTAGATGCCTAAATAATAATAGTCATTAAAATTATTCCGAAAACATTGATTAATTGCTTACTGATAGCACCAGACTTTGACTAAACTCCTAGTAAGATTCTACGTTTTTCCTGATACTGGTCCGGAAATCTGTAGGAAGGAAGGAATCTAATCTTGAAGATGTTCTTTTCAGACCTCTGTTAAATGGCTCAGATGCTTGATCTACTTTGAGAGGTGAAGTTTCCTCTTTTTTCCTATTTAAATCATTCATCGACTCACTCTAAGAAACTTAAGCTTTCATGATTTGTGACTGCAAAGATGATAGTTGTCTGCGAATTCGCTGGATAAATTTATTAATATGTCTCCTTGTTCAATAATTGGAAATTATGAAATCGCTGCTTTTGTTTTGTTATCTTTCTTTATTAATTATTGGTTTTAATTTGTCGATTCGGCTATTTCTTGGAGCTACTATTCCTCCAGTCAGATCCAGAAATATCAGTTTACCCTAATTATCAAACATTTCCTTACCATTTTAGTATTTCCCCCAACTAAGACTTTACTATTACAATAGGTACGTTAATATTTAATAGACCTTTACTAACAAAATAACTTTGCCATGACAATATGCTAAAGTATCATACTAGTTGAATATTATCCACTAAATTTATTGAAAAAGTTGAAGAAGAATAATGATATTTCTAATGCAATAGTTCGGTTAATGATGCTTATAAAATGCGTAGCTGTGTGCTGGCATGACAGATTATTCGGAGAAATTACACGCTCTAAGTAGAAGGAATGCAATTAATGAGATAATATTGGGATTCAACAGTAATAATTTCTTCTAGATCGGAAGCATTTCGAAAATTATTCAGATAAACCAAACAGATAATGGAATTGATTTCTTTTCAGGTTTGGAACAATCAAGGCTATCTTACATTAAATATGACTTCAACTTAAGAAAAGATATATTTGTTCAAATGTTACATCTTGAAGTTTACTCATTTTTATGATGGTATCAAAGAAACATAAAAACAATAAAAACAGCTAAAACAACCTTATTGAATGAAGAGAATGCATCACATAAGGATCTGCTACAATAAGAAAGATTGTTATATGCACTGTTCGTGGTTATCTGCAAGCAGTTTAGAAAGCATTGCTTTTACCAAATGAGTCTAGAATCTTAATTGCATTTCTCTCTAACTCTACACTCACTTTGGGCGTTGAGAATTGTTCCGCATGTTTTGTCTGATGCACAAGAAGCAAATAGATCAGAGCATTATTCTTGTGTGATACACTTCATCATATCTTTTCCAGAAATATCTCTTCCTTCAGCAAAGCTTAGGATAAGAATAATAGTAACAAAGCAATAAAAATGAGATGCTAATCTCATTTCTCAATATGATATTTCAAAAATTAAAGATTTTCTGGCCCTTTCAAAACTAATAATAGTCTGCTTAATATTAAAACTTCCTTCCCTTGTTTTTCCTGTTCAAGCAATGCATGTGAATTATTGTAGTAATTTGATATGAAAATTACCTTTTACTTTGGAAATATTTTCAAATTAATTACTAGATAAAATAAGAAAAAAAAGAAGAAGGCTATTACAGAACAATCAAATATCATATCAAAATAAATCAGGATAATTTGTTGAATTAGATAAAAATAGATAATATGATTAAGGTTGCCTTGAAAAACAGATTTTTAGTGAAAAGTAAATATCCTAAGAATAATTAATATCTGATTCATACTGCAGGTACAGTATTCATAAAATCTAAGGAAAATCTGAAGTTAGTAATGTTATTTACTCTCATTTGACTGTGCTGGAGTCTTATTGCGACATAATATCAGAACTTGAGGTGAATAAAACTAGGCTATGTTGCAATTGAGGTTACGTAATTTCTTGTGAACTATTATTAGGAGAAGTTGATTTGAAATTACTAGTTTTAGTACTTGTTTTTAGTATTTAAGGATCATTATTCCCAGTTAAACTTAATTCAGAAGAAACAAGAGCTTGGGGGAGTATTGGGATACTTTTGTAGTTGCTTTCTCGAAGACCAGTATTAGAATACTGTTCTTATGGACCAAGCTTCATTTAGGAATAATATTTCATCTACTTTTCCCTTGCTTTTCTCTCCCTCTCTCCTCTTTTATTGGAAGATCCAATCAAAGAAATATCATTTACAATACTCTATTATTAATTTATATTAATAGTATTATTCTTTGTTCTTGGATATTTATCATTGTCTTGATGCCTAATATCTTATTTATCCTATTAAAAGACCTCCTTTGATCTATCTCTCTATTTGCTTTTAATTGCAAGATTAAGCATGTACTCGTTATAGTTCTTATATATTTCTCCTTCATATTCCTTAAGAAACAAAGAACCTTTTCCTATTCTAATTTTAGGTATTTTTTAATAGATAAAGAAGGTAAGACTGATATTTTCTGTTTTTGGATCATAAGTTATATTAATCGAAGAATAAGGGCCAATCTCATTGACTATTTATTCAATTGCCAATATTGCAGGATTCGAAAAGGCAGGTTCAACTCTGCAAAACACGTTTGGTTACAGATCTTGAGGTTGTTTTAGTAAAGATAAGGAAAAGAAGTCATTCATTTTCGCCGAGAATTAAAACTTTAAATGAACCTCCTTTTCATTAGAATCAGGATTTTATTTTGAGCTTAAGTAATCTTCAAAGTTCCCAAACTACTACTCTTAATTATTCAAAAGATATCTATTCAAATAATCAACAGGTCGAATGAGAGAATTAACCAAAGGAAATCGAGAAGAAACTTATGAAATAGACTTATCCTTTTCTATTTAATTCGTTTAATCAATATGTCTAGGAGATACTTAAGGAGGGGCATAAGAAGGATTAATAATCGAAGGAGAAGTAAATCGTTAGAGTAGATGAGTAGGTTTATTTTTTGAGCAAGACTAAACAGTTTCAGGAGTAATAGAGAGTAAAAGAGTGTTGTTTTCAGGAAGATTTAACATAAACAGATTGAAACAGTTAAATAAAAGTTAAGACAGTTTAGTGTGATAGGTTGAGACTGTTGTTGGAAGGAATGGGTCAAATGTGATTTTAATTTAAGAGTCCTTTTCAGACAACTTGTTTGCCATTGTATTGGATATGTTATTGACTATTTTTAATAGATTTTCTTCGACTTGCTTTTCGTGAAAGATGTTCTAATAACTCTTCAAAAAGCCTTATTTTTAGAGTAGAATGAGCTAATTCTAAACAGTCACCTTTAGCAGCATTGAATTGTATATTGCTTTAATGTTTTCTTAAGCAATGTATTTCCATTTCAGCCGATTGTCTCTTGAATTCATTTAAGAATCACTTTTCTTTTTTGTCTCTTTCAGACAAATATCAAATTATTTCTAATTAGTTTCTTTTTGCTAGTCTTCATCTTAGACTCTAAGATTCAAACTAATTGCATCATGCTTTAATTTGTTACTAGCTGATCCAGCTGGATATATTCCGTCTGATACTAAAAAACGAGGACTCTCAAAAGTCAATAATTATATTTATTATATCTACTCACTCAGCAGTCTTTATGTACTCTATGTTTAAGTAGAACACAATATTTCGTTTTATTTTTCTAATTTGTTATCTGTGCAAATATTCTGATAGTCTACTACTTTAGGAGACACCAAACATGAATCTAAAGCTTATTAATTGTAGTCCACAGTTGACTTTTATAGCTCCTGAATTTAATTGTAGAGCTAACTGGAGCTTTTAATATTTTCGCGAGAACACATATACAAATATTAGTAGTTCTTGATGATCTGCTGAGTAAAGGATATCTATTGAGTATTTTATCTAATGAAACGTTCTCTGAACGATTCGTTTTCAATTGAAACTACTCCAAACCAATCGTTAAGAAAGTACGCAGCAATTCTGACTGAAAACAAATCTCCTTTATCTTGAATCTCAAAATTTTCTTTTCTGAATTCGCCAACTAGCTATTCAATTTCTCCCAGTTATTCTTCAGGATGATATTCCTCTTCTTCTTTCATTTCTTAGTCTGATTTGGTAGAAAACAAAGATTATTTTAAAAGTCAAACAATCAAAGAACTTACTTTAAAACTCAGGAAAGAACTAAAAACCCCTTTATTATGAGCTAAAGCTAGGTAGAGTTTATTTAGTCTTGCCGTAAATTTCTTTCTCCTAGCTTATTTTGTTAATAATATTATTGAGCAGTGTATTATCCCAAGATATTCTTCTCTGATTCGGTGATTTCTAGAACTAAGGTTTGTAAGAAAGCTTACTGACAATAAATTTCCTTGCAAACTCGTTGAAATCCTCTGTAGACTTGATATTGAATGCTTATCGAGCTTGTCTGTTTTGAGAGTAGAAATCTAATCTCATATTGACCTCATCCCATTTTAAAATAATCAGGCTAGTGGGAAGGAGTTTGTCTGTTAAATGATCCCAAACATCATCTTTTTTTTACAAAAGAAAGCTTTTCTTTTTGTTTTTGTCTTCACTATATTCCTAAACAAGCAAAGCAATTAAAATTATCTAATATGAGGGAAAAGCTGAAAATATAAAAAACTTTATTTAACTCAATCTTTGATTACTGTTCTAGTTTAGAACGAATAACTTAATTAAAAAGCAATAAATGATGCCACGATTTATGCAATTATTTACTTACTCTGAAAATGAGAGAAAAAAAGAGAGGGATGAGCTTCAGGCTGTCAATAGTAGGGTTGCTAGAGACAGTTATTATGATTAATAAGAAAATGTATGCAAGTAGAAAGACTTTAACTACAAAGTAACAAGAGACATTATAAATAAATACTAGAACGCAAAGGGAAAACCCTCTGACAAAGGGAGTAATGTTTTTTTCCCCTTCTACTTCAGCTCTAAGTTCGCTATCAGAGAAGCTCCAAAGGATAAGGCTTATGAAAAGAAATATGTGTATGGTGTGGACTATTTCTACGTATCGTGGGAATATGCGAGAGAATGTGTAGGTAACAATTCCTCCAATCATATACAGAGAAAAGTAAATAAACATTTTTAAGTAGTTATCTTCATTATAAACGAGGACTGCAATCTAGACTAAACTACGGACAGCCATGACCAAAGAGATATTTCTGATATTTTTCATTGCTACTTTGAAATTCATTGCTTCATACTATTGCCTCAACTCTTTATTCTTCAGCTATAAAGTGTACTTATTTATTACCTTATTGCTATCCTTTATCATTTACAATCGCTGAATACTTTATATCTTTATTGCTTATTTTATGTGTATGAACGCCAGTTATTCAAAAGGTCTCCTTGCTTTTATTCTTTCCTTAAGGAGATATCTATTTCAGAAATATCAATATTATCCAGACACAAGTTTGAGATGAGCTACTTATTTTGTTATTTTAATCAATCTTTCTAAGATTATTTTCCTTATTACCGATTTTCAATAAACGATGCGCAATTTCATTTGGTAGAACTTGATTTCATGCGATTAATGATTAGCAAATTTAAGAAGCTAATAATTTATTTCAGAACAGCAGTTTATAAAATATAAATTCTTGTGAATTTGTTAACTTTTCAATTTCAGAAATTGTTCCCAGCATTTACACAATTGCTACATTTGTCTTTGGCCATACGACAGACCTAATTACTTTATTCACTAATATTCTCCTACTTATTTGGATATAAAATAGGAACTTCGAATTCTTAATTTCTTTATTTATTCATTTACAATGTAATACAAATTAATTATTTATTTAATATTATTTCTTCATTACTCTCTCAAGACTTTGGAAATTCACAACCATGAAGGTGATTATGAACAACATTGATTCAATTATTCTCTCCAGATACAAGAGCCGCTTGAACAACTAAATAAGTCAAGCGATATTAGGAATCTGAAGGACTAGTTAAAACAAAAAATGAGCTGTTATCTGATCTACTTTTTTTAAATATCATTAGCCTAGAAATAGTGATAAAAAGGCATAAAAAGGTCAATTACCAAATTAAGAAAACCTCTTATCTTCAACATATTTTTAGATATTTTATTGATAATCTATAAATAGATTCATTACAATTAAAGAGGTAATATTTTGTACGAAACTCTTTAAGGCACGTTCTGCATTTTAATTCGAATTTTTTTTTGCAGAAAAGCAATCATAAAAAAAATAGTTATTTTCATTTTTTGCGCTTTCTGATTTCTTCTTGAAGCTGTTCTTCTAACTTTTCATCCGACAGTTCCTCTGAACTCTTTTCGCTACTGCCTTATTCATATTAAAATTATTAAACTGCTTCTAAGTCTCCTCTGAGAACTTTCGTGAGAAGTTCAGCATTTTCCATATTAACAAGTTGCTCGTTGAAGAGAATCTTGAGATCTCTATGATAGACCTTATTGAGATCTGTAGTATCAAATACTGCTAAAAAGGAGTTCTTTTTCAGTTTGGAAAGATCACTGCTGGAATCTTCTTTGAGCTCTTTATCTTGTGATTTTGCTTCTTGGAGATCATTAATACCTTAGAAATCCATTTCTTCGACTAGTGACTCATAAACTTTTCCACTAATAGAATAAAGTTTCACAGTCTTCTTATCTTCACTAAGCTCAACTTTTTGGATGAGAGATTTAATATATTTATTACCTACATTATAAGACATAAGGGAGCGTGCCATAATTGCGAGAGGAATCAAGGCTACATATGGATTGACAAAATGATATACAAGAACACCACAGCCGCACCAAACTGAAGATGTCAGTAACCTAAAGTTGATACGTAGGTTGATATCCTTCGAATTCATTGGATGCTCGTAAATCACATAGCTTCCAAATGTTTTTTCTTTTGCAAACCTTTAGCTCCCTCCACCCAGATTGTCTTTATTTTTAAGTTCATCGAACAGTTGCTTTGTTTTCTTATCGAGAGCCTCCTAAGACTAACTTGAAAAGAGATAGCTGCTCCTAGGTTAGAGTGCAAACTTATTGCAGGTTATAAAAGTTGAGCTAAAGAATCTTCTCGCAATCATTTGAAACTAAGATATTTTGTTTTTATTATTTAAACAATCAGATTATCAAATTATTAATATCTTCTCAAACTATTTGCCTGCCCTTTCATCATAAATTAAGTATATTGTCAGTGATTGGTTTATACACAATGAACAGAAGAAGAAGAAGAAGAAAAAGGAAAATCAAAAAAGAAAAAGATATTAAGGTAAGACTATTCTAATTTGGGAAGAGTCTTTGAATATGGCTCTGCAAAATCTAATGTTGCTAGTCAATCAAAGCGAATACTGATTCATATCAAGTTAGGTATGGAGATAGAAAGAGTCAATCATCCACTTGACATCCACCAGAACTATTTTGGGATTCTCTTTTTTAACAGCAATAATGTCTTTTTGCCGCGAATGAAAGCTAGAAGGGACTATGAGAGCAATCGAAGCTTCTTTTGGTTAGTTAACTATTTAACCTCCTGTCATTAGCACAATATATTTAGAAGCTTCATAAATCTTTTCTTTAGCGAGCAAATCAAGAAACATGTTCTTCTTATTAAAGAGGGAAAATTTAGCTGCTAACATCTCTTCTCTAATATCAAAATTAAGTTTAGGATGAAGAAACAGATTAATGTAATGTGAAGAAGCCAGAGCACAGAGATAGCGAGACAAATAATTTAGATAATTATTAGAGTGATCATTGTAGTCAAGATCTTGAAAGTAATAACTTTAACTTTTTGAAAAGCTGATAGTATTATCCTTGCTTTCAAATGTCAGTGTACTTCTGTTTTCTTTCTTGGATATTTCCACAAGAGGCTGAAATCTCTTAATCGGGACAATATTTTTCTGCGTTTCATGCTGCCATATGTCAATAAAATCATCTACAATCACTGTAGCTTTGAGAATATTCTCTAACTCATTTTTCGACTTTACAGGGAAGATGTTTCTAATATCCTTCTGTGTGCTTGAGCTGACCTATCCTTCATTTTTAAAGGTTCTGCTTGGATCTAGAATATCTCTACGTACATTTAGTTTTTCAATAAGCTTTGCGACATAATCTTTTTTTCCATGAGAGTACACATACACTTTAAAGAATTCCCCAACTTACTGAAGAAACTCTCTCAGATGCGGCCTCAGCACAGATACCTATCCTGATGAGATTCCTTTTGATCTATTTGCAGCAGAATTATTCAAGATATTTTTGTGGCAACTCTCAGCGTAAGGCCGAAGGAGGGATCTATTCTCGCTGTTTTCCCACACTGAATTAACTAGAGTCTCATCAAGGTCTAATATTAAATTAAGCTTCAATTCTGGCTTTTATTCGATGATCATTTAAGCCTTTTCTTTTAATTTTGTATTTCTTGAATCGATTTGGCTCCATTTGTTATCACTAAATTTTTTCATAATTTTCTATTTTAACTGAACCAGCGATTGAATATCACATTTCGCTTAGTTTTCATGTCCTTTTCCTTCTCTAATGCCATTTGGGATAGTCTCTGACAATTCCTATTATTATCTCTCTCTTGTCTTCTTTGAAGACTAACCATTTTGTTAATGATCATTCTCTTATTCTGATTTGCGCTATGATGTTTTTGCATTCTTAATATTTTTCATCAGCTTTTTATCTTCAGTTGCTACCTTTAAGCTAATAACTCGCTATCGGAGCCTTCTTTATTTAATAGAAGATTGAGGCTGAGGGTTGTCTTTCTTTTTTTGAATTCTCTTTAAAATTTTATAAACCTTTACAGGTTCAACGGACGATGTCATTCTTGATCTTTTTCTCATACTTTAGTTATTATTTTCTTTCTATTTTTTGGGCTTTTCAATCGCTTTATTCTGATTCGATCTGAGATGTTTCTGATGCTTTTTAAATTGAGAGACCTTCGCGCTTATTTCTAAAGTTTAACATTCTCTTTTCTCCTGAGTCTTCATTCTGCAAGCTACAACCTTTTAATTAGCTTGATGTAGTTTTAAGTTTTGAGAAGAAATTTAGAGAATCAAATGTTATCTCCTTTGAAACTCAAGACAAGAAGAATTCGGAAACAATATTAAAATTAAAAGTGTTACAAAGAGATTCAATTTAAGAAGGCAATTACAAGAAACTCCTTAATATATTGCGATCTCCATTTTTTTGTTTAATTATTCAATAAAATCAACACTCCAGAATAAATATAAAATGCAAAATGCTGACTTAAACTGATAAAAACTTTATAATTTTTCTCTATCAAAATAATATCAACGAATTTGATTTTTCAACATTCAAAAATATTATTGCCAAATCTCTTGTAATTTTTAGATTAATTTGAGTAATTGTAAGGGCATTCCATAATAGACATATTAATCATCAATAATGGATTATTTAACTTGCAATTTGATAGTAGAGAGCCTTAAAGCAAGCACTAAATACCCAATAAAATTTATTATTAATTAAATCCGCCAACTATCCAGCGTAATGCAGTTTGATTAAAGTAAGTCTTAAAAAATATTATTATTTTTAGGAGAGTTTCTGAAATAGCTTGCAGCAATCCTTCTCTGAAGCGAAAATGATGAAGCAAGAAAATTAGATTATTGTGTTGCCTACCAAAGATTAAATTACTTCCTTTATCATTGAATATGAGAAAGAACCTTCGCATAGAAACTCTGAAGTTATGAAACAACTTGCTGAACTAGTTAAGTCTCTACCATTCCTTAAAAAAGCTTAAAGTCAAAAAGGCATGGGTTTCATCATGTCTACCCTCAACCGCATGAAGTTAGAAAGACTGAGGAAAGGAGATGAGCTCTATTCGAAGAATGATCTTAACAAAAATTAATTTTATATTTTGCTCAGCGGCTAAGCAATAATGAGAATCGAAACAAATAATAAACTTATCCTTTAAGCAAGAAACACAAACTCAGCTCTTCATCAAGCGAAACAATCTAGTCTCTGGAATGAAAATTGTTGCATTGAATCTAGTTAAAATATGCTCAATATTGAGATAAGACCAAAAGCAAGTTCAATCATCAAATAAGGAGATTATCTTATTAAACAGCGGGCAAAACTACTCCTACCATAAAAGATAAACAAGGAAATAGATAAAGAAAATATTTATCTTGAAGCAAGGCCCAATGTGATTAAATAAGAAGTTGGAATAGAATAGAGAGTGATTTCAGCATTAGCAACAATTGGTGAAAGCTCTCATATCAGTAGAGATGGAGGATATGATGTGTTAGGAATCGAAGTAAAGAGCAGTTCAGCAGTAGTATTAAAATTAACGAAGGATAATTTTGTAGAATTGTTTTCAGATATTGTGCAGAGTGAAGAAATATGCAGGAAGTAATCAATGTTTGAGTAGATACCTTTATTTAGGTATTTCAACGAAAGCGAGCTAAAAGCAGTCATGAAAAGAACAAATATAGTGAGCTTTAAGAAAGGTCAGGCAGCATTTAAAGAGACAGATAAAGCAGATAGGTGTTTTATTGTGAAAAAAGGAGAGTTTGCAGTGGAGAAAGAAATCAAAGTAATAAAGAATGTACTGATGCCAGAAATATTTAAATAAAACACATCTAAGCGAGCTCTAATTTGCTCATTTACCTCAGGATAACTCTTCGGCCTTGAAGAGATGTTTCAATCTTCTTAAAATTCTCTTAACTGTTTGGAAGGGATACGTATGAATTCAGTCAAGTGCCTTTCCTAAGAAGGGGAGCTCTTTGAAATACCTTACATTGCTTTAAACTCATTTTTAGATAATGGGAGACTTGATTTTGAGCTGAAAAACTGGAAAAATAAAGCTGAATTTCGCAACGACATTCTCTCGAAGCAAATACAAAATATTGACGCTCAATAATTAAATATTCTCTCAATTAAAAATGCATTGAAATCAGGAGAGCAACGTAAACAAAAGTAATAACTTCACAACACATAGTCATAGAAGAAACTAGAACCAGATCAGACTCAAGCTCATCTTTGTAATAGTCAATCCTATTCTTCTACGATTCCTTAGGAGACATTTCTTACAAAGCTCCCAGAGAATTATCGCTCTGAAAACCTTGAAAGATGCTAATAGCGATAAAGAAGCAACACTGAATTTGTTTTTGGATCAAATAAACCTGCGTAAATGAATTCTATTAATGCCAAAAATAATTTAAAATAACTCTTCAGATAACCATCCACTTCTTCGTCTTCTAATACAAGATAAGGCAATGACATTGCTGATAAAAGAAAAAAATGGATTTCTCAATTATCTGGAAGCAACAACCATCGCTGTCTTACTTCTGACCATAATCAATGCAAAACATAATAGTCCCTTTCTTAGCCATTCGCTTATTTTAGTCGTGAAGCAGCATTCAAAGAATAAGGTGATTGGCCACTTTAATAATTCGATAAATTAAACAACTTACAAATTGAACTTAACGCGAACTCTACTGATTCTTCTAGTTTTGGCTACATTCCTGATAGAATTAGTTAAAGATGTCCCAACAAAATAAAAGAAGTTTCAAATTTCCTTGAAGAATCGTAGGAACTTAAAGTCCTTCATTCTAAAGGTTTTACATAATAGCATTATGGAGTTCGCCCCTTAAGAAAGTTAGAGTAAATGGATACTTTGTAGACAATCACATCTGATTCTTTATCATATTCTCTGACTAAAACTCGAAGCTTAACAATGACGTCTAATTAGCACTCTAAATATAGGGATTTCTCAAATAATACAACCATTTTTAAAATAACCTAACAAGAAGAGAACTTATCTAAATTACCAATCGTAAGACAAAGCTTATTAAAGCTACTTTAACACAATTAATAAATCAACACAAAATACTTCTCGCCTGAATTTTCTACACTCGAAGAGGAAGAAGATCAACTCAGCTAGAATCGAAAACAATAATTGAAGATACTCCCTTCCCTTGCTGTCAAAAACACGAAGCGACTCATGAAAAAAAGTAGAAGATTAAGCTAAGATCGACTTTTACAAGGCCTTAATAATATCTCAAACTTTATGAGACCAAGAGAGCCATCATTTTAAATGAAAAAAATAATTTAACGTCACCAGCTTTTAAAAGCAGTTTGATTAGCAATGGTTCTAGAGCTAAAATGTAAGCCTCCATATTAAAGTCGAGTTGAAATAAGAAACTAAAAGCAAATATTAAGCTCAAAGAAATAGGTTTTATTACACACTTGTGCTTTTAATAAAGGACAATTTGCCAAAATAAATATTTCATATTAAAACTAACTTAAACTTCCTACTAACTCATTTAAAAGAGTCGATTCGAATGTGCTTTTGTTTATATTTCGAATTAGTTAGAAAAATTGTTATTAACACTGTGAATTAAGTAGTTAGAATTCAGTTCATTTTTTGAGGAAAATAAAGGCGAATAAATAACTTCTATGAGAAAAAAAGAGTTTGAGATTTAAATTTTGTGGGTTTTACAATAAAATTTAAAGAGAGAAGAATTCATTTATTAGAGTTGGTGAATAAAATCAAAGAAATAGCATACGCAAAAACAAACAGAAACAAACTAATATGAGTGAAGAAATTGAGCCCCATGTTTTAAGAAAGTTTGAAATCATCCAAAAGATAGGCAAAGGAGCATACGGGATTGTCTGGAAGGCCATCGATAGAAAACTAAAGCAAGTTGTAGCAGTCAAAAAGGTTTTTGATGCTTTTCACAACCCAACTGACGCGTAGAGAACATTCAGAGAGGTAAATTCTTCTAGCTTTACTGATTTAGAGCATTTTGTTATGAAATATATTTACTTGCAGAGGTGCTAACTTAAATAAATTATTTGAACAGGTGATGTTCTTGTAAGAACTGAATGGGCATGATAATATCGTGAAACTTTTGAACATCATCAAGGCAGAAAATAATAAGGATCTTTATTTGGTTTTCGATTTTATGGAAACAGACTTGCATGCTGTCATCAGGGCTGAGATCTTGGAAGAAATCCATAAGAAATTTGTCATGTATTAGATTCTAAAAGCCCTGAAATATATGCATTCTGGTGATCTAATCCACAGAGATCTCAAGCCCTCAAATATTCTCCTAAATAGTGAATGCCATGTAAAACTAGCAGACTTTGGGCTTGCCAGATCAGTGGCTTAAAAAGAAGAAGATGCTCCTCCGGTTTTAACCGAATACGTAGCAACAAGATGGTACAGAGCACCTGAAATTTTACTAGGAAGCACAAAATACACAAAAGCTGTTGATATGTGGAGTGTGGGATGCATTTTAGGAGAACTCATTATTGGAAAAAGTATTTTTCCTGGAGTGAGCACACTAAATCAAATTGAAAGGGTTCTTGAGTTAACAGGAAAGCCCAAGAATGAAGATATTGAGAGCATAGACAGTTCTTTAGCTTGGAATATTTTGAATTCCATTAATATCACCAAATAGAAAAAGTTTGAACATTTCTTCCAAGGAGCCTCTCCAGATGCACTTGATCTTCTTAAGAAACTACTTACGTTTAATCCTAAAATTCGTCTTGATGCAGAATAGGCTCTTGCTCATCGATACGTAGCTGAATTTCATAATCTTTCTGAAGAACATGTTTGCTCTAAGCCTATTGAAATTCCTCTCAACGATCATGAAAAGTTTTCGATACGCAAATACCGCGAGGCTTTATATTCGGATATTAACCTTCGAAAAAAAGAATAACGAAAACAATGGAGAATCAATTACATGAAATAATTAGGACTTGCACCTGTCGAAGACGCTCCAACAACTGCTGGAGCAGCAAGTTATCCTTCTTCTCAAAATATCTCCAGTACTTAATAAAATCAGTCTCCTCAAGTGGAGTAGAATATACCCCAATAACCATAATAAGTGGCTTATTAACCACAACAACAATAGGTAGCGTATGTCTAATATTAATAGTAAGGTTAAATCGCGAGAGGGACAACTTCTCAACAAGAAAAGAGAAATGGAAGATAAGTATCTCAAGAGAACATAGAATAGAATCTCAATTAGCCTCCCCCTTAAGCAAAGTAACAATAATACTCAACTAATTAACAGTAGCCGCAGTAATATTCATAAGTACAATAATAACCACAAGTCTATTAATAGCAACAGCAACAACTACAACAACAATAAGGATAACTTCGTCAATAGTAAAGCAGAGAATCTAATCAAATTTCTTCTTAGGTTTCTTATCAAAGTTCTCAACAAAATCAATAGTACAAAACTCAATAGCCTTAACCCCCTGTCTAACAATAAGCACCAGTCTAAAAATAAACATCTTATTAGTAGTACCAGCAAGGATCTAATTAAAATGCAAGTGTAAAGTAGTATGCACCATCATAACCACAACCATAGCAACAACAATAAGCCAATTCTGTTGCTTAGCAAGCAAATACTGCTGTTACTGGACAGAGCAGTCAACAATCTTAGTTGAAATCATAATTACAAAATCAACAACCGTAATCATATCAATCAAGCTAATCATCAGCTACTAAATAAGTATCCTCTACTAACTATTAAAATTATGTTTCTTCTAAGAATCCATAACCTGTTCCATAAAATTAAGGTTAAACTGCAGTCTAAAGTAACCTTGTTTAATAGTAGCAACAATAATAATAATAACAATAGCAACAAGCAGTCATGTATGGAAACTACGTTCCTTAACAAAAGTAGTATAAATACTAACCTAGTAATAATGCAACTTCCTAATCATAATAGCAATAACCAGCATCACAAGCTCAATATCAGCAAGGGGCAATTGCTAGTGGAACTACTTCTCATAATAATGGAAACGTTTATGTCTCGAGAACTTAAGCTGGAGCTCAACAAGTTCCAGTCTAGACTTATTATCAAATGAAAGCTTCTTAGCAATCTCAGCAGTAACAGCAGGTCCAACCTCAAAAATATATGTCAACATCTTACTCTCAATCACAGTAAAAGCAGCAAATGTGAGAATAGACCTTATCAATAATAATGCGTGCAAATCTTTCTAAGAAGTGAAAATTCTTATAAAATATGTTCTTCATGTTTACTCTTGTTTTAGCTTTTACATTTTATCTCAACAATTTCGTATTTGTGATTGAAAGAAAAAGGGAAAACAAATTTAAAAATGCTTACACTCGTAAAAATCAAAATCATGCTTCAGGTTATCTGAATCAAAATGCTCTCTAATTTCCTCTAAAATAGAGCGATTAATAGAAAATTCTAAGAAAGCCCACAACAATTATCAGCTGAGAGCAATTAAAAGAATAAATCTGGAAACTAATAAATATTCAGCTTACATTCGTTGGGAGCAGATTCTGGGCAATAATAACATCTCTGTCTAAAGCCAACTTGCAGAGTTAATATCAAGATTTGTCTGCTTCCTGTGATTAAACATCCTGAAGAAGAAATTGTAACACTTGCACAAAACACGATAGTAAACCTTCGGTGACAATCGATCTGAAAGATATTTATGGCTAGGAGACCAACACAATTAAAGGAAATTAACAAATCAAAAAAATAATTCTTAGACACAAAAAAATGAGTAAAAGTACCTTAGCTAGCAAGTATGTTGAACTTGCAGATATTGAAAATCTAGAGAAATATGCTTTAGATCGTAAAAACGAGGCTGTATACAGAACTCCAGATCTGTAGAAGAATAAAGCTCATGCCCTCCATGCTCTCAAAATTGTCTGCTGCATTTCTTCTAGCTTCATGTGTGTAGAGTTCGTTGGTGGCTATCTCTCCAATTCGCTTGCAATTATGACTGATGCTGTCCACTTATTGTCAGATGTGGTAGGATTTCTAGTTACAATTCTAGCTATTTACATCAGTAAAATCTAAGCTAACCATACAATGACATTCGGATATCATCGTGCTGAGATTATCGGAGCTATGCTTTCTATTCTTATCATTTGGGTATTGATTGCTTGGATGTTTGTGGAAGGAGTTCACAGGTTCTTTAACCCTCCTGAGATTCAAGGAGGGATAATGCTTTGCCTTGCTTGTTGTGGTCTGTTTTTCAATCTTGTCCTTATGAAGATTTTGGAAGACAAGGTATCTAAGACTTAAATCGGAGAGGAAACTGCTGCAAGAGCTTCTTAGCTGTCTGTTCTCTTGGAAGCAAAGGAGGCAGAAACAGAATAAAAAAACCTTAGCATGAAAGCAGCTCAAATTCACATTCTAGGAGACACCATTCAGAGTGCAGGTGTCATTATCGGTGCTCTAGTGGTTTACTTTGGAGGAGAGGACTACTTTATTGCTGACCCAATTATCACTATTATCTTTACTATTTTGGTAACATGCACCACCCTCCCTATCATGAAAGAAAGCATCAGAGTCTTAATGGAAGGACAGCCTGACAATATTAATTATGAAGTTGTGAAGAAGAAATTAGAAAATGTTAAAGGAGTTGTGAATGTCCACGATCTTCACATGTGGTCACTTAATCCTGGATTTATCTCCCTTTCAGCCCATATCACTTCAGAGTAACCTTCAGTCACGCTTTTTGAAGCTACCAAACTTTGCAAGAAACTTGGAATTGTACACTCAACCATACAAGTCGAAAATTCAAATGAAAAAAATCAATACGACTTCGAGCAATGTGCTAAGCTTCATTGAATCATTTTTTTATTTATTGACAAGCAACCGCTGCACTTATTTTATTTGTTTTGGCTTCCTATTTTACTTAAAACAATTAAGTAAATTGTAATTTTTTTTAATTTCAGGAGGGAATTGAAAGGAAAGAAATGTTATTATTTTATTTTCTTTTTGTCTTTCGTGTTCTCTTTGTTACTCTTTAGATTTTACAGGAAAGTTAATTTCAAATTTCAAAGAATATTCCAAGGATATTGTCTTGAACTATTTCCTAAAAATGCAAGATATTACTTCTGATAGAAATCTATGAATCTAATTACCTTGCTGATTTATTTTTTGCAATCAAAACTAAATACAATAATTATTATGCAGGGGACTAAACTATTCAGAAACAAAAGGATAGGGATTACTTATTCAGATCTATGCAAGCAAAGTATCCCTTCAAAACTATGATTTTTATGTAAGGTAAGAAGGAATATTCCTCTAACTTTATTCTTTTAGTTTCCGATTAAAAAGTAATTTAAGTGTATTATAACTTTTCGTGCAAACGATGCGATAATAAAACAAACAATAATCAGTCAAAACAAGCATTCTAGTACCAATCTTCTCTTAAAAATGAAAGATAGCTATGTTGTCAAAATTGCAAATATATTAACTGACTATGAGCAAAGAAGCAAGAAACAGGTGGCAATCATATATATATTGATTAGCTAGGTATGTTTTACTCTGATGTATCTTTGCGTATCACTACTAAAAAAGGAATATTCATCTATTCAGATCGTCAATATGAGAATGATCGTAGGGTTTATTTTTAACTCCTTCTTTTGCAAGATAAACGACATATCAATCTACTCCAAAGAAGCTCCATATCTTAAGCTTCTAATCCTAAGAGGTCTCCTAGGAGGGATCTCAATGACTTGCGTTTTTACTTGCCTCACACTGATGAAAATATCTGATGGCGTTGTTATGATAAACACCAACCCAATATGGACGAATTTCTTAGCAATATGCTTTCTTGGCGAACATTTTTCTAAAAAATCTTTGCTATTCTGCTTAGTTAGCTTTATTGGAATTGTGTTTGTGAGTAGACCTTCGTTTTTATTTGATTCCTCTGAAAATTAGAGTACTCAAGAAACAAACTAATTCGTAGGCTCGATTTTTGGACTTGCTGGAAGCGTCCTCATCTCCTTTATCTCTATTGTCTTAAGAAAGCTATCGCATGACATGAAGTGCAATGCAGGCAAATAAATGTAGTATAATTACTTCATTAGTATATTATTCACCTCGATTCTGTTTATAAATGATGCAGAAAGGCCTTTTAATTTGACATTTCGCTTCGTTTATATCATAATCATTCTCTCATTCCTTGGATTCGTGGGGTAAATATTTTTTTCAAAAGCCTTTGGTCTAGAGAAAGCATCTATTTTAGCTCCTTTACAGTACACTCAAGTTGTCCTTTCCTTCATAGCGGATATATTCTTATTGAAGGTTGATATTCTAGCAACTAGTATCATAGGTGCTTTCTTAATCATTTTTGGAAGCATCGGGATATTAATTTGAAGATATTAGCAGAAGTGCTTGACTATTTTACAATGACTCAGAACGTCTGTGAATATGAAATTATTTAAAATAAATGTTTTTGGTTCTCTTTTTTTAGTAGTTTTACATGTTTTTTTTAAAAAATATTCAAAGTAATCATATAAAAGAATTTTAGAATTTGTCTCCAAAAACCAGAAAGCTCACTTTCACTGGGAAAAAGTGTCCAAAGGAATCGAAAACAGCATTCATAAAATGAAGAATTATTTTCCTGCGCTAATAGAAACATCAAAAATGAAGATGATTATCTAATTGTTTGATCAATAACCAAATATTAATCAAATCAAAATGAGTGATGAAAAAGAAATAAAAAAGTGAATTCAGTTTCAGCTTCTTAGGGAAAGTTATTTGCGGAACTAAAAGATTTAGAGAAAAACATAATGAGGTGCATAGAAAAAAGATATTTTACCATAAGGTAATCAGCAGCCGATGTCAGCTAAGAATTAGGAAATAACCTGAGAAGAAACAACCTTCACATCACCTCCTAAAAAAGATACTCAAGGCGCCAAAAAAGAACCAAACAATATTGGATTTCCTCAACAAAGGGAAAGTGAGCGATAAAAGCGAGAAAAAACCCAGAAAAAGAGCTAGAACCATCAATCTCAAGGGAATTTAGAAACCTAGAATATTCCTTATTCGATTCACCAGACAGGAAAGGTCTTCAAACAGAAGAATAAGAGAAAAAATCTCGGAAATAAAAGCTTCCAAATCCCCATAATATTTTTATTATTTAAGTAAACATTTTTCATTCATCATAATTTTCACATTAATTTTCTACAATAAATTAATTACATAAACAAATCAAAACTATTTATGATTTTCAATAGTATTGAATATGGATAAGTACATACAATCATCTTGTTTACATAAAAATACTCAAAATCTCAAAGAAAAATCCAACAATATCAATATAAAGGACAAGTGCTCCTATTGCATAATCATCAATGCTTAGCTTATATTTTCCTTTTCCTGCAATGAGTTATGTATCATAAACCAAATAGAGAGAATAGAAGATGCATCCTAAAGCTGAGTATATTATGTAAGTTGTTTTAGAGTAACCGAAACCTATAAAAAAACCTAAAATTATCAAGATCATTCCAAAACAAAAGAGAAAGCCACCCATGGTAGTAAAATCAGTTTTAGTGTAGAAGGCATAAATTGTGAGAGCAACAACTACTCCAAGTGTCATTGTTGCAGCTATGAGCACTGTTTTAGCTCCATCAGGATCATTATTTTTAATAAAAGAGCATATTGAGCTGACTAAATAAGCCATTCCAAGTGTAAATAAAAAGAGACAAATATAATTAAGCGGGACGGTTCGAGCAACTTTCTTAAAACATATGATTGCTATTTCTATCACAAGAACTACCACAAAGGCCACTATGGTTAACCAATAATGTTCTTCTTGAAACTTACTAAAGTCTTTTGAGTACATTGAAGCAACTGTAATTAGGACTAAAAGTAGCAGCTGAGCAATTAGAATCAAGTAAACTTTTCTTATGAATCCAACTCGAGCTTTATCAAAAAGAGGCTCTTGCTTATTTTATGGCTAATCTGTGATTTCATTAGTGGTATATTAATTGATATTTTACTAATTTGTGCCAAATTAATTGTTAATTTATTAGTTTTAGGCATTCATTTAGGCTTCAATATCGTACATGATGATATATTTTAGGTTATGAAATTATTTTATTAATCTTATTATTATTGATTTCCATCTATGAGATTAGGTTCTTGAAGGACTGAATAAACCTATTCTATTATTGAGAGTAATAGTTCTTCCTATGGAATTCAATCTTATCCATTACAGTTTCAATGAAAGCATATCTATTCAAGCATCTATGGGAATACTTATAATAAAATAATATGTCATGAATAAAATGGAGTGTTCCGCTTTATTGCTCTGATAGTACCTTTCTGCTAAACCCAGTAGCTTGTTCTGATCAGACAAAACAATCACTTCAGCAAAACGAGGAAAAATAAATCAAACTTATCAAGCAAAGCTCAGGGCTGTCTAAAATATGCAGTACTATTATTGAAGAGAGGAGGAGAAGGTAAATAAAAAGAACTAGATCATTTAGCTGGCTGGGAAGGTTAATAATATTAGGGATTATTAATTATACAAGAATAATATTGAATAATTTAATGAGAGAAATTGGAATAGCAGAAGAGTTTGAATTAGCTGAATTCTGAAGAGTACATCATCCTATAAGAGACAGAGACAATTCAAAAAATGAAAAAAGTCAAACTTGGTTCTAGTTAGCAGCAAATCTAAGGACAAGGTGGAGGTGGAGGAGGTGCTTTCATTTAATAAAGACAACAGAAAAATGACTCCAAAAAAATACACATTCAAGCTTTAAATAACTTTCACGCACCATCCAATGCTCCAATACCTCCAGTCACAGCTGCATTGCAAAAAATCAGAAAATAAAGCACTTAACTTATCTTACCTTCGATTAACCGCTCAAACAATACATCCTTAGTTGATCATAGATAAATGAGTGCAAGCAGGGAACGCAAAATAATACCTCCTTCTACAATACGAGCAGTTTCTGAGGAAGAATTTGAAGCAGGAGGAAATAGTTCTAGCTTAACAATGAATCGTAACCTGCTAACACGTCCTCAAAGCTATCTAATTAAGAAAAAAGATTCTTCCCTCCTAAATTTGCAGACAGGAGAAACAACTCCAGGAAGACAGTAGTTGAGAGATTTGCACAACGTATCTCTTTATGGTGATAAAAAATCTAATTATCAAGACATCCTTCAAAATAATACAGAAAGAATTAAGTTTAACCCCTGGAAGAAGTAAAGCAATTATATTTTAATATTGAATTTGAAGCTCATTCGCTGTTTGTATTTTGGAAGGCAAGAACCTAAAAAGGAAGAAACCTATGGTTAGTTGCTGGTAGAGCTTGATGATCTCAAAAAGAAATAAAAAGAATAGGCACTCTAATTTTAGTAAAAACAATAGTCTTCATTACAAAGTGAAAACGGATAGGACTCTTCTCGAAGGGGCAATCTTAGGATAAATGAAAAACGAGACGAAGAAAAGATGGAAGAAGGACACGCTCACTCAACGAGCTGCCAAAATAACTTAGATAGAAATGTCTGGAAAAGGAAAAAGATAAATGAACATAATCAAATGGTGGAAGAATGCAGCAGCATCGAAAGAGAGCTGCAACAAATCAATTTTCTGTAAAATAAAAATTAAAAGGCTATTAGTGACTATATTTAGACATAGAATTCACTTCTCAAACTCAATCTTTAAGTAAATTAATTTAAATTATTTCTAATTTTGCTTACCCCTTGCTTTTGTAGATAAAAAAATAGTCACAACATACGTAACTCACTCCGAAGAGAGAAAAATGAAGATCCTACTAGCAGAGGCAGAATCAGAATGCACAAGTTTTCGAAAGGAAAAATCTATTTATTTATGTTTGAATTTCATGTTTTTATTTCTGAAATAGAGTTAAACTAAATATTTTCAAACACACTTATGTAAACACATTCACTACGAGAATAGTATTAAATTATTTGAGTATAAAGGCAACTAACACTCAAAAGAAGATGAGCAAGAATAATATGCCTGACAGACAATTTAGAAGTTTTGATCCTTTGCTTAGGCTTGAAAAAAAGATAAATTAAGTAAAAAGATATTTTACTCTTAATCAACTTACTTAGAATGAACTTGATCTTCAGCAATATCGCATTATTTTGTAGAAGAATTCAAAGTTCCGACTGAACAATCTGTGCATTCTGAAGCTGATACACAAGTCTTGCATCCAGTAGGGCACTCTTAACATGAGCTTTCATTATTCCTAAATGATTGAGATGGACATTGATTTACGCACTTTTCATTGCTAAGGAAATAATCATCTGAGCATTCTGAGCAAGATACTTAGCTTGTGCATGTATTGCAATTATCTGGACATCTTCCACAATAATCGATATTCTAGGTATCATTCATGATGAAGTGCATATCTGCGCAGGCTTTACAGTCATACTTTGTTGATCCTGTGCACTCATCGCAATGCGAGCTGCATTAATAGCATACTCTTCCTGAAGCAAAACTAAAACACACAATAAATAAATATTTTTTAAGAAAAGAATGCTTACTAATTGGTTGAACAAGCTGATTTGCAAATTCCATCCTCTAAAAACTCATATTATTCGCATAAAGAGGCCACTGAAAAGCTAGGGATTGTTACAGAAATATGTCCAATCGATAGACCTACAGACTGAGCAAAAGGAGTTGACAATTAATCTAAGTTCTTTACAACGTTGCGCATTTCTTCAAGAATACTTGGTTCATTATCAACTTCTTCAATTTGACCACTCTCTGAGGGAATACCTGTTGAAACAGGATCTATTATGATAATATATGTTTCAGTTTCTTCCGTTTAGAGCATTCTTCGAGAGTTTTAGCATATTGAGTTAGATTTCCCAAGGAGACGAGCTCTAGTTGCATCTATCCCGAGCAAAGCACAAACACGATCAATAACATAAGCAGTTCTCCTATCTGAATCACATTTTCCTTCTTCTTCTATTGAAGGTGCAGTTAGTACAGGTGTGGCGATGGTAAATTTAATGGTAGTGCTGAGAACTTCTTGGAAAGTTAAAATGCAATTCTCATTTGAAAGGAGAACCACAAAATAGAAGAGAGTCTCTTGGTTCTAGATATTCATTCCACAATATAGTTTGGTTTAGTCTCCATCAATTAGAGATACAATATCAGTATTTGGATTATCTAGATTCAAAGAAGTTGGAAGTACTATCTCATAAGCTGAGTCTTTAATGAGTAATTGATATCCTGTTCTAACTTGAAGTTTAATAATAACATAATTAACTGAATCAGCTCTTGCAGATTGATACACAATGCGAATTTAGTTTAGATTGTTCTCCGCTGAAAGTAAATATTAATTAGCATTTTATACGAACCCCAGAGCAGTACCATTAAGCTCATTCATCATGTTCATCTTAGATTCATTTAATGTAAAGAATTTGTTCCTTGGCTAAGATTAATAGTTAAGTTGCTAAATAATCACCCAACTGAAAGCGCTAGTCTCTATAGTTGATTTGTAGAATGGGGCTTAGGATTAACTTGAATATTTTATTGGAGATCTATTAGCTGGATTGATGAAATTACCTGAGATATCTTGCCCTCTGAAACTATCTGGCAGTGATGTAACACATTTAGGAAGCTGTAAGAGATTAGTCTCAGTAATTGAGCAGTTGATGCAAACTGTGTTGATCAGATTGAAAATTGGGTAGATATAATTCGCAGAAGCTATCCTGATAATCGAATTAGAATTGCTATTCAAATCAATGAAAGTAGTATTGCTAAATGTGATCCTTAGCCGAATAAACTGGTTAGAGGAGTCTGTTACAGAGAAAGTCAATGCTGTCTATGGCTTGCAGGAACAAGATGTATCAAAGAGATTGTAAACAATAGCCGAAGAAAATACTGCAGTCTCGTAATTGAAGAAATAATCATTATGCTTTAAGTTTGATACCTTTAAAATGAAATGAGAGTCATTTTCAATAGAGACTACTGATGTGTAACTAGCGTAATTGACATTTGAGAACATACCAGATCTGGCAACCAAAACATAGGAAAGCTAATTGCAATCTCCTGAAATACCAGAAGCACCACAGTCATAGAATTGATCGTATTGTGTTATCTAGCAGAGTCTAGCAGAAGCTAGACACGAATGAGAAGACCCAATCACGATGTTATCAGACATCACAACAAGGGAATCTAAATCGATAGCAGTTGTAGTAGCTCCTACAAAGATATTAGAATTCAGAGTCACCTTATGAAGCAAAAGAGCTTCAGAGTCAGTCAATAGCGAATGCTTGTAAGAAGTATACATTTTATAGCCAAGCTCATAATAGAAGTCTAAGTAATAGGAACCATACCTTTCAATCGATAAGAGTGTATCGGCAAAAGCGAAGACATTATTTTACAGCAACACAGTCGCATCTAAATTCATAAACGAGTTATGCAAGGTTAAAATAGGGCTCTTGATCGAAATAAGTGTCGTCAGCGGAGAAGACAAAGAAGAAGAAGGTTCTACGAATGAAGAATCTTATATTGAGAACTGATTAAACCACTTATTGAGTGAAATGGTTGTATTTTAGAACTACACTCCGACTAAGTCAATCTCAGCGAATACTTAGTCAAGATAACTGCTCACAACCATGTTTGCATTTGTAACCACAATATTCTTAGATATCTTAGCTACTATTGGTCTGAAATCGAATTCCTGCCCAAGATAAGTTCTAGTTATGTATTGATCTTCATACAGGTACTCATCAGCCATTTCAAGGTTATATGTTGCATCAGCAGCATATGCAACGGCTATAATTGTAGTTTAAAGAGTGAGACTAGTAATAGGAGAAGTAATTAAAATGTTATCCCCTACATTAAACTATTAATAATTTGAGGGTTGAGACACAAAGATTTTTTTCTTATTTGAGGAGTTTACAGAGATAACTCGATATTGATTCCAGAATTCAGATGAAATTTCTCCAGTGTCTGTTTTAAAAATACTGTTTACAACGAAAGAACCAGAAGTAAACTCAAGGTTTTCATAAAAATATTTAAAAATAATCTCAGTAGAGCCGTTATTTATTAGTTCAAAGGTGACATGACCAGACTGCACTATGATAGCTCCACCTGAAATAGCAATGCCCTTAGTTTTAATGATAGCACTACCTTCTTCTCCTAGATCGATTGTAAGCTACCCTTAAACTTCTAAACTTGGAATCTCATATATTCCAGCTGTACTAAGAACCATGTTCCAGCTAGGGAGAATCTTCCATCGTTTTGAGGATTAGAAAGTTGTACATTCAGAAAACCAATCAGCAGCTTGATCAAATTATCTTAATGACAGATTTGAGAAATCGTTATGGAGAGGGAAAATGCTAGGATAAGAATCCAAAGGAGATATCGTGAGCAGAATAGGGGCATTTACTGATCTTAAACAAACTACAACACCAATTGCATCAAAATAATACTATCCATGAATGCATATCTCAGGGAGAAATGGCTGAGCAGAAGCATGTATTTCTACGTTACCTGCATGCTTATTTAGAAAATAAGATGCGACTGTAAACACAGATCGATTATAATTGTATCGAATAAGGTAAGCTGTGTTGTAAGTCTGAGAATACTAAACACTTAGGTAAATAGTGTAAGGTACTAAATTTTATGATGGTAGAGTCGCATTTACAACTCTGAGAGATGTCATACTTTCTTCAACAATCAGTCTATTGTCTGAATCGATCTCAACATCATCTAGAATTACTTAATACTCAGTTCTAGGTTTATCTCTAATCCAAGGATGCAGATATTTATCGAGGAGCACTTTTATTAGCCCAAGTTTAACTTTGCAAACATGCTATCCAAAGCAGTTTGTGGAACAATTATACTGAGGACGAACAATATTAGAGGAGAGAAGAGTTTAGATGGCACCAGAAAGAGAACCATCATTGTCAATAAGAACTAAAGATTGAGTTTCTGTTGTTGAGTAAAGAGATTGAGAAGATGGTTTGTCAAAAATAAGCCCTCGGGTATCAATAACGTTGATTTCAAAGGAACTCTTTTGAATTAAAGTTTTGGTTTATGTTCCCGAAAGGCCTTTAATCACAATATCAAATAGATAAATTGGATATTGGTGTTCATTTGATTCGTTATGCATTAGGACAAATACAGGTTAATTGGAGTTGTCCTATTTCAGAGTGTTGGCAATCACAACATATTAAGGCGATGCTGAGCTAGGACATACAAATGATCTTCTTGCTTCTGAAGAGTGAGTACTGCTGATAATAAAAGCCTCTCGAATATCTAAAGCATAGAGGAATATATTTGAAGTCGATGATAATTAACAGTGTGGAAGTGAGCTGCTCACAATATTAGAAGAAAGACACATGTTAGATTTACCTGAGATTGGATACGACTCATCAACTCGAAAAGAAAGACATGTTGCTGAGCGAGTGAATATATTATCAGACAGAGTAACCTTGCTCATTGAATCGAAGATTAAATTGATTCTCGATGTGAATGATTCAGTTAGATTTAGTCCCAGATCATTGTGATTGGAGAAGCTAACTTCAGCTGTTTTGTTAAGTGAGAGGATGAAACTGGAAGTAATTTCAGAGGAGTATAATTTCCAATAAGTGCTTCCTTTGAGGAAGAGAGAGCTCGATGCAATGAAGGGGAATATGAGATCAATTTAGCTAGAAGCTCCTAGCTCTACTACTGAGTTGATGATAGTTTAAATAGCTGCATTTGTTGAAGTATCTTCTATGACGAGCTTAGCATTTTAGACTGCTAGCCAAGATACTGAATCAGTTGAATTGATAAATATCTCTAGGTTTCTTGAGGTAATCAATGCTTGTTGTGAGTACTAAATTGTGTAGTTATGAACAGCATTGATACAATGAGTTTCATTGATGTTTTCTCTGGATATCTTGGCTTCTGTAGTGAAGTAAATAATTTCTGAAGTTGGAGTTGAATCAACATTAGAAATAATTAGATCTTCATCTTCTTAGTCTAATGAAAGAGACAGAAGGCGAATGTGTGCTCCTTAGTCAAGAGTTGAAATCTTTTCTTGAACCTAAATCGAAGATGATCCAGCTTCTAAAGAATCTACTAGAGTAAAGGAGCTATTTGCAGAGAAAACTCCGTATCCACTTGCATCAACGACATTAAATATTCCAATAATATATTTCACTTTCATTAATATTGGGCTATCAACTGTCCCAAACCTCACTGATCCTTATCCGACAATTTAATCAATGTAAATACTTTGATTCAATTTGCTGTTTTAAAATACTAGCAAACCATCCACTCCTATGTTGTTAATTTTTATCGTGGAGTCTTAAAAAAGTTCTCCCAAATCTACTATTAAGCCATATTAAGCTGGAACGTATAAATTCCTTGAGCCCAGGAATTAATTATTGAAATATCTAAATTTAACTTAATCGTTGTAGTTGAATACATAGCGCACTTCTGCTGCAACTAATACAGAGATACCTCCAATCAAAACTTCGGTTGGAGCTATTTCGAGAATATCATAAAACATTTTTTCTCCAGAGATGCATACTATCTGCGTATCTGATAAGCTAGATACAGAACATAATACACCTAATAGCTTGACTACCACCTTCTTGGTGTTGCCTTAAAACAGATTTTTACCTGTCAATGTGATTTATTCTCCACCATAAGCAGAGATCTCTTTTGGTGATATGCTGCTGACATAACTATTAGATTTCTTAGGGATAACACTGCCTGGGAACTTTTTTTGAGTCGAACTGTTCATCCAAATGTATTTTCCAAGGTCACTAGAATCATTATCAGAATTGTAGAAATCATGTATAAATTGAGAATCTGTTATTTCTTTCAAATAAAGATCATCAATACGAAGGTGGTTATTTGCTTTTGCATACTAGATAGTCATGTCGCAGGTCTATAAAGTACTTTTGTTTCTCTTGAGGATGTTCGGAAAATAAAAAGAGAATTCATCTTTTTTAGAATAAAACGGGTAGGCTCTGTAGATATCCTTTCCTTCTTAGAAATTTTACAGACTCTCTTTGTCAGTGTTCTCATCATCTGGACCTTTCTTTATCCTGAGACACATCACACATAAGAAATATTCGCTCATATTTCCTTCTGGAATTTTGAATCGAACAATATCTCCTGCTCCTAGATATTAACCAATTGATAACTTACGAATTGGCTTTTGTGTCGCAATAGCTTCATCATAGTACTTTGGATCGATTGCAGCAAAAGCATAATTACTGCATACTTTAAATGCTAAGAATCCTTTCTTTGCTAGCTTAGGATACTTAAAATTTAAATTATTCTCTTTTTCAAGATAATGGAATGCCTAATAGTCGCTCTCGGTGGACATAATAACATCATAGACTTGTAAATCGAGATAGAATGATTCAGGTTCAAAGACAATCTAAAAATAATCTGAATCTATCGGATGAGTCTGAACTGTAAATTGCAGTTTAATATTCATATTCGATGTCTTATGTTCTATTTCAAGTGGATTCAACAGGATATTTTCTCGATTCACAAGAATTCCAGTAAGCTAAGTTACTTTTGATTGATTATTAGCTTCGATGTTAAGTTAGCTAAAAAGTATTTCTGTATGCGCAAATGATTATTAGCGAAGTACTTCTTTGTAAAGTAGGTTCTAATTAAAATTTAGCTGAATTGAATCACTGGATTATTTCCCAGTTATGGAGACTGCGAAGAATTAAAGTATATTATCAAACGCAGTTAGCTTATTATCTGGATTGAGGCACCTAATTTTGTTCATCTTCAACAAAATCTTGAAAGGAATAGATTCAGTGCATCCATTAGATCCAACTGATACTCGGAGATCTTATTATTTTGTGCTTATATTATAAGGAACAACAAAAGAGATACCTCTGTTGATTTAAGTCCATTTAATTTGGGTTGACCCGACCAAGATAATAGTCTCCTGCCCTTAAACTACTAGATTATTCCCATAAACATTGACTGTTTCGCCCATGATGAATTAATTTGTGTTTGAGCCTATTTGAGTTATCACTGGAGTGTTTTGTATTTCAATAAATTCATACAAGACTTTCTCTTTGTCTTCGTAAGTTGATAAACCACCATTGGACCTAATCTAAACTATTTAGTGAGTATGGAGATAAGCTAGAGCTGGCTAGACTATGCATTTAATTTGAGTTGAGTTTGAAAATATAACTTCACATCCGATGTCCCCTAAAAATACGTTATTCTCACGATTTACGTAACTAAAATTTTCACCAAACAAAGTAAGTAGCACTCCACCTTTGTAATTTCCAGAGTTTGGAGTAATATAATTGATCTTAACTTCCAAGCTAATTGAATTACTAGTCTCAATAGAATGCAAATCTTCGAAAAACACTCTGGCTTAGTAAGTTCCTTGCTTGCCTAGTGTTTTAAGATAAAATGTATTACACATATGATAATTCTCTTTTAATTTAATGGAAGCAGTATTCTTTTAAGTCAATAATTGTTTACCTCCTTTGAAAAGGCACTTCACGGATGTTGCATTTTAACTGACAATTTCTACGAGAAAGGAGTTGCATCTATTGAATAATTCCACCTTTTAAACGGTTGTCCCGTTCTCGATTCCAGCAATTACTAAGTATGATTATGCATAATATGATGCAGAAACAGGGGATAGTGTTGCAGTAGAAGAAATCATCGTTCTCAGGTTTTTATCTTACAGATAAGGATGCTCAGTTGCTTGCCCTGATTAAATGATAATGTTTCAAGCAATCGAAAATATTTATTGTTTTCTTACCAAAGCAGTGAAAGCAAAATAGTCCTAGTATTAAGAGATATGCTTTGTACATTTACTTCATTTTTTAGTTTTGTTATGCGAGTTCTGAAATAAAGAGACTTTCCCAGCTTTTATAATGCTTAGTTCTATTAACCTTACAAAGGTTTTCTAAAAATAGTGTTTAAAAAATGCAATAGTTAAGGTTTTTTCAAAATTTAACTCTTCGAAAAAGTAGGATTATCTGAAATTGCTTTCTAAAATGATTAGTCCTAAAAAATACGAGTTGAATTCTTAGAAATTGCTGTTATTTAAGTAAATACTTGTTGCTTATCAATGTCTAATTCATTATCTTACAGGATTCAATGCTGTAGACACAATATCCACACATGTATCTTCAATAAAATTTGACGTAGCAATATTTAAATTTCTTTTGATTAAAAATAATAATCTATTTTTTAATCTGATGATGCACATTTTGATGTTAATAATTCTTAATTTTGTATGACATAGTCTCTTTATCATGAAATTTTTAAAGAAACATGTAGTTAGTAAGCTTAAATATAATTATTTTATTTTAAGATAATACAAGTAAATGATCCATGCTTTTAAATGTTTATTAATAGTAGAAAACATGTAATAGTTTTTTAAAATATCACTATTTAAATCTTCTTTCTTGTTCATAATATGAATTTGTTGTTTTAAATCCCTTTTTATCCATTTGATCTACAAAAATAATATTTTCATTTATTATTTATTTAAAATGCTTTGAATAAACTAGAAAAGAACGAAAAAGAGGGCTGCTTCTTTCCTAAGAATATTTAATTATGATAGAAAGTGTAAAATACTGAACTTAAATGTGTATTAAGAAGCTTGGAGATTGGAGACTGACAACAAATAATTATTTTTAAAAAAAGTTGCTTATCGTTGGGAAAAACAATAAAAAAATAGAGGAGATTTAAATCCATTTAAATATTGTTTTTTAAATTGTAAATTATTTTTTTAAATAAATAAATAATGATTTTGATATCTACTCTATTTAATGACTCATTAACTAATTTCTAACATATCGCAAGAAGAAATTACTATTGATTTAAAATTATTCAATAAAAAAATGAGCAAACATAGGAAATTAAAGATAAAATAAAAAACAACACAAAAACAGAATGAAAAATATAGACAATAACTTAATAGATAATTTGAGAGGAGGGGAAAAATAATACAAATTATCAAATTTAGAAAATTGAAAGAGTTGGATTAGACAGGATTTACAAGAGGTAATTAATGAATATATTCAAAAGTTGGAGTGTCTCAAGTTCTGTGACTAAGGCTTAAAAGTTATGGAACGAATTTAAGCAAGTTAGTCATTTGAAGGATGACCCAGAAACCATTAAGAAACTAAAGAAATTTCTTGATTTTGTACAGAAATCACTCAAGGAGTTTTTAGAAAAAAATCAAAACAGCAGAAAATAAATCGATGAAATTGTTGGTGAAGCCTCAGATATGCTAAAAAGCCTCTTACAGTTTCTATCTGATTATGATAAAACTGGTGAATCCAAAAGTGCAGCAACGAACGAAATAGTGAATTAAGTCCTGGAGATAGCAGAAATGATACTCAGAGATCCAAAGTATAAGAAGCAGATAGAAAACTCTCCTTCTATCTTAAATGATTTTCTAAATGTCGCAGATAAAGTAAACTACAATAATAGTTAACAATATTTTTCAATTTATTAACACATTCTTCTTTATTAATAGTTAGATAAGAGTGAGAGTAAAGTCAATATTGTCAAATTGATAATAATGATAGCAGAGAGTGTGGACTCGAAAATAAGTTTCGTATAAAATGAAGGTTTTTCAAAGTTGATGAAATTGCTTATGGACAAAGACGAAAGAGTATCGCGTATTATCAGCAGGGCTTTACTTCATTTCCTGTAGATAGATAATTCTGAAGAATCACGTTTGATCAATGAAATGCAAGCCGAAATCTAAGAAAAAGAGGAATTTGTCTCAATAAAAACTAAAATCAAGCAAATTGCACTTGATTTTAGAAAATTTACTTTCCTTGAAATTTAAAGAATATTTCTTTAAAATGAAACTGCACCTTAGCCAATTGGAGGTCATGATAATATTATAGAAGGTGATTCTCATTTTCATGATAAGCATTTGCTTCGTTAGTCAACTTCTGATTAACATTCGTAAGAGAAAAATCAAGTTTAACTAAAAGATTTGAGTTAATTTGAAGAGCCACCTAACTATGAGGAAATATTTGAGACAGATTTGCGCTTTCTCATTGCAATGCAAATAGGAAAGGAAACTGGTATTATTGATGGATAAAGTACTGGAAATGTCCAAATACTTTAAGATAATAATGATCATCTTGAAGTTAGTCTCAGCAAAAATAAAAAAGGAACCAACAAAAATAATAGCTCAAATCCATAAATCTAACGTGTACCTTCTTGCCCTGGAAGCTTTATTAATGACGAACTAGAAGAAAATTAATTTCACAGCTGTGGAGGAGGTTTGCCTCTCAAGAGTAATTAGTAAGATAATAATTCTGAGAAAAGTGAAGAAGTAATATTGTAAGGAGGATTCAAAGCAATTCTTGAAACACTGCAAATGTCGAATGAAAAAATACAATTGAATCTAATGCAAACAATTTGCAAGCTGCTGAATGGAGATGATCCCAAATGCAAGGCTGAATTCAAAAGATTAGAAGGATACACAGTAATCGAAAGTCTATTTACAAGAAATAGAGACTACAATCAAGAGAGTTCGAGAATATTTGTTGCTTCGATTATGAATATCTTCATTGATATTGTTGTACCTGACAAATAAAGGCATTAAATAGAAAATTTCGATGCCTTTGAAGTACTTATGCATCTATCTTCTGCTGGGAGTTCATTTGAAATCATCGCTCTTGCACTGGACAGCCTTCGAAACATTTTATTATCTAACTGGAAGAATCTTCTTATTGCTCGCAGGCTAAAAGTAAGCTATCATCTTTTAGCTCTTGCAATGCGTTTATTTGAAGATGGAAGTGATTCTCCAGGTAATTCCATTTTAAGTGGGGAAACGGCATAATAAACCCCTGAAGATAAGATTGAGGGAATTGAAAAATAAAAAAATAATACAAACGAAGAGAGCTTCTTAGAAAGGCTTAGAGATGTTTACACAGCTAGCAATCATATTTATTACATAAATGAAGTGACTCATAAAAATGAATTAATTGGGTAACTTTAACTGGAGGAACTATTGAGCAAAGTCAGTCAAGTTTTCAAGATATTTTCTTTTGTAGAAGGCGCCTTCTCAACTGAATTGGAACACGCCTTTACTGAAATAATTCTGAGCTGCATTTCAGTTCAAAACTAGAAAAATGCTGCAATATTTTTTTTGGATTAGCTTATTGAATTCTTTGAGAGAAAATAAAATAGAAAATGTTCAAAGATTTTTACTTTTGACACATGTTTTCTTCCCTTCATTGACTAGCTCAAGCGTATCATTTAGCTTCTATTCTAGAACATATCAGGCTATTCAAATACGTAAAACTAATTAATATTTTTTTTATTATTATTCTGAAATATTTTTGTTGTTGGTTTCGCTTTTTAAGAATATGCTTAACGTAAGAAGAAAGTGCTCACTACTTAGCCAAATTCCTGTTTTTCAGTGATAAATGCTTATCTTGCGATCATTCAAAATAAGTATAAAATGAAGAAAGGATGAGACAATTAGAAAAAGAAAATACACTGATCAAGCATATTATTTGCAGAAACTAATGCGAAGAAACAAAAAATGCCATCGAAAAGTTTGTTGCTAAGCTCTCAGAAAAAGAAGAGACCAAGTTACTGATATAAGTCATTTAGCTTAAGTAGGCTAGTTTCAGAGAATACAATTTTAATGTTATTAGAGTTCTCAAAGACATCTTAATCAACAATCCTGCCAGGGCCCAGCAGTTCTTTACAAATGAAGGACTCTCTATCATCACATATATTGCTGCTTAGATTATTGCTAATGGTGAAGTTTATCTTGGACCTCTCAGTCTGCTATTTATCGATTTGTGCCTGGGAAAGAATAATTCAGAGAATATTTTAGGAAATTCTGTTCTTTAGCTCAACGATTCTAAAGTACCTTTGATGATTGAAGGAAGAAGAGGATAAGCATTGAACGCAATGTTTTGCATTCTTTCCAATACTAAATTCAATGACTCTCATTTCCCCTTTTTCGAATAACTGAGTAGACTCCTCTTATAAACAGATAATCTTAAAGCATTTAAAATTGAAAGCTAAAGTCTTTCCTTCTTGCTTGATATTCTTTGCAGTGGAAAAGTGACATCTGCAAACAATAACTTGTATACTTAAGTATTAAGCTTATTAGAAAGATTTGTCCCTAGATTGACATCTTCTGATATAAAGCAAGTGCTTGATAGTCTCCTGAGCAGCTAAAATTTGAAGAACCTTGGGTCTAAAAGATAGGATACTGCTTTCTTCACTGATATTTTATCGATTTTATCAATTCATATGCTTTTAAGAACAAATCCGCTGCTTTTGGAGAAGATTATCTCAGAAAAATATATTTTAAGTCTGTTTGGATTCTTGGATTCTCCTTAATCAGAAATTAGAGAGATGGTCTTGAAATTCATCATATGCAGCATGAGTGTTTACGCAAAAACAAAGAAGAAAGAAGGTTATGGAAAGAAAGAGCAATATTTTTATCTCCTTGGACAGAAATTGTTAGCTGGTCGCATAAGCAAAAACATCTGCAAGATATTATACGACTTTACTTTTTGGGAGGAGAGCCCTAGCATCATGTATCCATACAATAGTTCTGTTGTTTCGACTCTATTTAATAGGAGTGAATAAGCAAATCTTCTTATGCAGAAGGCAACTTCTGATTAGCAAAAATAATCCAAGCTAATTACTAATGTTGACATGCTAGAGATCTTTTTCAAGGTGCTCAAAGCTTATGACGGTGAAGATTCCTCATAGGAAAACGCTCTCACTTTCCATAATGAAATGCTAAACGTATTTGAAGCAGTCTTAGATGAACCAGCTAACTTATAAACTCTACTTGAGTAGCCAAATTTTTTAAATTGGTTTTATGTAGTTTTACCAAATACATGGAAATCTTAAGAGCAAAGCCTTAATAAGCACCACGTTGTAAACGATGAACGAAATGCCAGTAATGGAGGATCAGAAGGTGAAAACAGCTCAAGGAGAGATAGTTCTAGAGATGATGGAAGATAAGGAGTATCTGAACCAAATAATTAACTCAAACTTTAAAAGGAAAAGGTATTTAGTATCATTTAGAAAATTCTTCAATAATCTTTCCACAAAAAAGGAGGAGATTTTTAAGAATAGATGCGTCGCTTTATCCATAACGATGAAGATTTTCTCACAGTCATTGTCAGAAATTACTTTAAAGATTTGCTCTAAAACTGTATTGTCAAAGAGGATCCTCCACACCATTTTCTCAAGAAACTAAAAGATTTCGAAGATAATGTTGATTCTTTGACCGGATTTGACAGCGAAACAAGTATCTTGATCTTGCAGTGCATGATCAGAATGGTTTCCAAGAACAGTCCTGCTATTAGGTAGTTAATGAAAGAACTCAAGTTTTTCGAGAAACGCGATAGCCTCATCATTCGCATACTGACTTATGATTTGGATGGAGTTACATTTATCAAAGTTTTTGAAGGAATCCCTTTTGGAGCTCTTACAGATCTCAAAGAGTTCTAAGATAAGCATGCCCTCTCTTCAATCATGAAAATCCTAGTTGAAAAATAGAACTGCTTTCCTCTTTAGATGCTAATCATATCTATTTTTAAAAATCCTAATATGAGCGAAAAAAATTAAAAATATGTTATTGAACTTCTGGAATATCCGAAACTAATCTAATTCTTTTATCCTAGATTCTCTCGAAGAAAGGTTAGTTCTCTTGCTAAATGTCTCTAATCAAATCTTAACAATTCAAATGGAAACTCTAATAAATTAAATGGAAATGAAGAGGAAAATAAACAAGATGAAGAATCGGATGAGCATGAAGAGGAAGAGGAAGAAGAAACACATAAAAAACAATCTAATGTGCGATCTCAGCAAATAGGAGCATCATTTGAAAATGATTTCATTAACAGTTTCTATTCTGACTCCAGCTCTGATCTTAGAAAATAAATTATGCTTCGTGTGAATGTCAATCTCACACCTGTGCTAAAACAATACGAAATAGAAGAAAAGAAAATAAAAAAGAAGAGAGACGAATTTAAACTTAAGTTCTTAGAGGCTTTTGAAAAAGAGTTGCAGTTAGCCTAAATTAAACTATCAGATCTTGAGCTGGAAATTAGTAAGAAACTCAAGGCATCTACCGACGATTACAGCAAAAAATAGAAGGAATTCAGTGATTTTGTTGAGAAGAAACTTAGTGAAGGTCAAGTTCTCTTTGAAAAAATCAACACACAATAATTGGGAGGTTGAGTCAAGAAAAAAGAATCTTGTCCAATTGAAAAAATGGTTTTGATAAAACTAATGACATGGACTGATAAAACATATGCTTAAATTTCTCATTAAGCTCACAATAATATACTTGAAACAATCAAATATTTCCAACATAAATCACACAGCTCTTTTCTCAGCAGAAATTTATTTTTTTCGTGTATTTTTTCTTCAATTTGTCAATAGTTTTCTTGTCAAATTAGCTTCCTGATACTTATAAAGTAAACCCTTCAAAGCAACTTCCAAGAAAAGTATCAATCGTTTCCTTGTCTTACTCTCCTATGTTATTGTGGGCAAGGTTTAATAGTTGGAGCTATTCATTAAAGAAATATGCAAACTTGTCTCCACCTACATCTTTCAAAGGCATCAGATACGGAACTTCTTCAAGTTGTTTCCCCTTTGCCTTAAGTTAAAATATGAATTAATTGAGAGTATTTCAAAATACTTGAATATTAATTACTTAACAAGTCAAAGTTCAATTAAATAGAAATCCCAAATGTTATTAATAATAATCTGAAAAGGTAAATATTTTGGCAACTTTGTTAGCTTAATATGTTCTAATATCAAAAAGAAGGCTTAATTAAACATTTTTGTTACCTTTTAGTTTCTATGAATAATTTCCTCTCTTTCTTATTCTTTTTGCCTGTATTCTGTGAGTTGCTCAGGAGAGAGCACTCGCTTCCCAATATGACGAAATAGTGCTTGTATATTATGTATATTGTTGCTTCCTAGTCCAATATAGTTCATCTTATCATAACCTTCAAGGAGTTTATCAAGGTATACTAGACCTAAAACACAAACAGTTATTAACAAAAATTAATTATTAAAGATTTTTACTATCATCAGAGAAAGAATTGCTGAAGAAGTCAATGAACTTCAGCTGAGTACTGCTTTTGGTTTCCTCAATACTTTAGCACATTAATTAGAAAACAGTATTGTCAATGTTGCAGTGTCTGAGCGTAACAACTTCAAGTTATGTGCATTTTTTGAAAAGATTCTGAAAAAACTCTTATTTTCCAGTGCAAGACTCCAGATTGTTCCAGTCAAAGAACAGTTTCGTAATCTTATTCTCTGTTAAAATAAACATTATAACAATCCATAACGAAATCACTTACTTAAGATCAGCGAAAGTAGTTCATTCAAGGTTTCATCATCAAAGATGCTATTATTTATCCTATTTTTAAATAAAAAGTCAAATAAATCAACTGCTTGATATTTCTTTGCTTTTACCTTAATACCTTAACAGAAGCAGATTTTAGCGCAATACTTAATATTTTTAAAGTACATAAGTCAAGCTTTAGACTGTTTATAATAAAGAAAGGAAGCTTAGGAAGCTCTATCGGTGCTGAAGGTTCCAATGGTTCATCTTGCTTCACTGAATCAGTTTAATTTATGTTTGGCATCTACGATCCAAAATCTGGAAAGTCTTTCTTATCTTATTCGGCTTAATCAATCGTCAATAGCTATGGAAGCAGAGGTGCACCTAGTTTGAATTAGTATTTAAATTAAGGATAATCTAAGAATACCTACCTATCTTGCTGGCTAACTATTTTAGACTCTCATTTATGTCGGTACTAAGTCCATATTCAAGATATGCTGCATTTTTTTCGAAATAAGTGTTTATCCGCTGAATGTCTTCAGGGCTGTATCTTTTATATTGCCACCATGGAGAGAGCTCATCAGGTTAGAAGAGCAATTCTCCAGTTGGCGCTTAATAAATATGATTATTTTTTAGAGACATGATAAGACATTTAGTAATTTGATACGTTATGGAGGAGCTTCTGCAGTATTTTTCTTCATATTTTGATCTTTTTGGATATTGCAATAATTGTGGAAGCAAGTTTGTTTATCTCAGATTTTAATTTCCAAACATAATTCGTTTCAAAAAGAGTTTGCAAATTATGAATGATTTCGATAGTAAACAATATCTGTAATAATTGTTCATCCCATGAAAATAGTAGTCTAAAGATGATTTAAGCTCTCTTTCGTGATAATTACATTCACTTGTACCAAGAGATAATTTTAAGTTACACCTTTTGTGAATAAATAAAATGTGTAATATTCAATCAAGTTGCGTAGTGGATGTATTTGCTGATTTCAATTAAGATGATTGAAATTGGAGGTGTCTGTGAGAAGAAATAACAGTTTTAATAAAAGAATAGACACTGTTTTGGTTAGAAAATATGCAAGTAGATTGCATTTCATAATGGAAATATAACACACACACGTTTTTGCTTAATTCACTTTGAGACAATCTTCGAAAGGAAATAAATTTGATTATAAAAGAACATACTGATAGTCTAACAAGGGAGGGAATATATCGGAAGCTGGTTAAAAGGATATTGATTAAAGTTAAAACAAATAAAACATAAGAAAATTTAGGAAAATCAAGGGGGCAGAGATGAACGCACATTAGCATTTAGTTGCTGAATCTTTTGCTTCAAACAAAGAGATGGTTGCCATTTTCGATGAGACTATGGTAGGATAATAGCGCCTTCACACAATCAAATGGATTAGAGATTTATTAGAAAAACCAAAGCACGCGTCGAAGGAAGAAGAGAGACTTAGGGGATCATGCATTGATCACTCATTCATCGAAGAAGTCTTAAAAGGAGATGCTGAATTTCGAATGAATTATTTCAATCAAATAGTTGAGTAGTTACTCAACGAATTCTCTTCCAAAAGCATCAAAAAGGGTAATCTCTATGTGAGATCGCTCACGCTGAAAATATGGAAAGAAAGGAAGGTTTAACTTGATGAAGACAAGAAATAATTCCTTGTGCTTTCTAAAGATAAAATCAAACTCCTTGATCTCTCTGGATATACCGTCAAGTGGCTTGGATAGAAAAAGGAATACTAAGCCTTTGCCCTAGAATCAGTGTCTTCTAACAACCGTTACAAGTAGTTACTCTTCGGATGGACGAATTTCGATTCTTCGAGAATCTGGCATGACGCTATTATTAAAGTAATCTCCTCGAATTCTCATCCAAAAGAAGATTTACAGTCAAATAAGATTGATATTACTCAAAGCACAACCTAACCTGAAGAAGAGGAACTGGAAAAAGCTGAAAAACCTTCAAATAAGCTGTTTTTAGGAAACAGTAAAATTTCTTCTGATGAGCATGCTCATGGATAAGCTCTCTAAGTTTCGGATACTGATTCTTCTTACGATGGAGGAAACAGTGCCAGAAAGGACAATCAAAATCTTAGTCCAACTTAACTTCTGTAACAAAAAAGCTCTCCAATATCCTTAGTTACAAATTCAGACTCCAAAAATAAGCCAGTTAAAGTAAGTTCTTCTTCGAATATTGGATCCAACGCTTAAACAAAACCTCAAGAGATCATAAAGCCTTCAATAAGCTCATAATAGTAGCTCAAAAAAGTAGATCCCAAATCTCCAGAAAAGTCTAGTGTTTAAGTTTAGCAACAATAATCTATTGTTCCTCCTTAGGTAATTTAAACTGACGCAGTTCGCTAAATGCTATAAGCTTAATAAGCTTAGCAAGTACAATAAACTTAGCAAGTACAATAAACTTAGCAAGTACAATAAACTTAGCAAGTACTATAAACTTAGTAAGCACAATAAGCTTAGCAAGCACAATAAGCTTAGCAAGCACAATAAGCTTAGAACCAAGTGGCTTTAAAGCCAGTAATTTAACTTTCTCCTAAAGTTCAAGAGCCAGCCTTAATCATAAATCCAGTAAATTCTTCTAATCTGGAGAACAAACCACAATAATAATATTAAGAAGAAATCCCCACACCTCCGGCTATTTAAAGTTTTCTCGAAGAATATAAATTATCAACACTAGAACTCGAAAATGACTTCAACACAATTTCCTTTAACGGAGGAATACGCTTTCTGTAAAGTACCGATGATCCCCGCAGGTTTAAAATATTTTTAGCGTTACAAGGTCTCAATGCTTTTGAAGTGTTTAATTGCATCTGCAACACTGATGATTATAACAAATGGAATAACAATGTGGCTGAAACAAGAATTCTCAATGTTATGAGCAACGAAAGGACAGCAATTATCTACCAAAAACATAAAGCAATTGGAATTATGTATCGCCCAAGAGATTTTGTTTACCTTCGACATTCTTTCGTTTAGAATGAGACTTACTATATCATTGATAAGTCAATTGAGTACGAGAGTCTTCCAAATAGTATGTCTGTTGTTAGAGGAGAAATTGAACATATTGTGTGGAGTTTTAAAGACCATTAAAATGAAGAAAATCGATGCCTAATGATAGGCGATTTCTTTATCAATAATTAAGGATACTCTAACAATGAATAAGATGCTTCAATAACATTCGCATACCTCAAGAACTTTGCTAATCTCGCAGGCTTCATTTCATAAAAGAGCTTCCAAAAGAGCATTACTGTCAACATGTTTGATATCAATAAAATAGGTAAATACGCTCAATTAATATTAAATAATTTTTAGCTATTGAATTCAAAAATAACCAAAAAGAAAAGAATATTGATCATCATCAAAAAGAATAAGGAGATTATGTTAACACCGAATTAAGAAAGATAATTTTATTCAGCTCTGAGAAAATAAATGAGAGAAAGGACTAAATATTTAGGCCAAATGTAATTTAAAATCTTTTTGATTAATTTCATGTTTTCAGGATAACTCAAAAAGAGTCCAGTCAAGATTTCAAAGGAAAAAGAAGAAAAAGAAGAAGAAGAAGAATGCAAAAGCTAATCAGGAACTCATAATCTAAAAAAGGCAAATTAGCCAAAAATTCAATCATTTTCATGTACGATTTGGAAAACAATTTTATATTGTTTAATTAAAAACAAAATATTTAATTGTTTAATAAATAGAAGAACCCAAGAAAGAACAAGCTGAAGAATAGGCTAATAAAGGCATGCAAGTTGTTGCTCAAGACAATACACAGCAGTTCGAACTAAAAATTGAAAGTAATGAAGAAATGGGAACTAACAATTCTTAAGAGATAAAGGATGAAGAAGAAGATATTTATGAATAAGAAGAAATTCAAAACCAAACTTTGAATATGGAGCTCAACAAATTCAGCTTGCAAGAACTTTCTCACCAACAACAAAATGGCTAAGGTGAAGGCTAATCATCTGATGCTCCTCTTACCCATGAAGTACTCTCAAAAAAACCAGGTGATAAGCTAGCAGGTCTGACTATTCCTTAGATTATAGATCTTGTGAATAAGAATAAGATTTGGAGCTTTTGTCTGGATTAATACTATTCGATGGGACGCATAAGCAATGAAGAAAAAAGACTTGCTTCAGATCCTATTACTGGGAATTATTAGTTCAAGAAAGATTGGGAAAGAGATCCTAAGACTGGAAAGTTTATCTTCTTGAACAAAGAGAAAATAGCTGCCCAAAAGAAAGTAATTTCATTTATTCTTTCGAAGATTGGTTCGAATATCATCAGCGGTAAATCTATCATGAATATTTCGCTACCAATCGACATTTTCGAGCCACGTTCTAATACTGAACGTTTTGCATATGGATGCAGTTTCGCTCCTGTATTTTTAAAACGAGCAAGCTACGAAACCGATCCAGTCGAATAAATGAAAAATACTGCGGTGTATCTTATTACTACCACAATCATGTACTTAAATCTGGAGAAACCTTTCAATCCTATTCTTGGAGAAACTTATTAAGGCAGATTAGATGGCTTCCCAATTTATAGTGAGCAAATCAGCCATCATCCTCCTATTTGTGCTTATCAGTATTACACAGATACTTATGTGCTAAATGGCCAACTTGAAAGTGCAGCCTAAATGCATGCTAATTCTGTTACAGGCATAAATTAAGGCAATGTAACAGTGTCCTTCTTCAAAACAAAAAATTCGATTGGGACTATCTAAGCACCAGGAAGTCTTAATGGAACAGCTTTCGGTGTTCGATACATGTCAGTCGAAGGGAGATATATTGCATACGATCTAGCCAACAAATTGGTCTTCGAGGTAAAGCTTAACCCTGATAAAAAAGGTCTTTTCAAAAGCTCAACACAACCAATCGATTACTTTGCTGGAGGAATCTATCGAGTTACTGACAAATTCATAACAAAGTTCAAGAGTCTTAAGCCTGCATACTATAAATTTGCAGGGCTTAACATGAAGGAAGACATTGTAGAATAAGTATCTGTCATAAATGGAATATGGAATCAAGAAATCATAATCGATGATAAGAAATGGTTTGATCTAGAATCTCCATTACCGTATGTCCTTGAAGGTGAAATAAACCCACTACCCAGTGATAGCAGTTTCCGTTAAGATATTCTTTATTTCAAAGATGGAAATAAAGTGCAGTCTCAAGAATTTAAAGAGAAACTTGAAGTCTTTCAAAGAAATGATAAAAAATTGCGAGAAAAAGCATTTGAAATTGCTAAAAAGCTTAAAAAACACTAAAGTAAGAAATGAAGCAATGTGGTTCAAGTATATTTTCATTTTTTAATCAAATAAGATAATAATATCTTTGCTGATATCTATCTGAAAGTACTTTTTAGTAATAATTGAAAATATTGTCTGACAATTATCCCCGATTGAATTAAAAATGCTTGTTTTTCTTCCCTAAAACAATGTCTTAACTTTGAATTCAACCTTTAGATCGTGAATAGATTTCGCTTTGAAGTATCTAGAAAGAAAAGCATCATTTTAACTCTCAAATGAATTAAATTTTACTTGATTTATCTATTAAAAATAGATAAATTTAGATGCTTCATAATAATACAGTCAATGAGGAGGAAGCGCAAATTTAAGATTGTAATTAAGATAATGTTGCTGAAATTTAAGATAATCATTTTTTTTATTATGTTTCTCAAACAATTTTTTAAAGAAAAATAGCCATTTTTCATGGGAAAGTAAGACAAGATGACTGAATTGATGAGAATTAAGATTGATTGTAGATTTCAAAAAAATATTATTATCTTTAAAAAGATTTAAAAATCACAACTAAAAAGATGAAAGGAATAAGATAATATGATAAATGGACAAAAATAATGGTGATAACCTGCATAACGAAGTGTGCATCTATTGAAATGGCGAGGATGAATTAAAAAGAAGGAAGCAAGATCAGGAAGAGAGGAAAAAGACTTATTTGAATACAGAAAGAAAGGAGCGAAAAATCACCTCACACATAGCAAAAACGTCAGAAAAACAAATCAAAATAAAAGTGTGATGCACTTTCTTAATTTGCCAATGATAATCACCTAACAAAAAACAGGACTATCTTCAAACCAAAACAACCAAAACCTCTTCAAAACTCAGCGCAACAGGATATGGAAGACATCCTGCTAAGATTCATCACCTTAAATATAGATAAATAGCAATTAAGCGAATTCAGATGTTAATCAATAAAGATCTATTATAATTAACTAACTGACCCCACTTCATTTGTAAGTAGTGGGGTGGGAGGATAATTTTTATTGCTTTGGGAGACGAAAGAATATGGGGAGAAAGGTAAAAAAGAATGCGAATTGTAGGGAAATTCAATCATCCAAGCTGAAAGGCTTAAGAAGGGAGTGTGATACCTTGAGGATAAATTAAAATAGTTTTAAAATAAAATGAGAAAATAATCTAAATGTCTGCGAATAAAAAGCTAAAACTGAAAATACGAGGTCAGAGAAGCGAGAAGAAGTGCGTGGCAAATTTAAAAATCTAAAAAGAAGAGGCGAACTGAAGATAATTGGTCTAAGGGTGGGTTGAATGGAAAAGTGATCCTATTATAAAGAGGAAAGGGTGGGGAATTAAAAATAAAAGTGAAAAATTATTAAAAGCGGGGAGAAAAAAGAAGAGAGAAGACACAGTGAGAGGGAACAGCAAGAGGGAACAAGCATTTCATCATCAGTGTTATATTAATTTCGAAGGCAATCCTGCTCCCGCGATATCAAATCGAAGACAGTAGGTAGTTATGAGAGAACAAATTAATGCATCGCATGGGAGGGCATAGCGAGTTTAACCATTTTCGCTTGCATTTTACTCAAAATAAATAGCCCCCCAGTCATTTTTCTTTTAAAACACAAAAATAAACTCCAAAGTTGCAAGACAGATGCTGTTTTTGATCTCCAAATTGAAGTTGCTTATTGCTCTCAAAGTTAAATTATCTTTTTGTTGGCAGACTGATCAATAGTCAAATACCTTTTTAACGAAAAGACAATTTCATTTGCTTGAAAAATAACTTTATTCTTCACAAAACCATAATTAATAGTAATGAAGATCCCATTGATTATCAAAATACCCACTAAATTATTAAAAAGAATACTTTGTTTTTGTTCACATCAAATTAACAACAAATCATTCAGTTATATAACAATTTTGTTGTTTGAGAGAATTGAAATAGTTTTTTAATATACAAACTGAAATAAATGGCTTTTATTAATTTTTCATACAATTAATCTTATTTGTTTGTTTATTTAGCGATCATCTATCATCTAAACAACCTTCACAATTTATCAAATAATTTGATATCTCAATTCAGCATAGATAAACCACTAAATCTAGAATATTGTTGAAAAATAAACCAAATCTTATCCCAATTATCCAATCTCAACTCAGCAAAACTTTATTAAGAAGATTAATTAATGATAAAAGGTAAAACTAATGCTAATGTTTCCAAAACCTCTTAGCTATCAAAAAGCTCTGAATCAGAAGAAGATAAATCTTAGGACTTGGATAGGCTGGAAGACAATCACCAATAATTGAATGAGTCTGAAATCTAAAAAGATGTTTAGCCTCTTGTTGATATCAAATCAATCAAAACTTAGAGTCCAGAAAAATCAGAAACTATTGTTTCTCACATAAACACTGAAGCACCTTCAATTCAAGAAGTCATACAGATTTATCTATCAAAGCCTGTTAATGAAGGGCACACATAATTAGTTTAAGAACATGATAAACCACATGAATAAGCTCAAGGATCAGACGATATTAAAACTTAAATATTAAACCAACTAAACCAAGAAAAAGAATCCAAAGTTACAGCCGAAGTCACTAAGGTAAGTTAGACAAAAAAAGAGGAAATCCATGAATAGTTAGAAGAAAAACATTCTAAAGAATCCAGCAATTACCAACCTGAAGAAGAGATCGATGCTGAACATGCTGAAGCTGAAGCTGATGACTGGCGCCCTAAAAAACAAAGAACTTCTGGAATCAAAAACAAAAGAAAGAGACCGAACTAGAGTTCCCTCTAAGACAATGGAAACAGTTACAGCAATGAAAACCAACTAAATCAAAACAAAGTGGTGGAAAGAAAAAGAGGCATTCGTGATTTGACAACTGATGAAAAATGGGGTGTTTACGATAGATACCAATTAATGTAAAGCTACAGAGGTGTCGGAAGAGAATTTAATATGGATCATTCTACAGTAAAGTTATTGATACAGCGCATTAAGAATGAGTAACCAGAAGGGGAAACCATCACTAAAGAGATGTTCCTCCAAGGTGACATTGCCAAGCAAGGATAAGAACCAATCATCACGAAGAAACTCAAAAAAGAACTCATGAAAGCAGCAAAGAATCATCTCAATTCAGAGCTTCATTCTTCTGGTACTTACACACTTTTTGTTACTTTCCTTATTCACTTCTAATAATACAATTGATTTAACTAAGGACATGATCAAATGGATGGGTAAGTGCATCTGTTTGACTAAGACCTTAACGTTTCAGATGGAAATCAAAATGAAGGAATGACTCAACAAAGCACAAAACAAAAGAAACTGAGAATAGACAAAAAGGAATAATAAGGTGAATTTTACTATCAGGATGGTGACAAATGTATCTAACATGAAGGATCAATGCTAGATGATCCAACCTAACTGCCTTCTTTGCATAGCTCAAAGAGTAAGAGCAAATTGTCCACTGAAGAAAAAGAGTTGAGAAAAAAATAAAGGATTGAAAAAAGGACACTAAAACAAGATGAAAAAGAAATCAAAAAGAATTCCAAGGGAAAAGGAACTCTTGGAGAAATAGGAAACAATTATGGCTATTCAGTAGGTTAGTAAGCTCATTATCCCAACTAGTCACTGGATAATTAATAGGTTACTTCCTAAACTTAGCAGATTCCCTAAAATCCTTTTTTGGATCCCTCGCATGAAGATATCCATCAAATTTTTCCAGGATTCTTTGCTAATTCTTTAATAAAGTATCCAAATGTGCCTGGTGGAGAAGGACAGTTAACTCTAAATTAGTATGTTTATGCTTAAAATATTGCAGCTGCATAACAACATCTTCAATATCCTTTCCTATCTTATAATACTTAATAGTAGTAATAAGATGACTTTGATCATATAATTGATAATATTGATATTCATGCTTAGAACCATGTGATGCCTTAAGAAAATGCTAATCTTAATAATAATTAAAATGGGCATAACTTTGATGACGAGATTTAGCTTGAACTTTCTTGATCATATTCTGCAGCTCTCCTTCTGTTGGCCATTAAATAAATGATTGTCTAAATCTTTTTGATTGTTTGTGATGAATGGTATGAAAATAATTAAAGAGTTTCGATTTGTTTTTGTTAACTTTTGTTGATTAAATAAAGTCTTTCAAACATAACAATTAATCTCCAAGAAGAAGGAATCTTCAGTACTTTAATTGAAAAATCTTAAGATTAATAAATAATTTTAGTTGTGTCTTCTTGCCTAGTGTTAATTTGTTTACTCTATTTCAATATTTAAGTGATTAATAAACTACAAATCATATTTTTTGTCAATAAACTTTCTTAAATTCGCGTGAAATTACACTAAACTCTGTTCTGTAGGGATGGCATTTAAACAAGCCTCTCTTCGTCCTCCTCTGATCCCGATTTCAGAGCAATACTTCTCTTCAGCATAAAGCGAACTATCTTCATTTAGATCCAAGATATAAGATGATCCTTATGATGGCAAGTATGAAGATCTAATTCTCATGCCTTCCTCAGGATTTCCATCCTCAGAAGATTCGAGTGGCCTTCCTATTACTTAATATTTTATTGATCCTTACAGTCAAAGCAACTAAGGAAGCAATGAACTCATATAAGTGCTATCAAGAGATGAATAACCCACTTCTCTTAAGTAATCCCTCTCTCAAAATGTTAAAACTTCTACATTTCACTAGCCACTGAGCTCATTTGCTCCTAAATAAATCCGTTTCAATCTCGATGATGCATAGACTCCTTCTACTCCTTTCAGTGGTCTGCCTTCTTAAGACTAGCTACCTTAGCCTCGCAGCAATTTTATTCGTCACAGCAATTCACGCAGCCTTTCGAATATTTCAAATCGCACACCTTCATATCAAAGTTGGAGTGCGTAATCTCCAGCTAGCTTTCAATAGTAGAATTCTTTTAAGGTTCCACCAAATCAATAGATTAATTAGATTGGCAAAGCAACACCAAGATCTAGATAACCAATATTCCAGCATACTCCTCACAATCGCAATATGGATCGATAATTTAGTTGGGTATCATAGAGCTTTTCCTCTTAGCAAAATGATAACTTCCATCAAGAAGATGCAGTTTAAGAAAACTTTCTCATATCTGAAATGGGTTTTAACTCATATTCTACCAATAATAATGCCCTAAATTCTCGCTCTAACCCTTTCTCAAATTAAAACTCTCTGATCCCTTAAGAGCGTTCTGAATTCCAATAGAAATCCAATTAGCCTTACAGTTCTTAATGGCCATAACGACCAGATCGTCCTTCATTATTTTACAACCCCAATCCTTCTAAAGCTGAATAGTTTTCCTAATCTAAACCGAGTTCAATAAAGTCTTCTTCTTCATCTAATTCAAGTTCACCGTCACCTAAAAGAGCAAGCACTTTGAATGCAAAGAGAAAGGAAGCAACTTAAATGCAAGCTCTGCGAAAAAGATCAATCTATAAATATAACCCTTAAATGAGGCCTGATTTAGATGATTCTATGACTCTGCAGGCTAAACCAAGTAGACAACTAGAAAGACCAGCTACAATAATCTAAACTGAAGAGAGATGGAGGGAGAATCTTCCGAAATCACGAATAATAAGATAACTAGAAAACAAGCTATCAATCTTGGAACATAGACTAGAAGCAGCAGCCAGAGAAGGCAAGAACAAAAAGGGATTTGATAAAAACTTATAAACAAAATACTTAGAAATAACTAAACTTAAGATATCCTTAATCAAGCGCATTGAAAGAGCTATCAATGACATATCTGATAGTAAATTGGATGCAATAAGACAATAATAAGAGAGTGGACTTGCAAAGATTAGTCAGCTTAACAATTAGATTGAACAAGAAAGGATTGATCTTGATATTGACAGCCAACTAAGAGAACTTCACAGTAAGATTTTACAAGATTTGCGTCATTTAGATTTGACTGAATTTAAGTACGATTTCAGAGTTAGAATAAGAGCTAACAACTACCTATTGAACTTAAAAGAATCTGATTTAATGGATACTCTAGCATAAGTGAGGGAAGAAAGTGAAGAAGCCAAATAATCCTTAGAGAATGCTTCCCTAAAAGGCGTAAAGGAAAATCTCAAATAAATTGCAACCACTGATCTAAAGGAAGCAATATAAAAAGCAGAATTGTTGATAGCAGATAAGATACCTAGACTTCGAGATTTAAGGAGAAAGCTAGGAGAACGAGAAAGAGACACTAGAAGATTTCTTGAGAAAGTCTAGCTAGCATTATTCAATTTAAACTAAGGCAAATTATTTAAAACAAGCAGACTTATGATACTTTAATCAATTGCTCTAAAATACGGTTAAGTCTCATTTTTAGACATTTAAATACCTATCCGCAAAAACATTGAAATGAATTCTTAAGTTCTATCGCATTATTCTCAGCTTTTAGAAGGAATTCTCTCCAAAATTCATAAATAGATGATCTTCTCCGAGAATCAACGAAAAATATGTAGGGAAAGTATATTTGGGAAACTCATTGAAAAAGAAGTCCAAGGTCAATGCGAATTTCTTGCAGATCAGGAAAAACTAATTGAAAATTGTATTCTGGCTAACGCTACAATAAACTCTTCCTTCAAGGGTATCATCCAACCAGCTGAAATAATGGAGAGTTATTAGTCTAAAATAGAATAAGCTTCTTTTTAGGCAGTAAACTCAAAGGAAATCAACTTTCCAACGGAATCTCTTAAAGAAGCAATTTCCTCAAAAGAATCGATAAGAATCCAGCTGTCTTCAATAGGTTAATTTTTATTTGTGATATTTAATGAAGGCTGACATATTTGTTTATCAGATATCAATGCGATTTAGGAACTTTGTGGTTAATTCACATTTTAAGACCAACTGTTTCCTAAGTTAATAGGAGATTAAATCCAAAATGAAATAGATGAGGCGGAAAGAATTTTTAACTCGATTTAAGACTTTGTTTCTGCACTCAAGCATGAAGAATCTGAAGAAGACTCTATCTCTAAAAAAATGCATTCCCAAGGTAAGCTACTAATACGATTTATGTCAACTCTAATTTAAATTTTTTATGCTTGAATAGGTAACAATCTGAAGGAAGAGTGGGATGAGATGCAAGAGGGTAAACGCAAAATGACTCTAGATGTCCTCGAACCATACTACAATAATCTCAAGGAAATGTTGTCTTCGCTGGGGAAGAAATTATCAGACTATCAAGCGAGAAGCAAAATGAGTCAAGTCAATCTGAATCGAGCGAATAGCATTTACAAGAGCCTCAAAGCTATTCACAAATAGGTTTACAAACAAATATTCCTGAATAAAGAGATTCAATGCATTGACATAAAGAAGCTCTTGAGTCTTGTGGCGAACTTAGATCTAGAGGACGAGCATGGCGAGCAGGAATTCTACAAGTATTTCTAAGTTGTGCATGGAATTCAAGCAATGGCGGAGATAGAAGAAGAAAATTAAGCTATCAAAGCATTCAACAAGCACAATTAATACTTCTTTAAACTCATTGAAGCCCTTTCTAAGCAGCACAAAGCGTTTAAAGCGATTTTTTCGTCTTCCAATAGCATTGCAAAGCTCCCTGAGAGTTGTTCCTAGGAATCCTTCATTCTGCATGTTACCTCTATCATATAAGAGGAACGATCTTTGCTCAAACAAAACAGCTAAGTCGTTCACCAAGCATTGGACTATTTCAATAGATGCAAGGAGCAAACCTAGAGAAAGTGGGGGCTGAAAAATGCAAAGGATAAAAATAAATACATTGAGGAGCTATCCAAGCACAAGGAAGTGCTCTTCGAGAAGATTGAAGCTTTCTATTACAAGACATTTGAGCTCAATGCTATCGTCAATGTTGGAGGCAGCATCGATTCAGTGTATTCCTCCAACGGGCTGGATTTCCCGAAATTCGCAGAGCAAATCAAAAATCTTATGAAAAAGTTCAAGAACTAAAACTAGCAGGACAACTACAATATCGTTGAAAACTTGCAAGTCGAAGTCGCACATAACTAAATACTCACGAACTACATCATTCAACTGAATAACTTCCTGCTAAAAACTGCGAACTAGCTCTCCTCTTCATTAGCTTCGTCTTCCTTGGGTTAGGCATCACTTAATAAAGGAGACGCTATTTCTCAAGCTGTGGCTCAGCTCGCTGCTTTCAATGAAGAAAAGAAAATAGAAATTAGTCTAAAGAAACGGAAGAATATCAATTTCGAAATATATTCTCGGTTTGTAGCTCGATCGTAGCCATTCTTGAAGTTTTTTGAATTCGCAGCAGAAACAAGAAAACTCTGCATTTCTTCTGTTCTTTGTTTTGAAAAGCACAAAAAGGAAATTGATCTTGGCGATGCTGATTTCAGATCAAACTTAGAAGGAGTCGTTGCTCTCAAAGGTAGCTTCGAAGCTAGGCTATCTAGTTCTATCATCGAAATGAAAGAAACCAAGTTATTCTCTTATGTTTCATTTGCGCAAGCAATAGGAAATCAATTGAACAGCACCGTCAAGGAGCTTATGAAACAAATCGACATTTCTTTCTTGGCTAAGCTCAAATCACTTCTAGACAAAGAAGGATACCTCGATTGCTCGGTGAACTACATCACAGCATATTCGCAAGTTAACTAGTATATTTCTGTGAACATCAAGAAGAAACAGCTAAAAGACTTCATCGATGATCTGCATTCGTTATTTTTACCTTCTGTGAGTAGTAGTCTCTCAAATTCTTTAACGAATTGGAGGAAATATCAGGCATTTATCCCAGAAGTGAAAGCCAGCAAGCAGTTTGAATCTCTCAGATATATCCCAGAAATTTTTGAACTGCATAAGCATAAAAACTGCGAGGATTTCTTCAACTCCCTGTATGCTGTTCTCCATAATTACGTGGAATCCAAGAGAAACCCGCTTGAATCTAAAGATTTACTTGCTCGACTTTCAGCTAACTTTTAGAACCACAACTAAGTATTCTAAGTCAATATTTAGCGCTAATTATCGGCCCAATTCCAGAGCTTTCTGACCGACGACTACACTTTATACAGGAATTTCAAAATATGAAGAGGATTAATATAACCTTATTTGCTTAAATTCATGTTTGTAGTTGTCTCTAATATTAACTAGTTTATCAGTTTAAAATGAAATTGGGAGTGAAATGAATGTATTTACACAACACGAGTTTGTTGGCACAGTCCTATTTTATTTTAGATCATCACCTTATCTAAATCAGGTATTTAATGGATAAATTTAATCTTGTTGGTTTACGATATGATGCTATCTTAATAATAGATAAACAGTGAAATTGTAATGATAGTATTCTCGTATGGCAAGCATTAATAGAGCTCATTATCCTTCATAGATAAGTGTCACAGTGCTCTTGTGAGACTCCTTAACCTTTATTATTTTAGACCTAATCTAACATTTCAAATTCAAAAATAAAGAATAGAATAAAAGATCAGAGCGAGCAAGATAAATGATTTGGAACAATTTCAAATAAGCAATGATAGTATAACAACAATAAAGAAATGTTCATTGCAAATGTGGATGGATTTGAGGATAATCACTCAGTGGATATAAACCAAAATAGCCAAGAATGCCTCATGATTTATTCACTATTGATTCTGGATCTACGAAAACAGATTAGGTTAATACTGAACATACTAATCTTTACTCATCCAAAATCATAATGGCATACCCTATTCATTAGGGATATAAAACCCTTGGAGAGAAATCAAATATCATAAGAGTTCTATTAAAACAATTAAGAAAATAAGAAAGGAAGTTCGTTTGCAGCAAAAAACAACTTAATTGAAAAAACAAAACAAAAAAGTGGATGGGAAACGATAACTGCTGCAGCTCTCGGTTGAGAGAGG
>Ga0302271_10000187_pt1 | contig 56796 bp, 24 predicted proteins | sample III_Bog_N1_1_FD_198767 | JGI IMG/M metagenome (GOLD analysis project Ga0302271, IMG submission 198767) | Peat permafrost microbial communities from Stordalen Mire near Abisko, Sweden - III_Bog_N1_1 | ecosystem: Environmental > Terrestrial > Soil > Wetlands > Peat | place: Sweden: Abisko...
ACCCCAACCCCAACCCCAACCCCAACCCCAACCCCAACCCCAACCCCAACCCCACATTCAAGCTAACATTCTAAAAGATCACTCATCAGCTACCCTCAGTTGCTAAGCAATAGTTAGGAGTCCAATATTTTGCAGTCAACTCTAAGTTTGTAATTGATGCATTTATTTTTTTAAAACTCAAAACTAGAATATTTCATCATATTATTGTGGGTCTCATTAGCTATCCCAAAAATAAGAGATTTCTCACTCTTGAGTGCATGATTAATGAGAAACCATAAATTATGCTTTATGATCCCAAATAAGAAAATGATAATTATTTCTTTTGTTTTTTGAGTGAGATAAATAGAATGATTCACTGAATAATAAGTGCTTGAATACTTAGACAAGAATCGAAGCTCTAGAAAACTATTCAATACAAATTTCAGCAAAACAGAGTAATAATTTGAATGATTTCAAATCATTTTAAAATGGAAAAAATATTATTTTTTAAAGGAGAAAAAGTCCGCTGCGGTTGGCAATAGCCCGATGCAAAGGCAACAGCTGAGGATCTCTATTAGAACTGAAGACATTCTTAGGAGTAGACATAATTCTACTTCTCAAAATAATGCTAATGACTTCCTAGAAAGACCACTCATGAGAAAAATGGATGCCATCATGAGGTGAATAGCAAGAGGAACTTGTCTATTTAAGGTCAGATAGATATCTAATAATTAACAGAGTGCAAGTTTAATACATAATTATAATAAAAAAAATAATGCTATCAATAAATCTAGAATGATTAATCAGGTTTGCATTTACTGTAAGGAATGTGTGTCCAATTATCTGTCTTACTATCATTAAAAAGCCAAAAATAGAGAATTTCAGGTGATATTTCAAGGAAAGTGTCTAAATGTAAGTGATTATCTACACAAATAACAAACATCTTGATTTCACAACGGCTACTGGAGCCACGATCTTCCCCATGGGAAAGGGAAAATGAGAAGAATTTTCTAAGACGATTGGGAGTATGAAGGTAATTTCTACAAAGGTGTGTTTCATGGCCACGGCGTGATTCGCTTCAACGGATGCAAGATCTATGAAGGAGAGTTTAGGAATTACATCTTGATGAGCTTTCTCATCGAAAAGAAATCGTTTCCCGACACAGGAATGTTTTAATTTACCTCACAAACCAAAAAGAAGTTCAAACTCTACAAGAAATCGAAAGATGAGTAAAATAAAAGAGGCATTTAAATGGGATAATATTGGAGGGCTTTTAGAATTGGAAGGGGCTATTACAGTAGTTAAGTAATTTATCTTTAATGAAATGTTATTGTTTTGTTGTTTGAAGACTATGCTTGCAGGTGAAGATCCATAAGATTCCAAACATAGCTAACTTGATCAGCGTCTTGAAGGAATAATCAAAAGATACTTCCCTTGTCCTTGAACTCATGCATTTTAGGAAATTAAGTATGGACAGCTAATCGCATGTGGGTTTATAGGATTTCTTCAAGCAAAAACATGTATTTTTATCGGGTAAGAATCGTGTTGTGGAGATAGTATTTGACGAGGAATTCAGCCTCACAGACGATTAGCTCGAGAATATCTTATCTTTTTGTACATTCATCGAGTATATTGACTTTAGATTTGTATCGATGCGATAAGTGTAAATCGTCTTGGATTTCTGTGTCGCACATAGATGCTTGCTAAAATAGATTCGAAATGCAGACGAAAGTAAATTCAGTGAGGAAAGTTTCTGCAATTTCATCTAAATGGGCATCACTTCATCTTTGGAATCGATAGATTATCAGAATACTAATCTCTTTGGGCTAGCTCTCTAAAGGATTTTCTAGCTGAAGACACTCGCAAACGTCACAAGTATCAACTTTTCCAACTGCAGTATTTCCGCATAGCATGAATCGTTCGAGAGGCTGTTTTAGTCTGAGAAGCTGATGCAAATAAAATACATCAATTTAAGGAGTCTAAAATCGCTGGACGATGAATCCATCAAAACAATAGCTTTGTCACCATTTCTCACAAACATCGAGGTATTTATCTGATTATTTTCTTCAAGTTGTAGATATTTTTGTGAATTACGAATATTCTCCCGTTTTTTTAATTTTATTTGAGATTTCAATTTAGAATTAATGCTTTTTTTTGTACTAGGAATTTAATATCTCACTTTGCAATAGAGTCACTTCAAAAGGTCTTCTTTACTTCAGCTCCTAAGTCAAAAAAACTATGCCAAATCTTAAGAGTCTTCATATTGGAGGGCTCTTGTCTCCAATAGTCAACAAAGGATTTAAGAAAATTTTCTTTAACCCCACAGACACCATGATCTCATCTTTTCTGCGCGGTTTCTCGCAGACAATCCTCCGATTAGACCTCGCTGAGTCATCGCAACTTACAGACAAAATGGTGAAACAGTTTACTCTATCGAAATATTTAGTTTAATTGAAAGAAATCATCTTGAATTCTTGTCAACTTCTGACGAACAAATCGTTCTAATATTTACATCAGCCCAAGTGTCTCCTAACTAGCATTGAAGTTATTGATTTTTCACACACAAACATAACAATGGGTAAGATAAAATACGCACAACGATTATTTTTATTATTTCTTAAATTCTCAATATTTGATATTCTAATTTATTGTCTCTCTTTCATTCTCTAGAAACATTGAAGGCCTAAAGGTATTTTAAAAGAATCTTAATCGTAAGTTGTGAGCATGTGGCATGGAAATTCTTCAAATCCTATTTGGAAATATCCAATGCGTTAGGTGAAATCCACTTTGATTCTGATATTCTTGAATTCGATGTTAGCGAAGAAGATAACGAAGAAGCAAGATGGAATGAGATAACTGCACTCTTGGTAAATAAGAAGCTGTTCATTAATGTAACATCGGAGTCTTCTTTAGAGAACATCACATAATTGTTTTACAAGAAAAGAAATTTAGATATCAGCTTATTCAGCAAACTCTATCCAGCTTTTCAGCTCGAGAGGATGATAACAAAAATCAAAATCATGTCCGATGATCATAAGCAAATGAAAGTTAAGGACATGACAGGTAAGAATTTCAAACATCTCCTGAAGGATATCAAGCACCTCAAGAATTATAAGTAATTTCAGATCATGGAAGTCCCCTTGACTGTTCTAGATTAGGATTAAGATGAAGAATAGACAAATAAATAAATGCCAGCGAATTAAGAGAAATTTGAAGATTTAAAAAGAATTCTCAATGGGAGACTGTTCTTGGAATTCAATTTGCTAGATTTGAAAGAACAACCTTTTGCCCATATGATAGCTAAGCCACTTGCGTAAAGTAAATTCACGAGAGGCTTAGAAATAATTGATTTATCGAATTCTCTCATAAACGATGATGATCTCCTTGGGTTGACGAAATCATCATATTTTGTGAAGCTTGCTACGTTGTGCATTAATAATTGCTAGGAAATCTCAGAAGTTGGGTTAAATCATCTAATTCTTGTTGGATTCCCAGTATTAAAGGAGATCTAAGCGAAATAGCGTCTAATATAATTTCACAATCTAGATTATAGGGCATTATCTCTTCGTCCATCATTGAGTGTGATACTTGATACTCTGGAGGTTGTTAACAGCGACTTAGGTCTGGATGATAATACAATCTACACTCAAGTCATGAGTATCTGCAAGCTGAACAAGTCAATTATGAAGACTATTTCGTTACGAGGAACACCTTAGTTTATTATCAAAACTCTTTCTAATTTAGCTGAGAATGTACCTTCCCCGTTGAAATATCTAACATTGGATGTGACACTCGCATCTGAAGCTGATCACTAGGAGATCAATGCAGCGATTTAAATGGTTAAGCCATTCAAAGCACTGGAAAGTCTTGTTTTCGATATGAGAAGGTAAAAAAAGTTGGTTTTTTTGTTTTTCTTAAAATATTTTCACAATTTCAACTAAACTTCATAATTTTTTTAGGCTAAGATTTGTATCCTATCCGATAATGACGGGGCTGTTCACATCGATAGAGAATCTACCTTAGCTCACTTAGTTCAAGATACTAATCAAAAAGTAACACATTATTTAAAAGGCAATTTTAGTTTTTATGGCTTTTGCAAAGTTGGATTTGGAAAATCACTTATTTCTTGTTTTCTTATTACTTTTTTGTTGCATTGCTAGTTATGGCAAATAAGAAAATTTACTTGAAGGATAGCATATCCTTGAGATGTTTGAGAAATTTAAGACATTTCCTAAGCTCAAAAAGCTATCCATATCCATCTAAGGGTACGTTATTAGACACAAAACTGCTCATAATCAGATATTTTATAATCTTTTGATCTTTGTTTGATTCTAGCCATAAATCAGTAAATTAACTAATTAGCAAGTAAGTCATGGATAAAATTGGAATAATTGTAAGAGAACTCCTAGCCAAGCTTTCAGAGTTACATCTCTCACTCATTAAGTATCCCTAGCTTTAAAATTGATCAAAGAATTCTAGTAATTTATTTATTTTTTTGAATCCATTATCAGCTGGGATCTTTGCTAAAGGATACCAAACTTTCAAGTCCTCCAGCATTTCCCATTTGAAGCTAACAAATCTCTCTCACAGATTACACTCAACTTTCGCAAGTATGCTTTATCATAAGAGAAACAACTCATTTTAACTGCAATTTTTAAAAATGTAAATATCTAAATATAAAATGCTAATTTTACTATTTAAAGTATGCTGAAGTCAAGCAGGTAATTCCTTAAGAATGAAACAATAATCTCACTCATAGAAAGTCTCAAGACTATTCAGACACTCCGTTAAATCAGTTTGGATTTCAAAAAGTAAGAGATCTTTAATAATTGATAGGATTATTACCAAAAAAGAATTCAAAACCATTAGTTTAATTTCGAAATTGTTGTTTTCCAAGTTGGGGCAAGAAAAACGAGGAAATCACAGGTGAATCTCTTTAGTCAATCACTAGTCTACTGTAGTCGAACAAAAGTTTCAAACTAATCGAAATTAACCTGAAGAATTGGTTTACAAAACTCACAAAGCAATCCGTTGTGAGCTCATAAGATGTTATCGATTTCTTCGAAGCAATTGGAGGGCAAACGAAGCTCATCACTCTACGCTTGAATATCGCTAAGTATACACGAGAATAATACAGATTTTAACTTTATTATGAATTTCAGATATTGGAAATTCTTTTTTTACGATGTAGATGGGGTGATTTCTCCAGCGTATTGACGGGTGATGTCCTTGAGAAACTCTTCTCCAAGAATAGCGAGTCTCTTCAAACAATCAAACTCAATTTATCTTAGTAACCTGAACAATTTTAGCAGCTTTAAGAACGAAAGATTTTTATATATTTTGATTATTCATCTAATCTCACATAAAACAACATGTCTTCTTTTGGATAATTTCTTGAATTAGATCATACCTATTGAACACGAAGAATCTAACTGACGATCATTTAGGACGATTACTATCTAATATCTCTCGCATGATAGAATTATCTTCTCTTCATTTGGATCTGTCTCAATGGGGCTAAAACAACATGCAAATCACCGATAATTGTTTATCACACTTCGAAGAACTTTTTACGAAAACGAAAAAACTTAAACATTTAGCAATTAAAACCAAAAATTGGGGATGCGAAAATCACTTCATAACGGACTCCTTCGTTGCGAGATTATTCTAAGTAATAGCTGCTCACTGCGATGTTGAAACTCTGTGCATGAATTTCTAAGGAATGGGCCATTTTACTTCCGATAATCGGATCGGAATAGCGTCATGTGTTAAGTCGATTTCAACTTCACTGAATAAATTAAAAAAGACTAAAGTACTCAAACTCAACTTCAACGAGTAAAAAATAATTAATTTATTGGAGAATTTATCTCAAACAAAAGAGAATTAAGAATTAGTTTAGTTATTCTGTTTTGTTTTTAATATCAAATTTATTCTTAGCTGGCGGACAACTGATACTGATCAATCACTTGAGGGCCTCCTCAGTAGCTTGGAATCTAAGAAAAAACTGACCCTTCTAGAGGTTAAACTTTCCAAGTATTTTGAACTTTTGTTTTTGTTTGGTTTGCTAACAAATTTCTGATGGATTTAGTTGGGTGAAGAATCCTGGGAAGGCACGGGATAGAAAGCCATAGGTCTACCATGGCGACGATGGAGATGAAGAATATCAGGAATAACGATAACTTGCTCATGCTACATTTGATTTTTCTAAATGGTTGAATATGGAACAAGCTGTTTCTGCTTGCTACATCAGCGCACTTTGCCCGAAAAAACTCATACATTTAGTCTTGAATTTTTCCAAATGGAACAAGCAAACTGACGATTTTGAGCCATCAGCAATAGGTTTCTTTGCAAGCCTATCAGAATTTACTAATTTAAAGAGTCTGGCACTGGATCTTTCATAGTAAGAAAGCAAAATAACTTTTGAAAAATAATTGGACATTTTTAGCAATCTTTAATTCAATTTGTTTTTAATTTCGATCCTGAAGTGAGAACAAAATCTAAGAGATGAGCTTATCGAAGAATCTAATCAACTAAATTGAAGAAACTTTGACAAAGTTGATTCAGCTAGATAAACTTAATTTGAACTTAAGAGGGTAAGCAAATTTGTTGGAAATGTAGATATTTTGTTTCCTCTAAAACAACCAAAAATCTTTGTTTGTTAGTGTTATCTTTTGTGTTATTGACTAATTATTGCTAATACTAAAAGGTGGCGATTCAAAAGCTAGGAGATGTTGAATGATTACTTGCAGCAGATATTTTTAGGAATTTCAAGGTTGATATGTCTACGAGTATTGATACTTAATCTTGACGAGTACAACAAACAAAACAAGCTACTTTTACCTCTTTTTTTTATTCCTTTTCATTCTACAAACATTCTTTTTTGTTAATTCTAGCTGGAACTCAAGCTTCGATGAATTTGGAAAGCAGAACTTCGAAGTGCTTAATAAAAATCTCAAGAATCTTCATGTCATCTCTAAATTATCCCTCAGCTTTCAAAAGTAATTTTCATTTCAATAACAGATGCCATAATTACCACTTTACAATCCAAGCCATAAGATATTTGTTTTTATCCTAATATTTTGTAATTAATTCCATTGTTTTTAAGTTGGTATCAACAACCAGCATAATAGTCAGGCATTACTCTATCATATCCAATGAAGAGTTCGAGGGATGAAATGGCTGTCTAGCAATATAGTTTATTTGTTGAAAAAATATCGGACATCCTCAATTAAGCACGATAACTTGACTATTTTCATCTCAATCTTAACAAGTCAGCTACTTTTTAATACTCATTTTTATATGAAATCATCATAACTCCTTCCATTTTCACAGCTGGCCGAGTGTAAATAAGAGTCTGCTCTCTCATCTCGAGAACTCCCTCTCCAAAGTCAACATAAGGCATTCTATTATCGGGAAAATACTCAAGAGCAACTGAGAATGAGAATCAAAAGGATATTTCTAAGTAATACTTAAAATCGCAGAGAAGTTCAAGCAGATCGCAAATCTAACATTATCTTTCTAGAATCTTTTCTCACATTCTTTCTCTCCATATTTTCAAGTTTTTATTAATTAATTTTCAATGTTTTTGCCATTAAAAATGGGATTTTGTGTGTTTTGATTTCGTATATTATAAAAAAAAATTCCTTTAACACACAAATAAATACTCATCTCATCTATCATTCTTCATCTTCAACAAAATATTATGTTTGTACTCTTCTTTTCTTAGCTAGAGCTATCCTCGGATTGTTTCCATTCATTAGCTTCTTCTTTTCTGTATGTGAATTGAGCTAAGATAAAATATTTAATTCTCTTATTTTCTATGCATTCACCGCATCCTATTCATTCTAAACAACTCTTGCTCTATCAACAACAGCTATTGCTTATTTATTCTCTGATTAGAATCTCTCACATTTCTTAATCAACTCTCCAACATGTTCTCTAAGCTGTAACGTCGCTTAGGATTGAATCCGTTGTTGGCTTGAAGATCTTGAACCTAAATTAGAATGATTTGAAATCATATTTGATTCGACACTTCCTGCTGTAAGCTATCTCGATTTACTTATCATTTATTTAAAACTTCTGTCAGGACTTCTTTCTCTAGAGTCCACTATCAATGACACATTTGCTGTACTTCCTCTTCTGTGAAGAATATTTTATGTAGCTGAAAAAAAATCAAAAAAAAAATAATAAAATAAAATGCTCCAAAAGACTTTTAGATTTACATATTTCTTGTTACGATGCTTCTAACGAAACATGATTTCTACTTAACATCCAAGGCGAATCATGAGAAGATTTAGTTCTCGTGTGTCTTAACATACTTGAGGCTGGTAGATATTTCAAATCTTTACCAGGACTATTATTATTTGACATTATCCTGTTATCTTTTTCTTGACTGGTATTTTTATTCAGAAGACTCCCAATAATCTTATGAAAGCTGCTTCTCTTTCTCGAAGTAATTCCCATTCTCTTTCGATCTGATTCAAGTTTTACTTCGTTCTCTAATTTCTCTATTAGTACCTTCCCTGGATTATTTTACATATCACCTTTTTCTTCAAGTATGAAACTATTTTAAGATGTTCTCCTTGCAGAATTGCCAGCCCAAGGGAATAGTTATAACTCTTTATCCTCAGTTCCAAGGATTTTACATGAATTACGAGAATTGTAATTGCAAATAGAAGTTGCAGTTTCATTTCTTTTTTTGTTTATTCCACTGATATTACTGTAAATTCCAGGGTTACTGCTGCATGTACTCATGTTGTTTCCAGTGAAAAATTGCATCGATCCATCAGGTTAATCGTATGATTCTAGTTTTTTGTCGTTCTGCCGAACAGGAATCAGAGATACTTCTCGCTGCAGTTTCAAGTCATTTCTATTTATTATGGAATTTTATGCAAGAGAATTGAAATAATTATTGGATTCCTCATCATTTTCAATAAATTTCTCCATGCAAATATTATCGAGTTTAGTAAGCATATTTGCTGTGGTTTCAAGTTTTCTTGTGCTTTCTTTGAAATATTCGGTGTCCGAATTCATATGCGAGCGTTTCAGAATGTCTTTGTGATAATGTTAACTCCACAGATCTTTAATCAGCATCAAACCTTTTGTCTCACTGACGATTGCTTTACGGCCAGCTTCGTTAACTCGACGCTGTATCAACAGTTACGTTGATATTCCTTGATCATATTCTGGGGTGTTTTTTTTAAACACTTCGAACGTCTGCTGTCGCTGTAAGAAACCTCGTTTTTCAAGTATTCGAGGGATATTTACAGCATTTGCGAAAATACTAAGTTGTCGTGCAGAAGGGCGAATGCGTTAAGCAGATTAGTTCTATCTTACACTGGTGCTTCTTTCAAGAAAATTCTAAGAACTCATTGCCCCTTGCGTTGTTTTACTTTCGTGGATAATATTATGATTTACATTTTCCTTCTAGGTTATAAAATCTTTCCCAACCAAATGAGATCAAATGGATTCGAATGGTCTGCGATCTTTTTTATTGGCACAAAGCTATCTTCTAAACTTTGTTATTGAAAGAGACAGGTTTTAATAAGGTGGATAAAAGAAATTAAGTTTTGAATTTTATGTTTGTCTGATAAACAACTTTTCTTGATTCTTTTAAAGCAAACTAATTGCTTGTGTCTTTATCAATTTCTCTCTCTCCCGCTCGCGTTTTCTGCCTGATATGTCCATATGGATTGTAATAATCTTGTGTTTAATTAATAATATTAATCGAAGCAAAGGGATTAGAATAGTAGGCACATACTCACATACAACGCAGATTAGTAATTCAGACTGAAAGCAAAAAATGGAAACAAAATCGGAGACTTTCTCTGAAGGTGCATAGGTTTTATAAACCATGTTAGATGACTTCTAGACTGAGCAAGATCTCTAATAAAAAGGAATTTAACTTGGTGGATTGCATGCCAAAGCCAAGACACTTAAAGAATATATTGCTGCTGAAAATACGCTAATGGAAAGAAGAAAAATGCAAGTTGTTTTAAATCCAAAATTGAATTTGCTTGCTGCTTTAGAAAAAGATTTTCTCCTAGATACGGAAATCAGCTTTTATTCCTTTTAAGTTGAGGATTTCAAAACGATTACAAATCCATTTTACATTCTGAAAGGCAAGAAAAAGGAAACTGACATGTGCATAGCTCGGTATGAACAAGTTGTAAAAGGGTATGAGGAACTTAGAAAAATCAAACCAGCATCGGCGGAGCAAGGAAATAAAATAGTTAAAGTACTATAAATGCAAAAGAATGAAATCAATAGGTTCAGTCATGCGTTTTAAGAAGAGTTAAAGAGATTCTACAAGAAAAGTAGTCAGGGAAATTTATAATAGAGTAGTGATTAATTCAGTGAAGGATCATCAGAAAATAATTCAGAAATTGATCAAATGGAGGGCTAGAATGGATAAGATGTGCTGAATCAGTTGAGAGCGTAGAAATTACGATTAGAAGAAGATATGAGAGAGAAATAAGACATGGTTAGACAAGAAGAAGAGGAAAAAGAGAAAATGAGAGAGATCTTAGAAATAGCGTAGGAAATAAGTAAAGTGAACATCCTCATGGATTAAGTAAATTAAATGATCCTGAAACAAGGTGAATAGCTAGAAGATATTGAGCTGAAAACAGATCAAACTGCAGAATAATTAATCGGAGCAGAGAAAGAAATAGATCAAGCAAGTATTTAGTAATCCAAGTACAGAAGTAAACTGATGTCAATACAAGGAGCAGCTATCGGTGGTGGTGTTGGAATGTTTCTAGGAGGCCCTGTAGGGATTGCAGTTGGGACTGTTGTTGGAGGGACTATTGCTAAGGGGATTTCTTCGTTAATTTTTAGAACCAAAAAGATAAATTCAAATGAAAGTAAATGAAGCGGTGTTTATCTAAAAAATTTTAAGATCAAAAGGCAAAAAGTAGCTAAATTCAAATAATAAGTAGATGGCTGAATTGGAGATACTTGAGACTTATGCTTTTTAAACTTTGCAGAGGTTAAATATGATTTTTTTTTTGTTGTAAAATATTAACAATTTCTACTATTTTGTTGTTTTTTGTAGCAAAACAATTTGCTTTTAATACAACACTGAAATATGCAAAGAACAATTTTTGAAATGGAGGAGGAAGGAAAAAGCACAAGGAAAGAACAAATTATTTATTATGAAAAGAGGGATGTGTTCCATTGAGATCTATTTGAGATCTTTTGGAAAGTTTATTGAAAGTTAAGTTGATTATTTTTCACATTTAGAAATGCGCATTGATAAAATCAAATAAATGCTTGGAATTAATTGGTTTTTGCAGAAAAAAATCAGATCCACATTGCAGAGCTTTTGATTTGGAAGACATATCTATGAAAGCTGAGCAGGTAATGATAGTAGCATTAGTCGTTTGGTTAAGTTTGATGAAATCTTTAATTTCCGATGTAGCTTCAAATCCGTTTTTTACAGGCATATTTAGATCCATGAAAATAAGGCAATACGATGAGAGACCACATTGTTGGCATTTTTTTCTTTGTTAAAACATGGTTACAGCTTCTTTCCCGTTGAGAGCAGTGTCAAATATCAATTTTCTCGGCGCTAGAATTGCTTTCATGACAAAATGATTGAAAGGTTCATCATCTACGCAGAGGATTTTGACACAGCACTGCGAGGATAAACCACTTGATGTGGATTGTTTTTCAAGCTGAGGAATGCTACTAAAACCTTAGAATTTAGGATCATCATTACGATGCTCATCTGGGATACTTATTTCTAGCTAAGCCTTTGCTATTTAATTATTGGCATTATCTGTCGATATGTAAGTTTGCCCTTCAAGAAAATTAGAAATATTTTTGATAGTTCCAGGTTTTTGTGAAGTGTACTTTTCAAGTGCATTATCTGGTAATTAGTTTTCAAGATTTGAAATTTGCTGCTCTTGATTAGGAGATTTATTAGGGAGGGAGGTTTTTTTACTTCCAATAAGTCGAGCTAAAGGAGAATCCATGTTTTTTGATAGTTCCCCTTGCTTTGGAGTTTCAATTTTATTCGATTCCATTTTGGAAGTATCTGGTTTAGTAGATTCAAATTTTGAACTCTCATATTTTGAATTCTAAATATCTATGTGATGCCTGGCTGCTTCATGAGGTTATATCCCTTTGAAGATCATCCCACCACCACCTTCATTCCCAACTGCTATCTAGTTATAGGACACAATGGGTTGCTCATTTGATAACTCAGTTGTGTGCATCGACTCAAGTGATTTTGATAACGGTCTATCTAATTTCAAAGGTTCATCTTCTAAATTAGAACAATTTCCTCCTCCAAAAGTCACTCTTGAATGTCTATTCATGAAACTTTTATTAGAGAGCTTTCTGTGAGGCGAGTGGATGATTTCCGCCACAGGTTAGTCTTTTTCCTTGAGAGATAATTAAAACGCATCAACGAATCTCTAAGGCCCTAGAGAGCTGCCATTACCAAATAAATTAAAATTTGGGCTCACACTAGGACTTTCAACGTTTCCAAGGTTTGTATCAAGAAGCGAGTTTGGACGTAAAGAGTGAAGGTGATGGCTGATTTCAGGTTTTATTAATTTTTTATGATGTTTTTCACCTTCGAGAGTCAGAATTGATTCTGAAATTTCAGGTTAATTATTATCAGCTACATCTGGAGTTGGTTTAGCATCATCAGCCATTTTGAGAATGTTAGCTATTTTTTTATTTTTTTCCTTATTAGCAGCAGCTGCGGAATCCAATGTTTATTTATCTAACATGGGGAAATTATTTACTCGAGATGGTAAATAAACTGTGTAACTGTGAGTACGTATATTATTATGAGCTTGCTTTTGCTGTTCCAGTGACTCTAGCTGCTAGAAAGAGTAGCTGTCAAATGTAAAACGATTCTTGGAAGTGCGAGGGATATTGAATTAACTTTTTTTGCTTCCACCAAAGTTCCACAAAGGAGAGAGTGTAGAACTAAGAGCTTGGATTTATGGTGAATTGAGGGTTGGGTTGTTTTTATTCATCGTAACGGAATTATCGAGTTCTTTGGAATCTCGGAGTCCTTATTCCCTGAAGAAATTAAGATTTGTCATTAAATTTTCGACTTAAAAATCTTCATCTTAAATATTCTCCAATCGCTAGCTCTTTACAAGGCCTGCAATTATTGATTGCTATTGGTATTATTGTTATTAAAGCTGCTGCTGCTGTTGTCGTTAAGAAGACAGCGGTTAAGAAGGTAGAATATTACTATTATAATAACTAGATGGTGTTATCGATGAAGAATATGGAATAAAAACACTCTAAGCAGCAATATGAGTCTGCCAATGTTATTGATTGTTGTTAGAAAGCTAAATCGGTAAGCTCGCACCCATTGCTTAGTGCTCTGATCCGATCGTTTTATTCACCAAGTTTATTTACTTCTCAAACATCAGCTATTGCATTATGGTGTGCTACTGAAGTTGAGTTTAAATCTATGATTAAGAGCATAAATTATCTCCATCTTAGTCATCATCATCGGGTTCATTTAGCTCCTCCAAGGGGTTCAGTTAGCGATCCTACCAAGGTTTTAATTCAACTGCTTCTCTTAATGAAAAACTTCTTTCTCTTTTCTCGAAATAACTCTGCTTCTAATATTCTGCTATTGAGATATTCTGATGATCTCTTGATTTGAGTTTATTTTAGTTTTGTAACGCAGGTTCATCTTTCTCCTCGATATCTCCATTCGTTTAATCTATTTCTACCCTTAATTCTCCTGTTCTTGCTTGATTCTTTTATATTTTATTCATGCTGTGAATTGTAAGAGACGGATAAACATGATTAACTTTCGGCTATTGCTTGACGAGCCCAAGCCCAGCAGATAAAGCCAATCCAGATGTATTCTCCCAATCATTTAACGCTGAACTATCAAACGTAACTTGATGGAAAGAATCAAATGGGAGAATAACCGTGTTCGTACGGGATTTTGCATTAGGGATGATTGATTTCCTGTGTACAGCAGTTTAAGTGCATTAGACTTAGAATGTAAATACCGTACCTTGGGTGATAGAATAAGGGTTTTTTGCAAAATGAATCCCACGATTTGCCCTTCCACTTAATCTTATGGCGATGAGATTTGAAACACACAAACCACCAACTCCATTTCCCAGAGAATTCTTACTGATTGGTTCGTTGCAGAATCCCGAATTCAACAACTAGCGAAGTCTAGTCGATTCATATTCATCAAGACCTACTCCCGTATCAGAAACCTCCAATTGAAGAATGAAATTATTCATTGAACTAGCGTTTAAGCTACTTAGTTTTTACTTAATTTCAACTATGATTCCACCATTCTACGTGTACTTAATCGCATTTCTAATCATCGTCATGAGAATAGATTATATTCTGTTTCTGTCTGCCTATATCACATCTGGGATATGTGAATTAATTCGTATTTCAAGGTCGAGATGTTTATACTCTACTTAAAGGTAGAATAACTAGATAAGTTCATACTTGAGTTCACTTAAGCTGAAAGGCTAATCATCTAATATGAAAGTATTTTGTAAAATCATGTGATGATCAAGGATGTCATTGACGAGGAACTGAATAAGTGTGGAATTATATCGAATCGGTTTAATGATCATTTCGACCGATTGCTTGGAGAGTTGATTGCATGCAGCATCTGAGAGGTTGTTGATGCAGTTGAGTGCAGTGCCAAATTCATGGGAGACAGATTAGAAGGAGTCTATGAAGATTTTTTTGACGAGCAACACTTCTGCTTTGTTGCGGTTCTGCTCTTCTTGTGAGGAATGCATAGTGTGAATGGTTTCAAAGAAATTAGCTGTGAAGTCTCGTCTGAAGAGCACTCGAACTTTCTCTTTCCTAAAAAATATAAAAAAAGGATTAAAAACATTTTTATTCTCGAAATCAAATTCTTCTGTGAAGAGAATCATTTTTTCTTCCTTTTTCTTCTTTTTTACCTTGGAGATAATTAGTTGGTTTTCCCAGAAGACTAAGTACTTCTATTTCTAGGATTGATCAAAATATCAATTGCAATATTGTCCATATTCCAAGATACATGCTGAGCTGATACTTAATCACTTTGCTTGCGATTCAATTAATTATGATTCAAGTATCTACTGATGGGTGGCTTAGAATTATTAGAATTAGGTGAATTCACATGTAACACCGGTCCTCCTGAGTTTTAGCAAGACGGACATTTTGGAACCAATGGATAATTCCTGCATTTAAGCACTCGATAAATGACTTATTCTGTGAGATTCTCCTTCTCGAGTTCAAGTATAATACTGATCAAGACTCGTAAATTGTTTTGATTGCACGCTTTCTCAAATTAATAGATATTATTCACAAATTCTTCTTAGATCCTTCCTTAATTGCTATCGATTCTCAAAGATGAAATAGACACCTGAGGGATTGAATTACTATTATTGTTGTTGTTGATTGCACTTGAGTTGATCACCTATGAAGCAGCAGCATTAATACCTGCTTGGATTCTATTCAAATTCGTTAGAGTTATTGGCTGAATGCTGCCGATTTTGCTCAAAGATATTAATGTAGATCTCCTTATTGGAAGGATTGGAGGTGTGTTCATTAAAAATTATGTCTATTAATGACCAGTCTATCTATTTCTAGCAGCTGCTTCTTATTCCTTTTGTTATTACTGCTACTCAGCGAAATCACTGGGGATACTGATCAGTGTGTGAATGGCATTTTTCGGAGATTGGTTGCTAGCTTTAGGAGAATTCTCTAACTTTGCACAGCTTTGAATGGGTGCTAGAGTATTTATTGAACTTGGGATTTTCTTCACAAGAGACAGAAGAGGAGGCTCAGTGGGCTACTATTAATTCGAAGGTATTTGATCTTCAGGGCGGATAATGCTGAAGGAATTTTAGCTCATATTCAAGGCGAAAAGAGGGTTAGCTGAAAGCACAGTCATAGCTACTTTGTGGAAACTTTATAAAGCTGGGGAACCAAACAGCGATACTGCGCTGCTGCCTTTGATACTCTGCTGAATCGCTGCATGAGAAGAAAGTTAAATTTAAGAATCTTCCTAGGAGTCTTTATTGTTGTTGTTGCTGTTGATGATGTTGGTATTTCCTGGGCTCGTCATGTAAGCTTTGTTCTCTTGTGAATTCCCAACGGATGGGACAGCATTTGGGTGAAAAGAATTCTTTTATTTCAGCGAATTCAGTTGTATGGACTGCTAGTCATGCTTCAGGAACATCTGAATAAGCTCATGCTTTTTAGACGTCTCGTAGAATTCGAATAGAGACACATACGTAGAATCGACAAGTCTAGACAATTCTTGGATGAAATTCGCGGAAGAATTAGTTTTTTTCTCTTGCAAAGATGGACTATCTGCATTTGAAAATCGAGTATGATCTTTGTTGATAGGGTGCTGCTAGATCTATTTCTAAAAGTATTGCACATTCTCATCGGATCCTAGATCTTTTTCAGGTGATTCTGTAGGTTTTCGTTCTTTTTGATCTCTTTTTTCGTGTCTTTCTCTAATCGTAGACGTTGTTCTCTTGATTTACTCAAATTTTGCTGTTTATTGTCGATTCTAAAATCTCTGCTACTGCTACTGTTATTACTTATTACCCTCTAATGATATCAAGAAATCAAATGGATTACCTGCAAATCCTATGATACCGCAATCTTCATCCAGAGATATCTACGGAAATATATCCTCTTCTTCATTAATATTAAGTAAATCTCCATGTGCTCTTATTGCAATAAAATCTTCAATCTTTTAACTATTATTCCTTGCCATAGCCTGCCCATTGATTTTCATGGAAGGTCTGGGAGAGAGGAGAGGTTCATCAAGAGATTTCTTTTTGCTGTAAGTTTCTCCTTCATTATGCGCGTTATGTTCCTTTTAGTGAATTTGTTCGTTCTTTTTATCATGTTCATCAACTTTAAAATGAACATTAAAATCTTAGAATATAGCGATAGATTGCTCGTGATGATGATGGTGATAATGAATATTCGTATTGGTGTTATTTGGAATGTTAGTATTGGTGTTATTTGGATTGTTCAGTGTCGTTGAGGTTGTCGCAGTCGTTTAAGGGAAGAAAAACTACTATTATAATTCTTTGAAGGGACTTTTTAAATTATTACCTGTACTGTTGTATCGTTATCGAGTGCTTAAAGGTTAGAATCCTTTCTCTTAGGTTTTGGCAGCCTCTTAATACACTGAATTAGGTATCTCTCCTGCTTCACTAAAGTGTTCCAGTATCAATGGAGAATTTGATTTGATCACTTCCTTACAATCTGTTTGTTAATTGTTTGTTTCGAGTTTGGCTTCTAAATCATTTACACATTTCAAGCGAGAAGGCATACTTAAGCAATTATTAGAGGCTTCTGCTGAGCAGCTGATATTCATCTGTTAATATTTCTAGTGAGATGACAGACTATTCTACTGACCTGAATTTAGAATCGCACTGTTTGGGAATGGAGGATGTGGTGTGAAAATTTAAAATATATTCTCATCAATTATGTCTTATTTAAAGGAATGCATGTTTTTCTCCTTCGATTGATGCTCGATCTTAGAACTTCGTTGTGTGTTTATTCCCAGTCCAATCGGCTATCGAGTGTAACATAATTCCTCTGGTGACATACGACCATCGGAAATTATGCTTCTAAATTTTTTTTATATTTAATTTTGTGGGGTTTCTGTGAGATTTTTATTTGCAGCTAGAGCCGGAATCAAGACAGTAAGAACAAGAACTCCTAGCTCGGTTAAGGAGTAATAGAAATAATCTGTTTTCCCAAAAGTAAAGAGTAAGCTTCCGAAAATGAGGATGAAAAGGAACCAATCTTGAAAATAATATCGAATGATAGACTGACGGAGCGAATAATAGTACAGTGCAAGCGATGTAATATCGTAAATGATCCAAGAATGATTCGCATTTTGTAAATTCTACAACCAAATTATGAGGTAAAGATAGTAGACTAAGAAGACTGTCTGCGGAAATATGGTCAAATTGAAAAGAAGAAGAAGCTGTTCTTCATGGAGGATTTGAATCCTGCACGCGCTGAAGAAAGTTGTGCATAAGAGCCCGATGTTTCCAAGAATGAGAGCGATCAAGCATAGGATAAAATGCGTTTTATTACTGGGTTTATCTAAGTTATTTAGGACACTTGATTCATCTGTTTTAAAAAATGTGATTAGTTATTTTCATATTTCCCCTTTCTATCCCCTCCCTCTTACTAAAATATTGGAGCATGCAGATGTGGACGATTTGAGCTATTAATATTATGATATTGAAGAGAAACGGTGGATCTTTAGAATCATTTTTATTGACATATTGGTTTAAGAAAAAATGTTTCCCTTGAGACGAAAGATTCTGTAGAGATGGCCGAAGGAAAGTCTGCTTTGGAAAGGCATCTGAAGCGATGTCTTCATCTCTTTATCGCTCAGCCTTCGCCATATGTATTCTTCAAATAGCTCCGTTGTGGATTACTTAATTATTGTGAGACAAACAGAAGATGTTTCTTCTTGTTATTTCCTCTGTGAATCTGACTTTTTCTTGTATCTCTAACTCTCACTTGTGCACTGTTAATTTCCAATCACTTATCCCCTAAATCACAGAATTAACTTATCAAGAGAAGAAAAAAATCAAATCGTGAAAGAACTCTCTTCTCCCTCACAAATCAATTAAAGATCCCGAACTCCAAATATCTTTACAATATTACTTCACCTTTCCCAATAGTAAGCGTTCTTCCTCTTAAGGATGTAAATATTTTCACTTTGAACCAAATGTGTTAAAAAAATAGATTATCTTCGAAAATTTTAGATTTCAGATTCATATGCTTTGACATGAGTAATTTAATATCTAAATCTCACAAGTTAATTTGATATTTTTTAACACAAAAAATTATGCAGTAACAATCGACTTTTGTTAATTGATCTCAATTTCGTTTTTTTGTGGTTGCGTTGTGTATGTTTTTTCCCTACCCTTTTGATAATTATCTATTCTGAAAGATACCTGACAAGAATTTAATCAACAGTGATGATTAATTGTTTGCTGTCCAGTAATTTAAAAATTAATAATGTTCAAATTGACACGCACACAAAAATTCCTTTAGTCAGAGAACAAATGAAAGAAGAATTTGGATTTTCTAAAAGATGTAAATGTTTGCTCAAAAGAACTCGTGAATTCTAAAAAAACGTAATTAAACAAATTTGCTTTTTTCTCAATTGATAAGTTAGTTTTGTTTTTATGATTTTAAACACATTGTAATAGAAGTAGTTGTTCGAAAAGTTAAAATAATCAATTAACAATTTAATCTAAATAAACCGAATTATTGTAAAACTCGCACTTAAATATGGGAAATAAAAAAAGATATTTATTATGGAAATAAAAAAATAGGAATAATGTAAGAATTAATGAGGTACAAAAATAACTTTAATCTGTCCTTGAAATAAGCATGAGATTATTTTTATTATGAAGATATGAATCCTTAATTTTAATTATGAAACATAGCAGTTTTGAGTAATTTATTTGTTGTCTTATGAGCAGGTTAAGATGTATACTAGATGAGCCAACCAAAAAGAAATGAAACAAAAATAAAGGTAGGGAAAATTTTTGTTTTTAAATTACAATAATATAATCCCATCCCCAGTATGAGAAGGATCAACAAAGAATTCAAACATCTTTTCCATCTCGAAGATTGATAATTAAAAAGTTATTGCAAAATTAAGAGATTTTTATCATTGGAAGATTTCAATGCCAAAAACGAACCTGTAAAATATTTTGTTTGTGTGGTAATAGTTGGTTATTTTGATTAAAAGCTATTTTGTATATTGGTTTGTTTAATTATTAATGAAAAAGTATGATAGAATTCAACAATAATGTGTTGTTGTTTTTTTTTAAATTTGTAGCAACAAAGGACTGTTGTAAACATCTGTCATATCATTATTGTGCAATTTCGAGATGTTTTTTTTATTTTTAAATCATATTAAACTAATTCCTAATAGAGATTATTATTATTCTGATTTATTTTTGGGTGCCTTAATTTTTTATTAAGGAAATAATTTGCAAATTTAAAGCAAGAGTGAAAAGCCAACAAGGTAACTCAAGGAAACAACCAGAAACAAGGGAAATATAATCTTAAGATTTGATAGCTCGCGATGGAAATATAAAGTTCTGTAATTTGAACATTCTAAGTGGATCTCTCCTCCTCCCCCCCCCCCAAATAAAAAACAATAATACCTGATTAAAAGAATCTGATTCGCGATTATCTTGAATTAAAACTAACTAGAAGCTCACTAATTGATTCTTCTTTCAAACATCGAGAAGTCTCATTGGTTTTTGAAAAACAGTAATATCAAGTATCTTCAATAATTTTGTTCCTTAAAATTATCTATTTGGATCTTGGAATTTGAAATGTTACAATAATAATGTCGACAAAGGGGGAGGTTTTATAGGAAGATCCTTTCTTCTTCCACTAATTACTTAGTTTTTGCTGGAAGAAGAACAAAATGTTATTGTCTGAACTTTTGGGAGGGGGCTGGAGATTAAAAAACCAAACACTATTTTGTATTTGAGAAATTCACAATAAGAGACAGAAACACAGAGAGAGAGATTAACAATCCAAAGACAGAGAGTAACTGCTTACATCTTTATCGTCATCATCTTAGGATACCTTGAGCAAGGATAAGCAAAAGGGAGAGCATCATCGGAATGAGTGCTAACCAGTCCGATATGGTTCTGCTTGTATCTCCTTAGAAATAAAGTTTAAATGAGCTTGAAAATGATGATATCAATCGAGAATAATAGATTCAACAAATAGAAGAAACTGTAACTCAAAACAAGCAGGAAGAAGACTCCTTATTTGATTTTGAGGTGCACAAGAATCTTCATTCCCTTGACGAAGTAATGTTCCACAGTAGCTCAGTCAACAAGCCTCGATCTACATCAATCAATGTGAATTTAGTAGAGGGTCTCCGCGAGCATGATAAAAATTCAAGCGAAGATATTTTACGACTCTCTAAGCCATCAACATTTGAAGGCTTGCTTGAGTTGTAAGAAAGCGTGAATTGCTTTCCAGAAGGGTTGTCTTCATTTTTACTGAACTCTCAAAAAACCGGGTCTTCATTGGAGAACGATAAAGTCTAAGAGGTTTGTGATAATATGGAAGCTATTTCGAAGAATTAATAGAATACAATTTCGGAAGATAATAATAACTCTAATTTTTTAGATAAGAGAAAACATAAGCTACCAATGATTTTATTACCAAGCGCTAGGTCTACTCATCATCGAGGTCACTTTGGTAATGCTATTATGGATAACTCACCTATCAATGAAATCTAAAGTGATAACTCCTCCTACAGGGAGAATTTCACTTAGCCGCAAACAGTTCATGTTACCACTTCCACAAGAAGTGGATATGACAATGTAGAAGCTCTCCAGAACGATGAGTAATGATTTGTTTCGAAGTAGGGAAGAATAAAGGAGAGAGGTCATCTTGGATAACAAAAAATATTAACACAAATTTCTTTTTTTTAATTATTATTTGTGTATTGTAATACTTTACTTTTCACAGGTTTACACTGATGTTCTAATCGAATTGCCCCATAAAATCACCCACACTGCCAAGAATCAAAAAGAAGCATATCGAACATCCTTCACAGTAAAGTTCTTTATCATCGCCAATGAAAGATTCCCTTGATAAATTAAAGGACTCTGCTCCTGCTGCTCAAGGTCTTACAGATTCCTCATAATCTTCTTAGAAAGTTAATAATACTCCGCCGCAGATTCAATCTTTAGCTGGAATAAGTTAAGAGGAAATATTAAAAAACGAAGAAGATCCCATCGAGGAGGAAGTATTAGATCTGAAATCGATTGAAAGAGAATCAATTCCCATCAATAAAGATGCAGTTTAATATGGTCTTACGGACATTCGATCAGTTCGAAATTACAAAGTTAACGCCTTTCGAAATAAGCTGAATCTGCAATCGCAGCAATAACAATTCTTAACCAACCAGGAAGGACACATGAATGTTTCGGGATCTCAAAAGAATATACCTTTGATGAGTCCACCTGTGTCACTAATGGAAATGCAAAAAAATTAAAACTACAATACTGTAGAAACACCTATCGGAGGAGTTGGATAGAGAACAATGCAACGGCCTCGTCTTAGCGTACCTCCACTTATGCATTTAGGGAGGAATGTAAGTGTTTAAGAAACATAAAACGAGTAAAAAGAATATAATCAGCCAATACATGAGGAAGGGCAAAATTGTGCAGAAGTCGATGGGAGCTCCTCGAAAAGGAAGTTTTAAAGATAACTACTTCGGATTAAAGTTGATCCTGAGAATTCGTACAATAAACGAGAAGAAAACACAGAAACTTGGTAAAAAATAATTAAACAGGGAAAATGTCTAAACATTTATTGAATTATATTTTGTTGGGGTTTTGAATAATTTTTAATAAAGGGATGAGGTTGTATCTTCTGATTAGGGTCCAACGGAGACAATATTAGAGCCTAAAGCTAGATAGGGCAGTAGTAACTTCGAAGATCAGTATACCATAATAAATGAACGCCCTTTAGGTGAAGGGACTAGCGGTTGCGTGTATTAGTGTGTGAAGAAAAGTGAGAAAAGTGATGACGACACTATCTATGCTGTGAAAGTCATGCGGAATGTCGATGAAGAAATGTCTAAGAGTATTTTCTAAACATTCGGTATTCAGTATAGGTTGCAACATGAATCCGTTTCGAGAGTATATGAAGTATATTACAACGAAAACAGCTAAATCGTCCATTTTGTCATGGAATACATCCCTTTCAGATCGCTAGATAGTTTGTTAAGAGACAAAAAGAGAACCCTTAAAGAAACAGATTCTTCATAGATTGTTCTGAAACTGCTCAAAGCAGTCTGCTACATGGAACAAAGAGGTGTATGCCATCGCGATCTGAAGCCAGAAAATATTTTAATCTCGGAAGATTTAACGTAGATTAAGATAATAGACTTTGGAATCAGCAAATCGTTTGTGAAATCGCAGAGAGTTCAGCACATAACGTAATATTTCAAGCACAAGATGTACACACCGACGGGTACACCGAGCTACAAAGCACCTGAGATTCTGCAAGGTGCTGGGTATACATAACTCATTGACATGTGGGATGTGGGAGTTATTACATATTAACTTATCTGCAAGGGAAAACATCCGTTTAAATGTGCAACACAAACTGAATAAGATTAGAGAATATTAAGTTAAAATTATGATTAAACTGATGAATGTTGGATAAATGCTTCATCTAACGCAAAGAACTTCGTGAAGCAATTGCTGAGACTCAATAGATATCCAGCATTTGAGGCGCTCAAGCATCCTTGGATTGAATAGCGCAAAATAGACGTATCTGATGATGACAACAGAAATGCTGCTAAACTTGAAAAAAAACCAACAAATGACACAATGACTATTTCTGTGCCTGTTCATTTTCAGCCTAGATTGTTCAACACTTTCAATATTGCTGCGACTAACAGCGAACAAGGCTTAAGGAGTAGCATCTCTGAGACCAACAATTAAGCTTAAAATTAAGTTAACTCTTCCAATGACTTTGATAGTCCAAGTGGGAATACTAATGCAATTATAACTAGCAAACAAAACCAAGATGAATCTTCTTATTAAACTCGCGAAAGTGGAGCACCTGAACCGATTAGAAAATCAAATTTTGGAAAATAAAATAACGATACTACCTCTCAAGTAAATTTAAAGAAAAAGCATTCGATTTAATCCTTTTCTTCAACTCAAGATGTTGTGCATGTAGTCATGAGGTAGAAACTCAGTGAAAGTAGGGAAAAAATGATGAAATTTTTCCTGAAAGCAAATTCGATAATTAAAAATTTAGAGGAGGAATAACTCAAGCTAGAGTAGAATAGCCTCCCAGGGAAAACGCACAAACGTACTCACTCAGCTGAGAAACAAAGTGAACAGCCTAATAGCAGTAATTCCTAAGGTAATTTAGCAGTTCCTAACCTTGGGATCGAAGATCTTTCCCTGCTTTCATCGGGAGGGTTATTTGGAAGTTCTTCCAAAATCAATACTCCCTTAGTGCATCCTAATTCTTCGATGTCTTAAGAAGACATCCAGCGATGTTCGAATAGTTAAAGTGGCACTCCAGGAGCAGGACCTGGGATGTAGACTTCCTTCCATATGAGTCTTTTTAGCAAGGAAGCCTAAAACAGTTTCCTTTCTAATAAGAACGGGTTTTAAAATTAAATATCTACTAATGCTAATAATAATGGTAATAATGGCAATAATCTACATCAGTTAAATAGCTCCAATACTTAATCTGAAGGTGATAGATGCTATACTTCTCAGTAATAGATTCTGTAAATTCCTGATTTTAATTCTATGAAATTTTCAAGTTTACTCCCACGAAAAAGTAGTTAGCAGCAGTAATCACAGCATGCACATGCGAGTAATAACAGGAAATCGAAACTAATTCAAAGAAGAAATAGTTCTTAGCAGACGAATTCGATGGAAATGAGTATAAATTTCACAAAGGAAGTTATTGGAGAATTATAATAAACCTTTGATAATGATGAGAGTTTGAAAGGAGAGGACACGCCTTCTCGAAAAATGAAGATTGCAGATTATGAGAAATTCTTAAAAAATAATCAAATTAATAATACTAGCTCTGGAAGCATCGAAGAAAGAACTAAAACACGTAGATCTTAGCCTTCTTTGTTTTTTCCTAAGCAACCATTGTAAGGAGAGAAGAATAAAGGGAAAGGGAAAGGGAAAAAAGCTCTTTAAGAACTGATGAAAGCAAATATTCCAGGAGCAGAAGGTTTCAATGAAAATGATGAAGAAAAATGGAAGCTAATAGCTGAAAATATGGAAAGAAGTCATAGCTAAGACGACGATGATGACGATAATTCATCTGATTCGAGTTCATCATCATCTTCGAGTTCCGATTCTTCCGAGGATCGCACATAAAGTTTCGATTTAGATAAATTCCTCATAAAATAGCCCGCTCCAGGAGATTAACGATTCTCAAACGAAGAAGAAGAATTGAATGCATTAAATCCTTAACCTGGTTAAAACTAATAGAATGAGCAAGTATGCTAACATTCTGAAATTCTCGAGAATAATCTCAAAGAGAGTCTCTCAAACTTTCCTTAATGCTTCAATAAAGACCATTAATCTCAAAGCAAGCCATGCTCGATCGTGATTTCAGATGCTAAGAACATGGGTAAGATTAGCTCGGGGATATTTTAGAGTACGCCGTATGTAAATTATATGAATAGCAGCAAAGATAATTTTATTAATAAATCGTTGATCGAATTGCAAGGACAAAAGGATGATAGACATCAATCATCAGCTGTTGTTATGATTACAAGTAGTGCTTCTTCGAAAGAGAACTCCCAGCATCATCATTAGAACCATAGTGCTGAATTGCCAATGTAACAGTAGAATCAACACACTAGCCATATTTAGCACTCTAATTCTTTAGCTTAGATTAAGCCACATCATCATCATCATCCACATCATACGAAGCATAACAAAAAAAATCACAAAAATACAAAAATAAATCCATAAAAAAATACATTGAACCAAATCCTACCAGGAGGTGGATCAATGCAGTGCAACATTCACTGTAAAAGTAACAATTAGACTATGAGTAGTAACTGCAGCAGTTGTGGGCTACCTAATTCCATGCAATTGTAGGAGCAGAAAAGCCAAGATGGAGGAGGAGGAAATGAAGAGAAACTTTTTAGAAATAAACTCGCTCCGATCCCAAAGCGTTGCAGCAATGAGATTAGCTTTAATGACTCCATGGGGGATTAGAATCTTAGTTTTATCGATATGAACTAGTCTAAGCTTGTCTAGAGCTTCTATCCGAACTCAGAAGATCAAATACCAATAAATCATTCTGTGAAAAAAAATAATTTCCTTTTTAGTATGAACGTTAGCTAGACTTCAAGCATCACTGCAGGGAATATTAGCCTTAGCAATAGTGGAAATAATAACACGATTCGCTCGTTTCATGCTCCGAACTCTGGAATTGTTGGTTCAGGTTTGAATAGCAATGGACATGGAGAAAATGCTGGAGCGGCAAAAGAGCGAGGTAACAATAATGCGAATGCTTCCAAGTTCAAATAGCAGTAGTCAGAGCAAAATAGTAGCGGTGGAAGTAACTCGATGCTTAAAAAAGGAGGAAAAATGGAATTTGACATGTCGGTTTCGTAGTAGATTTCTCAAGGTGAAATTCCTCTTTAGATGAGCCAAAAGCCGTTTTTAGATAATTCCGTTCTGAATTCAAGTTACGATGCAACACCTTCGAAGCATGCACAGCAGCAGCAATAAGAACAGCAACAAGCTAGTAATATTGGAAATGCTGATCCAGATTAGAACAACAACAGTCAAAGTGACAATTCAAATAATTCTAAAAACAGCCTGCCTATTGCAGTGGGTGAAAGTAAGCCTGTGTCGTAGGGTTCTTTATCTTCGTTGTCTTCGCCTTAAAAGCGCAAACCTTCTGGAAGTTAGTCTGGAAGCGGTGAAGTATAAAATTAGCAGCCTCCCCAATCCAAGGAGAATTCATTAAATTCCAACGAAGAAGAATCAAATAAATGTTTTGAAAATGCAATCAAAATAATCGAGCCAACACATGAAAACGAGAAAAACAAGCGTTCACGTAGCAGAAGCCCTGGAAATGCATCTCCAGTTGGGTTGAGACAGAGTGGATATCGTGGGACGTTTTACCATCATTTAAACTAATAAACTTCAAATTACTCAACGATCATCGAGGAATCAGGGGAAACAAGAAGTTACTTAAACAGTTCTCTTGCCGCAAGTTCGAAACAAGAATTCGATGGGACCACCTCAATGGGATTACGGTTCAACTAAACTCGTTCCTTAACTTAAATCAGTCAAAGCATCCTTGAGAGATACGAAAGCAACGCGTAGAGTCTCTCCATAAACTACAATCCTTCCATAATTTCTCATTAGAACAGCATGGTTGGACATAATCAGACGATTCGCTCTTGCGAAGATTCTGATTTCCATATCGAAGACAGGCAACTCTCTAATTCAAATGATTTGAATAATTCACCGTTTAGAAGATAATAAATATCATCTTCTGGGAAAAAGCTATCAGCAGCTGGAGGTGTTAATAAAAGCAAACATTCGGGCAATCCTCTTCCGAATTCGATCAAAGGCAGTGATCCCAACAGCAAGACGCATTCCCCTAAAATCGAAAAACCCTAAATTTCATAACATTCTTTCGATGAATTTTTTGGAACAATGCAGAAATCTGCATTCTTCGAAGAAGATCTCCAGCAAGCTAGTACTACAGTGCCTTAAGAATCTCACCATCACAACTTCCAAAATGTTCCTCTCACATCCATTTAAGAGAAAGAACAAGAATTATTCTCTCAAGAACGTCATTACTCTGACACTACAAGCTTAACCGAGTAGCCTCCTCTCTTGAAGCATCGCAAAAGTTCTCTCAAAGGAGCACATTCCAAAGACAATTTTTTCGATTCAATAGCAGAAATTCTAAAAATAACTCCAGAACTTTCTTCTCTTCAACCTTCTTCTACTACTAACAACGAAAAGACCTTTCATGTTGCTAAATGAGTCCCTACTACTAACAATCATTCTTATTGCTTATTGCAGCCTTTAATATTTGATTCTTCTTTTTATTCCCTTTGTTAACACTTACACATTTTCTAAAATTAATATATGCTGATATTTTCTAATTTCTGATTTGTTAATCTGTCTCTTTCTCTTTTTTTGTTCTTAAAAATAACCAAAATAAAGCTGTTAAAAATCATAAATCTTACAAATTTGTCATAGATTAGTTGATTTAGCTCTACACAGCTTATGAAAAGAGACAACTCCTCTGCTGCTCTCAGTAACAGAGCACAAATGAGTTTTAGCAATCTCTAAAATGAAATGTGCACTCTACTGTCATCTCAGTAATCTTTAGAAAGAGATAATATGCAGTTACAGAGGATTAACGCATAGTTGGAGTAAGAGAATGCAGATTTAAAAGATCGATTAGTCAGAAAAAATGAAGAATTATTGCATAAAATTACTAACTCGCTACCTAAAAAAGCAACTGAAATGCTATTGCTAGGGATTTACAATCAGAACTTCCACCTCGATGATGTAGGAGATATTGCTGTCAGCTAGAATATCCATGAATAGTTAGATGTTACCTGCACGAAACAGGCAAGAGATAGTTTGAGAAAGCATCGATCAATAATTGCTATTTTAAAATAAAAATGCAAGTCTTCTGAGCTGAAAATAGCTGAGCTCGATGATTTTGTGAAGCAATAAGACACCTTACTCACTAAAACTAAGGAACTTCTTAAAGCAAAGTGCTCTGAAATAGCAGAATTGGAAAACCATATTAGATTGTTTTTGAATTAGAAAACGCACGAAAAATAAATCACCACTATTCACCATACAATCACGAATAGCAGCAATAACCCAACTGCCGCGGATGAAGCAGAAGATGAAGGACACGGAGAAGAAGAAGAGGATGAGTTTGATTTCGAGCTCTTAGATTCTTGTGCTAGCACTTTGTAAGCATAAAAAGCCCTTTAGTATTCGCTGTCTGAAACAGGATCTTCTTCTCGATTCCTGATGCCTAACATAAATATCGCTAATCAGTTAAATATCAGCAATACTAACAATAACTCATGTTAGCTAGACATTCCATTCGATGCTAAAAAAACCACAGGGAAATTCTGCTTTTAATAGGAGAATCGAATGAATTGTGCAAAGATTGAGGAGATTAAAAGTAGTCCATCAACAAAATCCAATGTAATAGATACTGGAAGAAGAAGAATGCAGGAGTAGATTTCAAATGACTAGCATAAATGCATAGGAACATTAAAAATAAGCTCTGTCAAAAACTCAGAAGATATTGGAATATATCCTTCTAGTAATAGAGCAAGTAATCAAAAATAAATGAATAATTTATAACAACAATAAAAGATGATTTCTACATCATTCTTCGAAAGCTAGGATTCTTACAGAAGTGGCAGAAGTATCAATAATAGTAGCAACATAAATAACTATAATTCGTCTTAGACAAACAGAAGCGAAGCATAACTTAGAAATTCTTAGGTATAAGTGCCTAATCATGTTAGTTGTTTTGTTAAACCACCTAAATTAACCATTCCTGCCAGACATCATTTGTCTTCTCCCTAATATGATAATTCTGGGAGGAATTCTAAGTGTGGATCGTCTAGAGTTTCTCAAGGAAATTAACATTAACAGTAGTAAGAGCAACAGAGACAATATTTTGGTATGCTCGCTTCAAATGAAAAGCTGAAAAATAATGAATAGCAATTAGAATAAGAAACAAACACTTCAAATAACAATTAACTAAATATTAATAATAATATCTAGGAATTAATTCCAAATAAATGTACTCTTTCAAAGGAAATCTAACCATTTTCATGCTTTCCAGATTGGAAATCACGAAGACACATTAAAGATGGAGAAATTCTCTAGATAAAAGGAATTCTAGAATCTCAGGATTCAGGATCTCATAACATTCTAACAAGCAGATATGATGATAGTAATGCATAGATAAATATGCCTCGAGAATACTAGCCAAACAGGTCAAAATGCTTTAAATCTATTGATAATGTCTCCAGCACAAGTTTAAGTACTTACAGAGGGATTTAAATGAGTCTACCTTTGAATTCATATTAGTCTATTTGCAAGACGGAAAGCACTCCAAACAAACGAGATCGATCTTCATCGGTAGCAAGGAGAAGATCCAGAGCAGAGAGACTTCAATAGAGTGGCAATTCCTTCAAAAATATGTATTCTTCTTCGGTTGATTACAGCACTTTCAACCCATTGATTTGAAAAGCATGTGTCAAGTAAAAATGTGTGTGTGTGTCTGCTTATTGATTGCTGTTTTTGGGGAAGAAATAAATCAGTAATTAGGAGGTCTAAGATTTTTAAAAAGATTGCAAGAATAAAATCCAAATTCAGAGTTTCAGCGAGAGGGGGGGGATTGTTGACTTGAGACCAAGACTTTCTTAAATTAGGATATCGGTTGCAAATTCATAAAAAGAAACTTGCGTGCAGAGGAAGAAATTCACATTTAGGCAAGTGAAAAAAAAAAATGAAGAACACCGAAGAAACAGCTGGAATAGATCCTAAAGTTCAAGGGAAAGTGGTGAACAATGGAGCTGGAGCAAAGGCAGAAGGAAATAAGTCTATTAGCAAGACTACAAATATGAAGAATGAATCGATTACATAAGTTACTGTAAATCAAGATTCATAAGATTAATCAGGAATTTAAACTAAAAAATCTAACTAGAGTTAGATAAAATACATATCTAACTCCGATCCTATTGAGGTGAATCCTGGAGAGATACACTTCAAAGACATCCAAGTCAACTAAACCTACGAGATCACACTTTATGTGAGAAATCTAACAAAAACAGCCAGAAGGATTAGAGTATTTTAGCCATAAATTCCAGCATTTCGAGCAGACTATGAGATGCAAGGTGCGATAGCTGCAGGACTGGCTATGAGAATAACAGTGACGTTTGAGACTACATATCTCGATAACTTCAAGGATGTTATGCGAATCGTGAGTGATGACAATTTCGCTAAGGAAATACCTCTCTTTGCATATTAACCGTGCGCTTAGATCATATTCGAACCATTTATCAATTTTGGTAAGAAAATTGAAAATGATTAAAAAGTGAGAGAGATTTGATTTTAATAATTTTTCAATAAAATATTTCAAGAAAAAGAATGGGTTTTTACAAGGGATTTCAAAAATAATTCCCGATGGATTACAGCATATGAAGAATTTTAACTATGTTTTTTTTCAATAGGCTTCGTGAAGGTGCAGCAAGTGAAGAAAGAAAAGATATTCTTCAAAAATGAAGGCACAGTTAGTGCAAAAGTAGATTTGAAATCAAGTGATCCTGCTGATCTAAAAGTCGAGCCTGTGAGCTTCACAATAGGACCGAGATAAGAGCTATCTGTGGATGCTAGCTATGAGAGTCAAGAAGCAGGGCTGTTTAGAGGTTTTATATCTGTTTCCACTGAGGCAGCTTGCTTGTAAAAAACAATTGATATCAATGCTACTTCTGTTGAATTCACTAAATTTCTTATTGACGAAAATGGCAACTAATCAACATAATTTGACTTTGGTACGTTCTACTACGGTGAACATCGACACCTTGAAGGATATCTAGTCAATAACACCCCTAAAAAGTATAAATTCAAAGTTGGATTTCGATTCGGATTGCTGTATTCCTCAGAGGATATTGCAAGTCTACAAACTCCACATGAAGTCGGAAGAGAACAAACGGAGAAGATCATGAGTGTGGAACCATCTGAAGGAGTAATAGAAAGCTACTCGTAAATGCCTATTAAATTTAAATGTCACTCTTAAGTTCATCCGAAGCACTAATTTTGGACTTAATCTTATGCAATTTCCAAAGACGAGATGAATGCGGAAATTGAAGATTTCTCATATTCAGCCATTTTCACTTATGAGGGAATTAAAGAAACCCCTACAATAATTCATGTCACAGGAAGAGGTATCTGTCCTACTGTGAGAATTTCAAAGTCCCTCTTGCAATATGGCGAGTGCAATGTTAATGATTACAAAGATTCCAGGATCACAATTGAGAATAAGAATCAGAATATTCCAATAAATGTGTCCTGCAATAAAATACCATATTTTTCCCTTTCACCTACAGAAACAACGATTGCACCAAAAGGAATTGAAAATCTCATAGCAACTTTCAGACCTAAGGGTAAAATAATAAAATTTCCCTCTCTTTTTTTTTCATTTGAATAACGTCCCTTTTGGTTTGCTTGATTTCATCAATATTCAGCGGTTGGGAGTTTCTAAAAATGTATGCATATCCTGCTGCTTGATGGAGCTTATAAACTTGAACTTAAGATGCTTGGCAAGGCACTTGATATTGGGGAAAAGATTGTAAATAAACGAGGGCCTGAAACCCTCCCAGAGAACTTCGATAATGAGAAATAAAATGTCGGATGAGAGGACAAACTGTTTTTGATCAGTCTCCCCCAGCAGAGAAAAGTAGGAAAGTTAATTTTGATTTATCTTCATAAAATATTTACAATTAATTAATAAATTTAAATTAAAGCTAGAGAAGCACAAGTGGAAATGATGATGATTAAATTCGTGAATTTAGAATCAGCTGATCTATAGGCAAGAAAGAGATACATGAGTCTAAGTAAGATTCATGGGTAAATGTTGATATCATGCTAAACAAAGCAAAATATTAAATATTTATCTCACTAAGATTCATAGAATGAAAAGCAATCCATTTCAAGCTAAAGCAAAACAGAATAAAGCGATCATTAAACAAGTTGTGTTTTATCATTTTCAAAAGTAAACAAATTCCTCTTTTTAATTTTGTTGAAATATATTTAAAATGGTTTTTGTTTTTCTTAGATAATAGATTCGAATATTGAGAATTTTGGTACAAAGTAACTATTATCTTTTATTATGGAACTATTCACATTTTCTAATTGATGGAATGAAGTCCTCTCAAACGAGTAGTTAAACTATTATAGTTGATAACAACCCAAGGAAGTTCGAAATCTCTCTTTAAGTGTCTTGATACGATTAAAATTACAAATAGCCCCTTATCATAGATTGAAAAAGTAATTTGAATTAAAAGTTAAGTTCAAAGCATATTAAGGTATTCAAAAACAGCTTTTTAGTTCTAAATCCTGGATTATTACTCATGGTCAATAGATTGCTTGAAAATGAGATGAAACCCTTGTTTGAGGTAGAGGTTTGATTCAAAAGAGTTAATTTAACATACTTGCTCAAAGCGATCCCTCTAGATCGTGATGACACAGCTTGACAATATTAGTTAATGATGAATCAATGAAATTTGTATCTTTATTTTCAAGTATTCTTTTCAACAAATACTGCTTGATAATTTCTTTTTTAAAGGGAGTGAAAAAATATTGTATTCATCTTATTAGTAAAACAAAATCCGCCATGAAATTTACACAAAAAGAATCTGACCCATTCAATAGAAATTTATTACTTTTTTTTTTTATTATTAACCCCCCTCAAAAAAGACAATTTGAAATCTTGAGAATCAAACATTCTTAAAAAATTGTAAAATCTTCATGAGCAACAATATTAATAGTAATGATAATTCTGTGAGGAATAGATCAAATGTTTCTTAGGATAGAAATTTATAGCTCGAGAGAGGCAAAATAAGATTGCAAGAGGCTTTCTAGAAGATCAAGAGAGCGAGATGCAAGAAACTCTCTAAGAGTACTAATGCTAAAGCGAATTTTAAGAGAATCTTTTTAATGAATCATATGCATAAAGAATTCGATTTCGTTTGCTAATGAAACATTTTTTTTTACAAAGTGGGGCTGTTTTGGAAGGACAGAGTGCTAGAAGTAAACGATTAAGTTGTGTAGTACTTTTCATCAAATTCTTAGCTGAAAGGATAAGTGAATCTCTCTGATATCTTTGAAATATCGTTTCCAGAATCAGAAATGAGTAAAAAAATAGCAAAGAAATGCATTTGCTTCACATTCAACTCGAATGTATGCAGGAGTTACAAAGTAATAAATCAAAAATCATAATTTTTCTAAAGATTTTCCTTTCAGAGTTTTGAAATCTTACTCAATCAATCTGCTCTCAACAGAACGGCGAAGAACTACCAAGAAGGGAAATCTCAAAAAATGGCAAAGTAGGCCTTATTATGTGGGCATTTAGGTTTGGAGAAAGAGACATAAATTTTGATCTACCTAAGGATTTACTCGCGCTCCCTCCACCAGGGATACAGGTCACTCGCTTGAACTAATTATCTGTGCCACAAAGGACACCTCAGATCAGAAACAATGGCAATCAATTCTAAAGAAATCTTTAAGATAGACCTTTAAATCTGGAAGATGACAAAACAAACGGAATTCTCAAAAATTCAAGATTTAGATAGGATCTGCATGATGACAGCTTGAATAGCGATAACTAAGAACAAAATCTGTTCTCCGATTGCATGTAAACAGAGATAAATAGTCTGAGCTTTTTCCAGAGAAGCGAGAAAGAAAAGTTGGTGTTAAATAAAATCGATTTGCTTATTAGCTTAATGTGGTTGCTTTTAGGAGAGGGGATAATTGGAATTGGGACACTATGTACATGAGAATATGGGACACGTATTACGCCAAAGCTAAATCATCGAAGCAATTGACGAAAAAAGAAGAAATCGATTTAGCAATGCATTTATTCACTCTAAATGGACAGTAATTTTCAAATTATGTTGCTTCTAAGATATTTTGTCAAGTACAATAAAAGATAATATTCCTAAATTGTTCGTTTTCTTTTTAATTATCATCTCCGGTATGGTAGATTCCGTGAGGTCGCGTGCAACAGTGTACGTGAGCTTGTGAGTGAGTTAGCATTTCCCGAGAGAAAGCGAAAGTATTATGAAGTCGACAAGGAGCATCCCATGTATTAGTTTAAAATCAAAGGAGAGAAAGTCTATCATGTGAATGGAATGTTTATTAGAATGGGGCATATCATCACGACATTCGATGCTAATAATAATCCAATTTACAATGATGTTGCAACGAAAAACCTCTCCAATGAATTCAAAAGCAATAAGCTGCTCACGAATGTCATACATAACATCATTCTAGATCGCAAGAATTTCAAAATGAGAGTAATAAAATGAATAAAACAATTGTTTTGTTAATAATAATTTTATAATTAATTATTTCTTAAAAATAATGAAATTAATTGATGCATTTTTAACTGAATTTATCTTCCTAAAACACACAGATCCCCCTTACTTGCATTGTAGACTATTTAGGGTTCAAGTGTATCTGCTATGGAGCTCCAAAAGCTCAAATGGTAATACCAGATTATCATTAAAATACTTTTCTTAGCTTTGAAAAAAACAATCCATCTTTATGTACAGGTCGATCAAAAAAAATAAGCTTCTGTGAAGGGATTCTCAAAGATCCAAAGATCTCCACTCGATTCCAATAAATTCAGCTTGATTTAAGGACTCAATTATGAAGAAAAATACACAAATCTCGCCAGTGTCGATGATGACATGAAAGTTCTTGGATAGCGACTCAAACTGAAGCCTCTAGTGGTCGAAGAAGATAAAAAAACATTCGAGATTTATCTTTCTTATTTCTGTGAGGTCCATAGATTCTTTCCAGATGACGAAAAGCAAACAGATAAATCCAGGGATTAAGATAAAAAACTGTATATTTTTCGAACTTCCACTGTGATGCCTCTGCTGATCGATCACGAATCACATAAATAAGTGAATATTTTCAAAGATCATCTCCGTCCAGAATTCATAGATAGAATCGATAAACCTCTCTCAAATGGAGCTTTTATCACATCGCTTAATACCAAAAATGAAGTAAAAAAAAGGGATTAATATGTGGGCTTGCTTTGCTAAAAGAATCAAGTTAATCTAATGAAATAATTCATATAAATTCTAGCTTGAAGACACCGAAGTTGCTGAGGCTTCTTAGAAACTTTTTAAGAAAGTCCTGAAACAAATGATCGATGATCTTGATAATCTTAAGTTAATGGCAATAAGTACAGAGTAGATTCGGCACATATTTCACTCTTATGGCGTGAATTTGAGACTTCTTGGGAAAGTTGCAGAGACATCTCAATTGCCGCATGTGAAGGATATTTGCATTTCAGAGATGATTGCACGATCGACTAAGAAGATCTTAAGAGCAAATATTGCCATTTATATATTCTAGAAATTCCGTGTAGGAGAAGGCTTAGATGAAGATGAACTCAGTACATTAGAAGGTAAAAAATCAATCAAAGAATGGTTCTTTATTGTATGGCTTGTTGTAGTGTATTTTTCCTTAATTTTTACATAAAACATCCTTTTGGTTTTCCTAATTCTCACATTTTTTAATAGAATTCCATGGAATAGCTAAAACAAATGCTGACGGATCAAGTCAAGATAGAAAACCTTCAGCTTTGAATGGAGGAAAAACAAGCTTATCCTTCAAAGAAAGCCCAAAAAGACTCAAATAATGTAATTGGTTACTCTAAAACTAAAAACATAATTGCATCCTTTCACTTTCTCCACAAACTTTCACCAGTTTTTGATATTTCCTTATTCCACAGCTTTAGATGAAGCCCAAGCAGCTCAGCTAAGAATGCTTAACAGTACTCTCCCTGGTGATAAATATCCTTAGTGGGTGACAAATGAAGAGTTTCATCTAGCTAAAGACAATCCTGGAGATAACTACGGCCGTCTCATCGAACAACCTGAAAAAAAAGAAATGGTTGGGAAGTTGTTCGGACAGAAAATCTAAGGCATTATTAAAGATTTTTTGAATTTAGTCTTCAGCAACGACAGTGACACTCTACTATTTTGGAAAACTGTTCTAAAACCTCTCATAAAAAAGGATTTTGGATATGATCTTCCTGATAGGTTTCCCCCAAGCATCGCACAAGGGTTTCTTCTCCATTCTATCAAATACCATTGGAGAATTAATTTTCACATCAAAGAAGAGTTTACACTCTTCACACCTCAGCCGTTTGGAACAAATCCCATGGAAATTAAGATTTGCGTGAACAGCAATATTTATAACTTCAAGACAATCGCTTATCAGAGAATCGTGGATAAGTACAAAGAATGCATTGAGAAATAGAACTATGAGCTGGCTCTAAATTATTTACAAATCAAACAAAGTAATTCCATTTTTCGTTTAATTTTAAAACTCAAAAAGTTGGCATATTTCATTCAATTTCGTTTTACTTTCAAAACTTCGACTTTCTAGAGGTGCTAGAAGCAAGCATGGACTGTGAGAATACACCTCCATAAGCACATGAATTAAGTCAGCTCTTTGCAGAACAAGCTTAGATTTAACTGAAACTCCATGTGAAAACTCAGAAAGAATACAATGACCATAATGAGACGAATTGTCTTAAACGTGCTGAAGAAATGATTAGATAATCCAAAAAATTCATTCCTCGTTTCCACGCTGAAGTTGTTAAATTAGTAGGAGTTTAATAAATTCTTTAGCAACTCAAGAAAAGCCATTCTTCTTCATTCGAATCATAAAGCAAAAACAACTTATCATTTTCACTAAAAGCCCCCACAAACGAAGAGGCTATGACTGAAAAAATACTGCAATACCATCTTGGAATCAGACACCCACTTTAGTCCTTTGCACTGTGTTTCCAAGCTAATCAGATACTTAAAGGTGTTATGAGAAAGTCAAGGTTGGCTTAAAGTGATTAAATCCAACAAAGACCATCTGTTTCGGAGAAAAAAAATTCAGACAAATCGTTAGAAAAATCCTAAAGAGAAACGATTGCCCATCTCAAAATGTCTGCTCAGAAATTCTAAGAAGCCCTTGGAATATCCTTAAATATTTTAGGTTTGCAAATTATTCTTTTAATTTGATTTGCTGTAATTTGCCAAAAAAAAGAATCTAATTTTGAATTGAATTGTTTTCCCACTAAATACAGGAGGATTCCATATTAAGGTAGCGGAATTCTATTAAGATATGGCAGTGGTTTATGTCGAGATGAAAGAGCTACGAGTCGCTTTGGATTACTTATAGTAAGCTAAAACAATCATAGAATTTGCAGATGTCACCAATCAAGTTGCACTTGCAAACGTCATTCAATAGATCGCTCTCGTGTATCTAAACCTATGTAAGGCACAACGAATATTTGATATTTTTACAACTGAAACTCTAATGTACAACTTGCATTTTAAGATGATAATCAGAAGGCACTTTAACTCGCCGTGAGTTCATGTGAGAAATTCAGTAAATCCGAGGGAGATCATTTTAGAGAATGCGTCTACTCGAACTACATCGCTGTGCTAGCACTTCTCAACTATGAAAACCCAAATGTTGATACAATTAATTCAGTAACAAGCTTATTATAATCTGCAATTAACTTGAGAATTGAGAAATATTAAATTTTAAATTATTATTACTATAAGATACAATACTATACTGAAGAGTTATGGTCATACGTAAAATAATTCAATACCTTCGAAACTAAGTTTTCTTAAAGCTAAGTCTGCTTTATCTATGAGTTCTGCTTCAAGGCAAGATATTCATTTGACCATTTCAAGATACTATTTTTCTCTATCTTTCTGTATATATTTGTTTAATCTAGTTTTTTTCATCAGACTATCATAGACATCGAGCTGAAGTTCCTTGAACTTGAATTCAAGAGTATTTTCTTTGAAATGGTCTTAGAAAGGAATTCAACCTATCAGCAGGAAGTAAAACAACTAATTTTTTGTGTTACTCAACATAAAAAAAAATTGACCAAAATATCTTAATGTTTTTTTCATTTTTTCAAAGCACACTGACAAACCAAGTTACAAGAGTTCGAAGTATTAGAAGTTCTTCTCGGATTTGAGAAATAGGAAGTTTGATAAAGATTTAGAAAGAGATTAATATATTGAAGAATAGTCAAAAAAAATGGGAATAAAGATAGGAAAACTTATGAAAAGGGAATTTTACCCAGGAATCTAAGAAATGGATCCAAGTCTCATGTTCCTTCCTAGTGATGTTCCAGAGGAAGAAAAGATCACTGTGCTGAAGAAAATTGCTTTTGGAAGTGAAGAGGAAGCATAGAATGCAGCAGCATAAGGGGTTTAACATTCTTAGATGCGGTTCCATCCGAATTCTTAAGAGAATGCACATCAGTCTATGACCCTGAATGTTGTGATAAAATCAATTTTCGAGGACATGATAAAGAAACTAAGTCACATTCAGCGTATGAGCAGCAGCAATGCCTATGATTCCTACACCTACGATCTCACATAGAAATTCTTTGAATCGTAAGAGAAAATATCAGCAAACGAATGAAAAGTTTGGGTGAAATTTTGATTAGCAAAACTTTTTATTTTTTGTAGCTTAATTTATTATTTTTTAAATCAGGGAATCTTACTCACATTTCATTTCACTGATGAGATGTTTAGGATAAGATTTCTTCTTCTATTCCTTTAAGAAGGCCTTCCTCTTTAATTTTACTCAAGAAGATAGTAAGCTAAATGTTCGTTTAATTCAAATAGAAACACAATTATTTTTTCATTTTCTTTTTACAAAATTTTTTTTGTTTTGCATTAGAAAAAATAAAAAAGTGAGAGCAATGATTGAAGATGTTTTAAATACCATCTAGATCAAAAATAGCAACTCCTTACAAGATTATTAGAAATAAATCCTCCAAAATAGCATATCTAAATCGATTTCTAAAACAAATTAGAGAATCTTTTTTTTTTCATAGTTTAAATAATTTGTATTGCTAAAAATACAAAAATAATACATTTGTTTTGTGTTTGGTCACAGCAATAATTAAGGATATTTGCTTGTTTTTAGTATTTTTCTTTTGCCAACAGAAGAAGAAAAAAATCTTCCAAAAATATCATAAGAAATCAAAGTATTTTGAACCTAATTTATGTCTACAAAGTGTTGATAGTTTATCGTTTAATTAACATTCCAGAAAATTGGGGAGGGAAGAATTGGTGATTTCCAAGGATTCTCTGATTGATCTGCAAGGAGACAATACACAACTCAGTGGCTACAAAGAAATAAATTAATCTCAAGAAGAGAAAGGGAGAGGCTGGATATTTGTATCTTGTGGTGGTTGTTCGCTCAGAAACAAAATTGCAGACTCTGAACATATCAAATCAAATTAGAAAAACGAGATCTCTTAATTTCTTACTTCTTTTTTGTTTGGTGAACGCTAAGGGAGAAAGAGAGACTCAAAGGACTCTAGAGACTCAAAAGATCTGTTATCTGTAACTGAATGAATAGCTACACTCTTCAGTTTCAATCTAAGGAGTTTGAGTACGCCTTCACACAGAATCAGAAACCAAATGAGCATTTTGTGAATCTCATCGGAGCTCTTGTTAATCTATCTTAATGCATAGTGCTGTTTTGTGGAGTGTTTTTTATCAATACAAGTATTAAAATCGGAGACATCGCAGTCACTTTAGCATTCTTTGTCCTCGCTTGTGCATCATATTTTCTCTATTTCTTCTGGAAATTTCCTTCCTACATTTCGAATATTCTGTTCTTTCTCAAAAACATAATAGCTTGCATGATAGTAGGAATCACAGAGATTGCTGTTGAGGACAATACCGAAGTCCTAGCTAGCAGCGCTAAGATAAACTTTCAACCTCTATTAGGAATCCTGTTAGTTATCGAAATATTTTGCTGCATCTCAGGGACAAACTTTCTCCTTAAGGCAGGTTCTTGTGCTATCAATCTAGTCGTTTATGTAGGGAAATTCAGATTATTATTGTATTAATGATTTATATTTTTGATTCTCTTGTTATTCAGTGTATCAGTCTCAAGGGAACGCAATCAGTTGGATTAATCATTGCAGTTAGCTTTGGAATGGCATATTACTTAGTGCATTCTTACGTAGAAGAAAGAATGAAAAGAAAGTTATTCATGGGGAAGTAGCGCTCCACTGAATTGCAGTTTCTTATCGATAAATTACTACCAATCAACGTTGTTGTAACCAAGTATAATCCCAAAGAAGAGCGCAGTTTCTTGCATTAAGTGAATAGAAAAGCGTAGAATAGTTTTAAAATCACTGACAATGACTCCTTTAAAGATTTTGCTATGAAAGTAATGATAATTCAAGATCCCTCTGAAGAATTCAACCCTGCTTCATAGCAATAGAATAAATTAAGTGAAAGTGAAGAAAATAGACAAAAGAAAGATTCCTAGAAATCATTATTTGTGTACATGGAAAGTCTAGCGAAATAAACTTACGAGAATTAACTCCACAAAAAGATCTAAAGTGGGAAAGATAAAGCACCAGCCTACTCACCGTTACTTAGACGAGACACGCATCATATGCTACATAATCGCAATTCCATATCCAAACTACAAAAAACAAAGAATAACTCTTTCAGGATATCGGACGATAGAATGACCAAAATGTCTAGGGGATTATCAATCGAAAAGGATAAAGGAATTGCATAACTAGAGGAAGTCGAAAAGAAAATTGGATCGATGGATTATCTCAAAGCTTCCTTGTCATTTATCGGGATCGAAAAGAAAACTTCATAAATTGGATCGAATCTTCGAAAACAAAGTAGTTTAAACTTTCGAGAGGCGATTTCGAATTCAAACAATAATAACAATAGCTTCAAGAACTCGAACATTATCAACATTTCTAGTGAAAATGCTTTCAAGATCTCATTTGAATAGTCGTAATTGCAACAATAATAATAGCAAATATTAGATAGTCCGAATAAGATCAAATCATCTTATTTACCTTCAAAACTAGATAGACTGTCAGTGAATTAAATGAATACCCCTCATCAAGGCTTTAATTCGTTACTTTTAACAACCTACCAGTAGCCTCTAGCATAGAATAATTCATAAACTTGTTGTAAGATTAATGAACGAATTGTCACAATTAAAAATGATATGTTGGTTTGCTTTATTATTAGTGTCACCATCCGTCGCTGGAAACGATAGATTTGTGCGTCGAGGCATGAAGAAAAGTACAGTCCTCAGGAAGGTATCCAATTTCAATCTTCGTGCTGGTGTCGCAAATGCCAAGATTAAATACTGTGAAGATGTCTATGATCGAATCGATGTGCTAACCGGCATTTACACCGATTCGGAAGGTCGCCAACGTTAAATTCAAATAAAAATCTACACATACAACGTCAGTGAGCAATACTAAGTGATTCTCTTTGAAGACGAAAGTCTTGCAGGATAAGTGAAGTACCTAAAGGAGCTTAATTCGTTTTTATACAAATCCTTTGCAGATTCTCTTGATTAGTTTCGAATGCCCTTAGCATATTCCCTCTTGAAACTAGGAAAAGCGTATGAAGCGTAACGGAATCCTGAGGAATGTAATGCAGGTCTAGTTTCGGGTGATTCCATCGATAATTTTAAGTTCGACGCAAATTATTTAACAAACAGCCTAAGCACACCGAATATTGTGAGTGCGAATCCAAACAATAATATCCTCAGCAACAATATAAATAATAATAATAAATCTGGAGCTGGTACATATTCGTCTGATCTTTTACCGTTATTGAACATTTCTCCTTCGACTCACAGCCCTAACAAGCTTTAGCTGAATATTGCTAAGAATGTTTCTAGCAGCAGCGCTACAATTTTCCCTAATATTCTAGGCAAAGAAGAACCAAGCACAGCAGTGTAGTCGATGCTGCTAGATAATACTTCTAGAGAACGAATGAGTTCGAATGCGTTAAATACTTTATGGAATTCAGTAGATGACACTAGATACTATGGATTCCTGACTCTCAATGGGATTTACAACTACATCGATTACATTGCACTCCTGCAGTAACTCTCAACAAATAGAATTGAAATTTTATTATTTTTGTGAGTTTAAACAAAAAGCCATTTCTCTTTCTAAAAAAATAATAGAAAAAAGTCATTAGAGATTCGGACAGCTGAAATCAGCTTGAGGAAGATGCTAAATAGTATAATTAGCGTGATCGAAGGGCAGGCTAAGAAAAAAGATGTGCGGATTATCTTCCTGAATGAGCTGAAATTCGATAAACTCGTCACTGACGAAAGGAGAGTCAAACAAGTTCTGCTGCATTTTTTATCCAGGATGCTCTAGCGCACTCACAAAGGCTCCATTGCTATTAGAGTTAGCATACACAAGTAGCATCTTGAAACGATTAAAATATCATTATTTAGTTCCGCCAATCAAGCTTATCCTCTTGTTGGAAAAGCTAGACTTAGATTCACGACTGTGCAGGACATTCTAGCTTCCAATTCCAATAAAGATCTAATAGAAGGAACTGTTGCGACTAAAATCATAGGAAACCTCGGACCTTACAGTAAAATAGAGATACCACCAATCGATTAAGGAACTTCTGTGGTTTTCTAGATCTTTTCGGATATGACAATTTTACAGCAGAGAAGACGCAGCAGTTCCCATGAAGAAAACGAAGGGCTACAAGCTGGATCTCTGCTTCAATAACAACACGTTCCTTTTAAGAGTTACACGAACTTTCCCTAAGAAGGCGAGATCACTTAAAACTCTAGTTGCGATTTGAATTATATTATCAATAAAGTTATTTTTCAAGATATCAACTAATCGTTAGTGAACATGAAATTTTTGCCTGATTTTGCTTCGGATATGCGTTACTATCAAAAGAAAGAACTGGATGATGTGATTGCTAGGACATCACCTACGAGATTCACATTCACACCGTAGAAACAATCGTTTTATGTTGATGTGAACAACAAAGATGGCTAAATTCGTTCTTAGTCAGCTTCTACAAAACCACTTGGATTGGAAGAAGAAGGGCATGTAAGCGAAAGTCCTAACGCATAAAAAGCACGTCATTTTTCAGAATAAATTTCTGTTTCTGCTTCTTTAGCTTCTTCACCCTAATTGTCGCTCAATCGAAAGTAAGCTCATCCTTAGGATATATTTTTCTCAAAAGACTTCTTCGCTCCAAAACAATCTCCTCGCTCCTATAATTTGATAGCTAAAACTGAAGGGGAAGGAGGTTGGAGGTATGAGGGGAATAAAGGAAAACGAGAAGGTACACTTGAAGAAACATTTAACAATATACAAGCGCATACAGAAACCAGTCAGAGTAAACGACCATCAAGTTAAACAAAAACATAACCCAAGACGATGACAGGAAGAACTCGCTTAAAAGAATCAAGCTTCAAGGAATCATTTGACAGGCCTGAAGGGACTAGCACTCATTTTGAAGACCGTAGTCCTTTCATTTCTTCTGCGAAAAAAACTAGCATAGCAAGGCATAAATAATCTGGAAGTATTTTTGCAAGTGAAGTCGATCCAATAAGAACTTCAATAATTTCTCTCACGCAAATTCAATGAGACGTAGCTGTCATGCGTGTGCTAAAATATTTGTGAAGTTTAAATGTATTTGTTCAAAGTTTTAACATATTTTCACAATCTGACATTTTACTGTAACAAAATAAAGTGGATGAATGCATCATATGAATAATTCAATCAGGGTCTCCATTGATTAATGGATCGCAGAATTCCTACACTCTTTCTTTCAGAAATAAAGAACTAGAAAGAATTTTTTTGAAATTCGTAAAAAATAATAAATAATACTAACTTTAGTTATTGGGAGGGGAGATAGAGAGGCTTATTAATGAAGCAAAAAAGAAATTTGATTCTCTTAATTTCTCAAAAGCAATCTTTGGTTTATGCTTTAGCAGTAGAATGAATAATTATTTAATCATGCCCCAATGTTATTTAATTTTCCTTCAAACAAAAACAAATAATTGATAAAAATTTGACAAAAAATAGAACCAATAAATATTTCTGAAAATGAGTGTACCCTCTGAAAAAATTGCAAGCCAAACCAAAAAATGCGGCTTTAGCCTTCAATCCATAGAGAAGCTTCTAGCCTTGATGGTAACCTAGTAGACAGAATATTCTGGCATCAGCTACAAAGCAAACGGGCCTTTCGCGCTAGTGCTCAGAGCCAAAAAGAATGGGATTGAAGAAGAAGTGGCTCTGAAAGTACTTGAATGCACTGATCACACAGCTTGCAAGATTTAAGAAATGGAGAGAGAGTACGCCATACGAAAATAACTTCCTTCTAGCGATTACTTTATGGATATTTAGAATTAATTCTTCCTCACAGAAATGGATGAAAGTGCTGAATAGGGTTAGAGTGGTAATTCAAATACTGCTCGGAAGGTCTATTTTGTGTAGCAAATGGAAATGTGTCAAGAAAGCTTACACGATACCATTTAGCATTACTCAGAGAAAAATGAGGATCCTCCTTCTGAAACCTTTAAGGAATTGTTAGCGATTTAAATGCTTGATGCTGTGAACCTGCTGCATCAAAAGCACATAGCCCACAGAAATATCACAACACAGCACTTCTTTGTCTCATCAAGCTAAGACTATCCGGTTCTATTGAAACTGTGCAATTTTCGGTTTACCTCTCCTATTAACCCCATAGACCAAGAGAATCTGGCAATCGGAACTGAATCTCAGATCCGAATGCCTCTTATGAGTGAGATTTAAAGAGACTGCCTTGAATAAGATCTTGTTTCCTTGGGGAAAGTCCTCCTTTAATTGAATAATATTGGCACTAATTTGGATTGCTCAATACTCTCTAATATTGAGCTTGCTTAACCAGACTTAATAAGCTTGTTTGAAACCCGTCAGCTCAATCAGAGTACTTTGCTTTACAAGATAGCATGTTCCTTATTGAGTAAGTCAAAGGAGACTAGCTAGAACGCCCGCTCAATGCTGCTGTTACTTCTTTAGAAACAAACAGGGGCTTTACGTACACCCTTATTTTCAATCGTTTTGAAGAGCCATGTCGACTCTCTCCGTCTGCCACTTCCTACTAATAGGATAATACTTGATTTTCTTGCATGGTAAGTGAAAAAACAGCACAAACTCCATAACATAGCCAATTGGTTTAACGCAAAGGGAGAAAGGAAAATCTAGTTAACGGAAGATTTACTATAGAGCGCTTTGAGCATCATGCTGGAGTGGAAAGAGTTTAGTGAAGTATATGATGTCCTAGGAGTTGGAGTTGGTGGAGTAGTCTTCGGAGTAGAAAACCTCATAGAAAAAAGGAAATCTGCTCTCAAACTCTCACTGTGCACTAATAAAGCAGTAGCCATTAGAGAAATAGGCATTAGGAGGATCTGTTAGGCTCCTTACATTGTAAAATTCTACGGTTGTAAGTTCTTCAAAGATGCTAACGGCAATGAGTTTGTAGTCTAGGAACTGGAGAGATGTAAGCATTCGCTTATCCTTCACCTGGAATTGTAGAGAATGTATGGGGAATATTCTTATGAATAAAAGAATCTTTTGGCCCTTCAAATGATTGGTGCAGTTAGCCTCCTTCACGAAAATCGAATACTCCACAGAAACATCAAGCTAGACAGTTTTTTAATCACAGAAAACGAATCAGGATAAGCAGTTGTTAAGTTAGTCAACTTTGGTCATGCAGTTCAATTGCAGAATAATTTTGAAAAATTGCCATCTTTAGAAGATGGTCTATTTGAAAGTGAATATTAATCACCTGTGAATTGTATTGTACAGAGGCCTAACAGAGAATCTCCCTTATATTTTTCTCCGGAGAAAAGCAAAAATCCAGATTTTTCTACATATTAGACTGATAGCTTCTAAGTCGGTCTTTGCATCTTTCTCCTTGACAACTAGCTTGTCTGTTCAGAGGAATAGTTTTCTCGAAACTTGCTGTCAGGTTCTCTAGAATCTACTGAATTCTACTAAGATATGAACCCTTTTTTTAAGACAAAGGCAGGTTATAAAAGAATTGCTAAGCAGCTTCTTATATTTTAGCAACAATAAAGAAAATCTCTTAAGACTTTGATTGAGGATAATTTTCAATAGGAAATGATGTTAACTATCGAGGATAGCAAGGTATTAGAAGATTTTAAATAAGCTCCCATGTGGTTTACCAGTCTTGACAGTGTTTGTCTCAATCTCAACATATCACGGATTAAGGATACTGAGATAAAATCTCTCATACAATTAATCAGAAATCTTCTCAATCTTTCAAGGATCGAAATAATTATCTTTACAAGAAATTTAATGTTATCTTTTAGAGGTTAATCTCTCCTATCTTCCTTAACTAACCTAGTCAATTTATCAAGTGTCTCACTCAACTTAGATGAAAATTTAATTGGAGACATAGAAGCGTAATCTCTGTTATCTCCTTTAGCGAATCTCCTCAATCTCTCAAACTTAACCCTCAATTTAGATTACAACTAAATTGGGGGCATAGGAGCATAATCTTTGTTATCTCCTTTAGCGAATCTTCTTAATCTCTCAAGCCTAACCCTAAATCTTAACATGAACTAAATAAGAGGCACAGGAGCGTAATCTCTGTTATCTCCCTTAGCTAATCTCCTTAATCTCTCAAGCCTAAGCCTAAATTTAAATAACAATAAAATGGGACCCATAGTAATGTAATCTCTGTTATCTCCCTTAGCGAATCTCCTTAATCTTTCAAACCTAGTCCTAAATCTTTAATGGAACAATATTTATGAGATGGTATTTTTCCCTCTGTTTTCTTCTCTAGCAAATCTCTTTAATCTTTCAAGCCTAACACTAAATCTTTTTTACAATTATATTGAAGGCATAGAAGAGTTATCTCTGCTCGTTCCTTTAGCGAATCTCCTTAATCTCTCTAGCCTAGTTCTAGATTTTTCGTTCAACTAAATTGGAGAAATAGGAGCGCAATCTTTGTTGTCTCCTTTAGCAAATCTCCATAACCTCTCTAGCCTAGTCCTAAATCTAAGATCCAACCTCATTGGAGACATAGGAGCGTAATCTCTGTTATCTCCTTTAGCAAATCTCCTTAATCTCTCAAGCCTAACACTATATCTAGACGGCAACTAAATTGGAGAAATAGGAGCGTAATCTCTGTTATCTCCCTTAAATAATCTCCTTAATCTCTCAAGTTTAACTCTCTTTTTAAGTAGCAACTAATTTGGGGAGATAGAAGGGTAATCTCTGTTATATCCTTTAGGGTATCTCCTTAATCTCACAAGTCTAACCTTAATACTTTTATACAACAAAATTGAAGAAAAAAGAGTTAAATCTCTGCTTTGTCCCATAGAGAATCTCTTCAACCTCTTAACCCTCTCTCTAGATTTAAGAGAAAATAAAATCTGCGACTTTGGAGTCTATTCTCTTTTCTATCCCCTCTCTAATTTGATCAGTCTTTCAAATTTAGACCTAAAACTTAACAACAACTTCTAAACTAAACAAGTAGAACACTTATTCAAACATTATTTTAACAAAATTAAAGTCCTTAGAGTTGTTTGATTGAATATGTATTTATATTAACATCTCAAATGGCAACGATCCATCATTGAAACAATTACCTTCTATTTCTTCACATTTTCCAGATGGGATAGTTTTTATTAAATGATTTGATATCAGGAAAAGAGTATTTGTTTCCTAACTCTGGTTCTGTGTAAAAATAGTATGACTGTTTATTATTTATTATGGCTTATCAATAATATGCTCAACAACAGTTAAATTAAATATTAATATGTTAAATGAATATTGAAATGAAATTTCTATTTTATAAATAAATAATCCAATAGATCATTTTTACAACAATATTTAAGAAATTTTTTGTCGGGTAGGTAAAATCAAATAAAATTGATATTCACAACAATAACAACAAAAATGTTTGTTGTGTTGTTTTCAGAAAAATTTGAAGTTCTTTATTGAAAATAATGATGGTTTTATGATTAAAATAATTTACAAAACATATTCAATCATACAACTCTAAGTACTTTAATTTTGTTGAAATAATGCTTGAACAAATGCTATGTTTGTAAAGTTTTGAAGTTGTTGCTAAGATCCAGGATTAAACTTGAAAGACTGATCAAGTTGGAGAGGGGATAGAAAAGAGAATAGGTTCCAATGTCGCAGATTTTATTGTGTCTTAAATCTAGGGAGAGCGTTGAGAGATTGAGGAGATTCTTTATGGAACATAGCAGAGATTACACTCCTATATCTCCAATTCGGTTGCTAAAAAGATTTAGGGTTAAACTTGAGAGATTAAGGAGATTCTCTAAGGGATATAACAGAGATTACGCTCCTATGTCTCCGATTTAGTTTTTATAAAGATTTAGGGTTAGGCTTGACAGATTAAGGAGGTTCGCTAAAGGAGATAACAGAGATAACGCTCCTATTCCACTAATTTAGTTGTTATAAAGATTTATGGTTAGGCTTGACAGATTAAGGAGATTCACTAAGGGAGACAACAGAGATTACACTCCTATGTCTCCAATTCGGTTGCATTAGAGATTTATGGTTAGGATTGACAGATTAAGGATATTCGCTAAAGGAGAAAAAAGAGATAACGCTCTTTTGTCTCCAATTTAATTTTCACCTAAATATAGGGCTAGGCTTGACAGATTAAGGAGATTCGCTAAAGGAGATAACATATATTACCCTCCTATGTCTCCAATTTAGTTATTTTCTAGATTAATAGTTAAGCTTGAGAGATTAAGGAGATTCGCTAAGGGAGATAACAGAGATTACACTTCTATGTCTCTAATTGTGTTGTTAATTAGAAATAGGGCTAAGCTAGAGAGATTATGGAAATTCGCTAAGGGAGATAACAGAGATTAAGCTCCTATGTTTTCAATTTAGTTGTCATCTATAAATAGGGTTAAGCTTGAGAGATTAAGTAGATTCGCTAAGGGAGATAATAGAGATTACGCTCTTATGTCTCTAATTTAGTTATACTAAAGATTTATGTCAAGGTTTGGGAGACTAAGGGGATTCACTAAAGGAAATAACTGAGATTACATTTCTATGTCTTCGATTTAGTTGTTATAAAGATTTAGGGTTAGGTTTGTGAGATTAAGGAGATTTGCCAAGGGAGGCAAAAGAGATTATGCTCCTATTTCATCAATTTAGTTGTACTAAAGATTTAAGGTTAGACTTGAGAGATTTAGGAGATTCGCTAACGGAGATAACAGAGATAATGGTCCGATGTGTCCAATTTAGTTGTTATTAAGATTTATGGTTAGGCTTGAGAGATTAAGGAGGTTCGCTAAAGGAGATAATAGAGAATATGCTCCTATGCTTCCAATTAAGTTATACTAAAGATTTAGAGTTAGGCTTGAGAGATTAAGAAGATTCGCTAAAGGAGATAACAAACTTTCCGCTCCTTTGTCTTCAATTCGGTTGCAATAAAGGTTTAGGGTTAGACTTGAGAAATTAAGGAGATTCGCTAAAGGAGATAGCAAAGATAATGCTCCTACGTCTCCAATTTAGTTGTTAAAAAGATTTAGAGCAAGGCTTGAGAGATTATGAAGATTCGCTAAGGGAGATAACATAGATTACCCTCCAAAATCTCCAATTTAATTGTTATCTAGATTTAGTGCTAAGGTTGATAGATTAAGGAGATTTGCTAAGAGAGACAACAGAGATTATGATCCTATGTCTCCAATTTAGTTGTTATCTAGATTTAGATCAAGGCTTGAGAGATTAAGGAGATTTGCTAAAGGAGATAACAGAGATTTCGCTCCTATGTCTCCAATTTAATTGTTATCTAAATTTATGGCAAGTTTTGAGAGATTAAGGAGGTTTGCTAAAGGAGATAACAGATATTACGCTCCTATGTGTCCAATTCGGTTGCTTTTAAGATTTAGGGTTAGATTTGAGAGATTAAGGAGATTCGCTAAGGGAGACAATAGAGATTACGCTCCTATGTCTCCTATTTAGTTGTTATCTAAATTTAGGGCTAGGCTTGAGAGATTTAAGAGATTCGCTAAGGGAAATAACAGAGATTAAGCTCCTATGTCTCCAATTAAATTTTCGTTGAAGTCGAGTGAGACACTCAATAAATTGACTAACTTAGTTAAGGGAGACAGGAGAGATTTAGCTCTAAAAGATAAAATTAAACATCTAGTAAAAATAAGTGAGATCCTTGAAAGATTGAAGAGCTTACTGATTAATTGTAAGAGAGTTTTGGTCTCAGTATCCCCAATCCTTATTTTATTGAGATTGAGACAAACACTGTAAAGACCAGCAAATTTCATGGGGGCTTATTTAAAATCATCTAATACCCTGCGGTCCTCGATAGTTAACATCATTTGCTATTGAAAATTATTCTCTTCTAAATCCTTAGATTTTCCCTTATTTTCCTTTTCAGATGCAGTGAAACTCTCAGTCAAATTCTTAAGAGATTTTCTTTATTGTGGCTAAAATATAAGGAGCTGTTTTGCAATTCTTTTAAAACCTGTCTTTGTGTTAATCTAAGGGTTAATATCCAAGCAGAATTCAGTAAATCCTAGAGGAACTGACAGCAACTTTGGAACAAGTTGTTCCTCTGAACAGACAAGCTAGTTATCAAGGAGAAAGACGCAAAGACCAACTGAGAAGCTATCTGTCAAATATGTAGAAAGATCTGGATTTCCCCATTTTTCAGGTGCAAAATACAAGGGACATTCTCTGTTTTGCCAGTGTAAAATACAATTTACTGGTGATTTATATTCCCGTTCAAATAGTTGATTTTCTAAAGCTGACTATTCTTCGAAATTATCATGTAATTGAACTGCATGACTGAAGTTGACTAACTTAACAACTGCTTATCCTGATTCGTTTTCTGTGATTAAAAAACTATCTAGCTTGATGTTTCTGTTAAGTATTCGATTCTCATGAAGGAGGCTAACTGAATCAATCATTTGAAATGTCAAAATATTCTTTTATTCATCAGAGTATTCTCCTTATATTCTCTGCAATTCCAGGTGATGAATAAGCGAATGCTTACATCTCTCCAGTTCCTAGACTACAAACTCATTTCCGTTAGCATCTTTGAAGAACTTGCAACCGTAGAATTTTACAATGTAAGGAGCCTAACAGATCCTCCTAATGCCTATTTCTCTGATGGTTTCTGCTTTGTTGGTGCACAATGAGAGTTTGAGAGCAGATTTCCTTTTTTCTATGAGGTTTTCTACTCCGAAGACGACTCCACCAACTCCAACTCCTACGACATCATATACTTCACTAAACTCTTTCCACTCCAGCATGATGCTCAAAGCGCTCTTGAGTAAATCCTCAGTTAACTAGGTTTTTCTTTATCCCTTGGCATTAAACCAATTGGTTATGTTATGGAGTTTGTGTTGTTTACTCACTTACCATGCAAGAAAATCAAGCATTATCCTATTAGTAGGAAGTGGTAGACGGAGAGAGTCGACATGACCCTTCAAAACGATTGAGAATAAGGGTGTAAGCAAAGCCCCTGTTTGTTTCTAAAGAAGCAACAGCAGCATTGAGCGAGCGGTCTAGCTAGTCTCCCTTGATTTTCTCAATAAGAAAAATGCTATCTTGTAAAGCAAAGTATTCTGATTGAGCTGATGGGTTTCAAACATGGTCGTTAAGTCTGGTTAAGCAAGCTCGATATTGGAGATTGTCGAGTAATCGAAATAAGTGCCAATATTATCCAATTGAAGGAGGACTTTTCCCAAGGAAACAAGATCTTATTCAAGGCAGTCTTTTTAGATCTCACCCATAGGATACATTCGGTTTTGAGATTCATTTCTGTATACCGAATTTTATGGGTTTATGGGGTTAACAGAAGAGATAAACCGAAGATTGCACAGTTTCAGGAGAACCGGATAGTTTAAGCTCGATGAGACTAAGAAGTGCTGTGTTGTGATATTTCCGTGGGCTATGTGCTTTTGATGCAGCAGGTTCACAGCATCAAGCATTTGAATAGCTATCAATTCCTTAAAGGTTTCAGAAGGAGGATCCTCATTTTTCTCTGAGTAATGCTAAATGGTATCATGTAAGCTTTCTTGACACATCTCCATTTGCTACACAAAATAGACCTTCCGAGCAGAATTTGAATTCTCACTCTAACCCTATTCAGCACTTTCATCCATTTCTGTGAGGAAGAATTAATTCTAAATAGCCAGAAAGTAATCGCTAGAAGGAAGTTATTTCCGTATCGCATACTCTCTCTCCATTTCTTAAATCTTGCAAGCTGTCTGATCAGTGCATTCAAGTACTTTCAGAGCCACTTCTGTAATCCCATTCTTTTTAACTCTGAGTACTAGCGCGAAAGGTCCGTTTGCTTTGTAGCTGATTTCAGAATATTCTATCTACTAGGTTGCCATCAAGGTCAAAAACTTCTCTATGGACTGAAGGCTAAAGCTGCAGTTTTTGGTTTGGCTTACAATTTTATCAGAGGGTTTACTCATTTTCAGAAATATTTGTTGGATTGATTTATCAAATTGTTATGAATGAATTTTGTTTGTTTGAAGGAAAATTAAATAATATTAATATTTTCACTAAAACATAAACAAAAGATTGTTTTGAGAAATTAAGAGAATCAGATTTCTTTTTTGTTTCATTAATAAACCTCTCTACCCCCCTCCCAACAACTAAGCAAATATTATTTATTATTTTTTATTATTATTATAAAATAATAATATTAATACATTTTGCTTGAGTGCATATTATTTTCCAAGAAGACAAATGATTGCAGAAATCCAAGGCATGAAAGTCAATATGAAATAGGAGACTGAAATTAACAGAGTTGACTGATGATTTGGGGAGGAGAAGCCAATTTTGTTTACGACTGATTAAAAGATAAAAAAGAAAATTTGTAAGGTTTTTAACTCAATTGCAGAGGACACTATCGAATTATCGAGCGAAAGAAATTATTAAATTTTAGAATGAAAGACATTATCGAATTTTGTATTGAAAAAGATTAGAACACAATATACTACTCAAGCCAAGAGAACAGACAATAGCCACAGGATATTTTGGGAGACGATATCTTTGAAAATACTGTTAAAGTTAAAATTCAACAAATGGTTAAACTGATAGAAAGAAAAAGAAAGGATAGCTCTACACATGAAACATCTTACTAAAACAAATAAATAATCTTATTTTTAGACTAAGTTCATTTTTTTATCTCTCATAAACTACAAACTGCTTTCACTTTCTTTTTATTTCTCAATTCACTCCTTCGTAATATGAAATTATCTCACAAAACTAATAACCAGTATGTTTACTAGTAATTAGTTAAATGTGAAGCTCTCAATATTTGATTCAGAACCATCTTTTCTAATAAAAGATTGAAATCTCAATATAAAAACCCTAATTGTTTTTTTAATGTGTACCAAATGTGATTTTTGAATTCTTATTTATCCTCGAGACCTATTGTAAAACCTTTTTTTTGATTCTTCCATTATGTGTTCTATGGATTAGAAAGATACGTACTTAATTATGCAAAAACTGTCTAAGCTACATTCGACTCCAATTAGACTCTAACAAAATAAAAGAGCAAGTAAAAATAATAATTGATTGTACTTGAAAAAGAGCCCTGTTTACTTGAATGCAAACAATTTTTTCAGTTGAAGAAGACAAATACATGTCCAATAGCATATCATCTATGAAAATTAGTTGTTTAGAGTTTTATAAGCCTTTTTTTTTGAAGGAAGGACTTAATTATTTTAAGAATGATAAGAAATGTAAATCTGATAAATTTTGATAGAAGTATTAAAACAGATAATTTGAAACTTTGAGAGATATTATCACCCAATCTAACAGCTAAGCTTTAAAAATAAACTAATGCCACAGGATATTTTGGATGAAGATATTTTTAGAAGCTTTTAAGAAATAATTATTCAACAAATTGCTAGAATGGTAGGAAATGAAAGAAAGATTGAGATATTAAACTATTTTCTGAAACCAAGAAATAAGCACAGTTTCTTCTAAGTTTTCTATTCTTACCAAGGAGAATCTAGAAAGACTTTTTACAAAACCTAAGATAATCTTAAATGAACATGAATTCTTTGACTAGTTAGATTCAGTTCAGCTTTCTCCCCACAATGCACTTACAGTTTCTTTTCTTTTCTCAAAGAGTTAATATGCAACTATCCAAGAAAAATTTATGTGCTAACTATCTGTTAAATTGTAAGCTAAAAATAATGAATCAGGATCATATTTTTACTGAAAGATTGAAATTGCATAGTCTTAAATCATAGTTTTCTTTATTCACTATCAATTCTTTATGATTTTCATATGTTTATTTCTCATTTTGTTCCATTTTAGTTTCCTATCTTTCGAATGCTAAATCCTTCATATTTATATGATCTTTGATATCAGGAAGACTCATAATTAACAAAGCAGATAAACTAATAAGAGACTTTTTAGTAAAATAATAATAAATTTATTTCTGTAAGAAACTGTAAGAGCTTGGGTCGAAATTAAACCATTTTCATCAAAAGTTAATGGTTTTTTTGAGAATTTATTAATTTTAAATAAAGAATCCAAGATCCAATCAAAGTAGTGGATTAGTAAGAATCCTTACTAACGTGACGATCTCTTAAGGGAAAATTGGACAGGTATGAGTGTGAGAAAGTGATAGATTAAATCAATGGGGAAATCAGGTTACAATTTTTTCATTTGTTCCTGTTATTTTTGTTGTTTGAAGAAATGTCCAATGAAGGAAGCTTCAAGGAGGAAAGACTGATGTTGGATCTGAGAATTGTTTTTGTTTTTGCTTAGAAATATTCATTTTTTTCTTAATATGTATGAACTCTAAAACTCCATTTAGAGAGAACCGATTGAGGTTATTAAACACATATCAAATGATTGAGGAGAGTATGAGACATTTTGATAAAATACATATAAATCCTCTAAAATTTGCCTTTAAATTATCAGAAGATTTGAACAGACTAATGGAAATAATTAAAAATCATAAACAATTACAATCAACGATTCTCAAAAAGGAAATGAACAAACTTTTCTCATTATTTGCAGTCACAGCACTTATTGCTTCTGCTTCAGCTGCAACTTGTAATCCTTCAATAACAAGTTGTACTGATTGTGGTACCGGAAATGCTTGCACTGCCTGTTCAGATGGATTAATCCCGATAACCGGTGGAGCATCTTGTGTAGGTTGCAATACTCCACATGACGTCATTAGTTGTTCTGCTTGTACCAATAATAAATGTGCAACCTGTATGAGTGAAAAATTCCCCAACTCCAACGGATCAGCTTGTGTTACTTGCTCTAGTCTCATTACAAATTGTAGTACTTGCTCTACTGCTGGTACTTGTACTGCCTGCACTACTGGATTTTCTCCCAACAATGACGGGACAGCTTGTGTGTTCGCTTCTAAGATTGCCTTCGCATTATTTTCCCTCATTGCTGCTTTCTTGTTTTGACAGGATTGGCCAGCCTTTCTTTAGCTTTTAGAAATTTGTTTACCTATTTGATGTTTGTGAATGAGTTGAAAATTTCTTAATTTTTAAAATCATCTCTACATTTTTTAGTTAGTTTAATCAGATACCTTATCAATTGCACATTACTCTATCATAATCATATTAGTATTGTTTTTATTATTATTATTATGACAATTTGCATGAATTTTTGCAATCAGAGCATTTGTATAACAATAGTCAAACAAATAGCATGGTGAGTTCGATTAATTAGTTATTATAAGCCTCTCTGATTCCAAAAAATAAAGAGAAACTCTTGACAAAAAAAAAAAATAGAAAATCAATAAAATGATCATTCTTTGGAGAATAAGCATGAAAATTGCTAAAACTAGAATCTTTACAATATTTTATTAAATATGTAAGGGGAAGTCAAAAAATGTTTTAAAATATAAAATTTCCTTTGCTACGGATTGAATTTTAAGGAATACGAAGAAGGCTTTAATTATTATTTAGGGAAAATACCTAGAGCCTGCTTCTACACAACATTTTTTGAATGATTTTAAATGACCTTTACATTGAATTATTAAATTTAATGAATTTACACAATAGAATGATACAGAGGATCTTAGCGACTTTTTTAATATCTTTTCTAGATCATAGAATACTGTGATGAGGTAATTGTTGTGGAGGGGGAATTAACTATGTTTGGGATTATTTTTGATAGAAAAATCGAGATATTTAGTGACATTACTGTTGAATTTGTTTAAATTAAGAACAAAATATGTTTCTAAGCTCTAGTTATGGTATTGTAAGTATCTTTAGGATTGATAAGCTGATATTGTGGTTAAACCAATAAAATAGTAACTTTTCGAAAAATATTATTCATTGTTCAGCTGAATATTTCTCAAAACTAACACTTCAGACCTTTAACAAAGGTTATCAACACAAATATTTGCTCTTCAATACAAAACTAGTAAAATAGTGATTTTATTTTTCTTATTTTACCTTACATCTTAGAGCTGCAATCAGAAAGGCAGTGTTACTGCTTGGAATCTTGGAGAAATTGTTATTTCTATTTGATTCAATACTCTTTTCAATAGATGATGATTACTGGGAAGAATAATTATCTAGTATTTTAGAAAATAAATACTCATCGCCAGGGGGG